>Ga0209050_1002943_pt1 | contig 13316 bp, 12 predicted proteins | sample Araplavi_mTSA_r2_FD_184276 | JGI IMG/M metagenome (GOLD analysis project Ga0209050, IMG submission 184276) | Arabidopsis root microbial communities from North Carolina, USA - plate scrape MF_Cvi_mTSA_r2 (SPAdes) (version 2) | ecosystem: Host-associated > Plants > Roots > Endosphere | place: USA...
GGGTTCGCGAACTTCCTCCGCAAATATTTGCCCGAGGGGCTTGCGTACAAGATCACGCGGTTCAAGAACGTCCGCCTTCAGGACATCGCCTTCCGCCGCGCGCGCGAAAAGCCCGAAAAGGTGAAGGAGTTCCTGACCAAGAAGCTGCAGGCGAGCCTTGGCGATCGCTATGACGCAAAGGCCTTCACCCCGCCGTACAACCCGTGGGACCAGCGCCTGTGCCTCGTCCCCGATGCCGATTTCTTCGAAGCGATGAAGGCCGACCGGGCATCGGTCGTCACCGATCATATCGAGAGGTTCGACGCGACCGGCATCCAGCTCAAATCGGGCCAGCATCTCGACGCCGACATCATCGTCACGGCGACGGGCCTGAAACTGGCGGTCGCGGGCAAGATTCCGGTGCGCGTCGATGGCGCCCCCGTCGATTGGCACGATCATTTCTATTACAAGGCGTGCATGTTCTCGAACGTGCCGAACTTCTCGGCCGTTTTCGGCTATCTCAATGCAAGCTGGACGCTGCGTGCCGATATCGTGTCCGAATATGTGTGCCGCGTTCTCAACCATATGCGCGATACCGGGACGACAGTTGCGACCCCGGCACTCGCCGACCCGTCGAGCCTCGAAGAGGAAAATGTCTTCGACTTCTCGTCGGGCTATATCCAGCGTTCGCTGCACATCATGCCGAAAAGCACGGTCGCGCTGCCCTGGCGGCTCAGCCAGAATTATGTGCAGGACCGGATCGATATGCGGACAGGCGCCATTGCCGACGGCGTGCTGACGTTCAGCAACGCCCGCGCGGTGGCGGCCGCACCCGCCGAACTCGAAGCGGCAGAATAATCGTCAGGCGGCCCGTTTCGCGCGGTGCCGCCGGACCAGCCAGAAGATCAGCCCGCCGATCGCGAGCAGCGCAATCGGACCACCAATCCGCAACGCCTTGGCGCCCGTCTCATATTGCTCGATGAATTCGAGCGCGGGCGGCTTGGTCGCGCTGCCGAGCACATTCCACTCGGTGATCTGCATGGGCGCGTCGTTCTGCGCATAGAAACGCAGCGATACAGTTGTCCATTTCCCTTTGCCCGTCCCCACGACAACTGCCTCTTCCTGCCGCTCCTTGAGCCCCGGCGTGACGTTGGTCTTCCAATTATAAGAAGCAAGCTGCCAGCTTGCTTTCCCTTCCGGGCACTCTCGCGGCAACATCGGCGCGGCGTCCGCCGCCGACGATGCGATTTCGGGATGCAGCTGACTCGTCATGCTGGCGGGATCGGCACAGAAGCGCTCGCCGATCGCGACCAGTTCCTTCTGCCTCTCGGGCGAAACCATCTTGTCGAGTGCGGCCTGAAAACTGCAGCCGCCAAGCGCCGCGACCAATAGCGCCGCCGAACCGACCCGATAAAATCGATGCATCCGCCCTCTCCCCTGCCTGCCCGGATTGAGGATGCCGGATTCTACGGCGACAATCCAGTTCCAACGGTGGACGCCAGCCCGATCGCCGTGGGCTCGCTTGGCCGAGTATTCGTCCTTCAGTTGGCCGGAAGGAAATCGCGCGCAAACTCATCCTTCACGACATTGACGAGCGCGCCGGTGACCGGGACGTTGATCTTGTAGCTGCCCTCGGCATAGGGCCCGATCTCATAGGGCGCGATCGCGATCGTCATGCGGTCGAGGTAGCGGCCGTCCGACGAGCCGAGCCACACCGTCTGCGCCGACGCGGGTGGGCATTTGGCGAAGACGCTGTCGGGCGCCTCGTCGGCCACTATTCCTTTGGCCGCTTTCGCGCGCTTGATCGCCGCACAGAAGGGTTCGCGGATCGCGGCGTCGAACGCTTCGCCGCTCTGAAAGAGGTCGAGCGGTTTCATCTGCTTGCGCCGGTTGCGGTCCCATATCAACGTATCAAAGCTCTGCATGCCGTGCGCGCCCCCGGCATAGGTCTCGACCTCGGCAGAGAGGCTGAGGAAGCGCGGCGTACTGGTCACGCGTTGCCAAGTCTGGCGATGACTATGCGCGCGATAGGGGAATTCACCCTTCTCGGCCGCCGCCTTGTCCCGCTCCGCGGCTGAGACCAGCGCCTCGCGTTTCGTCGCCCGGTCGCTATCGAGAGCCGTTGCGAGTTCGGGGATTTGGGCAGCGTCTTTGGGATAGGCATATACGAAATCGATCAGATCGGTCTTTTCGGTGACATCCGACGCCGGCGCATTCTTCGCCGCTTCATCGGCCGCGCCCCCGGGCGGCGCACCGGCGACCGCCGCTGCGGCCACCTTTTCCTCCTTGGTCGGCTTGTTATCGGAGCAACCTGCCAGCAACAGCGCGCCAGCAAGTATCGAGGTGGCATTTCGCCAAGGTGCCTTGATCGTCATGCAGGCATAACGCCGGGAATCGACAAAATATCCCGAGCGGCCTAGCACCGCGTCCATGACCGACTATTCCGATCTGATCCAGCCCGACAAGGGGCAGGATGCACGCCCGATCCATCTTGTCGACAAGACGGGCTATGAAGAGTGGCTTAAGGGGCGCAGCGCCCGCGAACGCGCGCATCTCGCCGCGGTCGGCTTCAAACCCGATGCGTTCGTCCATGCGATCCTGCCCGGCGACGATCCCGAAAAATGGGCGGTCGTGACCACCGTCGCGAAGGTCGACAGCCTGTCGGCCTGGTGCCTCGCCAAGCTGGCGCAAATCCTGCCCGGAGGCCGCTATCGCGTCGACGGTCAGCAACCCGGCAAGGCGCTGTTCGGATGGATGAGCGCGCAATATCGCTTCGACACCTATAAATCGAACCCGCCGACCAAAGGCCCGCGCGTGCTGCTGACGAGCGATGTCGCCGCAATCGCGCCGATGGTCGCCGAGATGCGCGCGACCGCGCTCGTCCGCGACCTCGTCAACACGCCCGCCGCCGACATGGGGCCTGCCGCGATCGAGAAAGCCGCCGAACGCATCGCCAAGGCGCATGGCGGCAAGCTGACCGTCACCAAGGGCGAGGCGCTCGAACAAGGCTATCCGATGATCCATGCGGTCGGGCGCGCGGCGGCGAAGCATCACGCGCCGCGCCTGATCGAGATCGAATGGGGCAAGGACAGCCATCCGCGCGTCGCGCTGGTCGGCAAGGGGATAAGCTTCGACAGCGGCGGGCTCGATATCAAACCCGCGGCGGGCATGCGGCTGATGAAGAAGGATATGGGCGGCGCGGCGCATGTTCTCGCGCTCGCCGAACTGGTGATGGCGAGCGGGCTGCCGGTACGGTTGCACTGCCTCGTCGCCGCGGCGGAAAATGCGATCTCGGCCGACGCGTTCCGTCCCGGCGACGTGCTCAAAAGCCGCAAAGGGCTGACGGTCGAGATTGGTAATACCGACGCCGAAGGGCGGCTGGTGCTGGGCGACGCGCTGGCCAAGGCGGGCGAAGCGAAGCCCGAACTGATCATCGATTTCGCGACGCTGACCGGCGCCGCGCGCGTCGCGCTCGGTCCCGATCTGCCGCCGCTCTTCGCCAATGACGACGCGCTCGCCGACGCGATGCTCGCGGCGGGGACCGACCGCGACGATCCATTGTGGCGGATGCCGCTGTGGGACGGCTATGCCGACCTGCTCGAAACCGACATCGCGGACCTTGGCAATGCGGGCAGCTCCGCCTTTGCCGGATCGATCACGGCGGCTTTGTTTCTGAAGCGCTTTGTGCCCGAAGGCGCCCTATGGGCGCATCTCGACACCTTCGCCTGGCGTCCGTCGGCGAAGCCGGGACGGCCGAAAGGTGGCGCCGCACTTGGATTGCGCGCGGCGTGGGCGATGTTGCAGGCCCGATACGACCGGCGTGGGAAAAACTGAACATTCTTGATAAAGCAGGGTCTGCTGGTCTAATGGCGCGCGATTGTCCGCCGCGCGCGGAACCCAGCTTTTTACAGGACGGCAAGTGACAGCAGAAAGTGGCGATAATATAGCGGCAAACCGCGTGCGCATGGGGCGCCCCGGCGCCGCTGGCGCGGGCCGCGATCGCTTTGGTCTGACCGGCACGTCGCAGAGCTTCGACCCCCGCGTCGTCGCGATCCGCCCCGACCTGGCCGATATCGCCGTCGCGGGAACGCATTTCGCGCCGCATTATGCCGCGCCGATGATGCGCAGCGGCGTGCTGCCCGCCGCATCGCTGCGCGCATCCCCCTCGGTCGACGCCGACCAGACGAGCGAATTGCTGTTCGGTGAGGGCTTCGCCCTTCTCGACCTCACCGGCGGCTGGGCGTGGGGCTATTGCCTCGCCGATCATTATGTCGGCTATCTTGCCGCCGAAGCGCTCGCCGCGCCGATCGCGCCGACACACCGCGTCGCGATGATCGAGGCGATGCTGCACAGCGCGCCCGATGCCGCAAGCGGCGGTCCCGCCGTCCTGCCGCGCGGCGCACTGGTGATGGGCGAACCCGAGGGCGAGTGGCTCGCGACCTCGCACGGCTATCTGCCGCTCGCATCGCTAGTCGAAGTCGGCACGCAAGATACAGATCCCGCCGAGCTCGCCGAACAGATGATGGGCACGCCCTATGTCTGGGGTGGCCGCACGGCGAAGGGCATCGATTGTTCGGGCCTCGTCCAGCTTGTCTGGGCCGCGGTCGGCGTTCAGCTACCGCGCGACAGCGACCTCCAACTCGCGTCGCTGGGTGCCGACAAGGATGTCGATCCGGCCGGACTTGCCCGCGGCGATGTCGTCTTCTTCCCCGGGCATGTTGGCATCATGGCCGACAGCCAGACCATCATCCACGCCAGCCGACGATGGATGGCGGTGAACAGCGAACCGCTGGCCGACGTGATCGCGCGTTCGGCCGCGAAAGGGAATGATGTGCCGGTTACCGGCTATAAACGACTGCGGTAAAATCATGACACAGACGGTCTTCATCGACGGCGCGGCGGGAACGACGGGCCTGGAAATTGCCGAGCGGCTTGCCGACCGGAGCGAGTTTTCGCTGATCACTCTGCCCGACGCCGAGCGCAAGGACGCCGCGCGCCGCGCCGAGGCGCTGAACACCGCCGATTTCGTCATCCTCTGCCTGCCCGATGCAGCGGCGATCGAGGCGGTTGCGATGATCGGTAACGACAGAACGAAAGTCATCGACGCGTCGACCGCACACCGGGTTGCGCGGGGCTGGGCCTATGGGTTTCCCGAGATCAGCGCGGGACAGCGCGACGCGATCGCCGCGTCGACGCGCGTCAGCAATCCGGGATGCTATCCGACGGGATTTCTCGCGCTCGTCGCGCCTCTGGTCGCAGCGGGCATAGTCTCCGCCGATGCGCGGCTCAGCGTCAACGCCGTGTCGGGCTATTCGGGCGGCGGCAAGGAATTGATCGCGCGCTTCGAGGCCGAACCCGATATCGGCTTTCGCAGCTATGGCCTGTCGCTCAATCACAAGCATGTGCCCGAAATGCAGCAGGGCGCCGGCCTGACGCATCCGCCGCTGTTCGCGCCGGCCGTCGTCCCCGTCTATCGCGGGATGCTGGTCGAGGTGCCGCTGAGTTTCGACGCGCCGACCGCCGATGCGGCCTTCGATGCGATCGCTGCGCATTTCGACGGGTCGCCCTTGGTATCGGTGCGGCGCGGCGACGAGAGCGAATTGTTGCTGAGCCAGAAGGACGAAGCGACCGACCGGATGGAGCTGACGCTCTTTGCCGACCCGACCGGCCGTCAACTGCGCCTCGTCGCGCGGCTCGACAATCTGGGCAAGGGCGCGAGCGGCGCTTGCGTCCAGAATCTCAACATCATGGCGGGATTGCCCGAAATCGCGGGCCTGCGAATCTAGGCGCTCAGTGCACCGTGTCGAGAATGTCCTCGATCGACAAATAGGTAATCAGCCGCTCGATCTGGCGCCAGCGCGCGAAATGGACATGGTTGCCGAGGACACGATACTGCTCGGCGCGTGCCGCGGCGGCAAAGCCCGCCTCTTCGCCATGCATGCAGATCAGCGCATGGGCATCCTCGACCGCATCGCGGTCGGTGAGAAAGGGTGCTGGCAGGTGCATCTTATTCCTGGTCCGTTCCGTAGAGCGGCCCTTCTACATCCGGCCCCTCACCGCGCCGTTCCCAACCGTGATGAACGATCGGGTAAGGTTAATTATCCGCCGTTGCCGGTTAACCCTTCGGGCACCGATGCGACTCCCTTTGACGCCGCGCTTTGCCCGTGTAGACAGGCGTCATGCGCAAGATCCTGAAATATGCCGCCCTCGCCCTGTTGCTGCTGCTGATCATCGGCGGCATCGCATTCTACATCATGTCGCGGCCCGACGTGGCGCGCTTCTCGACCGCCGAGCTTAGCGGCCGGGTGCCGGTGATGGCGTCGCAAAAGACTGAGTCCTTTCCGACGATGAACGTCCCCGAAGCGACAAGCTGGCCCGCGGGACAGGCGCCGCGCGCTGCGCAGGGCCTCGCCGTCGCGCGCTTCGCCGAAGGGCTCGATCATCCGCGCAACATGCTCGTGCTGCCCAATGGAGACGTGCTTGTTGCCGAGGCGCAGAGCCCGCCGCGCGACACCTCGGGCATCGAGGGCAAGGTTATGGGCAAGCTGATGGGCAAGGCCGGCGCCGGCGGCGTTTCGGCCAACCGCATCACCCTGCTCCGCGACGCCGATGGCGACGGCAAGGCCGAGGTGAAGACGGCGTATATCACGGGCCTCAACTCGCCCTATGGCATGGCGCTGGTCGGCAGCACGCTCTACGTCGCGAACACTGATGCGTTGCTCGCCTTCCCCTATGTCGCGGGCGAGACGAAGATGAGCGGCAAGGCGACCAAGCTCGTCGACCTGCCGGCGAAGGGCACCAACCGGCATTGGACCAAGAGCCTTGCCGCAGCACCGAACGGCTGGCTCTATATCGGCGTCGGCGCCGACTCGAATATCGGCGAAGCCGGCATGAACCGCGAGTTCCGCCGCGCCAGCGTGCTCGAGGTGCGCCCCGAGAATAAATATATGCGCACCTTCGCCGCAGGCATCCGCAACCCCGTCGGCCTCAATTTCTACCCCGGCAGCGACCGATTGTGGACCGTCGTCAACGAGCGCGACATGCTCGGCAGCGACCTCGTCCCCGACTATCTAACCGACGTCACCGAGGGCGATTTCTATGGCTGGCCCTGGTATTATTGGGGCGGTTATATCGACCCGCGGGTCGAGCCCGAGGCCGAGGATCGCCGCCAATATGTCAAGCGTCCGGAATATGGCCTCGGCGCCCACACCGCGCCGCTCGGCTTCGCCTTCACCCAAGGTCTGGATCTGGGCGATCGCTGGGCGAACGGTGCGCTGATCGCGCTGCACGGATCGTGGAACCGCGAGCCGGTGGCGGGATACAGCGTCGTGTTCGTCAAATTCGGCGCCAACGGCAAGCCGGTCGACGCTCTGCCGGTCACCGTCCTTGACCAGTTCCTTGGCAAGGATGGCAAGACGACCCGCGGCCGCCCGGCCGATGTCGAGGTCGCCAAGGACGGCAGCGCGCTGGTTGCCGATGACACCGGCGGCGTGATCTGGCGGGTCGCCAAGGCGGGATAGGTCGGTTTCGGGGCTGATACGAATTAATCAAATATTGAGGATGTTTCGTCATCAATAGGCCATCGAACGGGGGGCCTATTTATGAAAATACTGTCGAATGCACTGTTTGCGATCATCATATTCGGTATTCTGACGCCGACGCCCGCGCATGCTTATCTGGACGGGGCGACTGTCAGCATGGCGCTCCAGGCCTTGACCGGCGCCGTCGCAAGCATCCTCGTGTTCGGCAAAATCTACTGGTCCAGGCTCAAGGGCATCTTCTCGCGTTCGAAAACCAGCGAGCAGGATTGAACCCATGACCTTTGAGGGTGGTTCTTTCCGCGACCCGTCCGGTCGCGTGTTGCGGCATGACAAGCGCATTTTGCGCGCCATTTTCGATGGCGGTCTTGCACAGTTTCGCGCGGCGAAGGACAGCGGCGTCCTCGACGAGATGATCGAGGGCGGCTGGCTTCTTCCGGCAGATATCGTCTCGGGCGACGGGCTCGGCGATCTGGCGCCGGGCGTCGCTCAATGGCTCGAGCATCCCGTGCTCGATTATATATCCTATCCTTATGAATGGTGCTTCTCGGGCCTGAAGGCAGCGGCGCTCCACCATCTCGATTTCCATATGGCGCTGCTCGCTCGGAACTTCACGCTTTCGGACGCGACCGCCTATAATATCCAGTTCCGCGGCACGAAACCCGTGTTCATCGATCATCTGTCGATCATCCCCTATGAAGAGGGGTCTGCCTGGGCCGGGCAGCGGCAATTCGGCATGCAATTTCTCAACCCCCTTTACCTGTGGGCGAAAAAGGGAATTGCCCCGCACGCCTGGTATCGCGGAGCGCTTGAGGGGATCGCGCCCGAAGATCTCGCCAAACTGCTGGGATGGAAAGACCGGCTGTCCTTCACCGTATTGGCGCATATTGTCGGGCCTGCGGCGTTCGAGCGCGACCGGGTTGCCGAGGGCCTGAACGGCAAGACGCGCCGCGAAGTCAAATTGCCCAAGCAACGCCTGGTCGCACTCCTCACCAGCTTGCGTGACTATATTGCCGGCCTGGCGCTTCCGACGGAGAAGACCGTCTGGGACGACTATGCCGAAAACAACAGCTATGACGACGCCCGACGCGCCGCCAAGCATGAGTTTATCGCGAGTGCCGTCAACGGTACCAATCCCCGCCTGCTATACGATATCGGATGCAACAGCGGCGAGTTCAGCCGCACCGCGCTCGCTGCGGGCGCGCAAAGCGTAGTCGGGTTCGACTTTGATCTCGGCGCGTTGGAGCGCGCTTTTGCGCACAGCGACAAGGCCGGCGCACCGATGCTGCCGCTGTGGCTCGACGCAACGAACCCCAGCCCCGCACAGGGGTGGGCCGGCGCGGAACGCCGGGGCCTGTCTGAACGCGCCGATGCCGATATGATGCTCGCGCTCGCGCTGATCCACCATCTCGCGATCGCCAAAAATGTGCCGCTCGACATGGCGGTCGACTGGCTGATGAAGCTTGCGCCCTCCGGCGTGATCGAATTCCCTTCCAAATCCGATCCGATGGTTCAGCAACTGCTGCGCCATCGTCCGGATATCTTTCCGGACTATACCGAAGACGCGTTCGTGCATCATGTCGAAGCGCGCGGCCGCATCGTCCGGCAGACCAGGCTCGCGGAGACGGGGCGGCTGATCGTGGCATATGAGCGCCGCAGCTAACGCATGAAAGACGCGGTTCGCGTGCTGGCACGCTCCCCCATCGCCGGCATGCTCATCTCACTGATCGCGATGATGGGATATTGGAGCGGGAACCGGCTGCGTCTGGGGTTCGAAAGCGTCTGGCCCACGGTGCTGACGACTTTGCTCGGCGCCCTGCTGGTCACCTCGTTGTTGCGCCTGCTCTGCGGAAGCTGGGCCCGGGCCGGCATCGCGGCGGCGATGACCGCCTTCTATTTCTTTTACGTTCCCGCGCTCTTGTCGCCGCTGAGGGTGCCGTTCGTCGCTACCGCCGCGCTCCATTTGGGCACGATCGTCGCGCTCTTCCTGCTGTATCGGCGTTTACCTTCGGATGACGCAAAGCTCTCCGTCGTTCATGGCCGAGTGAATTTGCTGTGCGGATTGGTGTTGGCTCTCAACGCCGTGCCGCTTGTTTTCCAGCAGGTCCAACTGGAGCAGCAGCGCTCGAAAGCTGGCGATAGTCTTGGCCAGCTCGAAGGCACGGCTTCGACGGACAGCCCCGATGTGTGGCACATATTGCTCGACCGCTATGCGGCGACCGATACGTTGAAAACGCGCTATGGCTTCGATAACCAGCCCTTTGTCGACGCGCTGCGGGCGCGCGGCTTCGCGGTGCAGGATCAGGCCTTCTCCAATTATCAACGGACGAGCCACTCGGTTGCCTCGACGATGAACGGCCGCCTGCTCGACCCGATGGTGCCGCACATGAAGAGCCGGCAGGACGACTGGATTCCCATCTATCGGGTCATGCGCCACGGTTCGGCGGTGAAGCTGTTCAATCGGATGGGTTACCGCACGATCTTCGCGGGGAGTTGGTGGGAGCCGACGCGTTTCAGCGCCGACGCCGATGAATCGATCGTCATCCGCGCCCTGCCCCAGCTCGCCAGGCTCGTCATCGCCCAGTCTGCCGCGGGGTTCTGGACGCAGGGAATGCGCGTCCCCTATCTTGATGGCCGGGGCGACCAGTGCTTCCGCGCCAACGAGAAATTCCGCCGATTGCGCGCGCTGGCCCAAGATCCGGACCGCAAGCAGGTTTTCGCGCATTTTCTGGTCCCGCACCCGCCGTTCGTCCTGAACGCCGACGGCAGCTGCCGCCCCCTGGAGACCGCCGCAAAGGCGCCGCGCAACGAAAATTATCTGGCCCAGGTGCAGTTTGCCAATCGGGAGCTTGTGCGCCTGGTCGACGCCATTCTGGCCGGCCCGCGGCCCGCCGTGATCGTCATCCACAGCGACGAGGGGCCGTGGCCCAGCCCCTATGTCGGCAATGAGCATGGGCTGGGCACCGACCCCGTGCCGGTGCCGTGGCATCGGCTCGACAAGGGCCAGCTGCGCGAAAAAATGGGCATATTGCTCGCGGTGCGTGATCCTTCAGGGAACGCGCCCCAAACGATGCCGACATCACCCGTGCAAATCTACCCGGCCATATTGAAGGACCATTTCAGGTCCCGCCGGCCCGTTCCGGCCTCGCGCCACTATGTCTTCCGGAGCGATGCCGAACTCTATCAATTCGATGAGGTCAGCTCAAAGCTCCACGCGCCAGACTGACGGCTAGACGCGCATCGGCATCAGCACATAAAGCGCCGGGCTCTTCTCGCTTTCGCGGATCAGCGTCGGGGCGTTGGCGTCGGCGAGGTGGAGTTCGACGGTGTCGCCGTCAACCTGGCCCAGGATGTCGCTGAGGTAACGGGCGTTGAAGCCGATTTCCATTGCGTCGCTGTCATAGGCAGCGGCGACCTCTTCGGCGGCGGTGCCGTTTTCGGGGCTGGTCACGCTGAGGGTGATGCGGTCCTTGTCGAGGCCGACCTTGACCGCGCGGGTCTTTTCGCTGGCGATCGTCGAGACGCGGTCAACGCCCTGATAGAGGCTCTTCGGATCGACCTTGAGCAGCTTGTCGTTCGCGGTCGGGATAACGCGGCTGTAATCGGGGAACGTCCCGTCGATCAGCTTCGAGGTCAGGATCGCGTTGCCGAGCTGGAAGCGGACCTTGCTCGCCGACAGGCTGATTTCGACATTGCCTTCGGCTTCGTCGAGCAGCTTGCGGATTTCGGTGACGCATTTGCGCGGCACGATGACGTCGGGCATCGACGAGGCGCCGTCGGGGCGCGTGACGGTGTAGCGCGCGAGGCGGTGGCCGTCGGTCGCCGCGGCCTTGAGCACCGGGCCCGTCGCATCCTCGGCGACGTGCAGGAAGATGCCATTGAGATAATAGCGCGTTTCCTCGGTCGAGATCGCGAAGCGCGTCTTGTCGATGATCTGGATCAGCTCGGCGACGGGCAGCTCGAAATTGGTCGGCAGGTCGCCCTCGGCGATCACCGGGAAATCGTCGCGCGGCAGCGTCGGCAGGTTGAAGTTCGAGCGGCCGGCCTTGACCTGCATCTTGCCCTCGGCCGCAGCGAGGCTGACCTCGGCGCCCTCGGGCAGCTTGCGGGCGATTTCGAAGAGCGTGTGCGCCGACACGGTGGTCGAGCCCGCCGTTTCGACCTTGGCCGCGATCGTTTCGACGACCTGCAAGTCGAGGTCGGTCGCCATCAATTTCAGCTGGCCCGACGCATCGGCTTCGATCAGCACGTTCGAGAGGATCGGGATCGTGTTACGCCGTTCGACCACCGACTGGACGTGGCCGAGGCTCTTCAACAACACTGCGCGTTCGATCGTCGCTTTCATTCTTAATCCGCCATCCCTGTGTTTCGCGGGAAAAGTCCCTTGGGGACAGACCATCGGAGGCGATTCGCACCCCGATTCTGGCCCCTGAAAATGTCCACCTTCCTTAACGCACGGTGCGGCACGTGCAAGCCATGCTTGCAAAGCATCCCCAATCGCGCAAACGAGGGCCGATGCGGCGCTGGGCCTCCCTTTTCGTGATGTTGGTGGCGATGCCCGTCGCGGCGTTTGCCGCCAGCCCGACCGCGCTCGGGATTTTCGACGGCTGGGGCGCGTTCCGCGACCCTGCCCGTCCGCGCTGCTACGCCCTCGCCGCCCCGTCTGCGACGATCGGCACGCCACAGATCAAGGCCTATGCGAGCGTCGGATATTGGCCGAAGTCGCGCATCCGAGGGCAATTCTACGTCCGCCTGTCGAAAGAGCGCGCGCCCGGCCGCGAACTGCGCCTGACGATCGGAAGCCGCCGCTTTATCCTGACAGGTAATGGCGCGCATGGTTGGGCGAGCGACCCGCGAATGGATGCCGCGATCGTCGCCGCGATGCGGTCGGCACCGAGCATGAGCGTCGAGAGCAACACCGAGACGGGGCGATCGATTGCCGACACCTACCGGCTGCGCGGCGCGGCGACGGCGATCGACGCGGCGGCGCTGGGATGCGCCAAGCTGCGCTGAGGCGCTTTGGGGAAGTGGCCAATTTCTGCGTAACTTCACTCGTGATTCGCGTTTTGGCTGACCTTTCGTCATCCCGGACTTGATCCGGGATCCATGCGACGGATCGAGGCAAGCTGGACCCCGGATCAAGTCCGGGGTGACGGAGAATGGAAGAACTGCGCTTTTTCGAAATGGCGAAAAACTGCGCAACTTCACTCGCAAATCGCATTCCGTCGCGCGCGTTACTGGGCGCGGAAGAGCGTCTGTAGCGGTTATTAGGAAAGCTGCGTCGCACATCATCGCCGGGCAGGCTAGATCGGCGCAATATTGTAGGACAGCGATTTCGGAACGGACGGACGCGATGAAGACAATCGGCCTGATCGGGGGTTTGAGCTGGGAAAGCTCGGCGCAATATTACCGGCTGCTCAACGAAGGCGTACGCGCGCGGCTGGGCGGGCTGCATTCGGCGCGCGTCCTGCTGCTGTCGCTCGATTTCGCGCCCATCGCCGAATTGCAGGCGAGCGGCGACTGGGACGTGCTCGATCGCCAGATGGCGGACGCCGCAATATCCCTGACCGCGGGCGGCGCCGATCTGCTGTTGATCTGTGCAAACACGATGCACCTCTGCGCCGAGGCGGTCGAGGCGGCAACGCCGGTGCCGCTGCTCCACATCGCCGACCCCGCCATCGCGGCAATCCGGGCGGCGGGCTTTTCGCGTGTCGGGCTGCTCGGGACGGCGTTCACGATGGAAAAGCCCTTCTATACCGCGCGCATGGCGGCGGCGGGGATCGAGGCGATGATCCCTGG
>Ga0209050_1002944_pt1 | contig 13313 bp, 5 predicted proteins | sample Araplavi_mTSA_r2_FD_184276 | JGI IMG/M metagenome (GOLD analysis project Ga0209050, IMG submission 184276) | Arabidopsis root microbial communities from North Carolina, USA - plate scrape MF_Cvi_mTSA_r2 (SPAdes) (version 2) | ecosystem: Host-associated > Plants > Roots > Endosphere | place: USA...
GCAGGTCACCCAGCAGGGCGACGAAGCGGCCGTGCTTGGCAGCGAGGTCACGCACCAGCTTCGCGCGAGCCTTGTGCTCGTCGGGGGTGCCGTGGGAGAAGTTCAGGCGGGCGACGTCCAGGCCAGCCAGAATCAGCTGTTCGAGAACTTCCGGCGAGTTACTGGCCGGGCCAAGGGTGGCGACGATTTTGGTACGACGGACGGACATGCAAAGACTCCTGAGTTCAAGCGCTGAGTGAGGCTACTATGCTCCGAAGGTGTAGTCATTGTTCGTATGCACTACTTTTTTCTTTCTTTATTGAACCTGACAACTTTGCGCCAGGCCGCCTGAAGATTTCCGCCCACGGGTCGATACAGCGTTCAAGACAGGAGATCCCCATGCGATTCGTACTCATTGCTGCCCTTGCCGTCGGCGTCCTCAGTGCCACGGGCTGCACCCGTTGGGCAATGAACCATCACTTGAACAATGCCTACAGCGCCTATGACCGGGGCAATTGCGAGCAGGTGATGCTCGAGCTGTCCAAAGTCGAACGCGACAGCCGTGCGCGGCCTTACGTGTGGCCGGAAGTGTCAATGATGCGCGGCCAGTGCCTGGAGCGGCAGAAGATGTTTATCGACGCGGCCCAGACCTACCAGTTCATTATTGCCTCCTATCCGCAAAGCGAATACGCCTACCGCGCCCGCGCCCGCCTGGAAACCTTGCAGAGCCTGGGCCACTACCCGTTACGCAGTGCCGCGGCGGTAAAACCGACACAGTTCTGATGGCCGGCGAGCAGTCTATCGCTGGCTCCCCGGCGGCGGTGAGCTATAGTCCAATGAACCGGTTTTAGAGCCTTGCCTCTGAACCGGGGCAACACCTGTGACCGGCATTAGCGGGACTCAGCGCCGTAAGGACTGGCGCACCGGAAACGGGGAGAGCGGGCCACTATTCAATGCGCACCCGTTCCGAAGCAGTAGTGCGGCTCTGCTTAAGAGCCTTGCATAGCGAAAACGCACATGTTCACCGACCGCCGAATCGAGCGGCATCAACTGCCGTATTTCCTCAAAGTGTTCAACGGCATCACCGGCAAACCCATCGGCTACCTGGGCAATGTCTCCGAAGACGGGCTGATGCTGATCAGCCAGCTGCCGATGATGATCGGCGCGGACTTCAACCTGCGCCTGAAAATTCCAGCCACCGAAGGCGGCCAGCGGATCATCGACCTGCAGGCCTGTTGCCTGTGGTGCCACGAAGACGCGACTCCCCAACATTACGACGCCGGTTTCAGCCTGCAACGGGCACCGCCGGAGTATGGGCAATTGGTGAAGGCGTTGAAGCAGTACTTCAGTTTTCAGTCGTTGCCGGCTTCGGCATAAATATTTTGCAGGAGCACCGCTGCTGGTGATGGTGATTTCCTTGATGCCATCGTCGGCATGCGGTGGTGCTACAGCATCCGTATTCTGAAAAATCTTGATAATTCATCGGCAAAACAAAGCACTCACCCCTTGAATCCGTCCTCCCCCGATCTGGCGGAGCCGCGGTCCTCGCGAGCTGGATATCCGCAGCACAGTCAACCTGAGATGTTACTCCGCATTTGCCGTTCGTCGGAGCTGTCAATACTGACAGGTGTCAGCTTGCGCCTCGTTAGCGTACAAAAACCGGCAACAGGCGATTGCATTGTTTCCTACGTTGCGTGCCGCCCTCAACGCTACTCCCTGGCTTGCAGGAGATCCAATGATGAGCAATGACTCAACCTCGCCACTCAAACAGCTTCTGGCGTTGACGCCCAACACCGATGAGCCGGCCGTACAAAGCAACTTCGAGAAATTCGTCGCCGATGGCGGTTCGGTTTTCGACCTGTTGAAACTGGGGCGTCAAGAGGTGGTACAGACGTTCGGGCTGCACAGTCGTACCGCGCAAATGTTGATGGACAGGGCCCAGAGCCTGGCGGTGTATACCGCTCGCGAGTTTCGTGAGCAGCGTCTGGTGAATCATTCGCCGCGCAATCCATTGCATCGCACCGGCGTCCAGGCACTCTCCGGGGATGCGCCTACTTTCGACGACCTGTTCGACCCTGACTGGGAGGGGGCCAGTCCCTCGCACAGCCCGGATTCGACCATCTCGCCAGCGGCTTATTTTGTAAGGCTGGTGCTCATGGCGCGGGAGCTGGAGGCGCGCGCTGGAAATGGGCGCATCAGTTTGAATGATCGGCGGCCAGACCTCGACGATCTCATCATCGACTCCGTGAGCATGTTCCAGATCAAGCCGACAGTGACTCTGGTCAATGAGGTGCTGGAAGACATCATCAAAAAATTTATCTCCAGAAATCCTGTCTCCGCGGATGCGGATGACACAGTGGTCGATGACCGCTTGCTGGAAACGCGTTTTCCATTTCGCAGCATGCCGTTCGAATGGTATGCCGAACAGTGGAAGCAAGTGTTGGAAGAAAACAAGCTTTCGCTGGGTGAGGTGGTGCGGGCCATCGACCTGACGGCGCCGTATTTCAAGCAAACAGGCGTTCACGGAAGTCTTTCGGACATTGCGCTGCGACAGTCGTGCAATTTCGGGCCGCAAGGCCAGGGGATTTTGCTGGAGAATTTTTTGTTTGCCGGCCCCGGAACCCCCAAACCCGAGGACCTTCTGGCGTTCTACAGAAAAAACTTTGGCTCAACCAATGAGGCATTGCAGGACTCGGTGCACTTCTGCGCCCAGACCTCGATCGACGCACAAACGCTCACGTCTTTTTTGTCGATCGAAGATTGTCTGCCCAAGCGCTCAAGCAACGTTACGGCGCACGTAGCCCCCACCGCCTCAGCCAAAATATTCGGCTCAGTGTTCATCAATGACGGTGAAACCGCTGCGATGGACCTGAGCGTGCCGGTCACTGGTACACGCCAATTCACCAACAGCACCCACAACCGCTTTGAACGCATGAACCGGATGCTGCGCCTGAGCCGCTGGTTGAAATTGCCGCCGGATCAAACCGATCGCCTGGTCATCGCCGCGATCCGTGCAGAGCGAAGGTCCGATATAAAGGATTCTCAACGCTCTGGGCAGTCGTTAACGACAACACCTTTGAGGATCACCAACAACAGCCTGCGAGCCATCGGTCTGTTCCAGGAATTTCGCCTGCGCTTCAAGTGCTCGGCCGAGCAATTTGCGGCGTTGATCGACGAAATTTCCCCCTATGGGCGAGGTGAAGAGCCTTCGCAGTTCGACCGGATCTTCAATGCCCAGGCACTCTTCGATACGCCTTTGCAAGTGGATGACGCGCCCTTCTCGATCGACCCGCAGACCCGCGCCGACAAACGCATCATCGACCATATCTGCACCAGTCTGGGTATCAATCAGGAATCGTGGCGGTACCTCGCGCGGTTCGTGGCCAAGAGTCACAACCTGGAGGACCAGTTAACCTGCAGCCTGCCCATTCTGTCGTCCCTGTATCGTCATGTGCTGCTGGCCTCCTTTCTCGGTATCAGCGCTATCGAGTTGGGGGCGTTGCTGGAGGCATTCAGTGACAAGGGTGGCAGCGAACTGTTGCAGCGAGTGCTGGGCGAATCCTACTTGCGGGTCAGTGGCGCCAGCAGTAACGGCGACATTTTGAGTGTGATGCATGCCGCGCAATCCTGTGTTCTATGGTGCCGGGAAAATGAACTGAGCGTGTCCTGGCTGATCCAGCATGTGACCCCGTTGATTGCACCGCCGATGGCAACGCCAGCGGACGCGACGCTATTGCAGGAGTTGCACAAGCGTCTGCAACCGGTGCGCCTCTCTGAAGAGGCGCTACGGGCGGCGGGTGTGCCCGCCCATAACAGTGATTACTCAGGGTGGCTGGAACTGCTCGAAGAGGTGGTCGATCTGGATGGCCTGGTGTTGACTCCGACCGGCGAAACGGACGAATACGAGCGCTGGGCACGGGGGGAAGTCGAGGCGGCAGTCACCTCGGCGAATATTGCGCAGAAGGACTTCGAGCGAACTTGCGAGGTGATTCTGGCCTTGCTGCTACAGGCCCGGGACGCCCAGAGCGCGGTGGTTCAGGAGAGCTTGTCGGTGTACCTGAGCCTGTCTCAGGATCTGGTGCTGCCGTTGCTCAAATGGGTTGACAACGGCGGCGTCCACATTTTGCTCCTGGAAACCACGCGTGCGCTGGAAGCGGTGACTTCAGGGTCGGACAAGGTCAATGTCGGCGATGAGGTGCTGAACCTGCTGGCACACCTGGTACGGCGCGCAGACATTGTGCAAAAACTGGCGCTCAGTTCAGCGATGCTGGTCGCCCTGACCACCCGCCGGAACTGGCAATGGCTTGGCCTGCGGCACGCGCAAGACCTGTCCCTCGGTTCGTTGTATTACCTGACCCTGTTCCAGCGGGTAGTGACTTACACCGGGCAGCCTGCCGAAAAGCTGTTGCAGTATCTGGAGCTGGTAAACGCCTTGCCGACCTATCTGACGCCGGAGGATCTGCGCCTGATTCGCGATTCGGCAGCGAGCAAACTGGCAGAGGTGGTGAAGTGGGGCGTACGGGAAGTGCTGGAGTGCATTCTCTACCTTAACCCATCGATGCCGGTGGTGTGCGACCTGGTCACCCTCGACGCCGTGATTCGCATCCGCGGGCTGGCGGCCAATAGCGGGCTGGATGCCAAGGCCATTATCGGCCTGGGCGCGCTCACCCCGGACAGCGACAAGTTTGCCTGTCGAAGTGCGGCCGAGCATGTCGTGGAATGCCTGTCCGAGTCCGCCGTACAGGGCCAGTCGCAGACATTCGGCGAAATTGGCCAGAGCGTGACCCACGACATCAGGTGCATCAACGACACCCTGATCGCCAATGCGCCGGATCAGGTCGCACTGATTGAGTTGACGTTGCGCGACCTGACCAACCAGGTGCTGCCGAACGTCACCGTGACCTGGAGCAGTGATCGCCCAGGGCTGATGGATTCGGTTTCCGTCACTGATCATGAGGGGCGCGCAGTGATCCGCTTCAAGCCTGAGAAAGGGCCATGGATGGGGGCCGTGCAGGTGAAAGGTACCTATGGTCTGGCGCAAACGGTCTATGCGCCGAAGATTCTGATCGATTGCGACGAGTTAACACTGCAGTTCAGCCTCGACAGTACGCAGGATCCCGACGATGCCTTCCTGGCGGGCGGACAAGCGTACTTCCCTGTGCATGTGCAGCTTCTCGACGAGCGCTTGAACCCAGGCAGAGGTCGTTCCGTGACGTTCGCCGGCAAAGGTGTGGTTGCCGATCCACTGGTGGTCATGACCGACGAACAAGGCATTGCCCATACCAGGGTCAGGAGCATGGAGCCAGTGGAGAACGCGAGCCTAATGGCGAGTTACAGCAACAAGGAATCACTGCTCATCAACAACATTACGTTTGTCGACAGCCCTTCGATCAAGCTTCTGGAGGTGGCTTCGATGGCTGTTGTCGGGCAACCATTGGTACTCAGATGCCTTGTTGTAGGTTTGGGTAAACAGCCGTCGAAGGACGTGGAAGTCACCTTCTTCGAGGGGGAGACAGCACTCGGAACACGTATGACGTCGGCAGAAGGCATCGCCGAGTTCACTCTGACCCCAGCAATTGCCGGAAATCAGAAGTACTCCGCCAAGGGCGTCCCACGAAGTGAAAACAATAAACCTGTCCTGGTTCCCATGAACGAACAACAACTTGATGTTTACGTGGCTCGCGCGGCAGTGATCCACGGCAAGTCTACCGACTACACGTACCCGGTAGCAGGCTCGGGTACGCCGACCTTGCTCTGGGTCACCGTCCGGGAGGAAGCGAACAACCAGTCACGAGTGATAGCCAATAGTCCGATTGAGTGGAAGGTGGAAAAGTCTGGCGAATTCCTGACTAAGGTCGACATTTCCACCGATGCGCTGGGGCGTTCGACTTTTCCATTCGAGGCAGATGCAAAAGGTGATTATGTGGTGACTGCCACACTTAAGAGTGACCCGGAGCAACCACAAACGTTCGATCTCAAAGTTGTTCCGGCCATTCAGTGGAGCTACACATTGACCGATACCGGTTCCAATGTCGTTGCAGCAACGTTGCCTCTGCAATTTATCCGCGGTCGGACCTACAGGCTCGAAATCGACCTGCCAGCATCGGTAGACCTCAAGGATGCCCGGGCGATGCTGGCCTGGACGGGCGACTTCTCCGCCAAAGGCCTGGGTATGATCTTTAAGCCGGCCACCGGGGCCTACGTCTTGATCGGGGATAAACAGTCGCTTGTCTGGGAAATCGACTGCAGGGACCTGCGCAACGGTGCATTCGATTTGACCTTCTACTGCAATCGCCTCGATCAGCGCCTGGTGTTGCCAGGGCGGCTGGATGCACCGCCGCCGGTGGTGTTGTACCCCGCTGAAAACGACGTAATTGAAACTCAGTCCTGGCTTGCTGGTATAGGCAGCTCTTCGGCACAAATTTATGTATTCGAAGGCCGCGAAGGATCCTTGTTGGCACGTACCAGTGTGGGGGATGACGGGAAGTGGTCCGTCAGAGTTTCTGAGCCGCTATCGGTAGGGCCACATGTGATTTCGGTGAAGCAGCGGCATATTGATACGACCGAAGCATGGGCGACGGATGTGCGGATTACCGTGAGGGACGACTATGTTGGCAAAGTGCCGATTATCAGACCTGTTCTTATCCGTAATGTAGCTGTCAACTTTAAACGTAGTTCCTGGTTTGAAGGCGTGGGTTTACCCGGTTTGGAAGTTCGAGTGGTAAAAACGGGAGACTCGACAACTATTTATGCCCAAGGAATGGTGGATAAGGACGGACGCTGGCGGATACAGTTGAAGCCGAATGTAGGGGTCGGTACATACAATATAAATGCGGGCTTTTTTCAAGATGGGGTATTGAAATCTCCATGGTTGTATGATGGTGCTTCAAATCCGTTTAAGTTGAATGTAGTCGACTGAGATTTATTTGGTTTGTTTTAATTCTTTAAAGTTTTGCTGGTTTGCTTTGGTAGCTGGTCTTTGCTGCAGGGCAATGCTGCGCATCTCGATTATTTTAGTATTCGTTCCTTAAGTGTTCTGGTTTCCGTGCACAGGAGAAAACAATGAACAAGTCAATTATCGGCACGTTAGAAGAAACTCGTTGTATGGCACTGGCAGACTTCTACCTGGGACAAGTGGCGCCCAAAGAAGACGAAGCTCGAGAAGAAGAGGATAAGCTGAAACTGACATCGCCCGATGACCTGTATCGTTACCTGTTGATGGACAGCCAGGTCGGTCAGGAGTTGGAAACGGCGCGGCTGGCAGAGGCGATCGCTTGTGCGCAGCAATACATCGGTGCCATCTACAGCGGAATGGAACCGGGCTACACAGAGTTGTTTTCAAAGGAAGAACTGCAAGCCTGGCACCAGCGTTATTGCAACATCAGTGACTGGGCCGGATACCAGATGCTTCTGGATTACCCGGAAAATTACATCAACCCAACACTACGCCTCAATAAGTCGGAATCCTTCCAGGAACTGGAAAACAACCTCGGCCAAGCGAGCCTCAACGAAGCATCGGTGCAAATGGCGCTTTACGAGCACCTGAAACAGTTTGAAGAAGTGTGCAACCTCGATTTGATCTCGGCTTACATCAACAGTTTCGATGGCGCTGGGACTGCAAAGGGTACGAACTTCAAAAATGCCGATTACTACTTCATCGGCCGGCAACGGGTTCAGCCCTTTGGTTATTTCTGGCGCAAGGCTCACGTTGAGTTAAATGCCGGAAGTGAGTTTCTGAACCCGGCGGCCTGGACTGAGTGGAAACCCATCGGTATTCCCGGTGCGCCGACCGTACTGGCGATCCGGCCGGTGTTTTTCGCCGGTCGCTTGATGGTGGTTCAGGTTGAGGGGATCAAAGCCCAGGACACCAAGGAGAAGGACAACGACGGCAATGAAGTGGTTGTCGAGGGGACTTGGCAAGTTGAAGTCAAGCTCTCTTACCTTGCCGTTAACGGAATCTGGTCGACGCCATCCCTCCTTGGGAAAAAGGAGTTCGCCAAAGTTTCGGTGGAGTCCGCGCGTTTGGTTGCCGTGACCTACGCTGGCGCTAAACCGGATGTCGATGATCTGTTGGCGGTGTGTTTCACCACCACGGATTTGCCCACGAGTCAGCAAGCCGCAACCGCAGCGGATGATTACGAACATGGCTGGATCTTTGCCGCGTGCAATGCCTTGTTTGAGCCGCAGCCGCCCAACATTGTCACGCTTAAAGTGTTGGCCAATGGGCGTTTTGCCAATCATTACGGATTGCAGCATAAGCTTTTGTCCACCGAGCGGGTGGTGTTGACTCAGGAGCGGTTGCCGCCTACGGGCGTTGCTGCAATTGATCAGACGCGGGACGGTGAGTTAAGTAAGTTCATTTCTTTGAATGTAAATCTAAGCAGTCGGCAAAATTTGACTTCGAATGCGCTTGAAGTTGTCAATGTTTTGCGGGTGCAGGGTGTCTGTGATCTTTCGTTAAATGCTTTTTTATTGGATGAGCTGTCTTTTGTTAAAGAGATAATTGCTTCGCCGGGTGCGAGATATACTTTTAAAGTGACAAAAGAAAGTGCGAGGGGTATTGATGTTCGTGTTGAGGCTTATGCGGATTTTGGGGATTTTCATGGGTTCGAAGTATGTTTGGATGATGCAGGTGGCAAGCCTGTAGTGATAGTTTCATTTACGGAAGATGAGATTCCAGAAGATAGTGGTGAGTTTTATATTGCTAAACAAATTGTTCTTTCAAGCGAGCAGCTAGCGGCGCTTTGGTTGCGTGCGCGCTCCTCTGTAGCTACGGGGGCAGGCTTTACTTTGTTGGCGAAAGGAAAGTATTTTCAATTTAATGGTGCTGAAAACAGACTTGTATTGTCGAGATACAAAGAAATAGCGGCGTTGGCTCTTAAGATTATGGATGGCAATTCAGTTTTACCAGGCCGCTGGGAGTCACAGAGCACATTAAACGGCTGGTTCCAAACTCCATGGATAGAATATACCTGGACGGGTAACCCCGTCGGTAAAAAACTGAGTGTTGTATGGGGCGAAAATCCGGACGGTAAGTTGGGTCGGGACCGTTATGACATCACCATCAAACAAACTCCCAATGTAAGCAACGTACCGCTGATCAGCAAACAACCCACCGGCGCGCAGTTTCTGAATATTACTTCTTTGGGAGTGCAATTCAATTATATACGTCTCAACTCCTTGTTTGGCCCCGAACTGGTAGCTAAAGCCGCCCTGTCCATCGACGAGATACTGTCCTGGAATACTCAAAACACTCATGAGCCTTCACCACCGGGTGTTACACCAGCGACGGCCCCCATCGACTTCAACAGCGCTCACGGCACCTTTTACTGGGAGTTGTTCTTCCATCTGCCGTTCCTGATCGCCCATCGACTGTGCGAGACGCGCGAGTACCATGAATCCCAGCGCTGGTATCAGTACATTTTCAACCCGCATATTCGTGAACCGCACGATGACGCTGATCGCTATTGGTTGTGCCGACCGTTGCGGGAAAAAGGCGATATTGGTTTTGAAGCGATGGGGTTGGTGGACCCCGACGCGATCGCCTTTTCCAATCGCATCCACTACCGCAAAACCATTTTTGTCGCCTATGTGCGCTGCATCATTGCCCATGCCGATTCACTCTATCGGCGCCTGACCCGTGACAGCCTGACCGCGGCGAAACTGCAATACGTGCGTGCGCTGTCACTGATGGGCAATGCTCCCACCGCCAAGGCGATGAGCCATTGGGTGCCGAAATCTGCCGACGGGATCATCACATCCAGGGCGGCGTCCGGCAGTTCGTCACTCGTGACGTTCGCTCAGTCTCTGGAGGTCAATGTCGCGAACCTGCCCGCCAGGGTAGAGGGCGAGCCGGACTTCGAAATTCTGAAGCTGGATGAGTTCCGTCCGCCCACCAACGACCAGTTGCTGGGCATCTGGAAGTACATCGAGGAGTGCCTGTGGAACATGCGGCATAACCTGACCATCGACGGTAAACCCATGTCACTGGCGTTGTATGCGCCACCGACCAACCCGCTGGATTTGCTGCGGGCCCAGGCGGGGGGATCTTCGGGGGCGGCGCGCAGTGCCGGTGGCTGGTTGAACATTCCGCACTATCGGTTCCGCACCATGCTGTCCACCGCACAGAACGCGGTGCAGACGCTTATCGGCTTTGGTCGCGAGGTTCGTCAGTTGATGGAATCCCGTGACCGCGGGCAACTGGAAGAATTGCAGCAAAGTCATGTGATCGCCTTGGGCGGGCATGCCAAGATCATTCAGGAGGAGACGATCAAGCAGTTGGAGGCGTCGGAAGCGGCGTTGAAAGAAAGTCAGAAAATAATTCAAGAACGCGCCAAATATTACCAAGATCTTAACGACAACGGGATGCTGCTTCCGGAAATTCTGGGGGACTCGCTTGCATTGGCGGGCAAAGGCCTACATTTGGCGGCGGGGGTTCCATTAGTCGCTTCCGCAGTTGCGAATATTCTTCCCCGTATTATTGGCATGGCAAATGGTGGTGGGGAACCTGGGAGCACACTTGAGAATGTATCGACGATCGCGAACTTCGCCGGGGACGTTCTGTTACAGGCGAGCGAGATGAGCCAGCGAGCTTCTTCTTACCTGCGCCGAGTCGAGGAATGGAGCTTCGCCGAAGCCCAGGCCAATAGTGAGCTACGGGTCATCGACGAACAGCTCAAAGCCCACGATTACACACTCAAGGCCGCACGAGCCAGCCTTGAACAAACCCAAAAAGCCAACGAACAGGCCCAAGAGCTCTATTCCTTCTACAAAACCCGCGCCACCAACGTCGAGCTCTACCGCTGGCTGCTCAGCCAGATGGCCACGCTGTACTTCCAGGCCTATGACGCCGTGGTCGGTTTGTGCCTGAGCGCCGAAGCCAGTTGGCAGTACGAAATGGGCGACTTCGACACTCGCGTCATTCGCCCCAATGTCTGGATGGACAACCGTCATGGCTTGAGCGCCGGTGAATCGATGCTGCTCGACCTGATGCGTCTCGAACGGGACTTCCTCAATCGCAACGAGCGACGCCTGGAACTCACCAAGACCATTTCCCTGCGCCAGCTGTTCGAGAAGGGACAGTTCACGCCCGCTAAAACCTGGACGGAGGTATTAATCGAACTCGACAAGGGCAAGCTTGATTTCGAGTTGTCGCAGAAGCTGTTCGACAGCGATTACCCCGGCCATTACTGCCGCCAGATCACCACGGTGGCCCTGTCCTTGCCCGTGGTGTTGGGGCCTTACCAGGATGTACGCGCAACCCTGACGCAAACCGGCAGTACCACGGTGCTCAAGGCCAATGTGGACTCGCTTGATTACTTGTATGGCGATGGCAACCAGATGCCGCCGGTCGACATCCTGCTCAACCTGCGTAGTCATCAGCAAGTGGGCATCAGCAGCGGCCTGGATGATGCCGGCCTGCATCAGTTGATGTTCGGCGATGAACGCTACCTGCCGTTTGAAGGCACAGGGGCCGTTTCGAGATGGCAACTGCATTTCCCGCGGCATACGTCAGAACAACAAAAAGCCCTGATTGACAGCCTCACGGACATCATCGTGCAAGTGCGTTATCTGGCCAAGGCTGGTGGCACGGCTTACACGGACGCGGTGATCGCCAGGTTGGATGATTGAGGTAAGGCCGCCCGGGACGGTTATGGGCGTGGAGTGCCTGGGGGACGGTGTGTCTGCTCAGGTGTCATCGATAAACAGAGGTGTGAACGCATTATGAACTTAGATGAAATTCAAGGACGCAACCTGATCAAGGACGGCAGGTTTTCCTCCAACTGGAAGACCCACTGGACGCATTTCAATGGCAAGGGAATTGCCCGGGTAAATGCGGATCCGGACTATGGTTTTTATCTGATAATGAATGGCGAAGCGGCCGTGACTCAGACATTCTATACGGCTCCGCTGACCACGGCTCAACTGACAAACGTCGAGTATCGACTGAGTTTTCAATATGAAAACTATAATGACGGTCTCAACTCAAAGGTGATCATCAAGACCACCACCGGCTTACAAGATGAAATTGATCTTAGCGGCAAAATTCCGGATCAGCCTCAAGCAGATTGGAATCCCTTAGATCCTTATAAGTTTGGGGTCGTGGAGGCTGATATGGACGTTGAGGTCCAGCTGCATGGTTCAAGTTTGTTAGGATCAAGCGGCTTACGGATAACTGACATTGACGTACAACTGCATCTTGCCCCGTTGCGGACACGCTGTGTCCAGGTTGATGACAGGGTCTATGTCGGCTAGGTGTACACATCGCTTTTCGCAGGAGCCCGGCTTGCCGGTTCCTGCAAGGCGTCAGTTATGCCGCACCGGCACGCTTCCACTGCAGGTACCTTGTCACCAACTCGGCCCCCAGATCCCCGGGCCGCACATCCATCACCAATACTCCATGAGCGTTCAAGCGCTCATGGAGTTCGGCGCGTGCATTGAGGTAGTCCACGGTCCCGCAATAGGCCAGTGCCTCGGGCAAGGTCTGTACCGGTGAGTGACGCAGGGTGTCGAGCACGTCCTCGCGCAGGCTCGCGACCAGCACCTGGTGTTGCTGGCTCAGGCGCTTGACCGCCGGGAGCAACTCATCGTCGTCCTCTTCGCGCAGGTTGGTCACCAGCACCACCAGCGCCCGGCGTTTTTGTCGTGCCAGCAATTGGGTAGCAGCGGCTTGGTAGTCGGCGCTGCGTTGACTGCTGTTCAAGTCATAGACGCTATTGAGCAGTGTGTTCAGGTGGCTGGTGCCTTTTACCGGCGCAAGGTAGTGCGGCTGCTCGCTGGCAAAGGTACTCAGGCCCACCGCGTCGCCCTGGCGTAGCGCGACGTAGCTGAGTAGCAAGCAGGCATTGAGTGCATGGTCGAAGTGCGACAGCTCGCCGTCCTGGCTGCGCATGTGTCGGCCGCAGTCGAGCATGAAGATGATCTGCTGGTCGCGCTCGTCCTGATACTCCCGGGCAATCGGTGTGCGCTGTCGGGCGGTGGCTTTCCAGTCGATCTGGCGCAGGCTGTCGCCTTCGCGAAATTCCCGTAGCTGATGAAACTCCAGACCCAGGCCACGACGCTGGCGTTGACGTACGCCGAGCTGGCTGAGCCAGTTATCCACAGCCAGTAGCTGACCGCCATAGAGGCGGGCGAAGTCGGGATAGGCGCGGGTGTGGTCCGCGACATCGAGAATGCGTTTGTCGGACCACAAACCCAATGGGCTCGGCAGATTGATGTCGCAGTGCTCAAAACTGAAGTACCCGCGTTTGAGCGGACGTAGCCGGTAGTCGATTCGGCTGTGCTGGCCCGGTTGCAATTCGACAATCAGCGGCAGGTGTTCGAAGTCCAGGCCC
>Ga0209050_1002948_pt1 | contig 13303 bp, 11 predicted proteins | sample Araplavi_mTSA_r2_FD_184276 | JGI IMG/M metagenome (GOLD analysis project Ga0209050, IMG submission 184276) | Arabidopsis root microbial communities from North Carolina, USA - plate scrape MF_Cvi_mTSA_r2 (SPAdes) (version 2) | ecosystem: Host-associated > Plants > Roots > Endosphere | place: USA...
CGAATCCGTCGACAAACATTTTTGTGACCTCTTCGGAACGCCTTTCCGTCGATCTCATCCGCGATTTCCCGTTGGTGGTTATTCCTGCCGGCAGCATAAAGATCTCCCGACGCTACAGCCTGTTGGTGAACCAGCGCACGATCTCGAAAGAGGCCTACACCTTTTGGACCCAACTTCAAAAAACAACCGAGAGCCTGGGCGGATTATTCGATCCGATGCCGTCGGAGGTGGTGGGCAACATTCACAGCGCCACCGATGCCAAGGAACCTGTGTTGGGCTTCTTTAGCGTGAGCGAAGAAAAACAACAAAGGATCTTCATCAACAACCGCCAACTACCCGACAATATCCGGGGCACGCCGCGCCCGTTTTGTCCATTGGATTCTGTTGAGATGCCGATAGTCAGATCGCTTCCAGACCACACCTTTCTCGTATATCCTTATGGCGTTCCCGTCACCCTGGGCTATGTATCAACGACGATTGATTGTATGGATTGCCGGGTGAAGGGCGGTGTAACGCAGAAGCCCGATTTTTGGTAATAAAAGAAATGCAGCAACTTTCATGAACGTAAAAAATATCATCACGCTTTTCCATACACGCCTCCCGCTCGGGCTGGCGATGGCGTTGCTGGCAACTTCGATAGCTTCTGCACAGCAAGCAGGCCTGGATTCGCTCCAGCGGAAGTTCAACCGCTATCGTATCAGCCACCTGCAGGAAAAATTATATGCCCACCTGGACCAATCGCTCTACCTGACCGGCGAAACCATGTGGTTCAAAATCTACCTCGTCGACGGCGCGCAGCACAAGCCTTCCGACATCAGCAAGGTGGCCTACCTCGAGGTGATCGACAAAGACAAGCAAGCCGTGGTGCAGACCAAGGTGGCGTTGCAACACGGTGTTGGGAATGGGTCGGTGTTTTTACCCGCTTCGATCACGTCAGGAAACTATGTGGTTCGGATCTACACCCATTGGATGAAAAACTTTGCGCCAGAATTTTATTTCCACACCCCCGTCACCATCGTCAACACTTTCCGGAAGCTCGATCTTGATAAACCTACAGCCTCCGCAGTTGACATTCAGTTTTTTCCGGAAGGAGGCAGCCTGGTGAACGGTATTCCAGGCAAAGTGGCTTTTCGCGTCACGGATAAAACCGGGAAAGGGTTGCTTTGCAAAGGCGCCTTGCTGAATCAGCGGAACGATACGATCGCACGTTTTGAACCGCATAAATTTGGCATTGGAAATTTTTCATTCACACCCCTCCCGGGGATGGAGTACCGCGCAGTGATCGCCGACGATCAGGGAAGAAAGAACACGGCAAAGCTTCCGACGGCATTAGAAGCGGGCTATGCGTTGCAGGTGAAGGACAGCACCAACGATTTGTTATCCATAAAAATAGTTCAGAAGGGCATTGTGTCATCTGCACCAGTGGTGTATCTGTTTGTGCACGCCCGTAACGTCGTGTCCACCGCTTCGCTTCATTTTCTCCAACACGGTCAGACCACCATCGCCCTTCCGAAGAAAACGCTGCTCCCGGGCATTTCGCATATCACACTCATCGATAGCGATCTTCACCCACAATGCGAACGCTTGTATTTTACGCAGCCGGATAAAAAACTCACATTGGGTGCAGAGATCAGTCAAGCCCAATTTGGCATTCGTCGCAAAGTATCGGTCGACCTCACGGCGCAGAATGGCCAGCATCAACCGGTGACATCCAATCTATCCGTGGCCGTCTATAAAACGGACTCGCTGCAAGGCCCGCTCCAACAAGACATTTATCCTTTTCTGTGGCTTTCTTCCGACTTGAAAGGTGCCATTGAATCGCCGGAATATTATATGGAGGGCACCGACGCGCTTGCGGCCGATAATTTAATGCTCACGCACGGCTGGCGACGGTTCAATTGGAACGACGTGCTGGGCACAGCGCCGGCGCTAACATTTGTTCCCGAGTATCGTGGGCACCTCATCACAGGCCACGTCACGGATCCGTCCGGTGGCATTGCACGGGGCATCACGACCTATTTGTCGTCGCCCAGCAGGAAAATTCAGCTCTATACTTCGGTGAGCAATAACCAGGGCGAAGTGTACTATGAAGTGAAGGATTTTATCGGTCCCAAAAAGATCGTCGTTCAAACCAATACTGAAAAAGACAGCACCAGCGTGGGGCGTATCACCATCGACAATCCCTTCTCCGATAAATTCGCCCCGCTCACGTTCGCCCCGTTCACCTTTTCTTCCGCACTGGAGAAACGGTTGCTCGCGCGCAACATGAGCATGCAGGTGCAGGACATCTTTTATCAAGACCGGGCGCCCCTGGCTAACGCTGTGAAAGACAGTTCCAATTTTTATGGCAAGCCCGATGCTTCCTACCTCCTCGACGACTACACCCGCTTCACGGTGATGGAAGAAGTAATGCGCGAATACGTGCCCGGCGTGATGGTGCGCAAGCGCAAGGATGGTTTCCATTTTATGAACCTCAACGACGCCCACAAGAGCATATTCACCGAGGATCCGTTGGTGTTGCTGGACGGCGTGCCCGTGTTCGACATCGACAAGATCATGGAGTTCGACCCGTTGAAAGTGAAAAAACTCGACGTCTTCACGCACCGCTATTACTTGGGCAACGTTTCCATGACGGGACTCGTGAGCTACACCACCTACACCGGCGACCTCGCCGGCTTTGTGCTGGACCCGCGCAGCGTAGTCGTCAACTACGAGGGATTGCAACTGCAACGCGAATTTTATTCACCTCCCTACGACACGCCAAAACAACGGGAAAGCCGTTGGCCCGACCAACGCAACGTGCTGTTCTGGGCGCCACAAGTGGTGACCAAAGATGGCAGGCAACATCTTGAATTCTATACGTCTGATGTCGCCGGCGACTACAACATCGTGATCCGTGGTATGACCGCGGATGGGCTTTCCGGGTCGGCTGTGTATGCTTTCCAGGTGAAACAATTTGATCATTGATGTCCGGAGTGTCACCTGCAGATGACTTTTGTAAAAAAACATAATCTGATCTTCCTGCTGCCCGCGCTTATTTTTTTCGGGTGCCCGGATCCTTATTCGCCACCGGAAGTGAAGACAAACGTGGACATACTGGTTGTCGATGGTTTTCTGAGCTACACATCTTCTTCGGTTTCCGTGCGCCTGTCCCACGCCATTGCCCTGGACAGTGCAGACACCCCGCCACCTGAAATGAATGCTGCCGTAACGCTGGAAGAGCAAGATGGAACGTCGTCGCTATTGCACGGCGCTGAGGATGGTTACTATACTGCGGCGGGATTGAACGTGGACATGGCCAAACAATACCGTCTCCATGTCAAGACTTCCGGCGGAAAGGAATATTTCTCTGATTATGTCGATGTGATGAAAACGCCCGACATCGACAGCGTGGCCTGGCGGGCCGGTAATCAGGACCTGACCGTTTATGTGAATACACATGATGCTTCCGGAAAAGCCAAATATTTCTACTGGGACTATGTCGAAACCTATGAACATCATGCACCGCTCCCGGCAGGCTATATCATGAAAGGACACGAGCCCCGGCCGTTGTACCCCAACGAACTCGTAGACCAATGCTGGACAACACAACCTTCGACCAATATTTTTGTAGCCTCCTCCGAAAATCTTTCCGCCGACGCCATTCGCGATTTTCCATTGGTCGTTATGCGCGCCGGCGCCCTGCAACTCTCTGTGCGCTATAGCATACTCGTTCGGCAACGGGCCATTTCCGAAGAGGCGTATGTCTTTTGGAAGCAACTTCAAAAAACAACGCAGAGCCTGGGCGGTCTCTTCGATCCCATGCCGTCGCAAGTGGTGGGCAATTTTCATAGCACTACAGATTCACAGGAACCCGTGCTGGGTTTCTTCAGCGCAGGCGAAGAGAAGCAGGAGCGCATCTTTATTCGCCACAGCGAGCTGCCCGATGATATTCGTATATACCCCTTCTATTTTTGCCCCTCGGACTCCATTCGGATGTCGATTGTCCGGACCCTGCCCGATAACACGCTTCTGGTTTACCCTTACGGATTTGGCTTGCCGGTAGGATATATATCCGCGCCCGCGGTCTGCATGGACTGCCGTGAGCTTGGCGGCGTTACGCAAAAGCCTGATTTTTGGTAAGGAGGTCAGTGCCGGCACGATGATGCCTTTCGGTGAGAAAAGACATTTGTCCTGGAAACGGTTTTTTCATTCGAAGCCTTTGCAGGGAAAATCATACCTTAGCAGCGACCTGAATGATCAAACCATCAACTTTCGTGCTGCGTCACCGAATCGCTGTAAAAATTGCTTTCTTTATCAACGGATTCATCCTGGCCAACTGGGTGTCGCGGCTGCCGCGCATACAGGAGCTTTACGGGGCCGACAATGGCGACATCGGTTTGGTGTTGTTCTCGTTGTCTATCGGAGCCGTTGCGGCCATGCCGTTTGCCGGGTGGGTGATCATAAAAAACGGGAGCCGCAGCATCTCATTGCTCACGGCGATTCTCTATTCGGCCATCGTGCCGTTGATCCCCCTCATGCCCAACTTTGTGGCCCTGATGGCACTCTACTTTTGCATGGGCGTGGTTACGGGCATGTTCGACGTCGCCATGAACGCACAGGCCGTGATGGTAGAGCAGGAATATAAACGGCCCATCATGACTTCCTTCCACGCTTTGTTCAGCCTGGGCATGATGCTGGGCGCATGGTCGGCTGCGTTGTTTACCGATGTGGGACTTGACCTGGAATCGCATTTCCTGATCGTGGTCGGCGTTTCGCTCGCGGCCGTGGCATGGGCCAGTGGAAATTTGATACACGATAAGCCCGATCCCAACGCACATGTGGAAGGACCTTTGTTCCGGCTTCCCAACGCGTCGCTGATCAGCATCGGCGTCATCGCGTTTTGTTGTATGATGGGCGAGGGGGCCATGTCGGAATGGAGCGTGAACTTTATGGAGAACATCGCCCATGCCTCCAAGTCGCTCGCGCCCATCGCACTTTCGGCATTCGCCACGGCCATGACGCTAGGGCGATTTTTTGGAGACAAAGCCCGTGCTGAATTTGGCGATCGGAAAATGATTATCATCGGCGGCTCGCTGGCTTTCTCCGGGCTCTCATTCGCCCTCCTAAACCCTGCGCCTTACCCTTCCATTGTCGGATTTTTTCTGGTGGGTCTGGGACTTTCCACCATCGTCCCCATTGCCTACAGCATTGCCGGAAGCACGCGCGAGTTTCCTTCGGGTGTGGCCCTGGCGATGGTCACCACCGTGGGCTACTCCGGATTTCTCATCGGCCCACCACTGATCGGCTTCATCGCCGACGCTCAAACGCTGCGTGTGGCCCTGACGGTGGTGGCAGCCCTTTTTCTCGTGATGACATTTTTGGGAATTCGATACAGATCAAAATAAATAGCCATGGATATAAAACTGGAAGAATCAGGCACACGCGGATATTTTTTTGTGGAGGAAAACGGCAAGCGCCTGGCCGAGATGATCTTTACGAAGGCAGGCGACACCCGCATCATCATCAATCACACAGAAGTCTCGGAAGCCTTGCGTGGAAAAAATGCGGGCAAACAACTGGTTGCTGCGGCCGTCGATCATGCCCGCAAGCACAACCTGAAAATATTTCCACTCTGTCCGTTTGCTAAGTCCGTGTTCGATCGCGTGGCCGAATACCAGGACGTGCTCGATAAATAATCAGCGGTTCAGCGTGACGGCCTTTGTGCGATAGATGTTGCCGTCTTCACCCGGTAAAAGCTCGCCGAGACGTTTGTAGATGTCCACCACGGTGCTGTCGTATTGAAGCGCTTCCTGGTAGAGGGGTATGGCCTTTTGAGGATTGCCTTTTGAATCATAGATATAGGCCATGATATAGCACAGTATATGGCTCCGTGAATCGGAGTTGACATAGACGCTTTCATACAACGGCAGCGCCTCGTCATATTTATTTTGACTATAGTAACAATCCCCCAGCGTCAACCGGGCATCTTCATAGTCCGGATAATGGGCGACAAGCTGGGTTAGGATACCCATTGCCTCGTCATACTTTTTGTGATTCGCAAACACCTGGGCCTTCTCGTATAAGGCTTCTTTCAAATCGGGGTCGATGGCCAGCGCCTGGTCGAACACGATGATGGCCGAGTCGGGCTGCCCTTGCAGGACCAGGGCTTTTCCATACCCGACATACGCTTCCGCGTACTGAGGATTCACTTGCCACGCCCGGCGGTAGTTCATGCGGGCGGAATCGTATTGCTGATTGTAATATTGATTATCGGCCGTTTGAAAATAACCATAAGCCTCCATCGATCCATCATCCGAAAACAGCGACGATAGCGTGACGACCAGGATGATCGTAAACACAAAAACAACCAATAGGATCACTACCGCCGCACTTCGACGCTGGGGATTGTCCGGCGGACGGGCAGTCTGTTGCCCTTTTAGCAAGCGTCCGAACAATACCGAAAGGAAGGTCCTCGGTGTATAGTCCCGTTGGTTTTGAAAGACCGGACCTTCGCGTCGCGGCGCTGGGGTGGGCCGGCTATTGAATGCAAGAAGAAAGCATACCGCCGCCAGGCCGAGTGAAATGGCAACCAATGAGCGGTCTACCGACCACAACAACGCCATGATAAAAAGACAAGCACACCCCAGCAAGAAATAGAGGCGGGCTTTTTTCAGATCAGGGTCGCGGGCGGTGCCGTCGTTCATACCTTCAAGGTACGCAGAATTTTTACTCCATGTGACGGATCACTTCGCGCTCGTCGATGCGGATGTCGTCTTCGCCCAATTCGTCGAAGGGATGTTCGAGGTGGTCCTGGATGTTGTCGAGGCTCACCAGGATAAAGCTGTAGAGGACGGGCATGACATATTCCAGCGACGAGGAGAAATCCTTGAACGTGCTGGCAAAATAAGGACCGTAGATGATCGGGAAGACGTAGATGAACACCTTGCTGTAGGCCCGCAGCGTGATGGGCGTCCGGTACACGTGAATGATCTTGAGGTTGTCGAAGGCGATGATCATTTTGCTCACATATTGGCTTAGCCGCGAGAACTCACCGCTGGGAATGCCATAGTGTTTATAGGACGTGGTGAGGGCAGAGAGCCGCGAGAAATACTGAAAGATCTTTTGTTCGTTCTCTTCCCACTCGCGCCGGTGCGAGGACGTGAACATGGTGCGCATGACGCGGATCATCTCCGTGACGATCGCGCGGGTTTGCTCGGGCAGGTCGTTGTCCTTATCGGTGGTCCAGTCGCGCGAAGCATAATAGAGGGCGATGGCATGACCCTTGAAATCGGAGAAGCGCTGAAGGGCCACTTCCCTGCGATTATACGCCGACCCAATCGAGAACACCACCGGGAATACAATGGCCACCCCTACCAACATGTCGGGAAACTTGGCAATAAGCCCTAAGTGAAAACATACATAGGTGGAAATGACCGACAGGGTGGTAATGATCAGCGTCTTGTAGTTGATGATCAGGAAAAAGCTCTTCAATACTTTCGTCATAGTGCCGTGGCTCGGGGGAGCAAATAAAATACATTTCAAAATAAAAATCGTCCATAAATGCCAAAAGCCCTAACAGGGCTTCTAGCGGGGCTCCAATCGAGAAAAGTTTCTTATTCGTCCAGCATTTCCACCTCCACGCGAACGTTCTTCTTAGCGTTCACGCTGTTCTTATCATAGATAGGACGCTTCCCGCCCCAGGCTTTTATTTCCATGCGCGTCGGGTCGATGCCCTTGCTGACCAGGTAGTCTTTGATGACTTCGGCGCGCTTAAACGAAAGATCTTTGGCCGAGCCCGTGCCTTCGTGGGCGCCGTCCAGTGTGAAAAATTTCTTTTCGGGACCTACCGACATGATCTTGCCGTGATAGTTTCCATTGGTGTGACCGTGGAGGCGGATCTTGTACTTGGGATTTTCTTCCAGGAGCTGTAGCAAGCTGTTGAGCTCATAGGTAGACTCCGGCAACATCAATGCCGCATCGTTGTAGAAATAAACATTATACAAAGTGGCGATGTCTCCCTTATGGTAGCGCACCAGGTCGAAGTCGATCACCAGCGTGGTACCCATCAGGTCGATGTAATTTTTCACCGTATCGGCCAGGGGCAGCGGGTAGTTGATCTCCTGCTGGATCTTCCGGTAGCCGAAAGCATCGCACACCAGCGTGAGTTGTCCCGACTTGCTTTTTGGATCGGGGAGCACCAGGTACTCATTGCCCTTCACACTGGTGATGAGCCGCGAACGGTCCGTGTCGATCACCTGCACATCGCCATTCACGATGCGGTTGTTGCGCGCATTGTAAAGGCTGAGGAACACTTCGGTGTTGCCCAGGGTCATGACCTTGTGTTGCACGATCTCGGGATTGTCTTCGATCTCGGCTTCCGTTGTGGCGGTCCCGGCTGCAGGAGCGGCCGGCGTTTCTTGTGCTGGCGTCGTGGCCACTGCCGTCGTTTGAGGAGGCGCGGGCATTTCAGGGGCCGGTGCGTTGGGCACGGCGGCGTTATGGGGTGTGATATCGCCCGGCACTACACGCACCCAGGCATCTTTGAATTCGGGGTTGTTGCGCGCATGGGTCATGTACTGCAACGATTCTCTCAGGCTCTCAAAATATTTCAGGTAAACAAAGAAATATCCCCGACCGGAATTGAATCCGTAATGTGCATCGGTGCCTTTTATTCTCAGGACCTCGACATAGTTTTGCGCCACGTTCTCGCGCGACGGCGCATAGGCGTTGATCACTACATAATAGCCGGGAGCAAGCTCTTTAGAATCCTGTGAAAACAACGGAGAGGATAGGCACAATAGCCCGAAAAAGAGGGCACTTCTGGTTAGGTTCTTCATGTAAGGACTAGCGTATATTTGGGCGAATATTCTCTAAAAATATCTAATTTTTTAGTCTAATCAAGCTATCCGTCACATTTATTGGTTTACCCGGGTGTATGATTTTTAAACTTTTCTTTCAAAAAACCAATCCCATAGCCCCACAGCTGAAGCAGGGCTGCCGGCACCGACAGAAAGGCTACGGTGATATCTTTACCCTGCCGGAACGAATCGATGAAGATGGCCAATAAATAGACCAGGAAAAGGGCAACGGCGAGTTGGAAGAGGGCAATGCTGATGAACGGGAGAACAAGCAAAGTCGCCGAGCCCAATAGGAAAAATGCCGGAAACCAATGGGCGAGCTTCACCGCTCCGGGATGCACCCGGCCGATCTGAATGCGGCCCTTGCCAAAGTTGGATACCTGTTGGTAGAATTGGTGGAATGTGGTGCGTCGTTTATGATACACAAACGCCTCCGGAATGAGTCCCACTTTGAAGCCCATCGCGCGCATGCGAATGCTGAACTCGATATCCTCCGCGAACCGGTCCAGCTTAAATCCCCCGGATTGTGTGAACACTTTTCGCGAGATCCCCATGTTGAAACTTCTTGGCTGAAACGTCGCCGCCTGTTGCTTGCCACCGCGGATACCCCCCGTGGTGAGCACGGATGCCATCGTATAGCCCATCGCCCGCTGCACGGGTGTAAAATTCTCATGAGCCCGGTCGGGTCCACCCCAAGCGTCCCACCTGTTTTCCAGTATGGAACGATCCACCGACGCCAGGTACGCTGGTGGTATGATGCAGTCGGAATCGAAGACAATAAAATAATCACCCCGCGCCTGCGCATAGCCAAAATTGCGGCTCGGTCCAGGCCCCGAGTTGGGTTTGAAGAAATAGTGAATGGAAAATTTGTCGCGGTAAAAATCGACGACGCTATCACAGCGCACCGTCGAACCGTCTTCCACAACGATCACCTCAAAGTCTTTCACCGTCTGCAACACCAGACTGGCCAGGAGTTCGTCCACTTCCTGTGGACGATTATACACGGGGATGATGATGGAGTAGCGCGGTGTCGCCATGCGGCAAAATAAGCAGAACTAACCGAAGAAGCACAGACCCGATAGCAGGATCCCTTTGCGGCAACTTTGCCTGCCCGCCGAAACTTTTGTGAAGGAGGCCCAGGCTAGTCCTGAAGCTTCATCTGAGGCTCGGGCAACCCCACCTTCTCAATGATCAGGTAGTCGCGTCTGGAAAGCGACTGCATGGCAAACATCTCTGCCAGGAAGCCCGTCACAAAAAGCTGCACGCCGATGACCAATGCCACCAATGCCAAATAGAAAATGGGTTGCGCGGTGATGTCGCGCTTCACGGGGATGCGGGAGATGAAGATCGCATCCATCTTATCATAAAAAAGCTTGCACGTAAACAGAAAGCCCACCAGGAACGACAGCGTGCCCCAGGTGCCAAAGAAGTGCATCGGCTTCTGCCGGAAGCGGCTCACAAAGGTGATGGAGATCAGGTCGAGAAATCCATTTATAAAACGCTCCAATCCGAATTTGGTCACGCCAAATTTGCGTTCGCGATGTTCGACCACCTTCTCGGTGATTTTGGTGAAGCCCGCCCACTTGGCGATCACAGGAATGTAGCGATGCATCTCGCCATAGACGGTGATGTTCTTGACCACGCGCGATTGATAGGCCTTAAGCCCGCAATTGAAGTCGTGCAACGGTATGCCCGACAGCTTGCGCGTGATGTAGTTGAAGAATTTGGAGGGCACCGTTTTAGATAGCGGGTCGTGGCGTTTTTTCTTCCAGCCCGACACGAGGTGAAAACCGTCCTCGGTCACCATCTTGTATAACGCGGGGATCTCGTCCGGACTGTCTTGCAGGTCGGAGTCCATGGTGATGACCACTTTTCCGTGCGCGGCGCGGAAGCCCGTTTGCAGCGCGGCCGATTTACCAAAGTTCCGGTTAAAGCGAATGCCCTTGATGTGGGGATTGGCTTCATGGATGGCCATGATCTGCTGCCAGGTGTTGTCCGTGCTGCCGTCGTCGATAAAGATCACTTCATAGGAAAAGCCGTGTGCATTCATCACACGGCTTATCCACTGACACAGTTCCGGTATCGATTCTTCTTCGTCCTTGGCGGGAACAACAACTGATATGTCAAGATTCATTTCGTAAATTAAATGGCGGGTTCAGGCCGCGGTTTTTGTGTGAAAATAGAAAGGATCAGGCCGATCACAAGCATCATGATCAGGGTGAAGATGACCCCGAAGATAAACAGCGCCATGGGCGACGTCATATAGTCTACCATTTTCATGGCCATCTCGATCTGTGCTTCCGGTGTTCCCTTTGCCTCCATATCGGCCAAGGCTTTGTCGCGAATGCGATTGACAAATTCCGGATCAACAAAGTTGATATAAATCGTGCTGAATACCGAAGCAATACCGGCGCAGATGAGACCGATCCAAAAGGCAATGCCGACGCCCTGGCCATAGCTCATGAAGCTGTCGCCATTGTCTTTGAAATATTTATGAGCCATGATCGCGATGACCAGACCGATGAGCCAATTTCCGACTTGCGCCATTTTGGCCTGATCAAGGCCCGCAACGTTGAGGATAACAAAATAGACGATGCTTACCACCGCGCAAATTACGCCGTATCGAATGCCTACTGATCGGGGAGTGATGGATGTGGTTTCTGTAGTTTCAGTCATATAGATTGGTTTTTAGGTTGTCGTCTCAATATTACGGATACGATAATGTTAACAAAAAAGCCGATGATCAGTCCCTGCGTAAAGTACGTCACCGTCAATTGCCACATGTTAGTCGTGGGCAACCCCTTTAAATTACGTTCATATATGTCTTTCCCGATGCGTTCAATATCCTCTTTTGGAAACCCCTTCAAATATGTCGTCATGTCCGTGATGTAGCCTGTCACAAATCCCTTCTCCCAGCTGCCAAAAGCAAACAGCAGTATCGAGGTGATGGCGGTCATCAGCAACACAACGATGGTACCGCCCAGGGTGGCTTGCCAGAAATACAACACGCCTTCCTGATCGTAGTCCCGGAATTCCTTCAATGAAAAGTAAACAAACACCCCGAACAATAAAATCCTGAAATCGAGGAAAGGAGAAACCAGCAGCGGATGGCGGCCGAGGTAAAACATCACCACGTGCATGACAAATGCCAGCACACCAGCCACTGCGCCCCACCGCGCGGAAATGCGGAGTAATTTTGAAGTCATCTGCGTTTCAGTCCTCTATTTTATGCCGTCCGTTGTTGAAGACCGCGATCGCTTTTCCTTTGACCTGCTGGTTCAGCCAGGGCGAGTTCTTCGAACGCGACAAATTGGCCTTTTCGTCGAAGAGCCATGTGCGCTCCGGGTCGAAGAGCGTGAGGTTGGCCTTTTCCTCCACCTCAATTTTGGGGATCTCCAGACCCAACAGTTTACGCGGGTTCACCGTCACTTTTTCGATGAGTGTATCCCAACCCACCGGCTCAGCCAGCGCACTCAGGTGCATGGCGAATGTCTGGAGGTTGATCATACCAAAATCGGCCAGGTCGAATTCCAGGCTTTTGCTTTCCTCTTCGTGCGGGGTGTGGCCGGAGCAGAGCACGTCGATGGTGCCGTCTTTCAGGGCCTTGATCAGCGCGTCGTTGTCCGGCTTCTCGCGAAGGGGCGGATTCACTTTATAGTTGGTGTCGAAATCCGACAAGCGACTATCGTCCAGCAGCGGCTGGTAGATGGCCACGTCGCAGGTTACGTTCAGTTTCTTTTTGGCGGCGCGGATCATGTCGGCCGATTTGCCGGTCGAGATCTTGGCCATGTGCAAGCGCCCGCCGGCGTAGGCCAGCAGCTCCAGGTTGCGGCCCACCGCAATATCCTCGGCAATGCGGGGCATACCTTTCAGGCCCAGCATGGTGCTGTTGATGCCTTCATGCATCTGGCCAAACAAATTCAACCAGATGTCTTCGGGATGGTCGATGATGAGTCCATTAAATTTCTGGACGTATTGCAGGGATTTCAGCAGGATGTCGGTATGCCAGATAGACTTCAACCCGTCGGTAAAGGCTGCCGCACCCGCTTCGTGCAAGTCGATCATTTCCGTCAGCTCCTCACCTTTGTTGTTTTTGGTGACGGCCGCCAGGGGATGGATCTGCACCAGTTGGCTGTCGTTGCCCTTCACGAGGTAGCTGATCTCATTCTTGGTTTGGACGCATGGCACCGTGTTGGGCAACAGGGCGATTTCGGTGAATCCGCCCGCTGCAGCAGTCCGCGTGAGCGATTCCAGGTCTTCTTTATGCTCTAGCCCGGGGTCGCCCCCAAAGGTGCCCAGGTCAAACCAGCCCGCCGAAAGTTTCATGCCCTCCGCCTTGATCACCTTGTCGGCCGTATAATTCTTATCACCGATCTCGATGATGCGACCGTTGTTGATCAATACATTTTTTTCTTTTTGATGGAAGGAGGACGAGGGGTCGAGAATTTCAGCGTGTTGTATCA
>Ga0209050_1002950_pt1 | contig 13299 bp, 11 predicted proteins | sample Araplavi_mTSA_r2_FD_184276 | JGI IMG/M metagenome (GOLD analysis project Ga0209050, IMG submission 184276) | Arabidopsis root microbial communities from North Carolina, USA - plate scrape MF_Cvi_mTSA_r2 (SPAdes) (version 2) | ecosystem: Host-associated > Plants > Roots > Endosphere | place: USA...
ATCCACGGCAGGACTGCTGCCCCGCCTCGCGCGCGCCTTCCCGTCGAGTTCGGTGATCGAGACCGGCACCCTGCTGCGCGATGCGCGCGACTTGCTCGACCAGATGACGCTGGCCATTCTCGCGGCGGCCTCGATCGCGGTGCTGGCGGGTCTTGCGGTGCTGCTGGGTGCGATCGCGGCGGCGCGCGCCAGCCGCACCTACGACAACGTGATCCTGCGCGTGCTGGGCGCCAGCCGGGGCCAGCTCCTGCTGCTTCAGATAGCGGAATACGGACTGATCGCAGCAGTGCTCGCCCTCGTCGCACTGGGCGCTGGCAGCGCCATGGCCTGGGCGGTGATCGTCAAGCTCTTCGCGTTCGCGTGGATGCCCGACTGGCCCCGCATTCTCGCCGTGCTCGGGGCCGGGATCGTGCTGATCCTGACGTTCGCCCTCGCCGGTTCGCTGCCGCTGCTGCGGGCGAAACCGGCGAGGGCGCTACGAGAGCTGTAATCAGGCGAAGACGTCAGCGCCGGCCGGGTCGAGCGGGTCCGGACCGAAACGGTTGGGGCCGGGCGTGCCGGGCAGGCAGGTGATCGCGAACGAGGCGATCGTCGCGATCCAGCCGACGAAGGGAATCACCCCGAGCACGATGAAGCCGAGATACCACCAGCCGCTCATGTCGCGGTCGTGGAAGCGGCGAACGGCGACGGCGATGCTCGGGATGAAAACCGCCAGGCCGTAGAGACCGGCGAGGCCGATAAGCACGAAGAAGCCGGGGCCGAAGAAGGCCGAGGGGTCGCCACCTTGTTCGATTTGCGCAAATGCGCCGAAGGAGAAGCCCAGGACCATCGAGATGGCACCAATCACGGCGAAGACGATGAAATTGAGCAGCGCGAAGCCCCAATATTCGATCCGAAGCGAGCGCCCCTGGAAGTCCGCATAACGCTTGAACGGCATCACCATATAGTCGAGCATGTCTTTCCCCTCGTGTTCAAGGCCTTGGGTTATAAAGACCGAAGGCTGCGGGGCAAGCACATGACATGGTTAAGAAACCGGTAGGCGAGATGCCGGAGATGAGAGAAGGCCAGGGAAAGGAAAAGGGACGCGCAGGCGTACCCGCGCGTCCCTGGCTGAGTTTGCGGTGCCTGCGACTCCTCCCCTGCGCCGCCACCGCTTTTCACGCTCCAGCTGTGCGCCGGTAACGCGCCGCCGCACCCGTAGAGGCACGGCTGGATCTGTTTTCGTTGGATGGCGAAGCTTCGCCCGTTATGGGAAAACCCAATCTGGGAAAAACCTAGCGCATCCTCTCCCGGCGGCGGTGAATTCTTCGAGTCACCGTCTCGCTCTGATTACGAAACCGACACTAAGAGATTTAGGCGGCCAAAACAATAACTCATGCGGATCCGGCTCAGGCTCCTTCCGGATGTGACACAAGCGCCACAATTGCAGAAGACGCCTTGCGCGCTTGCCGAAATTGCCGGGATCGGTTAAGGGCGCGCCAATTTTGCGGCGCAGCAGGCGCTGCTGGCCAACTCCTCGAACCGATAGGCAACGCATGTCCGCCCCGCTTCCCTTGCGCAATATCGCAATCATTGCGCACGTCGACCACGGCAAGACCACCCTCGTCGACCAGCTTTTCCGCCAGTCCGGCACCTTCCGTGAGAACCAGCGCATCGAAGAACGCGCGATGGACTCGAACGACCTCGAAAAGGAACGCGGGATCACCATCCTTGCGAAGCCGACTTCGATCGAGTGGAACGGCTACCGCATCAACATCGTCGACACCCCCGGCCACGCCGACTTCGGCGCCGAAGTGGAACGCATCCTCTCGATGGTCGACGGCGTCGTCCTGCTGGTGGACTCGTCGGAAGGCGCGATGCCGCAGACGAAGTTCGTGACCGGCAAGGCGCTGGGCCTCGGCCTGAAGCCGATCGTCGTCGTCAACAAGATCGACCGTCCCGACGGCCGCCACGCCGAAGTGCTGGACGAAGTGTTCGACCTCTTCGTCAGCCTCGACGCCAACGACGAGCAGCTCGACTTCCCGACCCTCTACGCCTCGGGCCGCAACGGCTACGCCAGCTACGATCCGGATGCCCGCGACGGCAACCTGACCCCGCTGTTCGAAAAGATCGTCGAGCACGTCCCCGCTCCCGACCTCGACCAGGACGCGCCGTTCTCGTTCCTCGCCACCCTGCTTGATCGCGACAACTTCATGGGCCGCGTCCTCACCGGCCGCGTCCAGTCGGGCAAGCTCAAGGTCAACGACCCGATCCGCGCCATCGACGCCGACGGCAAGGTGATCGAAGTCGGCCGCGCCACCAAGGTGCTGTCGTTCCGCGGCCTCGACCGCGTGCCCGTGGAAGAAGCCCGCGCCGGTGACATCATCGCGCTGGCCGGTCTCGAAAAGGCCACCGTGTCGAACACCATCGCCGATCCCTCGGTTTCGGTGCCGATCAAGGCCCAGCCGATCGATCCGCCGACCCTGGCGATGCGCTTTGCCGTCAACGACTCGCCGCTCGCGGGCCGTGAAGGCGACAAGGTGACGAGCCGTATGATCCGCGACCGCCTGATGCGCGAAGCGGAAACCAACGTTGCCATCCGCGTCACCGAATCGGCCGACCGCGACAGCTTCGAAGTGGCCGGTCGCGGTGAACTTCAGCTGGGCGTCGTGATCGAAACGATGCGCCGCGAAGGCTTCGAGCTGGGCATCAGCCGTCCGCGCGTGCTGTTCGGCAAGGACGAAAACGGCGGCCGCACCGAACCGTACGAAACCGTCGTGATCGACGTGGACGACGAATTCTCGGGCACCGTCGTCGAGAAGATGCAGCGCCGCAAGGCCGAGCTTACCGACATGCGTCCTTCGGGCGCCGGCAAGACCCGCATCACCTTCTCCGCTCCTTCGCGCGGCCTGATCGGCTACCACGGCGAGTTCCTTTCGGACACCCGCGGCACCGGCATCATGAACCGCCTGTTCGAGAAGTACGACAGCCACAAGGGCCCGATCGAAGGCCGCCAGAACGGCGTGCTGATCTCGAACGGCACCGGTGAAGCCGTCGGCTACGCGCTGAACAGCCTCGAAGATCGCGGCATCCTGTTCGTGAAGCCGCAGGAAAAGATCTACGAGGGCATGATCATCGGCGAAAATGCCAAGCCCGACGATCTCGAAGTGAACCCGATGAAGTCGAAGCAGCTGACGAACTTCCGTTCGACCGGCAAGGACGATGCCATTCGCCTCACCCCGCCCCGCGTGATGACGCTGGAACAGGCGATCGCCTATATCGACGACGACGAAATGGTCGAAGTGACCCCGCAGTCGATCCGTCTGCGCAAGGCCTTCCTCGACCCGAACGAGCGCAAGAAGCAGAGCCGCAAGAAGGACGCCTGATCCTTCGGCAGCTTCGGCTTGCATTGAAAACAATAAAGGGGCGGCAATCTCGCGATTGCCGCCCCTTTACGTTTGGAGCCGTTTTCGGCCCTCTCCCAAACTTGGCTTGTTTGCGGGAATGCCCGAAAGGGGGCATTCCCGGGCGGCACCGGCCCACGCCCCCACCCGACCACCCATAGGGTACTATCGTTGGGTGGCCGGGTGGGGCGTGGGCCGGTGCCGCCAAAATTCGCCTTCAGCGAATTTTCAAACTCAGAACCGGTAGCCAATCGTCGCGCGCAGCGAGTGGTAGTCGAAGTTCTTGTCGCCGCCCTTGATGCTGGTCGAGCCCGAATCGATCAGGAACGGATTGGTCGCAGGCGCCGTGCCCGGTCCGACCTCGACGTTATACTTGTTGTCGCTGTAGCGATTGTAGAGATATTCGAGGCCGAGGCTGACCTTGTTGGTCACCATGATCTCGGCGCCGCCGCCCGCCTGCCAGCCCCAGGCCAGACGGTTATTCCGCTGCGGGTCGAACGAGTTGGCGGTGTTGGTGGTCAGGAAGTCGTGGTCGATCTTGGCCACGCCGCCGCCGCCGGTCACATAGAACAGCGCGCCGCCATTCGGGGTGTAGCCTGCGCGCACGCGGCCCGAGAGGCCGTAGTCGAGCTTGCGCTGGATCACGTAGCTGGCCGGGGTTGTGCTGAAGCCCGAGGTCGCATCCTTGGCCTCGCTCTTCACGCCCTCGACGAGGCCGCCGACCACGAAGTTGCCCATGCGCTTGTCGTAGCCGAAGCGGACGCCGTATTCTGCGCCGTCCTTGTCGCTGCGGCAGCCATCGGCAGGCGTGGCACCGCGCGCGCGTCCGTTGCAGAAGCCGGGGCTGAAGGCATTGTCGCCGGCGGCGGTATTGACGGTGTTGTCGTAGCGACCGTCGCCATCGGTATCGAAGCGCAGGCTATCGCCCTTGTCGTTGCCGCGCGTCGAAAGACCGCCAAAGGCCTGAACGTAAGGGCCGTTAAAGTGGCTATCCCGCTCGGGCGTGGAGGTCGCGATTTCCTGAGCACCGGCAGGAAACGCCGCGGCGACAGCGGCAAGACCGAGGGCCGTCGTGGCGAGGTGGGCAAATTTCATTGTAATATCCCTGTCGTTTTTAGGATCTGGCCCCTCCCGAAGTCTAAGTGACGGATTTGGTTTCCTTTCCTGCGATGAGCCGAGGTCCGTTTCGGGGCAGGGCGAGGCACAGCCCCGTCGCAGCTCCTAAACGTTCATATAATTTAAGACAAACCTGAACGAAAGCTGCTCGATCTGCTCCGATCCGGTTAAGCCGGGCACGCCTAGAAGAAATCCAGAAAGGGACGAGACCCCGGCCTCACCGGAGCCCCTTCCCAGCAAGGAGTTTCGAACAATGGCTTTCTTCCGTAACGCAACTATCGCTACCGCCATCGCCGCCTCCGCGCTCGCCAGTGCAACCCCGGCCATGGCGCGCGACTATTACCGCCACAACGACAATACCGCCGCCGTCGCCATCGGTGCGGGTGTGGTCGGCCTGGCGCTCGGCGCGATCATCGCCTCGAACAGCAACGACCGCGACCGTTACCGGGATCGCGACCGCTACTACGACAGCGGCTATGCTTACGATAACGGCTGGCAATATCGCGACGGCTGGTACTGGGACCGCGACGGCGGTCGCCACAGCCGCGACGATTACGACCGTTACCAGCGTGGCCGCAACGAATGGCGCGGAGATCGCGGCGACTGGCGCCGCGGCTACGACCACGACCGGGGCGACTTCCGCCGCGGCTACTGATCCACCGAAGCCGGTCGGATAAACCCCTTTCCGACCGGCTCCAAAGGACGCCCGGCTTCCCTCCCGGCCGGGCGTCCTTTCTCTTCGGCGGGCACGAAACATTTCAGCGACACCCTCGCGCGGCTCGTCGCAGGCAACGTCAAATTCACGCCAAGTTCACGGCCGGAAGCGGATCGTCGAGGTCCAACGTGCCCACCGATTCCGCCGTAACTTGGTTGGCTTGGAAAGGAGTGCGATATCATGAAACTGAACTGGAAGTCCCTAGGCCTCGCCACGGCCTTGGCAGCGTCTGCCCTGACGGCCTCCGCGCCGGCCATGGCGCGCGATTACTACGACCGACGCGGCGGCGGCAATGACGCAGCCATCGCCATCGGCGCGGGCGTGATCGGCCTGGCTCTTGGCGCGGCGATCGCCGACCGGGGCGACGATCGCTACTACGATCGCGACTATTACGACCGCCGCCGCTACGTGACCGTGCGCGACCGTCCGGGCTACTATTACTACTACGACGGCGCCCCGAACCGCTATTACCGCGACCGCTATTACGACCGCTATTACGCGCCTTACTATCGCGAACGTTGGGGCGGGCGCGACCGCTGGCGCGATGGCCGTCACGCCTGGCGGGACGATCGCCGGGGCTGGCGCGATGACCGCCGCGGCTGGCGTGACCGCGACCGCTGGGATCGCGGCCGCCACGACTGGCGCGACGACCGCAGGCGGGACTGGCGCCGCTAACCCCTTTCCCGGCGCGTGATCAGCGCGCCGGGATGTCATTTCCTCTTGAAAGACAGGCGCGTTTCCCGCCAACGGGCAAACGCTCTTGTCGGTTTTCCGCAATATCGGGCGCGCATCTGTGAAGCCCACTCGCCAATCGCGGCGGGGAAGGCTATGGGGCGCCCACCATGGAAACCGCCGACCTGCGCATTGCCCTGTTTTCGGGCAACTACAACTATGTCCGTGACGGCGCCAACCAGGCGCTCAACCGCCTCGTCGGCTATCTCCTGCGCCAAGGCGCGCAAGTGCGGGTCTACGCGCCCGTCGTCAAGAATCCCGCCTTCGAGCCGACCGGCGACCTGATCGGCATCCATTCGCTACCGATCCCCAACCGTCCCGAATACCGCGTTCCCATCGCCATTTCCGGCAAGGCGCGGCGCGATCTCAAGGCCTTCGCGCCGCATGTCGTGCACGTCTCCTCGCCCGACCCGGTCGGCCACCAGGCCGTAACCTGGGCACGCGCGCGCAAGCTGCCGGTGCTCGCCTCGGTGCACACCCGGTTCGAGACCTACTTGCGCTACTACAACATGGCCTGGGGCGAGCCGGTGATCGAGGCGATCCTGCGCCGCTTCTACCGCCGCTGCGACGCGCTGGTGGCGCCTTCGGAATCGATGGCCCAGCTCCTGCGCGAGCAGCGCATGAACTACGACGTGTCGATCTGGTCGCGCGGCGTGGACCGCGAGATTTTCCACCCGGACCGCCGCGACCTCGCCTGGCGCCGCGCCCAGGGGATCGCCGACCATGAAGTGGTGGTCGGCTTCCTCGGCCGCCTCGTGATGGAAAAGGGCCTCGACGTCTTTTCCGACACGCTCGACGATCTCACCCGCCGGGGCGTCGCCCACCGCGTGCTCGTCGTCGGCGAGGGACCGGCACGCGAATGGTTCCAGGCCCGCCTGCCGCAGGCCGCCTTCGTCGGCTTCCAGCAGGGCGCCGACCTCGCCCGCGCGGTCGCCAGCATGGACATGCTGTTCAACCCCTCGGTCACCGAGACGTTCGGTAATGTCACGCTGGAAGCGATGGCCTGCCGCCTGCCGGTCGTCGCCGCCGCCGCCACCGGCAGCCAGAGCCTCGTCGACGATCACGTCTCCGGGCGACTGATCCCGCCGGGCGCGATCCACCAGTTCGCCGAAGCACTGAAGGCCTATATCGAGAACCCCCAGCTGCGCGCCGCCCACGGCCTCGCCGGGGAAGCCCGCGCGCTCGACTTCAGCTGGGACCGCATCAACCAGGCCGTCGCCGACACTTACCTCCGCCTGATCCGCCAACGCGCGCGCGGCTGAGCGGTCAGCGCAGCACGCCCCCGTTGCGCATCCGCACCGCGTACCAGAGCAGCGACACGGCCACGATCCAGATGACCAGGGTAATGGCGATGCTGGCCGGACTGGTCAGCATCCCCGGCACCTCGGAGATGAACGGATAGATCTGGTTCACCGCCAGCCCCAGCAGCGAGGTCGTGAAAGCGGCCACTGCCCAGCGCGAGCGCAGGAGCAGCAACAGCGCCCCCGCCAGCCCGCCCCAGACGCCCAGCGCCCATGTCGCCACGGCCCAGCTCGGCGAGGCGTCGAGCCAGTCGATCATTTCCGGAGAAAGCGGCGCCAGCCATTCGGGATTGCGCGTCACGGTCATCGTGAAATCGGTGCAGCCGAAGGCATTCCACACGAGCGCCAGCAGGCCGACGATCCACACGTGACGCGGGGTCCTGACCTCCAAGGTTCCGATCATCGGCCAAATACCCTTCAAGGGGCCTCCCTACAGGGTCGCAAGAATAGGCCCGAGGCCAAACCGATGCAATTCCCCGGAACAATGGCTAGATAAGCCCCATGGCCGACCTCTTTGCCGACGACCTTCCCCCTGCCCCCGCGCCCGGCGAGCCGCGCGAGGATGCCCCGCTGGCCGACCGCTTGCGCCCGCGCACCTTAGACGACGTGGTCGGGCAGGAGCACCTGACCGGTCCCGAAGGCCCGATCGGCCGCATGGTGACGGCGGGCCGCCTGTCCTCGATGATCCTCTGGGGGCCGCCGGGCACCGGCAAGACCAGCACCGCGCGCCTGCTGGCCGATGCGGTGGGCATGCGCTTCACCGCGGTCTCGGCGGTGTTCTCCGGCGTGGCGGACCTCAAGAAGGCCTTTGCCGAAGCTGATCTCGCCGCGCGGGCCGGGCAGCGCACGCTGCTCTTCGTGGACGAAATCCACCGCTTCAACCGCGCCCAGCAGGACGGCTTCCTGCCGTTCGTCGAGCGCGGCACCGTCACCCTCGTCGGCGCGACCACGGAAAATCCCAGCTTTGCCCTCAACGCCGCCCTGCTCAGCCGCGCCCAGGTGCTGATCCTGCACCGCCTCGGCCCGGAAGCCCTTAGCACCCTGCTGGACAAGGCCGAGGCGCTGGAAGGCCCGCTGCCGCTCGACGCCGATGCCCGCGCCGCACTGGTCGCCTCGGCCGACGGCGACGGACGCTTCCTGCTCAACCAGGCGGAGACGCTCTACGCCGCGCAGATCCCCGAACCACTGGATCCCGCCGGACTCGGCCAGTTCCTGCAACGCCGCGTGGCGGTCTACGACAAGGACCGCGACGGCCACTACAACCTGATCTCGGCGCTCCACAAGGCGGTGCGCGGCTCGGACCCGCAAGCCGCGCTCTACTACCTCTCGCGGATGCTGACGGCGGGCGAGGAGCCGCTGTTCCTGCTGCGCCGTCTGGTGCGCATGGCCAGCGAGGACATCGGCCTCGCCGATCCGCAGGCCCTTGTGCAGTGCCTCGCCGCCAAACAGGCCTACGAGTTCCTCGGCTCGCCGGAGGGTGAACTGGCGATCGCCCAGGCCTGCCTCTACGTCGCCACCGCGCCGAAATCGAACGCGGCCTACAAGGCGTACAAAGCCGCCGCCCGCTCCGCCCGCGAGACCGGCTCGCTCTCGCCGCCCGCAAATATCCTCAATGCGCCGACCAAGCTGATGAAGGACATCGGCTATGGCAAGGACTACGCCTACGACCACGATGCCCCGGACGGCTTCTCCGGCGACAACTACTGGCCGGACGACATGGCGCCCGAGACGTTCTACGAGCCGGTGGAGCGCGGCTTCGAACGCGACATCCGCAAGCGCATCGAATGGTGGGACCGCAAGCGGGCCGAACGGCGCGGCGAATAAGGGGGCGCAAGGCATGCCCCGCTTCCAGCACTTCATGGCCATCGACTGGTCCGGCGCGCTCGGCCCGCGCCAGAAGGGGATCGCCGTCGCGCTCTGCGGGCTTGGGGGCGCGCCGCACCTGCTGCGCCCGTCAGGCCACGCCTACTGGTCCCGCACGGACGTGCTCGACCTGCTGCTGCACGGCTTGCCGCAGGATACGCTGGTCGGGCTCGACCTCGGCATCTCGCTGCCTTTCGCCGATGCCGGGGCCTTCTTCCCGGACTGGGCGGACAGCCCCGCCGACGCCCGTTCGCTCTGGGCGCTGATCGATACGATCAGCGCCCAGGACGAGCATCTCGCTGCCGCCAGCTTCGTCGACCATCCCGAACTCAGCGCCTATTTCCGGCGGCACGGCGGCCGAGAAGGCGCGCGCTTCCACCTTCCCGGCGCTGACCACCGCCGGGGCCGCATGCGCGTGACCGAGCAGGCGCAGGCCCGCGCCGGGTGCAAGCCCTACTCCAACTTCAACCTCGTCGGGGCCGCACAAGTCGGCAAGTCCAGCCTCACCGGCATGCGGCTGCTGCACCGCCTCGGCGGAAGGGTGCCGGTCTGGCCGATCGATCCCCTGCCCGAGACCGGCTCGGTGGTGACCGAGATTTACACAACGCTCGCCGCCGTCGCTGCCGGACGGACGGCGGGCCGGGCGAAGATGACCGACTACCCCGCACTCAATGCCGCCCTAGCCGCGCTGGGATCACCGCCAGTCGAGGGTATCGGCCCCATAGACGACCACAGCGCCGACGCCCTCCTCACCGCCGCCTGGCTCCGCACCGCCGCACTACGCAAGGACTTGTGGCAACCCGCCGACCTCACGCCGGAACTGGCCCGCACCGAAGGCTGGACCTTCGGCGCGCCTTAGCCCACAACCTGCCCCCTTGAGGCGTCGCACGATGCGCCTCCAACACAACCGACAGGGACAGTTCCACTTATGAAACAAGCCTTGCTGGCAGGTATCGCCTGCCTTGCCCTCAGCTTCGGCGCGCAGACCGCGCAGGCGAAAGCGGCCAACCTCCAGCCCAGCCCGCTGGCCGTCGCACTGGGCAAGCCGACCACCCCGTGGAAAGCCTTCGTGGACAAGACGATCGAGGAGTGGATGGTGCAGGACCCCGCCTTTGCCATCTACCAGGGCGCCCACCAGTTCGACGGCAGGCTGCCCGACTGGAGCCCCGCCGGTCTCAAGGCGCGGGGCGTGTTCCTGAAGAAGGTGATCGCCGACGCAAACGCTTTCACCAAGCTAACCGCCGAGGACAAATTCGAGCGCGACTATCTGGTGCAAGTCGCCAAGGGGCAGCTGTTCTGGCTGGAAGACGCCGACAAGCCGCACAACAACCCCGGCTACTACATCGAGAACGGCCTCGATCCGAACGTCTACGTCAGCCGCGCCTATGCCGACAAACCGACGCGCATGAAGGCGATGATCGCCTTCTTCAAGGCCGTGCCGAACGCTGCCGCGCAGATTCGCGGCAACCTGAAAACGGCGATGCCCGCCAGCTTCATCAAGCTCGGCACCGCAGGCTTCTCGGGCTTCGCGGAATACTACCGGGGCGACGCCCGTGCCGCTTTCGCCGACGTGCAGGACGCCAAGCTCCAGGCCGAGTTCAAGGCCAGCTCGGAAAGCGCGGCCAAAGCCATGCAGGACCTCTCGGACTGGCTCGCCAGGGCCACCCCGACGCAGGACTTCGCGATGGGCGCCGAACGCTTCTCGCGCATGCTCGCCGCCACCGAAGCGGTCGATGCGCCGCTGAGCGAACTCGAAGCCGTGGGCCACGCCGATCTCAAGCGCAACCAGGACCTGCTGAAGGCCGCCTGCGCCGAATATGCGCCGGGCAAGGATATCCAGGGCTGCTTCGACAAGATGCGCGCCGACAAGCCGGAAGGCGGCCCCGTCGCCGCCGCGCGTCTCCAGATCCCCCAGCTGACCGCCTTCGTACGCCAGCACGACATCGCCACGATCCCCGGCACCGAACAGGCGCTGGTCGAGGAAAGCCCGCCCTACAACCGCCAGAACTCGGCCTATATCGATCCCGCCGGGCCGCTGGAGAAGGACATTCCCTCGGTCTACTATATCTCGCCGCCCGACCCCTCGTGGTCGCAGCAGATGCAGCAGGACTATATCCCCGGCAAGAACGACCTGCTGTTCACTTCGGTCCATGAAGTGATGCCGGGGCACTTCCTGCAATTCCTCCACTCGAACCGCTCGCCTTCGTGGATCGGCCGCCTCTTCGTCGGCTATGCCTATGCCGAGGGCTGGGCGCATTACGCCGAGGAAATGATGTGGGACGCGGGCCTCGGAAGCGGCGATGCGGGCGTCCATGTCGGCCAGCTTTCGAACGCCCTGCTGCGCAACTGTCGCTATCTCTCGGCGATCGGCCTTCACGCCCGCGGGATGACGCAGGAGCAGTCCAAGCGCATGTTCATGGACGAGTGCTATCAGGACGAAGGCACCGCCGAACAGCAGGCCGCGCGCGGGACTTACGATCCGGCCTATCTCAACTACACGCTGGGCAAGCTGATGATCCGCAAGCTGCGCGACGACTGGACCGCCTCACGCGGCGGCCGCGCGGCGTGGAAGCCGTTCCACGACCAGTTCCTGAGCCACGGCGGCCCGCCGATCCCGCTCGTGCGACAGGCGATGATGCAGGAAGACGCACCCCACGCGATTTTCTGAGTAGATATTTCACAAAAGCAACTGGACCGGCGCCCCTTCCTCGCGGTAAGGGCGCCGGACTTGTTTCGCGCATCGCGACGTTTCGATGCGCCGGGCCGGCTTAGCTCAGTTGGTAGAGCACCTGATTTGTAATCAGGGGGCCACGGGTTCGAATCCTGTAGCCGGCACCACCCGCATTTCTGCGGTTTTTGAGGCCTCAGAGGCTCCCGATTTGACCTCTGAAAATCGGCCTAGCAATCACCGGGTAAGCACCACGTTCCATTTAGATGGCGACCCAGCGGGCTTTCGCACTGGCCGCGAATCACCTCTCGCATTCAAAAGCCGAAAGTTCTCCGGACCCAATCAACCACCGCCGCCTTAACAGCCTCGATGACGGCGACCTTCCCCCAGCCGGCGGCAAGAGCCACAGCGTCCTCCATAAGCATGGGGATACCCACCCGTAGATGGAGCATGCTCAGCTCGGCTCGATCCAACAGCCCTCGCACAACGCCAAGCGAGTGAAGAATTTCCTCGCGCCGGTCCAAGCCGTTGTCACCGCGAACGTGTTCGATAGCTGACGACAGAGATTCGCTGATTGATGCCAATTCGGGATCATTGTGGTTCAACGGCACCATGCGGTCCGAACCAGGCGCTAAGTCCCCGCTTCCATCATCCGTCAAGCTGAACCAGGTCCAGCCATCCGGCAAACTGACATCACCAGTGGGCGCGATGTCGCTGATGATCTCCTGCTTCCTGACGTTGACCGTAAGGGACGTTGCTCCAAGCCATTCCATAATCAGCTGCAGCGCGTCGCCGTAATGATCTCGAACGAGCAACGCCGAAACCTGGCCATCGAGGTTCGCATTCTTCTGCACCCACCCGAGACCTACCCAAGGCGATATGCTCGATGGCAGCAGCGACGAAGCCATGCCGATATTGTAGACATCGTTGACCGCCTCGAGATCTTGGAAGCTCGACGTGAAATTATGGGCAATGATGAGGGCGAAGAGCATTTTCCGCCGCTCAATTTCGATGGATGTCAGCCTTGGTTTTTCAGCTGTCGGCCCGACCGTGGGGGTGCCGCCAAGCAACTCCTGAAGCCCTGCTTTTATGGCCTCGGCTTGCCGGTAAATCGCCTGATCCGAGACGTCCTCCCAGTGTCCGTGGTCAGCCTCCAAAGAAGTTCGTTCAACTCCCCGGCGTAGTAGCGCGTCTTTTTTCACCGCGGACCTGCGGACCGCGTGGACGAAGCTAACGAGCGCGCCTGCACATTGGTCCACCGATTGAAGAGCCGTCCCCAGCCCATAAGATCGTGCCTCGATCTCGATGCTGGCAAACTGGTCGACGACCTCCTTGCGAATGCCCCGGACGATCGCCTCCCAGAAGAGATCGCGTGGCGTACCGCTAAAGGCGACTAAGGCTTGTGGACATTTATCGTATGGCAATCTTCAGCGCCGCGATATTGATCATGGCTCGGTAGCTTTGGTCAGTTTTCTCATAGCGGGTGGCGATGCGCCTGAATGTTTTGAGCTTGCAGAAGAA
>Ga0209050_1002951_pt1 | contig 13299 bp, 13 predicted proteins | sample Araplavi_mTSA_r2_FD_184276 | JGI IMG/M metagenome (GOLD analysis project Ga0209050, IMG submission 184276) | Arabidopsis root microbial communities from North Carolina, USA - plate scrape MF_Cvi_mTSA_r2 (SPAdes) (version 2) | ecosystem: Host-associated > Plants > Roots > Endosphere | place: USA...
GCCCGTTCGCGCGCTGCGGCAAAGGCCTGGGCGGGATCGGCGTAGGCCTGGATGCCGGGGGATTCGCTGCCGGCGGGCAGCGGCGGGAGCGCCGCCGCGACCTGATCCGCGAGCGCCTGACCGGCGGTGCCGCGCGGTCCCGGAAGGCCGGCGCAATACCAGTAATCGATCCGGGAGCCCATCTTGGCCACCACCCCGGCGAGGTCCTTGTCGTTCAGCATGCCGAACACCGCGTGGGTGTAGGGATGAAAGCCCATGTTGTCGAGGTTTTGCGCCAGCACGGCGGCGGCGTGCGGGTTGTGCGCGACGTCGAGGATAACCGTGGGCTGACCCGGCAGGATCTGGAAGCGGCCCGGCAGCGAGGCCTGCAACAGCCCCAATCGAACGGCCTGCTGCTGCACGGGCAGGCGATCGCGCACGGATTCCAGCGCGGCCAGCGCCGCCGAGGCGTTGAGCAGTTGGTTGGCGCCGCGCAGCGCCGGATAGGCCATCGCGCTGCGGCGCTGTTCGCGACCGCCGTAGGCCCACTGCTGGCGGTCGCCGGAATAGTTGTAGTCGCGTCCGAACAGCCACAGATCTGCACCGATGGCTTCGACGTGATCCAGCAGCGACTGCGGGGGGACGGGATCGCTGCAGATGGCCGGCCGGCCGCTGCGATAGATGTGGGCTTTTTCGAAGCCGATTTTTTCGCGCGTGTCGCCCAGCCAGTCGGTGTGGTCCAGGTCGACGCTGGTGACGATGGAGACGTCGGCATCGACGATGTTGACGGCATCCAGGCGTCCGCCCAGGCCGACTTCGAGCACCACCGCGTCCAGCCGAGACTGCGAGAAGAGGCGCAGAATGGCCAGCGTGGTGAATTCAAAATAAGTCAGCGACACATCGCCGCGCGCGGCTTCGACGGCCTGGAACTGCGTGATGAGGTCTTGGTCGGAGGCGATCTGGCCATTGACGCGGGCACGCTCGTTGAAGTCGATGAGGTGCGGCGAGGTGTACAGGCCCACCTTGTAGCCAGCCGCAAGCAGGATGGCCTCGAGCATGGCACAGGTGGAACCCTTGCCGTTGGTGCCGCCGACCACGAATTTGATGCCGGGCAGCGTCAGTTGCATGCGGTCCGCGACCTGGCGCACCCGGTCCAGCCCCATGTCGATCGCGGTGGCGTGGATGGACTCCAGGTACTGCAGCCAATCGGACAGGTTGGCGGCGGCGTCAGGCGTGCGGACAGAGGACATGAGGCGGGTTCGCGAAAGGAAATCAGCCTGCGATTTTAGCAGTGTGCGCCCGGTGTTTTCCCTAATCCCCTAGGGCGCGGCACGGTATCCGCGGGCAAAAAGTACTTGCCCATGTTTTTTTCATACGTAAAAATAAATTCATGTATGGAAAATAAAAGGAAGAGACATGACGCAGCGTTCGACTCCCAAATGGCTGGTGCGTGAAGCCGACGTACCGGGCTACAGCCCCGCCAATCACACCGGCACCCTCAACCGCCGGCTGATCAGCCCGGAAACCGTCGGCGCCCGCGGCGTGGAAGTGTTGCTGGGGGTGATCGAAAAGGGCAAGGGCGCCCTGCCGCACGCGCACCCCGGCATCGAACAGGTCTGTTATCTGATTTCGGGCACCGCCCGCGCGCAGGTGCAGGACGAATGGGCCGACATGGGCCCCGGCGACTGCTGTTACTTCCCCCCGGACATCCCCCACGTCTTCACGGTGACGAGCGACGAACCGGCCCGGTTGCTGGTGATCTACACGCCCCCGTACGAAGAATCCCCCGATCGCGTGATCCGCGACTTTCCGGCGCCACCCTCAGCCGCTTGACGCGGCGTTTGCGCAGGCAGCGGCCGCGAGAGCCGCGCCTCATTACATAAATACAGGAGACACACCCATGCAATCCCTACGCCTGCTGGGCGCCGCGCTGGTCAGCGGCGCCGCCTTGATGGCGGCTGGCCCCGCCCATGCCGCCGATTACCCCAACAAACCCATCACCCTGGTGGTGCCCTTCCCCGCCGGATCGGGCACGGACGCCGTGGGACGGATCTTCGGCGCCGAGTTGTCGACCCTGCTGGGTCAGCAGGTCGTGGTGGAGAACAAGCCGGGCGCCAATGCGACGATCGCGGCCAACTACGTGGCCCGCGCCAAACCGGACGGCTATACGCTCTTCGTCACCACCAACACCTCCCATTCGGCCGCCCCCTGGCTGATGAAGAACGTGCCGTATGACCCGGTCAAGGACTTCACCCCGATTGCGCGCGGCGGCAACCTGCCCTTCATCCTGGTCGTGAATCCCAAGCGCCCCTGGAAGACGGTGGGCGACCTGGTGGCCGACGCCAAGAAGAATCCTGGCCGCATCACCTACGCCAGCGGCAACAGCACCGGCATCGTCGCGGGCGCCACGCTGGCCAACCGCGCCAAGATCGACATCCTGCATGTGCCCTACAAAGGCACGCCGCAGAGCCTGACCGACGTGGTCGGCGGACAGGTGGACTTCATGTTCACGGACCTGACCTCTGGCCTGCCCTTCGTGCAATCGGGCCAGTTGCGCGCGCTGGCCGTCTCCACCGCCGAGCGCAGCGCCATCGTGCCCGACCTGCCTTCGATGGCCGAAGCGGGCGTGCCAGACTTCGATTTGAACTCCTGGAACGGCTACTTCGGCCCCGCAGGCATGCCGCCCGAGATCGTGGCCAAGCTGAATGCGGCCATCAACCAGATCGTGGCAAAGCCCGACGTGAAAAAGCGCCTGGCGGGACTGGGGTTTGACGCCTTCTCGAGCACGCCCGAAGCCTTCGCGCAGTTTGTCGGCGAACAGCGCGACCTGTGGGGCAAGTTGATCCGTGACGCGGGGATCGAGCAGCAATGATCGACCAGCCCCTGCCTGAAACGCCGGTTGCCGGGCCGCTGGCCGGCGTGCGCATCCTGGATCTGAGCTCGGTGGTGATGGGGCCGTACGCAACCCAGGTCCTGGCGGACCTGGGCGCGGACGTCATCAAGGTGGAGTCGCCGGCGGGGGACAACATGCGGGCCGTCGGCCCCATGCGCAACCCCGGCATGGGGCATCTCTACCTGCACCTGAACCGCAACAAGCGCTCGATCGTGCTGGACTTGAAGACGCCCGAAGGCCTGGAAGCCTGCCTGAAACTGGCCGAAAGCTGCGACGCCCTGCTCTACAACATCCGCCCCCAGGCGATGGCGCGGCTGGGCCTGTCGTACGAAGCGGTCACGGCACGCAATCCGCGCATCGTCTACGTGGGCGCCTATGGGTTCGGCGAGGCGGGCCCCTATGCCGGCCGCCCCGCCTACGACGACCTGATCCAGGGGCAGACCGGCATTGCCGCGCTGTCCGCGCAGCAAAGCGGCGACGTGCCGCGCTACGCGCCGCTGACCCTGGCGGATCGGGCGGTGGGCCTGCACGTCGGCATTGCGCTGGTGTCCGCGGTGCTGAGCGCCCGGACGCTGGGCCGCGGACAGCCGGTGGAGATCCCCATGTTCGAGGGCATGGCGCACATGGTGCTGGGCGACCACCTGGGCGGCTCGACGTTCGAGCCGCCGATGGGACCCACCGGCTACGCGCGCCTCTTGGCGCCGCATCGCCGGCCGTACGCGACAGCGGACGGCTACATCTGCCTGCTGATCTACAACGACAAGCACTGGCGCAACTTCTTTGAACTGATCGGGCGGCCGGAGCTGTCGCAGGACCCGCGTTTCAGCACCCATGGCGCCCGCGCCGCGCACATCAGCGAGGTCTATGCCTTCGTGGCCGAGGTGATCGCCACCCGTCCCAGCGACGACTGGCTGCGCGAGCTGGCGCGCGCCGACATTCCGGCCTCGCAGCTCTACACCATCGACGGCCTGATCCAGGACAAGCACCTGACCGCGACCGGTTTCATCCAGGAAATGGACCACCCCTCGGAAGGCCGCATCCGCACCACCGGGACGCTCGGCCGCTACGCCGGCACGCCGACCTCGATACGCCGCCCCGCCCCGCGGCTGGGCGAGCACAGCCGCGAGGTGCTTGCCGAAGCGGGCTATGGACAGGAACAGATCGACGCCATGCTTGCCCGTGGCATTACCCAGGACGGAAACAACGATGGACTTTGAATTCACCCCGGAACAACTGGCGTTGCGCGACGCCGTATCCCGCATCTGCGAACGCTATCCCGACGAATACTGGCTGGAACGCGACCGTGAAGGCGGCTTTCCGGAACCGCTGCACGCCGACCTGGCGCGCGACGGCTGGCTGGGCATCGCCATGCCGCAGGAATATGGCGGCGCGGGCCTGGGCATGACCGAAGCCGCGCTGATGATGCAGACCATCGCGGCGTCGGGGGCCGGCTTCACGGGCGCCTCGGCCGTCCACATGAACATCTTCGGGCTGAATCCGGTGGTGGTGTTTGGCACCGACGAGCAGCGCGGCCGCTGGCTTGAACCGCTGATCGCCGGCCGGGAAAAAGCCTGCTTTGCGGTCACCGAGCCCGACGCCGGGCTGGACACGACCAAGCTGAGCACCCGCGCCGTGCGCCAGGGCGACGAATACATCGTGCATGGCCGCAAGATCTGGATTTCGACCGCGCAGGTGGCCAGCAAGATGTTGCTGCTGGCGCGCACCACCCCGCTGTCCGAGGTGGAAAAGCCCACGCAGGGCCTGTCGCTCTTCTACACCGACCTGGACCGCGAAAAGATCGAGGTTCGGGAGATCGAGAAGATGGGCCGCAAGGCCGTGGATTCGAACATGCTGTTCATCGACGGCCTGCGGATTCCGGTCGCCGACCGCATCGGCGAGGAAGGCCGTGGCTTTGAATACATCCTGCACGGCCTGAACCCCGAGCGCATCCTGATCGCCGCCGAAGCGGTGGGGATCGGGCGCGCCGCGCTGGACCGGGCCGTCAAGTACGCGGGCGAACGCACCGTGTTCGGCCGCCCCATCGGCAAGAACCAGGGCATCCAGCATCCGCTCGCCCAAGCATGGATGCAACTGGAGGCCGCGGACCTGATGGTGTTCAAGGCAGCCAGCCTGTACGACGCGGGCAAGCCGTGCGGCCCCGCCGCCAATTCGGCAAAGTACCTGGCGGCCGAGGCCGGCTACAACGCCTGCCAGACGGCAGTGATGACGCTGGGCGGGATGGGGTATGCCAAGGAGTACCACGTGGAGCGGCTGCTGCGCGAAAGCTTCATCCCGCGCATCGCGCCGGTCAGCCCGCAGCTCATCATGTGCTTCATCGCGGAAAAGGTGCTGGGGCTGCCCAAGTCGTATTGAGCGGACGGCGGCAGGCGCGGGTCAGGCCTGCTGCTCCAGTCCCGTGCAGGCCGCCCGCAGGATGCGGGCGTAGGTTTCCTGTTCTGGCTCGATCCGGTAGATCGGGCCGCCCACCGAAATGGCGTAGTGTTCGCCGGACAGCGTGACCGGCCAGGCAATCGCGCCCACGTCGGCAATGGACTCGCCGCTGTTCATGAACCACCCCCGCTGCCGCGCGGCGTCCAGATCCGCCAGCAGCGCCTCGCGGGTGACGAGGGTCCGATCGTTGTAGCGGGTCATCGGGATGTCCGCCAGCAAGGCGTCACGGGCCGGTTCGTCCAGCAGCGACAGCAACGCCTTTCCCAGCGAATTTGCGTGAACATCCTTGAACTCGCCTGCAACAGGCGCGTATCGGATCGTATGCGGCGAATCCAGAACATCCAGATAGACAACGCGGCCATCCGGCGACAGCTTGGCAAAGACCACGGTTTCGCGGGTGGCGTCCCTTAGTTCGACAAGACTGGGATAGACGCGATCCAGAACGGGATCAGCCCGGGCGATGCGCTGGGCCATGGCGAGCAGCCGGCCTGTCGGGTAATAGCCCTGGCGGCGGCCCGTTTCATAGAGGTAGCCCAGGCTGGTCAGCGTGCGGATCAGCGCCAGGCAGCTGGACACGGGCACATCGAGCAACCGGGCCAATTCCGACAAGGGCAGCGCGCGTTTCTCGCGGGCGAAGGTTTCGATGATTTCGATAACTCGCAACGCCGTCTTGACACTCATTGCCCGATCCAGACTCTTAGCACGTGAACCATCCATTTGCGCAAGGCTAAAGTTCCCTGCGAGGGTGCCGTTATGGTAACTGAGAATTTCCTGAAAACAGCGCGTTCTCCGAGACGCCCCCCTCGCCGTTGGAGTGATCATGGCCGTAACCCCGTTAGCCCCCGCAGCGTTCGCGTCGTTACCGGTTTCGACCGTTATCGCCACGCCCGACCCTGCTGCCACCGCCACGCCGGCGCCCGCGACCACCGACAGCAGCGCCTCCGGCGGCGCCACGTCCGACCAGGCGAATTCGCAAAAAATGCCCCTGGATAAGGCGCTGGATGAGATCAACGAACAGATGAAGGCCTGGTCGACCCAGCTTCAGTTCGAAATCGACCCGAATGTGCACCAGGTGGTGGTGTCGGTGATCGATGCGGAGTCGGGAGACGTCCTGCGCACCATCCCCAGCGAAGCGGTGCTGAAGATCGCCAAGATGATCGTGAACATGCAAGGGAACGGTATCAAGACGTCGGCCTGATCCGGCACTTAAAACACCGTTCGCCAAGATTGACGCGCGGCCCGGTGAGAGAACCGCCGAATTAGGCCCGCCTTATGCCTTTACCCGGCCAATAGCCGGGATCACATTTTTGTCAGAATTGCATCGCTAGGAAGGAATTTCACATGGCCACCATTACCAACCTCGGTTCGAATTCAGGCTTGCCCCTCGAGGACATCCTCTCGAAGCTGGAAGCCGCCGAGGAAAAGAGGCTGCAGCAGTACACCGTACGGCAGACCAGCTTCGAGACCCGCGTTACGGCGTTCGGCCAGCTCAAGAGCGCCGTGGAAGCCGTGCAGAAGGCTGCCGCCGCGCTCGGCAAGCCCGAGACGCTGGGCGCCGTGAAAGGCAGCGTGACCGGCGGCGACGCCCTCACCGCGACCGTGGCTGCCGAAGGCGCCGTGGCCGGCGAGTACACGATCAACGTGAAGAACGTTGCCACTTCCCAGACCCTGCAATCGGGTGCGGTTGCGGACCGCAAGGCGTCCAACGGCGACACGGGTTCGTTTGAGGTCGAACTGGCCAATGGCAAGAAGAAAACTGTCGACCTGAAAGGCGACACGTCGCTCAACGGCATCGTCAAAGCCATCAATGCGGACGATACGCTGGGCGTGCGTGCCACCGTCATCACCGACGGCGATGGACCGGATGCCAAGAGCTATCTGATGCTGTCCGCGAAAGACACCGGCGTCCAGGCTTCCGTGAAGTCCATTACCGTGACGGGTGACGACCAGCTCAAGAACATCCTTAGCTATAGCAGCACCGATGCAGCCAATAGCAAGATGACGGCCACGGCCGCCGTCGACGCTGAAATCGACATCAACGGCATCACGATCAAGAGCGGCACGAACAACATTTCGACCGCCATCGACGGCGTCACGCTCAACCTGTCCTCGAAAACGGAAGACGGCAAGCCGATCAAGCTGAAGCTGGAAAGCGACCCCTCGGTGGCCAGCAAGGCCATCCAGAGCTTCGTCACCGCCTACAACACGCTGCAGACGACGATCAAGAACCTGACAGCCTTCGACGCCGCCGCCGCCACCAATCAGCCGCTGACCGGCGACGGCACGACGCGCGCCATCCAGTCGTCCCTGGCGGGTGCGCTGCAGGTGCTGTCGGGCGAAGGCTCCCTGCGTTCGCTGGCCGACCTGGGCATCACGACCAACCCGCAGACGCGCCAGCTCACGCTGGACCAGACCAAGCTGGACAAGGCACTGTCCACGAACGGCGCCGACGTCTCGCGCTTGCTGACCGGCACGAACGGCCTGGCCGCCAATTTCGAAAAGGCCACGAAGGACATCCTGAGCGACACCGGTTCGATCAAGACCAAGACCGACGGCCTGGCCAAATCGATCGCCACCGTGAAAGACCAGTACACGCGCGCCAAGGCAGCCGGTGAAGCCCAGCTCGAGCTGATGCGCGCCCAGTTCGTCCAATTGGACAAATTCGTTGCGCAGCAATCGGTCACGGCCAACTATCTGACGCAGCAATTCGCGGCCATGAACAAGTCGTCGAAGTGATAACCGAGAAGATGCATTAAATGACGTACGCCGCGCGCCGCCCCACAGGCTCATACTCTGTCCGCTCCTACGCCGATATCGGCTTGGAGACCCAAGTGATGAGCGCCACGCCGGAAAGGCTGATCACCCTGCTTTACCAGGGTGCGCGCGCGGCAATCGGACAAGCGCGCCTGCACATGCAGGAAGGTCGCGTCGCCGAACGCGGGACAGCTATCACCAAGGCAATCAAGATCGTCGACGAGGGCCTGAAGATGGGCCTGAACATGGAAGCCGGCGGCGACATCGCCGCCAACCTGAGCCGGTTGTACGACTACATCGTCCGCACGCTGCTCATGGCAAACCTTAAAGCGGACGTCGAGCAGCTCGACATCGCAGACCGCCTGCTGGCGGACCTTTCCGACGCCTGGCAGACCTCCATCGATCGGCCTGCCCCGGACGCAACGCTTTGATGGCCCCCACAACGACTATTGCCAGCCATCGCTCGCCCGAGATTTCTATGACGTCGCTCACCCAGTACTCCGCCATCCTGGAACAGTATCAGGAGATCGCCCAATCAACGGGCGAGATGTTGACGGCCGCCCAGGCCGGCGACTGGGACACCGCGCTTGTGCACGGTCAGCTCTACTGTGAACAGGTCGAACGCCTGCGGCATGCCGAGCCGTCCAGTCCGCTGGACGAGGCCGGCCGCAGCATGAAATACGACCTGCTTGTGCGCATTCTTGAAAACGATGCCATGACGCGTGATCTGGCGCTGCCCCAGTTGGCGCGGCTGGGCGAACTTCTGGGACGCATGAAGCGCCAGCAGACCCTGCTGTCGGCCTACGGCAACCAGGCGTCTGACCAATGAGCATCGGTCCCGCCGCGCTTGGCAATGTCCTGGTGCAGCGGTTGGACGCCGTGCTGGGCACGACGATGTCCGCCGCGAACGCCAACCAGATTTCCGGCGCGCGGCCGGACGCGGTCAGCCAGCCTGGCAGCCCGGAGAAGGCCGGGCCGTCGGACGGCTCCGCGCGCGATACCCGGCAAGGCATACAGACTGGCGGCGCCCGAGGCGACCGCCAGAATACTGTTGTCGACCCCAAAACCGCCGCTGCGCTGGCGCTGGCCGCGCGCGGCCTGGTCACCAGCAGCGACACCACGGCCTCGGCGCCGACCACGTTGGGCACGACCGCGCGCACCATCCTTGCCCTGCTCGCGCAGTACCCCGAAGCGGCCCCGGCCGTGCAGGGACGCGCGCCGCTGTGGAGCGCCGACGCGCAGGGCGGACAGCAGGCGGGCGGTGCGGCTCCCGGCGGCCAACCCGCCCCGGCCCAATCGGGTCAGCCCGCGCAGGCAGGTCAGCCCGGCCAGCCCGCCGCGTCGACGACCACCCCGCTTCCGGCTTCGACCACCCTGCCGGCTGGCGCCCCTGCCGCCGCGCCGTCGGCCACCGCAACCGCAGACGCCGCCAACGCCAAGCCGGGCGCCGGGCACGCGGCGGGCCAGGCCGGTGGCGCGAAAGGGGCCGAAGCCGCAACGCATGCCTCGCTGGCCGCAGGCGGCCCGTCCGCCCGCGCGCTGGGCCAGGCGTTGCGCACTGCCCTGCAGACCAGCGGGCTCTTTTACGAATCGCACCTGACCGACATGGTCTTCGGTCGCAAGAACCCGGCCACACTGGAAAGCGAACCCCAGGCCAGGATGTCGCGCGACACCGCCGCGCACGCCAGCACCCAGGCACGCAGCCGCGGCGAAGCCGCCGGCGCCGGCCGCTCCGGCGCCGGCGCGGATGCACCCTCGGCCTCGGGAGCGTCGTCTTCATCATCCACGCCCGGCGCGCCGATCACCGGCATCCATCAGGATCTGACCGTGCTGGTGCGCCAGCAACTGGACGTGCTGGCCAACCAGACTTTGAACTGGCAAGGCGAAGCCTGGCCCGGCACCCCGATGGAGTGGGAAGTCGAGCGCGACCCGTACGGCGAGGACCGCGAATCGGCCGTGCCGACCTGGGCCACGCGCGTGAAGCTGGACCTGCCGCGCCTGGGCCTGGTCGACGCCCGCCTGAACCTGGCCGGAGACCAGATCGTGCTGCAGCTGATTGCGCCGCACAGCGCGGCCGAGATCAACGATTCGTCGGACATGCTACGCTCGCGCCTGTTGGCCGCCGGGCTGACCCTGAGCAATCTGACCGTGAACGTGGTTGAACCCCGTCTCGTCATCCCCAACGATTTCTGATGAACACCCCTCCCTCCCCCGCGGACGCCGGCCCGAACGCCAACCGCAACGCGGCGGTCGCCATCTCGTACGACGAAAGCGACGGCGCGCCGCGCGTGGTCGCCAAGGGCTATGGCCAGCTGGCGGACACGATTGTCCGGGCGGCCGAGGAAAACGGGCTGTACGTGCACGAATCGCGCGAACTGGTTGGACTGCTCATGCAGGTCGACCTGGATGCACATATTCCTCCCCAACTCTATGTCGCGGTGGCAGAATTGCTCGCCTGGCTGTACCGCCTGGAATCGCGCGACATCCCCCAGGCCGCGCGGCCCGAAATCTCTACCTAAGGACGATCACCGTGTTGGATGCCGCCGATCCGGAATTCCTGCTGACCCGGCCGGAAGACATGCGCTCAGCGCTCTTCGAGCTGACGCACCCCGACAGCCACATCCTGGTGCGCGACGCCGCGGACCGGGAGATCGCCGTGCTGATCCTGGGGGCCGACAAGCAGACCCGCCAGTTCTTCTGGCGGCCGCGCGACTACGACGGCGCGGACTTTGAACAGTCCGACAGCATGGGGCTGCTCAGCGGCACGACCTTCCACTTCAATGCCACTGCCTATGGCGGCGTGCAGATCCGCTTCCGCATCCAGCGCCCCGAAGTCATCCATTTCGATGACGGCAGCGCGGCGCTGATGTCGCCCTTTCCCGATCGTCTTGCCCGCATCCAGCGCCGCAAGATGTTCCGCGCCTCGATGATCTCCAGCGCCAGCCGCTGTCTGGCCACGTGGCAACCGGCGCCCGCGGACAAGCCCGTGGGCTTTACCGTGCGCGACATCTCGGTGGACGGCGTGGGCTTGCGCGTGGGCCTGGCGGTGGGCGAACTGCCCGAGCGCGGCGCGGTGATGGAAGACGTTGAGCTGGATTTCGGCGAACTCGGCAAACTGAGCGCCGACCTGGAAGTGCGCAACATCTATCCGGTATCGGGGCAGCCGATGGCCTCGGCCGAAGGCAGCAGCGACGGCGAAGCGCCCAAGCACGTGTCGCTGACGGGCGAGCCGCCGGTCAGCCATGTGGGCGCGCTGTTCATGAACCTGAACGCGCGCCAGGAGAACTGGCTGCAGCAAGTGGTGTGGCGCCTGGAGAAAGGCGCGCAGCGCAACTGACGGCGCGCTGCCGGAAGGCGCAACCCAAAGGACGCGACTGAAACGCAAAAGGCCTTCCCGCGGGAAGGCCTTTGTACAAGTCGTGGGTCTTACACGGCCATCGACGAGATTTCCTTGTAGGCCGCCACCAGCTTGTTGCGCACCTGGACCGCCGTCTGGAAGCCGAGGCTCGCCTTCTGCAGGTCGATCATGACGTCGTTCAAGGAAATATCGGGAGCGCCCAGCTCGAAGGCCTTGGCCTGATTGCTGGCCGCGTTCTGCGCGGCGGTCACGCGACGGATGGAGCGCTGCAGTTCCGCGGCAAAACCGTCGGGTTGCGCCACGGCGTCGCCGGCGCCCAGATTACCGGTCTCCGCCTTGCTCACGACCGCGCGCATCTGCTGGAGCATGCCTTCGATGCCGGACAAGCCTGATACAGCCATTACCTATTCCTTGCTGGTGGGGGATTACGCCAAAGTGCACACGCAGCGTAACGCCGATCGGACCGGTCCATAGCCGACAAGAACCGCCAAAAAACCCGACATTTCAACGAATGCGGACACCCCTTGCCGGGGATACGGCCCCGCTTTGCGCCTCGTCATCGACATAGGGCTTAAGTAACGCCAAAAAACGGCTGTTTTCATCGATTGGGATTGCTGTCTCAGGGGCAATAATCCACGCTCTCCCCAGACCAGAAGCACGTTGCATGTGTAATCGGCCCTACCCAGACATGAAGTCATTTTCCCTGCTCCGCGAAGCCAGCGGGAGCCGTCAATGAATCAGCAGGCTACCCTGAGCTCGTCGCTTCTGGCCAAGTTCCCCGTGCTGGAACGGGTCCGTGCGCTTCCCAAGCCCGTCCTGATCGGCGCCGCCGCAGCCCTCGTCGCGGTGATCGTCGCCGTGGCTATGTGGAGCAGCGAACCGAAATACAAGGTGCTGTTCTCGAACCTGGACGACCGCGATGGCGGCGCCATCGTGACCGCCCTGGGCTCGATGAACGTGCCCTACCGCTACAACGAAAACGGCACTGCGCTGCTCGTGCCGGCCGACCGCGTCTATGACGCCCGGCTGCAGCTTGCGTCGCAAGGCCTGCCGCGCGGCGGTTCCGTCGGCTTCGAGCTGATGGACAACGCCCGCTTCGGCGCCAGCCAGTTTGCCGAACAGATCAACTACCAGCGCGGTCTGGAGGGCGAGCTGGCCCGTTCGATCGAAGCCATGCACACCGTGCAGCACGCCCGCGTCCACCTGGCCATGCCGCGCCAGTCGCTGTTCGTGCGCGAGCGCCAGGCGCCCACCGCCTCCGTGCTGCTGAACCTGTACCCGGGCCGCAGCCTGAGCGACGCCCAGGTCTCCGCGATCTCGTGGCTGGTGGCTTCCAGCGTGCCGGAACTGACCGCCGAAAGCGTGTCCATCGTCGACCAGAACGGCCGCCTGCTGTCCTCCCCGTTGGGTGAAGGCCGCGGCATGGACGCCGATCAGCTTCGCTTCGTGCGCGAGATCGAGCAGCGTACCGTCGAACGCATCCTCACCATCCTGAATCCCCTGGTCGGCCCCGGCAACGTGCACGCCCAGGCCACGGCAGACGTCGACTTCTCGCGCCGCGAGGAAACGTCCGAGGTCTATCGTCCCAACCAGGAACCTGGCCAGGCCGCCGTGCGCAGCCAGCAGACCAGCGATTCCACGCAGCGCGGCGTCGGCCCCGCTCAGGGCGTGCCCGGCGCGCTGTCGAACCAGGCCCCCGCCAACGCGCAGGCGCCCATCGCCAATCCGCCGCAGCAACAGCCGCCGCGTCCCGGCCAGCCGCCGCAGGCCAACGCGCAGCAGCAGCAACAACAACAGCAGCAGACCGGCACCCAGGCTGCCGCCGCCAACCTGAACGAACGCCGTGACGCGACGACGAACTACG
>Ga0209050_1002953_pt1 | contig 13289 bp, 13 predicted proteins | sample Araplavi_mTSA_r2_FD_184276 | JGI IMG/M metagenome (GOLD analysis project Ga0209050, IMG submission 184276) | Arabidopsis root microbial communities from North Carolina, USA - plate scrape MF_Cvi_mTSA_r2 (SPAdes) (version 2) | ecosystem: Host-associated > Plants > Roots > Endosphere | place: USA...
GGGCCCTCGCAGGCCCTCTTCGCGTTCCAAGCGAACGCAACACACGGTGACGCGGGGTGGAGCAGCCCGGTAGCTCGTCAGGCTCATAACCTGAAGGTCGTAGGTTCAAATCCTACCCCCGCAACCACACACCAAAACACTCCCCCACCAGCACAAACCTAGTCGGCGCTGAATGCCGCCTTCACTGCGGCACGCGTTGCGACTGAAACCAGCTACGTTTACGCGAGTCCATCGCTGAGCGCATGGGCGAGGCGGTCATGAAGCATCTCCACATCATAACAGGAGGTCCCGGTTCCGGAAAAACCAGCCTGATCGCTGGGCTTGCGACCGGAGGCCTTCATGTCATGCCCGAAGTCGGCAGGGCGATAATCTAGGATGAAGTGCTTAAGGGGGGAGCTTTGCCTTGGGAGGCTTTCGCCCCAAGGATGTTCGCAGCGGAAACGCTATCCTATCGCAAGGCGATCGAGCTTCCCGGACCTGTCGTGTTCGATCGCGCCATTCCTGACGTTATCGGCTATCTCCGCCTGTCTAGAATCCCTGTGCCCTCTTCGATGATGGAAGCAGCTCAACGCTGCCGGTATGCCAAGAAAGTCTTCATCGCGCCTCCCTGGCCTGCAATCTTCGAGCAGGATGCCGAACGCAAGCAATCGTTTGGGGAAGCTCAGGCCACTTACGATGCGATGGTAGAAGTCTATTCCGAGCTGGAATACGAACTCGTTCCGCTTCCGCTTCCGCTGGTTTCCATCAAGGAGCGTGTGCAGTTCGTAAAAGCGGAAATCTCGTTGCCGACAAGACAACAGGCATAAGAAAAGGCGGCCTTTCGACCGCCTTTTCCTTCCTCTCCAAATCCTTGTTGGCCGGGCTGTCTTTGCGCAGTCCCTGACCGATCTGGAACTCTGTCAGCCGCCGGTCGAACCGTTTTCGGCCGCCGCCATGCGATCGCCCTGCATGTAGGGGATCGGATTGACGGCCTGACCGTCGACGCGGACTTCGTAATGGAGGTGCGGGCCGGTCGAGTTGCCGGTGGTGCCGACGAAGCCGATCACATCGCCCTTGTGGACGACCTGGCCTTCGCCAACGTTGAGGCGCGACATGTGGCCGTAACGGGTTTCGAGGTCGCCGCCGTGTTCCAGCGAGACGAACAGGCCGTAGCCGCCGAACCACGAAGCCTTGCTGACGACGCCGTCTGCGGTGGCGTAGATAGGAGTGCCGATCGGGGCGCCGAGGTCGATGCCCTTGTGGGCGCGGCGGCCGCCGAGGATCGGGTGGTTGCGCATGCCGAAGCTGCTGGTCAGCTTGAGACCTTCAAGCGGGGTACGCGAAGGGATCGAGACCGCGCCGAGCTTGGCAGCACCAGGTATGGCGGGCTTGGCCTTGGCGGAAGCGAGGCCGGTTTCCTCAAAGTTCTGCCAGGAGCTGAAGAGATTGCGGAACTGCTCGTCCTCACCGCCGGCCGACTGGTTGCCGGACTGGGCCGAGCGCAGGGGGGCGGAGATGTCGGCAGCGGCAGCGCTGCTGTTGGCCATCGCCGGATGGGCGGCGACAAGGGAACCTGCGACGGCGACGGCACCGGTCACTGCGCGGAACTTGGCGAAGAATTTCGTTACGACCACTCGCAATACCTTGTTATCCGCCGCGAGCCGTAAGGCTACGACGCTTGTATTTATTACGGCCACGCACAAAGGCGCGCCGCGCAAACCCTAGTTCTGGAGATGGTCGGAACCCCCCGCCGTCTCTGACAGTGAGTTATGCCCAAGGAATGGGGTCAGGCAAGGTCGGCGTAAAGATCGCGCGATAAACCGGCTGCGAGGCGCGCCGAGTCGTTGAACGGCGGCTTAACGGCCCCGCCAAAGTGGCGGGAAACCAAGGTTTTCCAGAGGCTGTCGTGGTCTTCGTTCAACCGTTTGGCGACGTCGGCGAAATGATTTGCGCCGAACCGGACGTGGCGGATTTCGTCGTCAAGGATTCGCTGGAGAATGGCTGCGCCGCGTTCGTCGCCGCCCGCTTTCACGCGGTCGCGTGTAGCCGGTGTAACATCCAGCCCACGTGCTTCGAGCACCATCGGCACCACGGCAAGGCGCGCGCCGACATCGCCGCGGGTCTTGTGCGCGGCTTCCCAGAGTCCGTCATGGGCGGGCAGGGCGCCGTAGTGGCTGCCGAGGCTGCGCAAGTGCCGGTCGATCAGGGCGTAGTGCATCGCTTCGTCGGCGGCGACGGAGAGGAAATCGCCGACGAATCCCTCACCCATCTCGCCGCCGAATCGCCCTGCCATGTCGAGCGCGAGGTCGATGGCGACGAATTCGATGTGAGCGAGGGCATGCCAAAGCGCGATTCGTCCGCGCTCCGAACCGCCCTTGCCGCGCTTGGGCATATGCTTCGGCGGCAGCAGTTCGGGCGCCTCGGGGCGGCCCGGAACCTCCGGCATCTCCACGTCGAACGCGAAGGCCAGCCTGCCGAGCCGCCAGTCGCGCGCCACTTTACGCGTGGCCATTGCCTTGGCGCGCGGATCGCATTCGAGCAGCGCCTCGTGGATCGCTGCGGCAACGGTTCGGGTCATCAAAGCGCCTTTGCGGCCTCCAGCACCTGAGCGGCGTGGTCCTTAACCTTCACTTTGTCCCACAAGCGGGCGATCTTGCCGTCCGGGCCGATCAGGTAGGTGGTGCGGACCATGCCCATATAGGTGCGGCCGTAGTTCTGCTTTTCGGTCCAGATGCCGAGCGCGTCGGAGAGGCCGTTTTCCTCGGCATCGCTGGCGAGCGGGGCCTTGAGGTCGTGCTTGGCGATGAAGTTCTGGTGCTTCTTCGCCGAATCCTTGCTGACGCCGAGCAGGGCGGTTCCGGCCGCCTCGAACTGGTCCTTCAGCGCCGAAAAATCGATGTTCTCGGTGGTGCAGCCGGGGGTGTTGTCCTTGGGGTAGAAGAACACGACGAGCTTGCGCCCGGCGAAGTCAGAGGCTTTCACGCTGCCGCCTTCAGGCGTTTCGAGCGCGATGTCGGGGAAAGTGTCGCCGGCAGCAGGACGGGTGGTCATCGGGTGGTCTCCAGGGTTTCTTCGAAGGCCTGCGCCCACGCCGCGGCAACTTGCGCGCGGGCCTGGGCGAGGCCGGTTTCGAGGTCTTGCCACGCGCCATAGCCGCATGCGCGCACCAGCGCCATGCAGGCGGCATCGACCGGCTTCAGCGAATCGGGGGCGAGCAGGCGCGCGGCGACGAGCAGGCGGGTCAGCACGTCATGGGCTTCCTGCAGGCTGGCGGGGAGCAGGCCCTTCGCGACCAGCAGCCGCAGCGCTTCGCCGAGATCGGCATCGAGGCCTTCGCCGCTGCGCAGTTGGGTGAAGTGGACGAGGAATTCGAGATCGACTAGGCCGCCGCGCATCAACTTGACGTCGAGCGGACCTTTGGGCGGTTTGTGTCCGGCCATGCGGGTGCGCATTTCCAGCACGTCGGCGCGCAGTTTGGCCGGTTCGCGCGGGGCGGTGAGCACTTCGCGGACGATCGCGGAAAGCCGGTCGCGCGCTGCCTCGGAGCCGTAGAGCGCCCGTGCGCGGCAGAGCGCCATGTGCTCCCAGGTCCAGGCCTGTTCCTGCTGGTAGCGCGCGAAACTTTCGAGGCTGGCGGCGGGCGGGCCTTGTTCGCCCGAGGGGCGCAGGCGGGTGTCCACTTCGTAGAGCGCGCCCTCGGCAGTCTGGACCGAGAGCGCGGCGGTCACGCGCTGGGACAGGCGGTTGTAGTAGAGCGTGGCGCCGAGCGGGCGTCGTCCGTCCGATTCGCGGGCGAAGTCGCCGGTGAAGAGGTAGATCAGATCGAGGTCGGAGGCATGGGTGAGCACCCCGCCGCCCATGCGGCCGAGGCCCAGAACCACGAGTTCGCTGTCCGGCACCGCGCCGTGAACCTCGCGGAATTCCTCGACGGCGGCATCCGTCAGCACCACGAGCGCCGCTTCGGCGATCCGGCCGAGGGCATGGCCGATGTCGAGCGGGTCGTTCACCCCTTCGATCAGTTGCACGCCGAGGGCGAAGCGGCGGTCGCCGACTTTGCGGCGCACGATGTTGAGCTTGCGCTCGTAGTCGTCGCCCGGCTCGAAGCGGCCGAATTCCGCGATCAGTTCGGGCAGGCTGCCGGGCAGGTCGAAGGCGCTGGCATCGATCAGCGGGTCGAGCAGGTCGGCGCGGCGGGCGAGGGCATCGGCGAGCGGCGGGGCGAGGCTGAGGATGCGGGCGAGGCGTTCGATCAGCGCGGGCCGCGCTTCCAGCAGGCGGAACAGGTTGATCGCGGTGGGCAGGTTGTCGAGCAATTGCTCCCAGCGCGCCATGGCCCGTTCCGGTTCGGGGGCGGCGGCAAGGGCGGCGAGCAGGCCGGGGCGAATCGCCTCGAAGGCGAGCCGGGCAGCGTCGGAACGCAGCGCGCGCATCCGGCCCGAGAGCCATCCTTCGATTCGCGCGACCGTGGCATCGGGATCGGCGAAGCCCATGCGCATGAGTTCGTCGCGCAAGTCCTCCTGTGCGGGGGCGGGCACCGATACGGTCGTGCCGGTGGGCAGGTTGGCCATGACCAGTGCGTCGTAGCGTTCGCCCACGGCCTCGGTGATCCCGGTGAGTTCGGCGATCAGTGCCTGACCGTCGGGCAGTCCGTCGAGCCGGGCCACTTCGTCGAGCAGTTCTTCCTTGATCGGCAGGGAATGGGTCTGCTGGTCCTGCATCATCTGCAGGCGGTGCTCGACGGTGCGCAGGCGGTCGTAGCTTTCGCCGAGCAGGCGGGCGTCCTCGGGCAGGACCAGTCCGGCTTCGGCCAGCGCATCGAGCGTGGCGCGGGTGCCGCGCAGGCGCAGCGCGGGGTTGCGGCCGCCGTGGATGAGCTGATGGGTCTGGGCGTAGAATTCCACCTCGCGAATGCCGCCGCGGCCTTTCTTGAGATCGAAGCCGAGGCCGACCGTCGCACTGCCGCGCGTATTGGCGCGGATCTGTGCGGTGAGGCGACCGATCTCGGCAATGGCGCCGAAGTCGAGGCTCTTGCGCCAGACGAACGAGCGGATCGCGGCGAGGAAGGCCTCGCCCGCCGCCACGTCTCCGGCGCAGGCGCGGGCGCGGATGAAGGCGGCGCGTTCCCAGGCGAGCGCGGAGGATTCGTAGTGGGTCAGGGCGCCGTTAATCGAGATCGCCAGCGGGCTGACTTCGGAGGCCGGGCGCAGCCTGAGATCGGTACGGAAGACGTAGCCTTCGTCGGTGACACCCGCGAGGATTTCCACCACGGCGCGGGCGACGCGCTGCGCCGCTTCGCCGGGTTCGTCGCGCTCGCGGCGGGGGAGAAGCTGGGGATCGAACAGCAGGATCGGGTCGATGTCCGAGCTGTAGTTGAGTTCGCCCGCGCCGTGCTTGCCCAGCGCGAGGGCGAGGAAGCCTGCCGGCTCGGCATCCGGCACGCGGCGGCGAATGCCTTCGGCGATGGCGGCGTCGAGCGCGCGGTCGGCGAGGGCGGAGAGTTCGCCCGTCACCGTGAGCAGCGGAAAGGCGCCGGCGAGATCGCCGATCGCGAGGGCGAGGGCGAGCGCCTGCTTTTCGCGCCGCAGCGCCGCGCCGACGCTGGGGGCGTTGTCCCCGGCGGTGCGTGCCCAGTCGAGCGCGGCCTCCGCCTGCCCGGCGGCGAGGACTTCGGTGAGGGCGGGGAGCCGATCGAGCGCGCTAGAGAGATAGGGGGCGTGGGCGCGGGCACGGGCGATCGCGCCGGTCCAGTCGGCTTTCTGTTCGGCATCCATTGCGGCTTCCTGCCTGCCCCGGTGGCCGAGGGCAAGCATCTGCCCGACAAACCTTGAGAGAGGAGTCGGCATTGCGGCAGAGGCAGGAGTCTTCTATCGGCTCGGCGGTTCCCGTGTCGGCAAGCCTTGCGACGCGGCTTCAGGAGATTTCCCCGTGACCTTCGCCCTTCCCCCCGAATGGCATCCGCAGGACTGGATCTGGATCGGTTTCCCGCACGATTCCGAGGAATGGCCGGGCTTCCTCGAAGCCGCGCAAGTGCAGATGGCCGAATTCGCCTCCGCGGTTGCCGAATCGGGTCAGGAAGTGCGTCTACTCGTGCGCGACGAGGCCAACCGGGCGCGGGCGGCTTCGCTGGTTTCCTCTAAGGTCTCGCTGGAAGTCCGTCGTTATGGCGACGTCTGGCTGCGCGATACCGGGCCGCTGGTCGTCTCGGACGCAAACCGGGCGCTCAAGGCGATGCGCTTCGGCTTCAATGGCTGGGGCGGCAAGTACCTGATGGACGGCGACCAGGAAATCGGCGCCGAAATCGCGCGCGATGCCGGGCTTGAGGTCGAGACGGCTGACTGGATTCTCGAAGGCGGCGCGATCGACGGCGACGGCACCGGGCTGGTGGCGACGACCGAGCAGGTCCTGCTCAACCCGAATCGCAATCCGCACCTGACGCGCGGCGATCTGGAAATGCGTCTGAAGCGCGATCTCGGCTACGACCGGGTGCTGTGGCTGGGCGACGGTCTCATCAACGACCACACCGACGGCCATGTCGACAATCTCGCCCGCTTCGTGGCGCCGAATGTGCTGGCCCTGCCGCGTGCCACCGGGGTGGACGACCCGAATGCCGCGATCTACGCCGATGCCAAGGCGCGCGCCGAGGCGGCGGGCGTGACCGTGCGCGAAGTGCCTTCGCCGGGCCGGGTGGAATCGGACGGGCGCATCGAACCGGCCAGCTATATGAACTTCGCAATCACCTCCAAGTTAGTGGTCGTGCCGATCTATGGCACCGCGCACGACGAAGAGGGCGTGGCGGCGATTGCCGAGCTGTTCCCCGAACGCGATGTCGTGGGCGTGATGGCCGATGCAGTGCTGGCGGGCGGCGGCTCGTTCCATTGCTCCAGCCAGCAGATGCCCTCGCGCTGATCGAGAGGCCGTACAGCGATCCGGAATGGGCCTTTCACCGCTCCGGATCGCGTTTAACGGATTCGCAAGGGCTATGCGCGTATGGACGCAGGCATGGCTCGTATCGTCGCTCTTGCGCACAGCGCCCGGAAGGTTCGGCAGGATGACCTGCTGCGGGCGGCCTTTGTGTGCGGTTGCGCACTGGCGCTGATTCTCGCCAAGGATGCTCTGCCGTTCTGACGCGCCCGCGCGATTAGCGCCGCTCGCGATCTGGCCAATTTCCTTTTCATTTCAAATTGTGTTCGTCGAAGCGGTGACACTTCGCCGTTTCTGCTGCACCGCACATCGCTCCTGCTGCGGCGCAGCAAAAGATTGTAACAAACGGTCGATGCAATCGAAATCAAGCTTCCCCAAGTTACCCGTTCGCGTGACTGGTAAAGGAGATTCACCATGCGCCATACGACGGACGCCGAACGGGCTCGCCTTCGCCAATCGCTTGTCGGCAATTTTCTGCTATTGCTGTTCGGCCTGGGCGTGCTGGGCTTTCTCGTGGCGATCGACAGGGCTGACTGGTTCACCCTGAGGCCGGTTTCGGGAACCTCGGTCGCCCTTTCCCATGCCGCCACGGCGGCGCACGGAGATTCCGCCAAGCGATGATCGTCACGCCGTCCCTGCAACCCGTCCAGATCTTCCGCGAGATCTGGAAGCCGCTGACCTTGCTGTTCGTCTGGGACGTCATCGTCACGGTCACCTACTTCGTGCTGCCGTTCCATGCGCCCGAATTGCCGGTGACGCTGTTCGGCTCGGCTTTGGCATTGTTCCTCGGTTTCAGGAGCAATTCGGCCTATCAGCGCTGGTGGGAAGGTCGCGGGCTCTGGGGATTGATGATCAATGCCAGCCGGAACATTGCGCGTTCGGCGCGCAATTTCATGCCCGATCCGGAAGCGACCGAGCTGAAGCGCCGCATCGTCCTGCGCCAGATCGCCTATGTCAACGCGCTGCGCTGCCAGCTGCGCCGGATCAAGCCCGATGCCGAAGTGCTGCGCATGCTTTCGCGCGGCGATGCCGATTCCTCGCTGGAACGCGCCAACGTGGCCAACGGCATTCTCGACGATACCGGCCGCCGCATCGACGAGGCCCGCCGCAAGGGCTGGATCGACACCATCCAGCAGACGCAGATGGAAGCCGTGCTGGTGGACATCGCCAATGCCCAGGGCGGCATGGAGCGGCTGAAGAACACGCCGCTGCCCTATCAGTACCGGTTCTTCCCCACCGTCTTCACGCATATGTTCTGCATCCTGCTGCCGATCGGCCTGGTCGAGACACTGGGCGTGGCGACGCCGCTCGGCTCGACGATCGCGGGGATCATGTTCCTGGCGGTGCTGGCCATCGGCGACGATCTCGTCGATCCTTTCGCCAATACCGTGCACGACCTGCCGCTGAACGCGATGTGCCGGACGATCGAGATCGATCTGCTCCAGTCCATCGGCGATGAAGCACCGCCGCCGATCACGCCCGACAAGAACGGTATCCTGTGGTGATTCGTTGACTGACGGCCATGGAAGCCTAGGAGCATTCCATGGCCAAAATAAACCGTCTTGAACGCATGGACACGCGCCGTGCCGACCTCGAAATCGACTATCGCGATGCGCTGATCGCGGCGCTGCGGGTGACGGCGGCAGGGCAGTGGGGCCTGTTCGGCCACAACAAGGACAAGCAGGCCCGCGCCAAGGCGGCCCCGCTGGTGGACGGTCTCATCGAGCTTGCCGAAGAGATCGACGACCTTCGCCTGCAGCTCGATATGGAATGTTTCGCGCTCCATCAGGAATTTCTCGCCGCGCGCGGTCCGGTCAGGGCGGATGCGGTAGGCGAGCCCAAGCAGGCGCAGGCCTGGCTGGATCGGCTGACGCAGGAGGGCTAATCCTCGGGCAACAGCACGAAGGAGTTGCCATGCGTCTTTCCAAGGATCGCCAGACCACCCGCGCCAGCGTACGTCTGGGCAAATGGGTGGAACTCGACGCCCGCACCGATTTCAGTCCGCCGGGGTTGGTGGCCGTGGGTTTGCTGGTCTCGGGGATTCTGCTGAGTGCCAGCGTTCTGGCGGCGGCGACCGGGCGGGCAAAGGCGCGGCGGATCGAGGCGCGGGCGGATCGCAACCTGCCGGACTGACTGTCCGGGCGAGAGATTCGCTCTAACCAGTCCCACCAAACTCCCCGTCATCCAAACTCCCCGTCATCCCCGCGAAGGCGGGGATCCCGCTTGTTCTTGCGGCGTGGCGCGAATGAAGGAAGCGGGGCCCCCGCCTTCGCGGGGGCGAGGAGTTTTATTGGGTTGGCGTTGTCGGAGGCAAAGGCCGTTCAGCCCGCCAGCCGGAATCACTCCGGCGTGGCGAACCAGATGACGTGCTTGGGGCCCTTGCCGTTGCTGCGCGAGGAGACCTTCACTTCGTCCACCTTGAACCCGGCGCGTTCCAGGCGGCGGGTGAAGGCGGGATCGGCTCCGGCGGACCAGATCGCCAGCACGCCGTCCGGCGTCAGCGCATTGCGCGCCGCCCGCAGGCCGGTTTTCGAGTAGATCTGGTTGTTGTCTTCGCGGACCAGCCCGTCGGGGCCGTTGTCGACATCGAGCAGGATGGCGTCATAGGCGGCGCGCGATCCGTCGATGACGTGGCCGACGTCCGCCATGACCAGATTGACGCGCGGATTGTCGAGGCAGCCATCAGCCAGTTCGGCCATCGGCCCGCGCGCCCATTCGATGATCTCGGGCACCAGTTCGACCACGGTGAGCTTCGAATCCTCGGGCAGCGTGCGCAGCGCCGCCCGCAGGGTGAAGCCCATGCCGTAGCCGCCGATCAGCATGTGCGGGCGCTTGGTGATGCCCTTGATGCGATCCCAGGCCATCGTCGCCAGGGCTTCCTCGCTGCCCCACTTACGCGTGGACATCAGCTCGTTGTGGCCAAGCACGATCATGAAGTCCTGATCGTGCTTGTAGAGTTCGAGCTTCTCCCCGTCGGGGATCCATGCGGTATCGATAAGCTCGCGCTTGATCATGGGAGATGCTCCGTAGGTATGCTGACTTGGGGAACAGCCTTTCCGTCATGCTGAACTTGTTTCAGCATCCATTGCGCCTCGCCTCCTGACCTGGATTTGGGGCGCGATGGACCCTGAACCAAGTTCAGGGTGACGGAAGAAAGGCCGGTAATCACGCGTGCAGGTGGGAATCGCGCAAGTCCGGCGCGGTGGCTTCGGCCTTGAGCAGGGCGATGGCCTCGTCGAGCGACATGACCTTCTGGTGCTCGGCGCCGAGGGTGCGCAGGGCGACGGTCTGTTCCTCCGCCTCGCGCTTGCCCACCACCAGCAGGTGCGGAACCTTCTTCAGCGAGTGTTCGCGCACCTTGTAGTTGATCTTCTCGTTGCGCACGTCGGTTTCGACGCGCACGCCTGCGGCCTTGAGCTTCTTCGTCACGTCCTGTGCATAGTCGTCGGCATCGGAGACGATCGTGGCGACCACGGCCTGGACCGGGGCGAGCCAGACCGGCAGCTTGCCGGCGAAGTGTTCGATCAGGATGCCGATGAACCGCTCATAGGAGCCGAAGATCGCGCGGTGCAGCATGACCGGGCGGTGGCGCGCACCGTCCTCGCCGATGTAGCTGGCGTCGAGACGCTCGGGCAGCATGCGGTCGGACTGGATCGTGCCGACCTGCCAGGTACGGCCGATCGCGTCGGTGAGGTGCCATTCCAGCTTGGGCGCATAGAACGCGCCTTCGCCGGGAAGTTCTTCCCAGCCATATTCCTCCGTGGCGAGGCCCGCGCGCACCACGGCATCGCGCAGTTCGGCCTCGGCCTTGTCCCACTGTTCTTCGGTGCCGATGCGGTTGTCCGGACGCAGTGCCAGCTTGATCGCATAAGTGAAGCCGAAGTCCTTGTAGACCTTGTCCGCCATCTCGCAGAAGGCCTGCACTTCGCCGACGATCTGGTCTTCGCGGCAGAAGATATGACCGTCGTCCTGCGTGAACTGGCGCACGCGCATCAGGCCGTGCAGCGCGCCGTGCGGCTCGTTGCGGTGACAGCAGCCGTTCTCGACGAGACGCAGCGGCAGGTCGCGGTAGGACTTGATGCCCTGCTTGAAGATCAGGACGTGGGCCGGGCAGTTCATCGGCTTCAGCGCCATCCACTGGGCGTCGTCCGAGATGATCGGGCCGTCGTCCTCGGTGTTGGGCACTTCGTCGGGGATGACGAACATGTTCTCGCGGTACTTGCCCCAGTGGCCCGAGGCTTCCCACTGCCGCGCGTCCATGACCTGCGGCGTCTTCACTTCCTTGCAGTCGGCCTGGCCGATCGCGCGGCGCATGTAGTCCTCAAGCGCGCGATAGATCACGTAGCCCTTGGGGTGCCAGAACACCGAACCGTGCGCTTCGGCCTGGAGGTGGAACAGGTCCATCTCGTTGCCGAGCTTGCGGTGGTCGCGCTTGGCGGCCTCTTCAAGGCGCGTCAGGTGGGCGGCAAGCTGCTTCTTGTTGAGCCAGCCGGTGCCGTAGATGCGCGAGAGCATCGCGTTCTTCTGGTCGCCGCGCCAATAGGCGCCCGAAACGCGCGTCAGCTTGAAGGCCGCCGGGTCCAGCTTGCCGGTCGAGGGCAGGTGCGGGCCGCGGCACATGTCCAGCCAGTCCTCGCCCGACCAGTAGACGGTCAGCGGCTCGTCGCCGGGGAGTTCGGCGGCCCATTCGGCCTTGAAGGTCTCGCCCTGCTGCTTCCAGCGGCTGATCAGCTGTTCGCGGTCCCAGACCTCGCGGCGCAGCGGCTTGTTGGCGGCGATGATCTTGCGCATCTCCGCCTCGATGGCCGGAAGGTCGTCGTCGGTGAACGGCCCGCGCTCCGGGTTGGGCGCGAAGTCGTAGTAGAAACCGTCGTCCGTCGAAGGGCCGAACGTGATCTGCGTGCCGGGGAACAGTGCCTGCACCGCTTCGGCCAGGACGTGGGCGAAGTCGTGACGGGCAAGGTCCAGCGCCTCGTCCTCGTCGCGGCTGGTGACGAGGGCAAGCTGGGCGTCGGCGGTGAAGGGGCGGTCGAGGTCCACCAGTTCGCCGTCGATCTTCGCGGCGAGCGCGGCCTTGGCGAGGCCGGGGCCGATGGCGGCGGCGACGTCGGCCGGGGTGGAGCCTTCGGGCATTTCGCGAACCGAACCGTCGGGAAGGCTGATCTTGAACATTTCGGACATGGACGAACTCATTTCTCGTTTGCCCCATGCCATACCAGAGCATGTGGGCGGAAAAGTATCGGGGCGCCATGGCACAGGCGCGCCTCCGGGTGAAGCTTCGGCGCCGCTATTTTGGCTGAATCCGGGAGAGTGACGCCGCTCGCCCGAGTTCCGGGCGACGGTGGCTGCCTGCTCAGGCCGCGACCAACCGTCCCCGGAAGCGCCGGGTGGTAGTAGTCGTAGTGGCGAGCAGCTGCGTCATCGCCAGCGCATGTAGCGATTGCGAGCTGAAAAGTCATCCCGAGAATGACGCGTCCGGCGAACCTCTCGCGGTCCTTGTCATTTCGCGTTGGCGCGGTCTCTGCTATGGGGATCGCGGATATTTTCCGGAAGGGGTGAGCGATGTCGGGGCGGATGGGCAGGATCGGGGCATGGATGGCCTTGGCGCTTGCGCTTGCTGTCGGCCTTGCCCTGTTCGGCGAGAGCAGTTCGGACCAGCGCAAGATCGAGAGCGCCGAGGCTGCCACCGGGCCGGTGATCGTGCAGGTGATCGGTCCGGCTCTGCTTTAGTGAAGCGTCGGCTTGCGCTTTCTCCAAGCGAGCCGCTCCACCGTTACCGCCGCCAGCCAGCCCACGGTCATGCAGACGAACGGCATGACCGGATAGTGGAAGCGTGACTGGCCGGAGAACAGCAGGCAGATCAGCGTCGGATAGAGCGCCGCGGCGTAAGGCAGCAGCCACCAGCCGGTCCAGCGCAGCCGCTCGTGCCGCCGCCTCAGGGTCATGACCGCAAAGGCCGCCGCGAAGCCCAGCATCAGCAGTGCATAGTAGCCCTGGTTCGCATAGCGCACCGCGCGGTAGAGTGCCTCGAAGCGCGGATAGCCCGGCGCGCCGCCCTGATAGGCCCATTCCGCCTCGCCATCCGGGAGCCACAGCCGCATCAGCTTCTTCGGGGCGAGGGCGAGGAACTTGTCCGGATTGTCGCGAATCCAGGTGAGGCCCATGCGCGCAGCCTCGATGTCGCTGGACACTTCGTCGAGGTCGGTGCGGGCCATGAACTCTTTCACCACCGGAGCGTTCGGGGTGAAATCGCCGGTGGCGGTGTCGTGGTTGCCGGTGAGCAGGGTATAGCCGCCGTTGGTCGAGACCACGACCCAGTGGCCGAGCTGGGCATGGTTGCGCAATGTCCACGGCATGACCACCAGCGCCGCGACGGCGACGACGATGAG
>Ga0209050_1002954_pt1 | contig 13288 bp, 6 predicted proteins | sample Araplavi_mTSA_r2_FD_184276 | JGI IMG/M metagenome (GOLD analysis project Ga0209050, IMG submission 184276) | Arabidopsis root microbial communities from North Carolina, USA - plate scrape MF_Cvi_mTSA_r2 (SPAdes) (version 2) | ecosystem: Host-associated > Plants > Roots > Endosphere | place: USA...
GTCTCGACGGCCGTCGGACTGGCGGAGGGTGTCGGCTGGGCGACAGGCGCCCGGGCGGCGCTCGGCCTCGACGCGGTGCGGGCCGGTGCACTTGCGCGCGGGGTATCCGTCGCGACAGGCGCCGGGGGCGGAACGATCGCCGGTGTCGGCGCGGGAGTCGGCGACGGCGTTCCCAAGGTGAAGCGCTCGGGCGTCACATTGGGCAAGTACATCAGGTTGGGCGGGCGGCTGGGCGCTGGCGTGGGCGTCGGAGCTGGCGTGGCGGTCTGCTGCGCATGCACGACGGGCGCGGCGATGCTCACAGCCAAAGCCGCCGCGGCGAGCCCGAACTGGCCGCCGATCCGATACCTCCCGCGATTCACCACAGCGTCTCTAGCCGTTCCAACGTGAATTTCAGCTGCACGCGGCGCATTCGTGCACCGCTTCGCCGCTTATGGCACGGTTACCCGCTGGAACGGAACATTGGCCAGCTCGGGCAGAGCCTTGAGCTGGGGCTCGACGGTCTTGAGATCGCCGACCACGACCAAGGTCATTTTCTCCAGCGGATAACCCGCTTTGGCCGATGCCATCATCGCCGCGGGCTCGACCGCGAGCACCGATGGCACGTAGCGATCGGTCCAGTCGCCCGGCAGTCCGAGCATGTCGCGCGTCGCCAGCGTGTTGACCAGGGCGGACGAGGTCGAGTTCGAGATCGCGAACAGCCCCGCCATATAGGTGCGGATACCCTTCGATTCATCGATGGGCGCGGGTTCGGTCTGCATCCGCCGGATTTCCTTGAAAACCTCGGTCAGCGCCGCACCGGTGACGTTGGTGGTCACATCGGCGTCGAAGCTCCACAATGCGTCGCTGGGGCCGAACGCCACTCCCGAATTGGGCGAATAGGTATAGCCCTTGCTCTCGCGGATATTGGTCGTGATGCGCGAGCTGAACGCCCCGCCGAGCAGTTCGTTGGTCACGCGCTGCGGGATGTCCGCCTCGCTGCCCGCGAGCGAGGCATCGAAAGCAAGCCGGAGCGTGGTCTGCGGTGCATCGGGGCGGTCGATCAGGACCACGCGGGGACCCGGCTGGTGCGGCGCGGCCAGTTCGAGCGGCGCGGGGCCCGCGGCCCAGCCCCCGAACGTCTTCGTCACCGCCGCCTTGACCGCCGAAGCATCGAAGCGCCCGGCGATGTAGAGATGCGCGCGCTTCGCCCCGAACTGGCCGGCATGGAAGCGCTTCACATCGTCGATCGTATAAGCGGCGAGCTGCGTCTGGCTCGGAATGGTGCGGCCATAGGGATGGTTGGGGCCATAGATCGTCCGGGCGAGCGCGGCATCGGCGAGCGTGCCCGGCTGCGACAAGGCGACCGAGAGCTGGCGGGCGAGGTTCGCCTTGATCCGGGCGAGCTCGCCGGGCGGCAAAGTCGGTCGGATCGCGACGTCGCCGATCAGCGCGATCGCTTCGGGCGCATGCTCGGACAGCACGTTGATCGAGATTTGCGTGGTCTGGGTGCCGGCGCCGACACCGAGCTCGCCGCCCATGCCCGCCGCGGCAGTGGCGAGATCGGCCGAGGAGCGGCCCCCCGCCCCTTCCTTGAGCATCTCGGCGGTGAGATCGGCGAGCCAGGTCTGCTCGCCCTCGACGGCATTGCCCGCGCGGATGCGGAGCGACACCACTGCCTTGGGGGCGATGCCATAGGGCACCAAAGTCACCTGCATGCCGTTGGCGAGCGTGAAGGTCTCGGTCGCGGGCAGCTTGAACGGCTTGGGCTCGCCCACCGGCGGGGGCGGCGGGAAATCCTGCGCCAGCGCAGGAGCAGCGACGGTGAGCGCCAGCAGGCTCGCGAGCAGAACGCGCTTCATCACTTGCCTCCCTTGGCGGCGGCGGCGCCGGGTTCGATGACGTAGATCGAGCGATTGGTGCTGCGCAGATATTCCTGCGCGGTCTTCTGGATCAGCGCGGGCGTCACCTTGGCGAAGCCCTCCTCGATGCGGTTCACTGCCTGCGGATCATTGTCGAACAGGGCATAGACCGCGAGTAGGTTGATCAGCCCGATCCGCCCGCCGCTGTCGATCGTGCCATAGAGATCCGAGCGCATTTTCGTGCGCGCGCGCTCCAATTCGGCAGCAGTCACCGGCTTGGTGCGGATGCCTTCGATGACTTCGTCCACGGCCTTGGTGATCTGCGCGCGGCTGTGCGTCGGATCGTGCGTGAAGCTGAAGCTCCACAGCATCGGCCCGCGATAATCGAACATGTCGCCGAGATCGGCATTGATCCCGCCGCCCACTTCGCCGGCGATCCCCTCTTCCTGCACCAGCTTGCGGTACAGCCGGCTGTCGTCGCCCTGAAGCAGGATCTGGTCGATCAGCCCCATCGCATACCATTCGGGCGTCCCCCGATCGGGGACATGATAGCCGGCGGCATAGCCCGGCTTGGGCGCGAGCGCGTCGACCCGGCTCCTGAACTTCTCCGCGGTCTGGCGCGGCTCGGAGATGTCGGGCTGGACCACCGCGGGCTTCTTGGCGATCGGGCCGAAATATTTCTCGATCATCGCGCGGGTGGCGGCATAGTCGATGTCCCCGGCGATCACGAGCACGGCGTTGCTGGGGCGATAGAATGCCTCGGAGAAGCTCTTGGCGTCGGGCACCGTCGCCGCTTCGATCTCCTTCAGATCGCCGTAGAAATTGTGGCTGTTATACCAATTGGTGTTGGCCAGCATCGGCAGGTCGATCCACGGCCAGGTGCTGTAGGGCTGGTTGAGGACGTTGACCTTGACCTCGTTGCCGACGACGCCCTGCTGGTTCGCGAGCACGGTCTGGTCGATCGCCGGGTTCGCCATACGATCGGCCTCGAGCCACAGCATCCGCTCGAGCGCGCTCGACGGCAGCACTTCGTAGTAATTGGTGAAATCGAAGCGCGTCGAGCCGTTGTTGACGCCGCCCGAATTGGTGACGGTCTTGTCGAACACGCCCTTGGGCGCGTGCTTCGATCCCTGGAACATCAGATGCTCGAACAGATGCGCGAAGCCGGTGCGGTCCTTGGGTTCGACGCGGAAGCCGATGCCGTAATAGACTGCGATCGTCACTGTCGGCGCGATCTGGTCCTTGGCCAGCACGACCTTCAGGCCATTCGGCAGCGTGAAATACTGCATGTCGACATGCAGCTTCGCCGCCTGCCCCGCCGGCTGGGCGGAGGCCGCCGCCGGAACCACGGCAGCCGCCAGAGCCAGCGCGATGCGCCACTTCTTCATTCGAATCTCCCCTCGGGTGAGTCGTACCGGTTTATCTCACCGCCACACCGCGTGGAAGCGGGTTGTCCGGCGGATGCCGGCTGGCATCGGGCAGAGATCATTTGGCGGATTTAGCCTTTAGCGCTTCGAGACGAATCAGCATTTCGCGCGCGGTTTCTCCATCGGTCTCGCCGGCGATCCTGTACCGGACCTTTTCCTTGTCGCGCTTGCGCTTCTCGGACTCGCTCAGTCCCGACGGATCGACCGACAGGAAGGCGGCCGGGCGGATGGTGGCGATGGCCGCGTCGATCATTCCCCGCGCCTCGAAATCGGAAGCGACTTGCGCGCGCATATCGTCATATTGGGGCATCAGCTCAAAGGCACGGTAGAGCGCGTTCTGTGCCGCCTCGGGAGGCAGGCGGCCCGCCTTCACATAGCTCATGTAAAAGCCCCGGAGGATGCGGGGGTCGTCGGGCGTCTTCTTCGCGGCCTCGGCATATAGCTTCCGCGCCGCGGTCCAGCGCTCGGCATCCTTGTCCCCAGTGGCAGCGAGCCGATCGATCAGAAGGTCCGCCTTTGCCGCAATCGCGCGACCATCGTCGGGCGCGACCTCCAGCCAATGATCGACGAACTCGGCGGCGCGATCGTTACGGCCGGCCAATCGTTGCGCCTCGGCCGCGAGCCGCAACGCATAGGGATCCGCCATATGACTCCGCGCGGCGTCGGCGACCTTGTCGGCAAAGGTGCCCACATCGCGCGCCGGTACGCCCGCGTACATCCGCATGTCGTAGGAAAGCATCGCCTCTTCGGCCGGGCTCGCCTTGCGCGTGGCGATCGCACCGGACTCCAGCTTCTTGAACGGCAACGCCAGCGCCTTGAGTCGCGATTTCGATGCATAGCCCCGCAGCTCTCGATCGAGTTGATCCAGATCCCCGAACGCCTCTCGCGCCGCCTGGTCGAAGGCGGTGCCCTTGTTCACCGCGTCCAGATATTTCCGCAACTGCCCCTGCCGCACCCCTGCATTGTTGAGATAATGAACGAGGAGCCAGCCCTCCGAATAGAGCAGGTAGACGTTCGTACTGACGTCGCGATAGCTTTTCGCGGTAAGCAATTGCCGGACGGAGAGCCATTCGTTGTTCTCGAACGCGGCATATCGGGAATCGAGGAGGTTTCCGACCACGACCGTGTCGTTCGACTCGATCTGGATCGATCCAAGATATTCGGCGAAGCCTTCTGAATACCAGACCGGGTACGCCGCTGGGAAATACTGGCGCATGAAATGATGGGTCAGTTCGTGGAAAAGGATCTGCTGTGCAGCCATGTCCGCCACATAGAACTCGCCGCGCGAACCCTTGCTTCCCTGGATCTTCGTCCGCGACATGATCGTGTACGGCCCGCGGAGCGTCGCCGCGTAGAAGCCGGCCACGCCTCCGCCGCCGAACGGCATGGCCGCCTGCACCGCGTCGACGTCCGAAACCAGGAACACCGTCACTCTTATCGGGCTTGAGGGAGCGCCGGCTCCGGACAAGTAGCGCAATGCGACATGGAATTTCTCGAGCTGGGCCGCAGCCTCGCGCACCGAAGCGTCGCTGCCCGCCGAATAGACAGTGAAATGCTCGGACGTCGCCACGTTCCATGCGGCGACCGCCGAGGACGGTGCAATCGTCAGCGCCAGCGCCAGCAAAAATTTGAACATGCCGCTGCTCCCCCTTGGGAAAAGCGTATCCGGCAAGGCGGTGCCGGGCAAGCCGGCGGTCCCGAGAGCCGGGACCGCCGGAACTCCAGACTGGGTTACTTCGCCTTCGCCGCCGACTGGTCGAGCGGCACCACCGGCAACAGCACCGAACTCGACTGCGCGCCGCCGTACATCAGCGTCACGATCGCCTTCTGGTAATCCTCCTTCTTCGCGAAGAAGATGTTGGGGACGTATTTCTGCGGGTTGCGGTCATAGACGGGGAACAGGCTCGACTGGACCTGGACCATGATCCGATGGCCGGGCAAGAAGACATGGTTCACCGTCGGCAGGCGGAATTTGTATTCCTGCACCTTGTTCGCCGGGATCGGCTCGGGTTTCGCGAAGGAATTGCGGTAGCGGCCGCGGAAGATGTCCATCGCGATCGGCAGCTGGAAACCGCCCATTTCCTTCTTCGTGGCGTTCTCGTCCGGATAGACGTCGATCACCTTGACCACGAAATCGCCGTCGGTGCCCGTGGTCTTGGCGAAGAGGTCCGCCAGCGGCGCGCCCGAGACGCGGACGGGAGTGGTCAGCGGTTCGGTGACATAGGTCATCACGTCGGGCCGACCGTCGGCGAAGCGCTGGTCGGTGACGAGATAAGTCGACCAGCGACCGTCCTCGAAGTTGACCGGACGCGGCAGATGCGGAACCGGCTTGGCGGGATCCGAGACATAGCTGTCGGAGCCCTGCCCCGGTCTGTCGAAGCCCAGCCCCTCGGCCGGCTTCAAATAGATCGGGGTAAGCTTGGCGTCGCAGCCGGTCTCGCAGGCGAGCGGCCATTTGCTCAGATAATCCCAGCGGTTCTCGCCGGTATTGTAGAAGCTCGCCTTCGCCGGCGTGAACGCGGGCGCGCCGTCCTTCAAATACGCATTGAAGAATGGCAGCAGGATGTCGCGGCGCGCCTGGAGCGCAGTGTCGCCCTCGAAGTTGAGCACGCCCAGCGACGAGCCGTTATAATTGAACCCCGAATGGCGCCACGGCCCCATCAGCAGGAAGTTCTTGTCGGCCTGATTGGTCTTCTGGAGTTCCTCGAAGGCGTGGATCGCGCCGTACATATCCTCGTGATCCCAGATGCCCTGCTCCCAGAGCGTGGGCACGTTCGAGGGATTGGCAGCGAGCAACTTGTCGAGCGCCTGGCCCTGCCAGAATTCGTCATAGGCGACATGGGTGGACATCTTGTTCCACGCCGGCAGCTGGTCGTAACCGAACTGCTTCGCCCAATCCCCCGCCGAGCCGACACGGCGGAAGGTGTCGTAATCATCCCAATCGGGGCGGTTGGGCGCCTTGCCGTCGCCCTTGTAGCCGGTCTGCGACCCGATCCAGCCGATATTGGCGAGCCGGAACGCTCCGTAATGGAACCAGTCGTCGCCCATCCAGCCGTCGATCATCGGGCTTTCGGGCGCAGTGACCTTGAGCGCGGGATGCGGATGGAGCAGCGCCATGACGACGGTGAAGCCCTCGTACGAGGAGCCGAGCATGCCGACCTTGCCGTTGCTCTCGGGGATGTTCTTGACCATCCAGTCGATCGAATCCCACGCGTCGGTGGTGTGATCGACCTTGGTGGGATTGAGCGGACCAACCGGCGGGCGGGTGATCACATAGTCGCCCTCGGAACGATATTTGCCGCGAATATCCTGGAAGACGCGGATATAGCCGTCGCGCACGAACACCTCGTCGCCCTGGGGCAACGCGTTGATCATCGTCGTGCTCGCGGTGCGCTTGACTCGATTGGCGGCGTCATAGGGGGTGCGGGTGAACAGGATCGGTGCGTTCTTCGCGCCTTTGGGGATGATGATGACGGTGTAGAGCTTCACCCCGTCGCGCATCGGGATCATCACTTCGCGCTTGATGAAGTCGCCGGGCTGCTCGGGCGGCTGGAACTTGGCGGGGATGTCGTTGAAGGGCTGGGCCTGCTGCGCCAGCGCCGGTGATGCGAGCACGGCGGTGCCGACGAGGAGTGCGACGAGCGACTTTTTCATTTGGTCCGTATCTCCCTGGGAAGTCAGACCGATACGTCCAAAGCCGCATCGAAAGAAAGAGCCTGCCCCCGCGCGCAGCAAGGGCAGGCTCCTGTTTCCCCGGTTTTTCTAGGCGTGTTCGGGCGCGCCCAGCAGCTCGGCCTCGACATCGTCGACCATGTGCGGCCGGGTGGCGCCGATCGGGCCCACGCCTTCCGAAACCGGCGACGGACGGCCGATCTTGAACATGGCCGAGGTGCGGCCCTCGCTGCCGTCGGGGAGCGTGTACCGCGCCTCGGCGACTACGACCGGATTGAACACGCGCCCCATCTCTCCCTTGGGCACGGCGAGGTGCGCGTCGATGCGCGTACCGTCACCCGGCGCGATCGTGACCGGCGGCACGGCGGTGTCGCCGCGATGTTCGGTCAACAGACTCTCCATTTCGCTCGACTCGGCGTCGGCGAGCATGAAGGTCGAGATGCGGACGTCGCGGGCCGGCACGTCGCCGGCATTGCCGACGGTCAGCTCGACATCGACCAGAGCCTCTTCCTCGCTGGTGCCGGCGCGGACCGGGCGCAGCCCGAATTCGAGCCACGGGCGGTTCGAGACCGGCGCGGGCGCGTCGGTGACACCGGCAAGGTCCTCGCTTTCCGGCTCGGCGAGTTCGGCCTCGGTACGCGCCTCGACAACCTCCGCCTTCGGTTCCGCGGCAACGGCAGGCGCCGTAGCAGCGGCCGCGGTCGCGGCCATGAACGGACTCAGCTCAGGCTCGCGGCGCGGTGCAGTGATCGGAGCGGCGGCAACCGGCGCTTCATAGGCGCGCGGCGTTTCGGTCTCGGTGACTGTCGTTTCCTCGACATATTCCGGCTCCTCGCGGCGACGGCGCATCAGCAGCAGCGCCGCGGCACCCGCGAGCACCAGTAGCAGGCCGCCGAGCAGCCACGGCCAGGCGAGGCTCGGGCCGCTGGTTGTCTCGGTCTGCGTGGTCTCGACGACCGGCGGAGGCGCGGCAGCCTCGGGCGCCGGAGTCACCGCAGTCGGGGCGGCCGGCTCGGCAACCGGCGCTGGCGCCTGAGCGACGGGTGCCGCCGGTGCGGCAGCGGGCGCAGGTGCCGGAGCAGCCTGACGCGTGGTCGTGGTCCGCGTCGTCGTTCGTGTCGCCGTCGCCTGGCGCGTGGGCGCAGGCCGCGCGGCGGCACGCGTCTCGGCGCGGGGCGCGACTTCGGTACCGGGGACCGGCCCGGGGGGCGGCGCGGGCTGGACGATCGGCGTCGACGGCGCCATCTCGACGCGCGGCGCCGTCGCGGGTGCCGGAGCGGGCGCCGGCGTCACCAGGATCGGCGGCGGCGTCACGGTCTGGGTCGCGGGCGTTTCCTGCGCGAAGGCCGGGGTTGCGAGAAGCGCGGCACCGATAAACAGCGCGGCGCGGGGGCTGAGGGATGGTTTCTTCATCATAACGAAGGTTAAATGAATGGAACCCGGCCTCGGCACCGCGGCCTGCGCCGAAACGTGGCCGGCGAGCGGCGAATAACGACGTTAATTCAGCGTTCAGCCGCAAAATCGCCGCACTTTCCAAAGGCAAAAAGGTTCCGCTTCCGGTTTGACAGACGCGACCCCGTTCCCTATATCGCCTCCACACCACAGCACCGGGAAATGATGCGCCGTCGCGCAGTGCATCGTGCGAATTGGAGTTGTGGGGTTCATAGGACGCTGAAAGCTGCCGAAACCCGGAAGGGAGTCGCGCGGCCTTTTCGCGTCTTTTCGCACGTCCCGGCCCCGGGAAGGGGCACCGATTTTACGGCTGACGAGGCACAAAACACCCATGGCTACCAAAGCAATCGAGGGCGGCACGATGAAGCGCCGCATCCGCAAGGTGTTCGGCGACATCCACGAAGTGGTGCAGATGCCGAACCTGATCGAGGTTCAGCGCGAATCCTACGAACAGTTCCTGCGGAGCGATCCCTCGATCGGCTACGTCTCGGGCCTCGAGAAGACCCTGCGCTCGGTATTCCCGATCCGCGACTTCGCCGGCACCGCCGAACTCGACTTCGTCAATTACGAGCTCGAGCACCCCAAGTTCGACGTCGAGGAATGCCGTCAGCGCGGCATCACGTACGCGGCGCCGATGCGCGTGACGCTGCGCCTGATCGTGTTCGAGGTGGATCCCGATACGGAAGCCCGCTCGGTCCTCGATATCAAGGAGCAGGACGTCTACATGGGCGACATGCCCCTGATGACGGGCAACGGCACCTTCTTCATCAACGGCACCGAGCGCGTCATCGTCTCGCAGATGCACCGTTCGCCGGGCGTGCTGTTCGATCATGACCGCGGCAAGACCCACGCCAGCGGCAAGTATCTCTTCGCCGCGCGCGTGATCCCGTATCGCGGCTCGTGGCTCGACTTCGAGTTCGACGCCAAGGACATCGTCAACGTCCGTATCGACCGCAAGCGCAAGCTGCCGGTCACGACGCTGCTCTATGCCCTCGGCCTCAACAGCGAGGATATCCTCAACCACTTCTACAACCGCGTGACCTATGTCCGCGGTCCGGGTGGCTGGCAGATCCCGTTCGCCGCCGAGAACTGGCGCGGCGCCAAGCCGATGTTCGACATCGTCGACGCCAAGTCGGGCGAAGTCGTGTTCGCCGCCGGGCAGAAGATCAGCCCGCGCGCCGCGAACAAGGCGGCCAAGGACGGCCTCGAGACGCTGCTGATCCCGACCGAGGAAATCTTCGGCCGCTATTCGGCCTATGACCTGATCAACGAGTCGACCGGCGAGATCTACATCGAGGCCGGCGACGAAGTGTCGGCCGAGAATCTCGAACTGCTCGACAAGGCGGGCATCGAGCGGCTCGAGCTGCTCGACATCGATCACATCTCGACGGGTCCGTGGATCCGCAACACGCTCAAGGTCGACAAGGCCGAGGAGCGCGAGCAGGCATTGAGCGACATCTACCGCGTCATGCGCCCCGGCGAGCCGCCGACGCTCGAGACCGCGGAATCGCTGTTCGCCGGCCTGTTCTTCGATCCGGAGCGCTACGACCTTTCGGCCGTCGGCCGCGTCAAGCTCAACATGCGCCTCGACCTCGATGCCGAGGACACCGTCACGACGCTCCGCACCGAGGACATCCTCGCGGTGGTCAAGACCCTGGTCGATCTCAAGGACGGTAAGGGCGAAGTCGACGACATCGACAATCTCGGCAATCGCCGCGTCCGTTCGGTGGGCGAGTTGCTCGAGAACCAGTATCGCGTCGGCCTGCTCCGCATGGAGCGCGCCGTTAAGGAGCGCATGAGCTCGGTCGACGTGTCGACCGTCATGCCGAACGACCTGATCAACGCGAAGCCGGCCGTCGCCGCGGTTCGCGAATTCTTCGGCTCGTCACAGCTCTCGCAGTTCATGGACCAGACCAACCCGCTCTCCGAAGTGACGCACAAGCGTCGCGTCTCGGCGCTCGGGCCGGGCGGTCTCACCCGTGAGCGCGCAGGCTTCGAAGTCCGCGACGTTCACCCGACCCATTATGGCCGTATCTGCCCGATCGAGACGCCGGAAGGCCCGAACATCGGTCTGATCAACTCGCTGGCGTCGTTCTCGCGCGTCAACAAGTACGGCTTCATCGAGACGCCGTACCGCAAGGTCGTCGACGGCAAGGTGACCAACGAGGTCGTCTATCTGTCGGCGATGGAAGAGGCCAAGCACACGATCGCGCAGGCTTCGGCCGAGGTCGATGGCGACAACCGCTTCACCGAGGAGCTGATCTCGGCTCGCCAGGCCGGCGAATTCCTGATGGCGCTGCCGGAGACGGTGACGCTGATGGACGTCAGCCCCAAGCAGCTCGTCTCGGTCGCCGCGTCGCTGATCCCGTTCCTCGAGAACGACGACGCCAACCGCGCGCTGATGGGCTCGAACATGCAGCGTCAGGCCGTGCCGCTGGTGAAGGCGGAAGCGCCCTTCGTCGGCACCGGCATGGAAGAGACCGTCGCCCGTGACTCGGGCGCCGCGATCGCCGCACGCCGTTCGGGCATCGTCGACCAGGTCGACGCGACCCGTATCGTCGTCCGCGCCTCGGGCGATGTCGAAGCCACCGAGAGCGGCGTCGACATCTACACGCTGATGAAGTTCCAGCGCTCGAACCAGTCGACCTGCATCAACCAGCGCCCGCTGGTGAAGGTGGGCGACGTGGTCCGCGCCGGCGACATCATCGCCGACGGCCCGTCGACCGAGTTCGGCGAGCTCGCGCTCGGCCGCAACGCGCTCGTCGCGTTCATGCCGTGGAACGGCTACAATTATGAGGACTCGATCCTCATCAGCGAGCGGATCGTGAAGGACGACGTGTTCACGTCGATCCATATCGACGAGTTCGAAGTGATGGCCCGCGACACCAAGCTCGGGCCGGAGGACATCACCCGCGACATCCCGAACGTCGGCGAGGAAGCGCTGCGCAACCTCGACGAGGCGGGCATCGTGTACATTGGTGCCGAGGTCGAGCCGGGCGATATTCTCGTCGGCAAGATCACGCCGAAGGGCGAGAGCCCGATGACGCCGGAAGAGAAGCTCCTCCGCGCCATCTTCGGCGAAAAGGCTTCGGACGTGCGCGACACCTCGCTGCGCCTGCCGCCGGGCGTTGCCGGCACGATCGTCGACGTTCGCGTCTTCAATCGCCACGGCATCGACAAGGACGAGCGCGCGCTGGCGATCGAGCGCGAGGAGATCGAGCGTCTCAAGAAGGACTCGGACGACGAGCGCAACATCCTCAACCGTGCGACCTGGTCGCGCCTGAAGGAAATGCTCATCGGCCAGGTCGCGACCGCGACGCCGAAGGGCCTCAAGAAGGGCGCCACCATCGACGCCGACCTGCTCGACAGCGTCGACCGTCACGAATGGTGGAAGTTCTCGGTGCAGGACGACGCCGTCCAGGGCAACCTCGAGGCGGTGAAGGGCCAGTATGACGAGGCCGTGAAGCGCATCAAGGACAAGTTCGAGGACCGCCGCGAGAAGCTCGAGCGCGGTGACGAGCTGCCGCCGGGCGTGCTCAAGATGGTCAAGGTCTTCGTCGCGGTGAAGCGCAAGCTGCAGCCGGGCGACAAGATGGCCGGCCGTCACGGCAACAAGGGCGTCATCTCGCGGATCCTGCCGCAGGAAGACATGCCGTTCCTCGAGGACGGCACCCCGGTCGATCTCGTGCTCAACCCGCTGGGCGTGCCTTCGCGCATGAACGTCGGTCAGATCTTCGAGACCCATCTCGGCTGGGCCGCGCGTCAGCTCGGCCAGCAGATCGGCCATGCCCTCGAAGCATGGCGCGAGGAGAATCCGGACGCCGTCGGCGGCCAGATGCCCGATGCGGTCAAGGATCGCCTCAAGACGGTCTATGGCGAGCATTATCTCGCCGAGATCGAGGCGCGCGACGCGGACCAGATCGTCGAGCTCGCGACCAACCTGAAGCCGGGCGTGCCGATGGCGACGCCGGTGTTCGACGGCGCGCGCGAGGCGGATGTCTCCGACATGCTGTCGCTCGCGGGTCTCGACACCTCGGGTCAGTCGACCTTGTTCGACGGCCGCACCGGCGACGCGTTCGATCGCAAGGTCACTGTGGGCATCATCTACATGCTCAAGCTGCACCACCTCGTGGACGACAAGATCCACGCGCGTTCGATCGGGCCGTACAGCCTCGTCACCCAGCAGCCGCTGGGCGGTAAGGCGCAGTTCGGCGGCCAGCGCTTCGGCGAAATGGAGGTCTGGGCACTGCAGGCGTACGGCGCTGCCTACACGCTGCAGGAAATGCTGACGGTGAAGTCCGACGACGTGGTCGGCCGCACCAAGGTCTACGAAGCGATCGTCAAGGGCGACGACACCTTCGAGGCCGGCATTCCCGAGAGCTTCAACGTGCTCGTCAAGGAAATGCGTTCGCTGGGTCTCAACGTCGAGCTCAAGAGCGTCGACGAAGTCGAGGACGGCAGCGACCTGGCCGAAGCGGCGGAATAACGGGAACCCGGGAGCGGCGGTCCACAAAACCGCTGCTCCCTCCCTGCCCCGCCCGACGAATTTACCCTCCTGAGGGAAAAAGAAATGAACGAACTGACCAACTTCGCGAACCCGGTCGCCAAGCCGGAGACCTTCGACCAGATCCAGATCGGCATCGCGTCGCCTGACCGCATCCGTTCGTGGTCGTTCGGCGAGATCAAGAAGCCCGAGACGATCAACTATCGCACGTTCAAGCCCGAGCGTGACGGCCTGTTCTGCGCGCGCATCTTCGGTCCGATCAAGGATTACGAGTGCCTGTGCGGCAAGTACAAGCGCATGAAGTACAAGGGCATCGTCTGCGAGAAGTGCGGCGTCGAGGTCACCGTCTCGAAGGTCCGCCGCGAGCGCATGGGCCATATCGAGCTCGCCGC
>Ga0209050_1002956_pt1 | contig 13286 bp, 10 predicted proteins | sample Araplavi_mTSA_r2_FD_184276 | JGI IMG/M metagenome (GOLD analysis project Ga0209050, IMG submission 184276) | Arabidopsis root microbial communities from North Carolina, USA - plate scrape MF_Cvi_mTSA_r2 (SPAdes) (version 2) | ecosystem: Host-associated > Plants > Roots > Endosphere | place: USA...
CGTGGTCGAAACAAAGGACTTTACGTTTGCCCCGGCGCTGAGCCCCTTGCAAAGCACGACCGCGAGCTTCTCGTCGCTCATTTTTCCCGTCGGTTCCAGCCTGGTCACCTTCGATGTGCTGCTCACCAACGGCACCACCGATGGGCAGTCCAACAACAACAATGGACAGCAAGTGGTGGACGTGCCCTACAGCATTGCCTTGCCATTCCTGGAACCTTTCAATACCGTACCCAGCACCTGGAAGATCGAGAACCCTGATCAAAAGGTTACCTGGACACAGGCCACGACGCCCGCGAACGGCTCGAACAAAGCGATGGCGATGGACTTCTTCAATTATGAAGACAACCTCGGCGAGATCGATGCCTTGCTCACGCCGACATTTACCCTGATCAACGCTCCGGCGGCCTTGCTCAAGTTTGATGTAGCCTACGCGCGGTTTCAATCCAGCAACGATGGCCTCAAGGTCGTGGTGCTGACCAACTGCAGCGCAGACATCACGCAAGGCACCGTGGTGTATGATAAGTCCGGCGCTACGCTGGCCACCACCAGCAGCACGGGCACAGCTTTTGTGCCCAACGCCGACCAATGGCGCACGGAGCAGGTTGACCTGAGCAGCTATGTGGGCCAGCAAAACTTGCAGATCGCTTTTGTGGGGGTGAACGATTGGGGCAACAACCTGTACCTCGACAACGTGTCGCTCACCACCGAGCCCGTGCACGACGCCACGCTGCAAAAAGTACTTTCGCCTTATCCCGTCACTTGCCTGGAAGGAACGGTCCCGGTATTGCGGGTGAAGAATTCGGGCACGCTGATCACTTCACTGAAGGTGACCACCACCGTCAACGGCCAGGCCTACACGCAGGTGATCACGGGACTGTCGATTGACGGCGGATCGACCAAAGACATTACCTTGAACTCGCTGCCCTTGGCCGAGGGCGAAAACACCATCCACTTCGAACTTTCGGAACCCAACGGGCAGGCTGATTTCAACACGGCCGACAACGCGCTGGATATAAAAACAGTCGTCAACAAATCGGAGGATTTTATTCCCTTGCGTCAAAACTTCGAGGGGACCTTCACACCCCAGTGGACCATTGTGAACCCCACGGATGGCATGATCTGGCGGCCCATCGACCTGAAGGGCAACAAGGCCGTTTACTTCAATGCCTTCGACAACACGGTGGCCGATGACCAGGCCTGGCTGGTGAGCCCGGTGCTCGACTTTGGCGACGCCACGGAGGCGAGTGTCTCCTTCGACGTTTCCTATGCTGCGAACAGCAACAAAAACGATGTGCTGCGCGTCCTGGCTTCCCGCGACTGCGGCAATACCTACCGGGACACCTTGTTCACGGCCAACAGTTCGTCGCTGGCCGGTGGTCGCGCCACCACGTCCGGTTGGAAGCCCGCCACGTCGTCGGACTGGACGACAAAAACCGCGGTGCTGACCGCCCTGGCCGGTGAGCCTGAGGTGCGCATCGCCTTTGTGGTGACCAACGGCAACGGCAACAACCTGTACCTGGACAACATCGAATTCTTTGTCACGGAAACGCATATCAAGGCCACCGAGCCGTTTACGGTGTATCCCAACCCAGCGGCCGGGGGCAATACCAACATCACGTTTAACATCTCGCAAAAGGGACCGGTAGCGCTGGAAGTGGTGGACACCATGGGCAAGACCTTGCTGTCGCAGACCTTGCCGGATGTGCTCAATCAAACCTATCCCCTTTCGCTTTCGTCCGTCGCTACGGGCGTGTACCTGGTGCGGGTGACGTCGGGATCGGAGACGCATATGAAGAAGCTTATCGTCATCAATTAGAATTTCGCTCTCATCGACGCTTTTCTTCGCTCAACGGCACACGTTCCTTCCTCTATAATTCACTATCTTTCGGCATTGAAAACCTCGCCTTCATGCCAAAAAAGAAGAAAGTAGCCATCCTCTATGGCGGCCGCTCGGTTGAGCACGCCGTATCGGTCAATTCGGCCCGCAACATTTTTGAGTTCCTCGACAAATCCAAATTCGAACCGCTGCCCATCGGCATCAGCAAAAGCGGCCAGTGGTTCCTCACCGAAGGCGTAAGCAAAGACATTCAGAAAGGACAAACGCTTGGCCTTTCGCTCAATGCCGGCAAGCCCACCTTCTTGCTGGAGAAGAGCGGTGAAAAGTTTTCCGTCGACATCCTGTTTCCCGTGTTGCACGGCACCGATGGCGAAGACGGCAGCATCCAGGGCCTGATCAAAGCCATGGACTTGCCCATGGTGGGCACCGGCGTGCTGGGCTCATCCCTGTCCATGAACAAGATCGTGGCCAAGCGCCTCATGCGCGAAGCCGGTTTACCGGTCACGGATTTTGTGACGTTCCGCTACGACGAAAAAGATAAGATCAGCTTCACGGCCTTGTCGAAGAAACTTGGCCTTCCTTTCATGGTGAAGGCCGCCAGCCTCGGCTCGTCCGTGGGTGTGGCCAAGGTGAAATCGAAGAAGGATTTTGCTGCCGCCGTGGAAGAAGCCTTTAAGTACGACGACGAAATGTTAGCCGAACAATACATCACCGGACGCGAAATAGAATGCGCCGTGTTGGGCAACAACCCTCCGGAAGCGTCGCAGCCCGGTGAAATTGTGATCAGCAAAAACTATGAGTTCTATACTTTCGACGCCAAGTATGTCGACCCCGATGCCGTGCGCATCGATGTGCCGGCCAAGTTGCCTAAGGCCATCGCAGAAAAGATCCGGAAGGCCTCTGTGAAAGCCTACGAGGCCCTGCATTGCAAAGACTTTTCGCGCATCGATCTGTTCCTGGATAAAAAGGGAAATATCTACATCAACGAGATCAATACCATTCCCGGCTTTACCAATTCCAGCATGTATCCCATGATGTGGAAAGAGCGGGGCGTGAGCTTTGCCGAACTCATCACGCGGCTGCTCACCCTGGCCCAGGAGCGTTACGACCGGGGGAAACGCATAGAGCGCGATTTTCAATCGTCCCTCAAATTCTGATGTGTATATTTGTATAGTGCGGATACCCTAAACATTACCCCCCCGGATGCGTCTACTTTTGTCGCCGTCGCCGGATATAGAAGAACATGAGATTTGATTTCCTGAACTATAAACGCGATTCGTTGGGCGGTATGCTTCTTCAGCTGCTGCTGGCGTTCTCGTCGCTTGTGGTGATCGCCCTCTTGTTTTTCTATGTCTATCTGCCCGCCGTCACCCTTCACGACCGGACCATGACCGTGCCTGACATGGCGGGCAAAAGCATCGACGAGCTCGATGATTTTCTCGGGGAAAGATCGCTTCGCTATGGACTGTCGGATTCCGCTTACTCATCGAAGTATCCGGCCCGTACCGTGCTGGACCATTATCCGGCCGCCGGCGCCAAGGTGAAGATCGGCCGGGAAATTCTTGTTTCTGTGAATCGCGTCCATCCGCCCGCTGTCACGGTGCCCGACTTGATCGACGGTTCTGTTGTGAACGCCGAAGTGGTACTGCGCAGCCATCAATTGAGCACCGGAAGGATCATCTATGTTCCGGGGCCATTCAGCGTAGTAAGAGAAATGAAATTCGAGGGGCGCACCTTGACCGTAGGAGAACGCATCCCGATGGGATCGGCCGTTGACCTTGTGGTGATGGATGGCGAAAGCCTCTCGCCGGAAGCTGCGGACACGACGGCCTCCGACGTAAGGGAAATGAAGTGATTAATGACTAAACCTTGGGATGTCCATCGACTGCGCTGTGCATCCGCTTATAGAAGAACATGAAATTCGATATCCTGAAATTCAAACGCGACACCCTTGGCGGTTTGCTGATTCACTTGTTGCTGGCCTTCGCAGCCCTGTTGCTGATCGCCATCTTGTATTTTTATGCCTACCTGCCCAGCAGCACCAACCACGGCATGAGCATCACCGTGCCCGATGTGGAGGGCATGCAGATCAGCCAACTGGAGGATTTTTTGGTGAAGCGCAATCTCCGCTATGAAGTGTACGACTCGTCCTACTCGTCGGAATACCCGCCGCTCACCGTTTTGAGACAAATTCCGCAGGCGGGCGCCAAAGTAAAGGAAGACCGCAAGATCCTGATCTCCGTGAACCGCATCGACCCTCCCACTGTTCCCGTGCCCGACCTGGTGGACGGCTCGGTCGTGAATGCCGACGCCGTGCTGCGCAGCAATGAGCTGAAGCGGGGAAGGATCGAACTGGTGGCAGGTCCTTTCAATGTGGTAAAAGAAATGAAACACAAGGGCCACACCGTGGCAGCGGGTGAACGCGTGCCAAAAGGATCGACGATCGATCTCGTCGTGATGGATGGTGGCAACGACCCCTTCGAAGTGCCCGACATGATTGGAAAAGACATGGAAGATGCCAAATTCCTGATCCTGGGGACCAACCTAAGCCTGGGAAGCGTGTTTGTCATAGGCGACACAACCGGGGGCACCGGGGTGGTCATAAAACAAAAACCTGACGTCAATGAAAAGGTAAAGGTGGGTGACGTCGTTGATCTGTGGATAGGCCAACTTGGGACCGAAATACCCGATGAAAACGGTGAGAATTGAAACGCTAAAAATAACAACAAGACACCCCCGCGGGCGATGGCTTTTATCGTTAAAGGTCATCCTGGTATTTGCTGCGCTGATGCTGCTCGTTGAACCGGTGGTGCACGCCCAGTGGCAAACCTTTTCCCTGCCGAAGGCTGCAAAATCATCCGTTAAAAAGCAGCGGTCCAATCCCGCAGCGCGTCCGCAAGCCGTGGAGCCCCTGTCGCTTCCTTTCTTTGATGACTTCTCTTTTACAGTCTTAGATGACCCCAATGACACAACATCCAATATTGCGCTGGATTCGTTGTGGCAGAACGAAGTCAATGACACCGTCAGCAACAAGACCGTGTGGATCAACAATGGGATGGGCATCAATCCGCCATCCATCAACGTAGCCACGTTCGACGGGTTGGACGGCAATCACGTGAAATATTCCGAAGTGGTCATCAACAACGGGCTGCGCGACAGCCTGGTGTCGCAGCCCATCAAAATGGGCGACCCCAGTGTAGCCGTCGCGGAACGCAACTCGGTTTATCTTAGCTTCTTTTTCCAGTGGGCAGGCAATGGAGAACCGCCGGATGCTACCGATTATCTGTTGGTAGAATTCAAAAACAACGCAGGGATATGGAAGCCGGCGATGACCATCTACCCTACCCCCAGCATGCAGGCCACGGTCTTCTATGACACGCTGGTGAAAGTAGATGGCGATGAATTCTTCCACGACGATTTCCAATTCCGCTTCCGGAACTACGGCCGCTTGTCGGGGCCGTACGACACCTGGAACGTCGACTACGTCTACCTCAACAAAGGCCGCAACGAGAACGACACTTCGTTTCCCGACCGTACTATTGCCAGTCAACCCACCAGCCTTCTCGGCAACTACAGGGCTATACCTTACGATCACTTCAAGTTGGTCAACACCCTTCAGGCGCCGAAGTTTGATGTCTTTAACTTGTTGGAATATTACCCCTCCGATCATGCACCCGGTTTTACCACCGTCAGTTTCCGCACCGAAAAAACATTCACCAATTTTGTCGATGGCGTGGCCAACATCACCACCACACCGGCCGACACTGCGGCCATAAACTGGGAGAATAACAACGACGTGATCGGGCCGCTGGAAAGGCGAAACATCACGATAAAATATCTTCCCGACGGAAGCGACCCGGCCCAATTCGATCCGGACGCAGACTCGGCGCGGGTCCGTCTCAACATACGGTTACTGACCGGCGACACCTTCAATAAAAATGGTGACTACGCCGACGACTATACGCCCAATTTTATTCCCATCGACTTCCGTTTGAATGATACGCTGACGGTGCAGTATTTCATGAAAGACTACTATGCGTACGACGACGGCGTTGCCGAATATGCCGCAGGGCTCACACAGGCCGGCAACCGCGCCGCCTTTGAATATGAAATGGTAACGGAAGATCCGGATACACTGATAGGTATCGACCTGTACGTGCCCGACTATGGCCTGGCCAGCAACCTCACCGTTGACTTCTTTGTGTACCGGGATGCCGACGGCTTGCCCGGCGATATTTTGTATACGCTTCCCAGTGTCACTATCCAACGCAAAGGATTAAATGTCTTTCAACGGGTGCGTATTGTCGAGCCTTTCCTGGTGGATAAGAATTTCCATATCGGCTGGAAAGCGCCCGTGGGGGGAACACTGAAGATAGGGCTTGACATGAGCAGCAGCCACGGCGACAAGATCTCGGTGAACACCAATGGCACCTGGGTACCCGGCGACATCGATGGATCGCTGATGATCCGCCCCGTATTCGGCAACGGCGACGTTAAAGTGGGGATCCCGGAGGTTCTGGATGCGTTTAGCGTCTATCCCAATCCGAATAGCGGCGAATTCTATGTTCAGGGCCGGTACGATAAGCTCACGGTACTGACCATCACCGGCCAGACCGTGCCACACGCAGCCCAACCCAGCGGCGACCGGCAGAAGATCGTGGTGAACACCGCGGCCGGGTTGTATATCCTGAAGATCCAACAGGGCAGCACCATTGCCACGCGCAAGATCGTTGTGCGATAACACCTGCCTTTTGACGGGATGCGATCCTGGCGATGCCGCGCATCGCTTGCCGGCGGCCATACAAGTTCTGGCGAAAGTAATATCTTAGCGTTTTAAGGAAACGGAACACCCTATACATGGCCGAGATTTTACCCATTCGCCCCTGGCGCTACAACCCTGAGATCACTCCCCCAATCGATACGCTGACCTCGCCGTTGTTTGATGTGGTGTCGGAAAAGCAGCGTAAGGCGCTCTACCAAAACCCGCTTAACAGCATCCACCTGTCCGTGCCGGAACCTCCCAACGCATCCGACCGCGCCGCGGCGTTGCTCCAGGCGTGGAAGACCGGGCACATCCTGTTGCAAGACAAGCTTCCGGCGATCTATGTTTACTATCAATACTTCAAACTCGCCGGCTCTCCGAAAGAATATTGCCGCAAAGGTTTTATTGCGCACGTACGTGCCTACGACTGGGAAGACCAGGTGATCCTGCGGCACGAGAACACGATCCCCAAAGCCGTGAACGACCGCATCGAGCTGTTGGCGAAAACAGCGCTCCACGTCAATCCCACGCACGGCCTGTTTACCGATCCGGATTTCACGCTGGAGAAATACATGGATGAAGCCATCCGGTTTCCACTTTATGAAACCGAAGACTACCAAGGCGTGCGCGACGTGATGGCGGTTATTCACGACGGTGCTGTTATCCGCCGGTTCATGGAAGTGATGGACAGCAAGACCATTATTTTAGCCGATGGCCACCATCGCTATGAGGGATCGCTCATCTATAAACACAAACAGATGGCGGCCAACCCGCATCACCGGGGCAACGAAGGCTACAACTTCCACCTCATGTACTTCACCAACACCGAGGCTGGCGACCTGCGGATCTTGCCTACGCACCGCGTCATCACAGGCCTGCCGGGTTTCAACGAAGCCGAGATCCTGCGAAAGCTGGAGAAATATTTTGTGATCACTCCCGCCGACGACCCGTGCAGCCTCGATGAAATTATTGTGGGCAAGCCGCATGCCTTTGGTCTGTTGTTCCGCGACAGCGCCTACCAGGTGCGGCTACGCCCCGAAGTTCTGGCCACCATGACGTGGCCTTTTCCGGATCCGATCAAAACGCTGGACCTCACGGTGATGCACTATTTCATCGTCGAAAAGGTGCTGGGCATTCCCGGTAAAGAACAGCGCGCGTCGGAATACATCGACTTTGACCGGAGCTTCCCGGATTGTCTCAAGCGCGTGGTGAAGGGCGAAGCAGACATGGCGATCATCACCAACGAGGTTTCCATAGAGGAAGTAAAGGAGGTTTGCCACAGCGGCTACACCATGCCGCAGAAATCCACTTACTTTTATCCCAAAGTGGTGGGTGGCTTTTTGTTCACTTCCATTCACCCCGGGGAATTTGAGCTGCCGGTTTATGGGCCGTTCTGATTATATTGAAGAGAAATTAACCGATCATGAACCCTTTCACCCGCAAACTCGTGCTGGCGTCAAGCTCGCCCCGGCGACAATACCTGATGAAAGAATCCGGCTTCACCTTCACCACCGAGAAGCCCGGCGTCGACGAAACCTTCCCCGACACGTTGCCCGTTGAGCAGGTGGCACGCTACCTGGCCGAGAAGAAGGCCGAGTTTTTCCGCCTGAACATGAAAGACGAGATCATCGTGGCCGCCGATACGGTGGTGATCCTCGATAACACCATCATCAACAAACCCGAAGACCGCGCCGAAGCCATTCGCATGCTCACCGCGCTGTCGGGACGCACCCATCGCGTGATGACAGGGGTCTGCATTATCTCAAAAGAAAAAGAAGAGAGCTTTGACGAAACCACGGAAGTAACCTTCCAAACGCTCTCACCACACGAGATCGAATATTATGTAGACCACCACAAACCCTATGACAAAGCGGGCGCCTATGGTGCCCAGGATTGGATTGGGATGGTGGCTATTCAAAAAATAGTAGGCTCCTATTTCAACGTAATGGGGTTGCCGATCCATAAAGTTTATCAGTATCTCCGTCATTGGTAATGCGCACCTCGCTACTCCCTTTGCTTTAAATCTTTCGCATGAAGAAGATCTGGAAATTCCTGGTGCATCATGTGAAAGAGGATTTCAACACGCGGGCTTACCTGCTCATTTTTATATTTCTCGCCGTTTCCGTGTTTGTGAACTACTGGCTTGATTTCGAGGACACCTACCTGGAGACACAAAAAGGATTCACCAAGTTTTTTGTATACTTTTTGTTCTATGGTTTCGCCTATTTTTCAGCATTACTGATCCTCTATTTCTCGCGGAAAGGAAATACGTTTTTCAGAAAACGTAACTTCTGGATCCGCAGCCTGCTGGCGATCGGGCTGCTGAGTTTGGATGGAAGCCAACCCTTTCTACACGAGGCCATCAATGCGTCATTCGACGTGCAGATCCAGTATTGGGTTTATAAAGTGCTGACCAATCTTGTCGGGCTCATTTTTATCATGGTCCCGCTATTTGTCTTCTATCGCTGCTACGACAACCGCGAAACGCATTACTACGGACTGCGGCCGCATCACTTTGATACACGACCATATTTTCAGTTGCTGCTGTTGATGCTGCCGCTGATCATTGGGGCTTCTTTCATTGACGGATTTCTGCGGCAATACCCAATGTATAAAGTCACCCAGGCCTATACCGTGCTGGGTGTGCCCGAATGGGTTACCGTCGGGATTTATGAAGCCGTGTATGGCATGGACTTTATCAACGTCGAGCTTTTGTTCCGCGGCTTCATGGTCATCGGCATGATGGCGGTGTTGGGACGGCAGGCGGTGCTGGCCATGGCCGTGACCTATTGCTACCTGCACTTTGGCAAGCCCGCAGGCGAAGCGATCAGTTCCATTTTTGGCGGCTATATTCTCGGCGTGGTAGCGTTTGAAACGCGGAGCATTTGGGGCGGCATCATTGTGCACGTGGGCATTGCCTGGTCCATGGAATTGGTGGCCTTCATTCAGAAATCTCTGTGATGGGGGAAGCATTTCATCACAGACTTTTTGCACGTCTATGATTTAAGAAGAAAACATCAGGCTACATACAGCGCCATGATGTTCCGCGCAATATTTTCCGGGTTGAATTGTGTTACGAATTTTTTACCCTCCACGATCATTTGATGTCGCAGCGTTTTGTCCACCACCACCCGGCTAAGCTGAAAGGCCAGCTCCTCGCGGTTTGTCGGGTCGATGTATAACGATCCCGGCCCTGCTGCCTCGCTGAAACACGAGTCCACCGAGGTGATGACCGGAATGCCCGACTCGATGGCCTCCACCAGTGGAATACCAAATCCTTCAAATCGCGAAGGATATACAAACACTTCTGCGCCCTGGTACAGCGCCGGAAACTCAGGGAACGGAACCTGGTGCAAATAAATGATCGAACCGGCTACGCCCAATCGCTCGGCTTCTTCCACCACTTGTTTCTTATAAGCCGTTTCCTTTCCGACAATAACCAACGGCAAGCGTGTATCGGGCGACAACAAGGACAATGCCTGCACGATCAGCATCACATTCTTCCGTGTCTCGATCGTCCCCACATTCAAAATGTAACGTGCGGGAAGTTTGTATTTGCTTTTGATCTCTTCGATCCGTTCCGGGGAAACCGTTTGTTTGAATTGGGGATGACAGCCTTGATACACGACCGTGATCTTCGACGCCGGCACATGCAAGAAATCAATGAGGTCCTCTGCCGTCTGTTGACTGATGGCCACCACCCTGTCGGCTTGCTTACAGGCCGCCTTTACTTTGGCTTTGTAGATGGCCACGTCGATGCGGTTATACAACTTTGGGAAACGCAGAAAAATAAGATCATGCACGGTCACGATCTTTCTCACGGACAAAGGAAGATTTGCCGGCAGCTCCTGGCTGAGGCCATGGAACACATCCAGTTTCTTCGCCGTCGCTTCTTTTGCAATGCCCCAGGTACGCCAGAGGCTGCCGGCCTTAAAGAAATTATACAGTGACGGCGGCGTGACGACCTGCACCTGTGGGCGTCCGACAATCGGCGTCACCTCAGGATGGTTCCTGATCTTGGGGGAATAGAGAAGATAGTGATGATCCGGCTCGAAATCGCAAAGGGCGGTCACCACGAAGCGGCTGTAGTTTCCCAGCCCTGTGAAGTTGTTGAACAGCCGCTTGGCGTCGAAGCCTATGTTCACTTGCTATAGGTCTTTTTATAGAATTCGATGCTCTGCTGGATGATCTCCATGGCTTTGGCTTTCGACTCGAATTCGTCTACCACCACCTTTTTGTTTTCCAGCGTCTTGTAGTTTTCGAAGAAGTGTTTCAGCTCCATGCGGAAATATTCCGGAAGCTGGTCCACGTCGTTGATGTGGCTCACGCTCACATCCTGCTCGGCCACGGCAATGATCTTGTCGTCGGCCTCGCCGCGGTCGATCATGCGCATCACGCCGATCACTTTGGAGGGGATGAGACAGCGGGGCACTACCGTTACCTGTGTGAGCACCACGATGTCGAGGGGATCGTGGTCTTCGCCCAGTGTTTGAGGGATGAATCCGTAGTTGAGGGGATAGTACATGGAGGCGTAGAGCACGCGATCCAACTTGATGAGACCGCTGTCTTTGTCGATCTCATATTTGGCGCGCGAGCCTTTCGGGATTTCAATGATGCCGTTTACATGTTCCGGCGGATTGTCGCCAATCGATACTTCGTGCCACGGGTGCTTTACCATAAGGGTTCGTTTTGCCCGTAAAAATAAATAAAAAAGCCCCCCGATCATTACCCGGGGGGCCTTGTCTGGGGCAATTACTTATCTTTTTTCTCCGGCTCTTTCTTTTCCATCTTCCGCACCTTCTCGCCGTCTTTCAACCGTTTGGAGACCGCCAGGAAGGGTCCTGTGATCACTTCTGTGCTGTCGCTCACGCCCGACAGGATCTCGATGTTGTCGTAGTCGCTGATGCCGGTCTTCACCTCCACCATTTTTGCCACCCCTTTGTCGTTTACAAAGATCACGGTCTTGTCTTCTTTTTTCTTTTCCTTCTTCTGGTCGTTCACCACCTGGCGCTCATTGTTGTTTGGCGGGCCGTCCTGGGGTTTGTCGCCATCTTTCATGTCATCCGGGTTTCGGGTGGTCACGGCGGCCAGGGGAACGGACAGGGCGTTGGCCTTGGTAGTGGTCTGAATGTCGACACTGGCCGTCATGCCGGGGCGGAACGGGAACTTGTTGCCGGCCGCCACCAGGTCTTGGTAAGATGAACTGAGGATAAGGATGCGCACTTCAAACTCAGTGATGGCATCGGTCGACACTTTGTCTTTTGCCGTGTTGGCGATGAGGGTCACCACGCCTTTGAATTCTTTCTTTTGATTGTTATAGGCATCCACATCAATCACCGCGGTGTCGCCCAGGTGCACGCGCACGATGTCGTTTTCGTTCACGTTCACGCGCACTTCCATGGTGCGAAGATCGGCTATGCGCAACATCTCCGTACCGGCCATGGTTGCCGTTCCCACCACGCGCTCGCCGTTTTTAACGATGAGCTTGGATACCACACCACTCATGGGCGCTACGACCGAAGTCTTGCGGAAATTTTCCTGTGCCTCGTTCAACGAAGCCTGTGTGCTGTTCACGCCCGAACGGGAGGCCTCTACCGCTTGCTGTGCCGCAGCAACATCATTCTTGGCAACCTCGTAGTTTTGCTTGGCCAATTGCCAGTCTACATCGGAGATCACCTTTTCGTTGAAAAGTTTTTCATTGCGTTTATACTCTGCCTCTGCACGGATCAATGTGGCTTGCGAACGCAGCAGGTTGGACTTGGATTGCTCCAGGTTGGCACTCTGCTGGCCCAGGCCGGCCCTGGCGCGTTGCAGCTGACTCTCCCAAGTATCGGGGCGGATGCGTACTAAGGTTTTTCCTTTCACCACGGAGTCGCCCTCTTCGATGAGCAGGTCGATGATCTCGCCCGAAACTTCCGGGGCGATCTTCACTTCCGTTACGGGTTGTACTGTACCGGAGGCGCTCACTTTTTCCACGATCGTCACACGCTTGGCCTTCGCCAGTTCAACTTCAATCTCCTTCGGCTTGCCGATCCAGCCCATTGATTTCGCGGCGAATAAGAAAAGTATCAGGAATACGGTGGCCCCGATGAGCCAGTAAATCATTTTGTTTGATTTGCGTTTTTGCTGTGCCATTGCGTGGTTTATTAATAGTCGAGTGGTTTGCCTTGATAGAAATCGAGAACTTTCTTCTTGAAAATAAAATCATATTTCGCCCGCGACAAATCGGTTTGTGCCTGGAACAAATTATTCTGAGCGATCTGGTATTCAAATGAGGTTGCCGCGCCTGCGGAATAGCGTTGATCCATCATCCGGAAGGCTTCCGTACGGGCTGCTACCTGGCGCAGGGATGAGTTGTAGGTCTTCGATGCCGATATGGCATCGTTGTAGGCCGTCTCTACATTTTGACGGAGCGTTTGATCGATTTCCTGGGCATTGATTTTGGCCTGCTGGTTCTGCACGACCGAACGCTGCAGCGCGGCGCGGGACGCAAAGCCATTGAGTATGGGAATGGTCAATTGTAATCCCAACGTTTTGTAGATGTTGTCTTTGAACTGACTGCCAACGCCGTACGTATCACGGTATGTACCGTTTGGTGACACGGTGTACACCGGCATGTTGGTATCCTGGTTCACGTATCCCACGGGGTTGGAACCGAAACGGAAGGTGTTGTCCGGATAAAACTGC
>Ga0209050_1002957_pt1 | contig 13286 bp, 9 predicted proteins | sample Araplavi_mTSA_r2_FD_184276 | JGI IMG/M metagenome (GOLD analysis project Ga0209050, IMG submission 184276) | Arabidopsis root microbial communities from North Carolina, USA - plate scrape MF_Cvi_mTSA_r2 (SPAdes) (version 2) | ecosystem: Host-associated > Plants > Roots > Endosphere | place: USA...
GAGAGTCGCATCTGGTTCAACTATCCGGGACAGACGCTCTCCAACATCGAAGGGACCTACGACCAACCCATCGCGATCGCGCGCGTCCTGGACGATGGCACGACCCAGATGAGCCGGGTGTCCTACGACACCGACGGTTTCTTCGTGCCGACCCGCACCGTCGATCCGCTCGGTCGGACGACGTTCCTCAGCTACGGCAATGGAATCGATCTCTCCGCCATCAGCCAGATCGCTGCGGGTGGCGTCCGGCAGCTGATCGCGCAATGGGTCTACAACACTCAGCACCTGCCGACGCTCTACGTCGATGCCGCCGGCAAGATGACGAGCTATGCCTACAACGCAGCGGGGCAATTGACATCGATCACGAACCCGCTCGGCCAGACGACCGGCTTTCAGTACAACGCCACATCGGATCTCACGACCATTACCAATGCCAACAATGTGACGGCCGCGACCTACACCTATGATGCGTTTGACCGCGTGCGGACCTTCACAGATTCCGAGGGCTGGTCCGTCACCTATGATTATGACGCCTTGGATCGACTGACCAAGATTACCTATCCGGATACGACGACGGAAAAGTACACCTATGACAAGCTCGATCTCGCATCATACCAGGACCGCGAAGGTAAGACATGGAACTATGCGCATGATGCCAACGGCCGGCTGACTGCGGTCACTAATCCCGTGGGTCAACAGGTCCTCTTCGGATACGATCAGAATGACAATCTCACGACTCTGACCGATCCAAAGAGCTTTGCCACGACCTGGACTTATGACGTCGAAAGCCGGCTCACTCAGAAGAAATACGCCGACAACAGCACGGTGACCTACACCTACGAGACGAAGACCAGCCGTCTGAAGTCGGTGCTCGATCCCCGCGGACAGACCAAGCAGTACGTCTACGCAAGCGACGACCGGCTGACGGCGATCACCTATCTGAACGCCGTCAGCCCGACGCCGAATGTGGCTATGGCTTACGATCCATTCTTTCCGCGCCTCATCTCCGTGACGGATGGCATTGGGACCACACAATACAGCTACTTCCCGGTCGGGGTGCTGGGCGCGCTGCAAACGCAGCAGGAGAGCGGGCCTCTGGCGAGCAGCACGATCGCCTACGCCTATGATGCGCTCGGCCGGTTGAGTTCGCGCACCGTTTCCGGCGCCGCCGCCGAGACGTTCGGCTATGACGCGATCGGCCGGCTGACCAGCCATGGCAGCGATCTCGGTCAATTCACGCTCACCTATCTGGGGCAGACGGATCAGATCGTAACCCGCCAACTGGCGAGCTCGACGGTGCAGACAAGCTGGGGCTATCTGCCGAATTCCGGCGATCGGCGGTTGGCGAGCATCGGTAACACCGGCTATGCGGCCGGGCAGTTCTCCAACTACACGTTCACGACCACGCCGGAGAACTTCATCCACGCGATCACCGAGAGCAGCGACAGTGCGGCGGTCTTCCCCGCGGCCGGAACGCAGGCGGCGAGCTACAACAATCTCAACGAACTGACTACCCTGGCCGGCCAGACGCGAACCTACGATGCCAATGGCAATCTCACCTCTGACGGCCAGCGCAACTACAGCTGGGACGCGGAAGACCGGCTGGTCAGCATCACCTATCCCGGTCAGGCGGGAAAGCTGACCACCTTCGGCTATGACGCCCAGAGCCGGCGCGTGCGGATATCGAGCACGCCGGCGGGCGGCGGCAGCGCGGTGACGACCTCCTTCGTCTGGTGCGGTTCGGCCATCTGTCAGTCCCGCACCGCCGCGAATGCGGTCAAGCGCCAATACCTGGACGAAGGCGAATTCATCCCGGGATCGCCGGCCCAGCGCATCTACTACGGAATCGATCAGATCGGCTCGGTGCGCCGGGCCTTCGCCAGCACCAGCAGCGCGCCGGCCTACAGCTACGATCCCTACGGCAAGCCATTGCAGGGAACGGCGCCGACGACCGACTTCGTCTATGCCGGCATGTTCTACAACGCCGATAGCGGCCTCTACCTCACGCAGTACCGCGGCTATGACCCGGTTGCGGGGCGGTGGCTCAGCCGCGACCCGATTGGAGAGGCGACGGATCCGGCGGGGAATCTTTACGCGTACGTCGGAGGAAATCCGGTTAGCGAGACTGACGCGCTAGGTCTGGATCCGATGAAGATTGTCCATGAGATACCAGCGGATGCAGTGTTCTATAGGGCTCCGAATGGCGCGGGCTTCTTTGCACCGCCATGGGCAAATTTTTGTGAGGAGCGTGCGGCGGGAGAAGTCAACGGACTCAACCCGTTTGCCATGAATGAAGCCATTGGGCAGGGCGGCAAATACGATTATCAGAGAAGCGGCAATACTTTCTATACGTGGTACACCAACGCTTCGAATTTTGGAGTTGGAGTTTACATGAATGGAGCCGGCGCTAGTCTTTCGGAACTCCACGCCATTGGGGGTGTGTATTCTTATTTCAAGTCATCCAATGCAAATTCGGCGGCGCAACTGAATTGGTGGGATCAGGGTTGGGGTGCCGCGAATAACAATGAAGATCCATGCGCGTGCCATGAGTAGAACTCAGCCAGGCGGGAGGGCGGTGGCGCTCTCTAAGAAGGCAGCGCTAGTATGGGTGCTGCCAAATATTCTCGGCATCGTCGCCTATCTCTATCTTTCTTCTGCGACTTGGGTGCTCCCACAGGCACCGGCAGGAGGCCCAGGCGATCCAATCATTTGGGTGCTCACCGCTCTTCCAGTTATCGCCGCATGTTCCATGCTTAATCTCATTTGGATCATTCGAATAGCGGTGAAGCGAGATAAGAATTGGAAATCGGCTGCCATTTGGTTGGTGTGCGTTGTCGTGTGGTACGCTGCGTACAGTTATGACGGGTATCGATCTTCTCCAAACGGAGCGCAGGCGGTTACACCAGCCTCGAACTAGCGGAAGTTAGTAAAAATCGGGGTTCTCTAATCGCGAGTGATCTGTCAACTCCATCTACACCATCACTGCCGGGGCCATGGTTCTCTTCGTGATCGGATTGAGCCCGTCACATCATGGCGTTCGCTAGGCGCTGGCGGATCAATGTCAGAGACGCCGTGACCGAATGAGGTCCCCGGACCGGCAAACCCCAGTTGCGACCTTACCGAGCCACCGTCCCAGCAAAAGAACCCGAGTTCACTTGCCTCTGCGCAGGACTTGCCGCGTTGGTTGTGGTATAGTCCGCACCTGCCCTCCGACCTGTCCGCCGACGCTCCCGCGGCGGCGGAAGCGCGCAGCCCGTAGGCGGGCGCTGTTTGAGATCGTGAAACCCACCATCAACCGGCCCGTCGGACAGAGTGTCCGTCTGAGCGTCCGTGTGGCCAATGCCGCGCTCGAGCGCACGGGCACAGCCGCAACTTTTACCCGGCTTTTACAGAATGAAGATTCAGGTTCGCCCTCCGGTGCGGGGGAAAGGCCTGCAGCCTCAGAGGGTTGTGCTGCTTTTCGCCCCTCGGAAACGGAAGGTCGTAAAAGCACCGTCCGGCACATCGGATGGCCGTTCGCGCCTTGCTGCACCTGCAACACGGACAGGACCCGGACAGAAAGAGATATGTCGTCGCGCGTGCACCGGAGATCCCCGGGCCGGCTGCAACGTTGACCCGACGTTTACAGAACGAGGACCGCGCCACGCGCTCACGCGCCAACGCACTCAGACGTGATCGGCGACCGCGTGCGGCTTGTAGGGTTCTTCCAGGCGCTTCACCTCGTCCTCGCTGAGCTTCAGGGCGAGGGCGGCGACCGCGTCGTCGAGGTGGTTGGTCTTGCTGGCGCCGATGATCGGCGCGGTGATGCCGGGCTTGGCGAGCAGCCAGGCGAGCGCCATCTGCATCGGCGGCACGCCGCGGGCCTTCGCCACCTCCTGCAGCCGGTCGGCGACCGCGAAGTCGTCCGACTGGTAGTAGAGCTTCCTGGCGAACTCGTCGGTCTTGGCGCGATGGGTGTCGCCGCCCTGGAGATGCCGGTTGCCGGCGAGGAAGCCGCGGGCGAGAGGCGACCAGGGGATGACGCCGATGCCGGCATCGCGGCAATAGGGCAGCATCTCGCGCTCTTCCTCGCGGTAGATCAGGTTGACTTGCGGCTGCATGGAGACGAAGGGCGTCCAGCCGTTCTCGCGTGCGACGCTGTTCGCCTTGGCGAACTGCCATGTGTACATGGAGGAGGCGCCGAGATAGCGGGCCTTGCCGGCCTTCACCACGTCGTGCAGCGCCTCCATGGTCTCCTCGATCGGCGTGCCGTAGTCCCAGCGGTGGATCTGGTAGAGATCGACGTAGTCCATGCCGAGCCGTTTCAGGCTGGCATCGATCTCGGTCATGATCGCCTTGCGCGACAGGCCGGCGCCGTTCGGGTCGTCCTTGCGCATCTCGGAGCGGACCTTGGTCGCAATCACGAGTTCCTCGCGCCGGGCGAAGTCCTTGATGGCGCGGCCGAGGATCTCCTCGCTCAAGCCGAGCGAATAGACGTTGGCGGTGTCGAAGAAGGTGATGCCGAGCTCCAGCGCATGCTTGATGAAGGATCGGCTTTCGTCTTCTTCGAGCACCCAGGGCCGCCAGGACTTGGTGCCGAAGGTCATGCAGCCGAGGCAGATCCGCGAGACTTTGAGACCGGTCCGTCCGAGATTCGCGAAGTCCATGAGGATCTCCTCGGCTGGTGTTGGGTGCGCGCCGCTTAGATCGCCGCGGTGAGCATGATCTCGACCTTGTACTTCGGGTCGGCGAGCTTGGATTCGACGGTTGCTCGCGCGGGGGCGTTGCCCTTGGAAACCCATTCGGCCCAGGCCTTGTTCATCTCGGCGAAGGTCGCGATGTCGGTCAGCCAGATATTGGCCTTCAAGATCTTGGTCTTGTCGGTCCCGCACTGGGCCAGGGTCTCGTCGATCTGCTTCAGGATGTTCTTGGTCTGCTCATAGACCGAAGGCGAGACCGGATCGTCGGCCACATGGCCCGCGAGATAGGCGAGCCCGTTATGGACCACCGCGTCGCACAGGTTGCCGTGATCGCCAAAGCGCTTGATCGACATGGGTAAAGACCTCGTTTTTTCAGAAGGTTAGATGGAGAAGTTGGGCTGGGAGATCAGCCGGTCGAGGCCGGGGATTATGGCCGATGCCGGAGCGCGGCGGAAGCGGGGAGTGGCGGGCCAATCCGGTGGTTGATTTCAAAGTCCGCAGCCTTTAAAAGGCGCGTCACCCCGGGGACTTAACCCCCGGCGGTGCGCTGCGTCCCCATCGTCTAGAGGCCTAGGACAACACCCTTTCACGGTGTAGACACGGGTTCGAATCCCGTTGGGGACGCCACGGACTCTCAGGAGTCTGATCTTTCAAGAAATTGCTCCGCCAGGTTTCGCCCGCGCGTTGCAGACGCGCGAAGGTCGTTGGCTCAGCATCGGGCGCTAAGGCCGACTGCGCCTGCCAACGGCCGGAAGCATGGAGCGGGTGCGGCCGGCGCGCGGATCTTCCGTCTCGCGTCGGCCGGCCGCCTGTCTGCGGGGCTTCGAGGCTATTCGGAGAAACCCACGTTCTGCATGTTGAGGCTGAGCGTCGGGGTAATGGTCGAGCCTACGACGTTCTTGTTCATGAGGTAATGCAGGGTCTCGAAATGGACGAAGACCAGCGGTGCGTCCTCGCTCACGATGTCGCGGACCTGCCGATAGAGTTCCATGCGTTCCTTCATGTCGGTGGCGGCGGCCGCCTGGTCGATCAGCGCGTCCACTTTCGGGTTGGAATAGAAGGTGGTGTTGATCGGCCCGCCCGACTTGATGACGAGGGAATAGAAGTTGTCGGGGTCAATGGTGCGCTCCTGATAGGCGCTGGTGATCTGGTACTTGCCCGACGAATAGGCGTCGAACCAGACTGAGACGTCGACCGGCTTGATCGTCATGGTGATGCCGACCTGTTGCAGTGCCTGTTGAACCACCTGGCCGGTCTTCAGCAATTCCGGATACTGCGGCAAGCCAAGATATTCGACCGTCAGGCCGTCGGCATAGCCGGCGTCGGCAAGCAGCTGCTTGGCCTTGGCGATATCCTGCTGCGCCGCGAATATGCCGGTCGCGTCGTGCCAGGGCGAGCCGGTCGGCATTTCGATGAGGCCGAGTTCGCCGGTGCCCATATAGGCAAGGTCGCGGATGTCGCTGCGGCTGATCGCCAGCGCGACGGCCTGGCGCACCTTCGGGTCGTCGAACGGCTTGACCTTGGTGTTCATCGCCAGGAAATCCGGAATGCCGGAAACCGGGCTAGTGAGATAGGTGAAGCGGGAGTCGCTGGACAGCGGCTTGACCATCTGGAGCGGCATGGCATCGGCCCAGTCCAGTTCGCCGGCGGTCAGGGCATCGATACGGCTTTGGTCGACCGGCATGAAGCGGAAAGTGACCGTATCGAGGTACGGCAGGCCGGCGACGAAATAGCTGGGATTCTTCTTCACCTTGATGTGGTCGCCCTGAATCCATTCGACGAAGGAGAAAGGCCCGGTGCCGATGGGCGTGCGGGCGGGATCGCCGCTCTCGATCGCCTTCTGATTCACGATCTCGCCATTGGCGGCCAGGTTGGTAAGAAACGGGCCGAAAGGCGACTTCAGGTGGAAGACGGGAACGTATGGGTCGCTGGCATCCACGGAATCGATCTGCGCATAAAGCCCGGCATAGGCGCTCGCCGTCTTCGGATCGAGGATGCGCTGGAAGGTGTACTTGACGTCGGCGGAGGTGAACTTCTCGCCGTTATGGAAGGTGGCGTTCTTCACCAGCGCGAACTTCCAGGTCTTGGAATCCACCTGGGTCCAGGACGTGGCGAGGTCGGGAATGAACTTGCCCGAGGGATCGATGGCGACGAGCTTGGAGAAGATGTTCTCGTAGACCTGGGCGCCGGTGTAGATGGACGAGGTTGCAGGATCAAGCGTATCCGGTTCGCCGGTCAGCGCGGCGCGCAAGTCGCCGCCCGGCTTGATCGATTGGGCGAAGGCAGGCGCGGACGACAGGCCGAGCGCACCGCCCAGCGACAGCGCGGCGGTGCCGCCGAGGAGCCTGAGGGCCGTGCGGCGAGAGTAAGGATGACGGTCTGAGGACATGACTTTTCCTTTCTGAGCGAGGCGGCAGGACTATGAGAGGAAGTCGAGAAACGCGGCATTGAAGGGATCCGGGCTCTCCCAGAGGCAGGCGTGCCCGCCCTTGGTGGTCTTCCATGCCGCGCCGGGAATGGCCTGCTGGAGTTCCTTGGAGAGCCGGACGGGGATCAGGATGTCCTCCTCGCCGGCGAGAACGAGCGTGGGCAGCTTGATCTGTGGTAGGCGCGCCATGGCGTCGTGCTGCTGGATGACGTTGAGCTGCGCGAGATAGGTCGGGACATCCATGTCGAGTGCCGCCATGGCGGCGGCGAACTCGGCCGCCTCGTTCGCGCGTTCGGAGAAGAACGGTCCGGTAAAGGCCCAGAGCGCCACGTCCCGCATGACGAATGGCACGTCGATCTTCCGGGCGAGGTCGGCCCACATGGCGAACATGGTCTGGCAAAAGGCATCCGCTTTGCCGTAGGTGCAAGCCATCGTCACCGACTTGAGATCGCCTGGATACGCCAGGGCATATTCCTGCGCGATCATGCCGCCCATAGACACGCCCATCAGATGGAAGCCGGAGATGCCAAGGTGATCGACCAGAGCCTTGGCGTCGTCCGCCATCATTTTGGACGTATAGGGTCCCGCGGGGCGTGCGGACTTGCCGATGCCGCGATTGTCGAAGCTGAGGACGCGCCAGCCAGCCGCCACGAAAGCGGGGACCTGGAAGCCCCAGGATGTGAGATCGTCGGCAAGGCCGTTGACCAGCACGATCGTGCCTTTCCCGGTATCCTGCCCGTCGATCTGGTAGTTGATTTCGATTCCGTTGATCTTTGCGATGGACAATCAAGCCTCCTGCTGAAGTTCCTTGGGACGGGGAATGGCGGCGAGAAGCGCGCGCGTGTAGTCGTGCCGCGGTCGATGCATGACATCGTCGGTCGCGCCGACTTCGACCAGTTTGCCGAAGTGCATCACCGCGACCCGGTCGCTGACGTGCTCGACGACGCCGAGGTCGTGCGTGATGAAGATCGTGGCGACGCCGAGGTCCTGCTGCAGGTCCATGAAAAGGTTGAGGATCTGGGCCTGCACACTCATGTCGAGCGCCGAGACGGGCTCGTCGGCAATGATGAGTTCGGGGTTGCTGGCGAGCGCCGCCGCGATGCCCACGCGCTGACGTTGGCCGCCCGACAGCGTCGAGGGCGGCCGTCCGGCGAGCGCCGGATTAAGACCCACGCGGCCGAAAAGCTCGAGCACGCGCTTGTCGCGGTCGGCCGGCATTCCGATTTTGAAGCAATCGAGCGATTCACGCACGCTGCGCCCGACCGACCAACGCGGATCGAGGCTGCCATAAGGGTCCTGGAACACCGGTTGCACGCGGCGGCGGAAGTCACGCAAGGCGCGGCCGGAAAGGCCGAGCACGTCCTTGCCGTCGAAGACGATTTCGCCCTCGTCCGGGGTCGCCAGGCCCAGGATGCAGCGGCCGAGCGTCGATTTCCCGCTGCCCGATTCACCAACCAGCCCCAGTGTCCGCCCACGATCAACGGCAAGCGACACGCCGTCGATGGCGGCAACATGGCGCCGTGCCCAGGGCGGACCGCCGGCAGCGAAGCGTTTGGTGATGCCGGCGACCCGCAGCAGTTCGCTCATCGCCGATCTCCCGGACCGGTCGGCTCGCGCGCGCGTTCCGCCTGTTCCAGGGTTTCCACGCTCCACTCGGCCGGAATCACCGGCAGGCGGGTGCCCCGCGGCGCCGCCGCCGGATTGGCGGCGAGCAGCGCGCGGGTATAGGGATGTTCCGGCCGGCCGAACAGGACTTGAGTGTCGGCGACTTCGAGCAGCCGACCGCCGCACATAACCCCCACGCGGTCGCAGACTTGCGACACCACGCCGAGATCGTGCGTAATGAGCAGCACCGTCGTGCCATGATCGCGCCGCAGCCGATCGATGAGCTCGAGAACCTGCTTCTGGATCGTGACGTCGAGTGCCGTCGTCGGCTCGTCTGCGATTAAGAGCTTTGGATCGTTGGCGAGTGCAGCCGCGATGACGATCCGCTGTCGCTGTCCGCCCGACAGACGGTGCGGGGCGTCGCCATAGCGACGGGCCGGATCGGGAATACCGACCTCGGCCATCAGCGCCAGCGCCTTGGTCCTGGCCTCCCGGGCCGGCCCAGGTCGATGCGCGCGCACTGCCTCGGCGATCTGATCGCCGACCGGCCAGGTGGGGTCGAGGCTGGCCGAGGCGTCCTGGAAAATCATCGCCGCTTCCGCGCCGCGCATCCGGCGGAGCGTGAGGTCGTCGAGCCCGACCACCTCGCGGCCGTTCACCTTGATACTGCCAGTCACGGTGCTCCTGGCGGGCAGCAGGCCCATCACCGCGTTGGCGAGGGTCGATTTGCCGCTGCCGCTCTCGCCCACGATCCCGAAGATCTCGCCGCGCCGCAGCGCGAGCGACACGCCGTCCACCGCCCGCGCGATATTCCCCGGAAAGCGTACGGCCACGTCGGCGATCTCCAGCACGACGCTCATTCGGAGACCCCCAGCGGGTCGAAGGCGCGGCGCAGCCCTTCGCCGAGGAAAGCGAAAGCGAGCACCGCGAGGACGATCGCGACACCGGGAAAGATTTCCACCCAGGGTGCCTGAGTCAGCACGTCGCGCCCATCGGCCAGCATGCCGCCCAGCGACGGCGTCGGCGGCTGGGTGCCAAGGCCAAGGAAACTCAACCCCGCCTCGAGTTGAAGAGCGAAGGCGGCAAGCACCGAAGCCTGCACGATCACCGGTCCGAGCGCGTTTGGCGCCACGTGCGCCGCCAGCACGCGCAAATGGCTGGCACCGCGTGCCCGTGCGCCCGCGACGTATTCGTGGCGCGATACGACCAGCGTCGAGGTCCGCATGACACGGGCCAGGATGGGCAGGTAGATGACGGCGATGGCGGCCGCGGCGATGACCCCGCCCGGGCCGAGAATGGCGATGAAGGTGACCGCCAGCAACATGGCTGGAAACACCAGGATCATGTCGAGGCTGCGCGAAATGGCGCTATCCACCCAGCGGCCAAAGTAACCTGCGAGCAAGCCAAGGGGTACCGCGAGCAGCAGCGACGCCGCAACCGCCGATGTCGAAATCAGCAGGCTCGCGCGGAGCCCGTAGAGCACGCGGCTCAACACATCCCTGCCGAGCGCGTCGGAGCCGAAGGGGTGGGCGAGGTCGGGTGCCGCCAGTACGCGCCGCACGTCGATCGCGTCGGGCCTGTGCGGCGTCACGATCGGGGCGGCGATCGCCAGGAGCGTCAGCAAGCCCAGCAGCAGGCCGCCACTCAACAGAAGGCGCGTCGAGGCGCGGCGGCGGGTCGGTCTCGGAACAGAGAGATCCGAGGCGGCTGCTTCGCTCATCGGCCGGCCCCGTCTACGACACGTGGATCGAGCCAGCCGACGATGATGTCGGTCAGCAGCGACACCAGGATGAAGATGGTGGCGATGCTCAGAACGCCGGCCTGTACCACCGGATAGTTGCGCTGGTTGACCCCGGTGACGATCAGCCGGCCGACACCCGGCAGGGTGAACATGGTTTCGATGATGATGGCTCCGCCGAGCAGCACGCCGACCTGGATCCCGATCACCGTCACGATGGCGGGGCCGGCATTGCGCAGGGCATGACCGTAGACAATTCGGCGCGAGCTCAAGCCCTTGGCGCGCAGGAAGGTGATGAACGGTCGATCGAGCACGGCCGCGACTGCGGCCCGAGTGGTGCGCAGGATGTAGGCGGCTTCTCCGATCGCAAGGGTGAGCACCGGAAGAAGCATGTAGCGTAAATTGTCGAGTGGATGGTCCACGAGCGGCGCATAGCCCGAAGGCGGCAGAATGATCAGCGTTGCCGAAAACAGCAGCACGAGCATGATGCCTAGCCAGAAGTCAGGGATCGCGATCCCCAGCACGACGAATCCCTCGGTCAGCCGCCTTGCCCAGCGGCCTCCGGTCGCCGCCTGGATGCCGAGCGGTACACCCACCAGTACCGCCAGCGACATTGCCAGGGCAGTCAGTTCGAAGGTGACCGGCAGCCGCTGCGCCAGCAGCTCGGTCAACGGCGCATGGCTGACGATGTCCATTCCGAGATCGCCATTTAGCAGGGCGCCGAGCCAATCGAGATACTGGGTGAGCAGCGGCTGGTCGAAGCCGAGCCTGTGCCGCAATTCGGCAACGTTCGCATCGGTGGCGCGAAAGCCCAGCATGCTGCGGACCGGGTCGCCGGGCACCAACCGGATGATGAGGAACACGACCACGCTCATCACGAACAGCGTCGGGAGGGTCAGCATCAGCCGGCGCATGATGAAGAAGATCTGACGTGTCATCACGGCCTCGTCGCCCGGCGCTCAGCGCCATTTTTCTGAGTGCGGCTGCGCGGGCCGACACGGGCCCGATCGGCGAGACGGCGGAAGAGATTTTCCGAGAGCATGAAGTGACGGGCGGCAATGTCGGCCGCTTCGTCGGGCCGGCCCGCGATGATGGCGGCCACGAGCTCACGATGCTGCCCCACGGCGATGCGCCGCGTCTCGTCGGTATAAGGTTCGGCGCCGAGGTCGAGCGTGATCCTCGACCGCAAATCGACCGACAGCTTCACGAGAAATGGGTTGTGCGTGGCCTCGGCAATGGCGAGATGCAGTGCCGTATCGGCGCGGCGCGAGGCATCGTGATCCGGTGCTGCGATGTAGGCTTCGAGCGCCGTGGTCATCGCCTTTCCGTCGCGCTTAGTCCTTCGGTCGGCGGCGGTGCGGGCGATCAGCGGTTCGACGAGGTTGCGGGCATCGAAGATGTGCTCGAACTCGGCCCAATTGGCGACCAGTTGCCGGCGCACGTGTTCCGCCGATTCCGGCCCCCAATCGGCAAGGACGAAGTAGCCGCCCTTGCGGCCGCGCCGGACCTCGAGGTAGCCGTCGTCGGTGAGCTGCTTCAGGGCCTCCCGAACCGAATTGCGCGAAACCCCGAGCATGGCCGCCAGTTCGCGCTCGGTCGGCAGTTGTTGTCCCGTGACGTAGAGCCCGAGGCCGACGGCCGTAACCAACCGGTCAACGACGTCGTCAGCCACATGGCGGCTGACGATGGGGGCGTCCCAGTGATGTCCGGCGGTCGGCTTGGCCGGCATCGCGGCACGGGCCGACGGCTCGGTCGAACGCCCGAGGTTATTGGTCTTCATGCCGCCGCTGTTGTCCATTTGGTTCTTTTATCAAACCATATTCCAAATCTTTCGGGCCGCCAACCGCTCTTCGTCATGAACTTCCAACAATCGCCTGTCGTTTGCGGCGCGACCCGGCAAGTGCGGCGTAGCAGGCGTATAGGCTTGGCGAAGAGCGGCTCGATCGGATTGATGTCTGGAGGGGGTCACGGCGGCGGACGCTGCCCAGACATTCGCGCGAATCCCGTTAGGTCCAAGCTTCGCCGCTCCGACCACGATCCGCAACCGTCAGACTTCCGATCGGATTTTCCGGAACCTTGCGCTGCCGGATACGGGGGCTACGGCTGAATCCTGTTGGGGACGCCGCTCAAAACCCAGGTGCGTCGCCTTCGAGCATCACCGGATCGGACGAATCCGTCAGACCGCCCGCGGATCGGCATCGAGGCGGACAACCAGGTCTTCGAGCCCGGGCGCTGCTGCAGGATACTGCTTCATGACCAAAGGATCGTGCCCGGGAATGATTGCGTCCGGTGCCGAGGCCAGGGCGTTCATCGTGCGATAGCCCTCCAGCATCTCGACCACATTCGCGACGACGGGGAAGGGTCGGAACTGCTGAAAGTTGGCGTAGAAATGCGAAGCATCGGATGCCAGCACCATCCAGCCGCGCCGCGTCATCACACGGGTGATCTGCAAGCCGCTGGTATGGCCGCCGACGCGATGGACGGTGATGCCGGGCGCGACCGTGCCGTCGCCGTCATGGAACCGGGCGCGGCCGGTGAAAATGCGCCGCACCATTGCGACCACGTCTTCGGCTTCGAAGGCGCCGCGCAGGTTCGCATGCCCCATGCAACGCCCGGTGCAATACGCCATCTCCCGGTCCTGCAGGTGATAACGCGCATTCGGAAACATGTCGTGGTTTCCGCAATGGTCGTAATGCATGTGGGAGATGATGACGTCCTTGACCTGCTCGGGCTCGATGCCGATCGCTTTCAAGCCCACGGCGGGGGAGCGCAGGTGCTGACGCTTCCTTTTGGCACCCATCTCCGGCGAGAAGCCGGTGTCGAGGATGAAGCTGCG
>Ga0209050_1002958_pt1 | contig 13280 bp, 13 predicted proteins | sample Araplavi_mTSA_r2_FD_184276 | JGI IMG/M metagenome (GOLD analysis project Ga0209050, IMG submission 184276) | Arabidopsis root microbial communities from North Carolina, USA - plate scrape MF_Cvi_mTSA_r2 (SPAdes) (version 2) | ecosystem: Host-associated > Plants > Roots > Endosphere | place: USA...
GGCCGCTCTCCTAGCGCAGTCGAACGCAAATCGCGACCCATCCGCACAGCCCTGATCATTTTGTCCAGCCACCCCAAAAGGAAGAGCCGGAATCTCCCCCTGATTGTAGCTGTCGCCGGCCGGGCGCACGGGTAAAATCACGGTAGGGGCGTGTCCATCTGGGCGCGGCTTCATGACAGGAAGCAGTATCGATGTCCTTCTTTTCTCGCTGGTTCAAATTCAATTCTCAAGACATGGCTATCGACCTCGGCACCGCGAACACGGTCGTTTACGTGCGCGGCAAGGGCATCGTTCTGAACGAACCCTCGGTCGTTGCGGTAGAGACGCTGAACGGGATCAAGCGCGTGAAGGCGGTCGGCGACGACGCGAAGCTGATGATGGGCAAGACCCCCGACAGCATCGAGGCGATCCGTCCGCTGCGTGACGGCGTCATTGCCGACATCGACGTCGCCGAACAGATGATCAAGCACTTCATCACCAAGGTGCACGGCGGCAAACCGAACGCCTTTCGCAGCCCCGAAATCGTGATCTGCGTCCCCTCGGGTTCGACCAGCGTCGAACGCCGCGCGATCCGCGATGCCGCGTCGAACGCCGGCGCGAGCGAAGTGTGGCTGATCGAGGAACCGATGGCCGCCGCGATCGGCGCCGACATGCCGGTGACCGAACCGATCGGTTCGATGGTCGTCGACATCGGCGGCGGCACCACCGAAGTCGCGGTGCTCTCGCTCCGCGGCCTCGCCTACACGACCTCGGTCCGCGCCGGCGGCGACAAGATGGACGAAGCGATCGTCTCCTATGTTCGCCGACACCATAATCTGCTGATCGGCGAATCGACCGCCGAGCGGATCAAGAAGGATTTCGGAATCGCGCGCATCCCCGCCGATGGCGTTGGCCTGACGATCCACATCAAGGGCCGCGACCTTGTGAACGGCGTGCCCAAGGAAATCTCGATCAACCAGGCGCAGATCGCCGAAGCGCTGTCCGAACCGATCGGCACGATCGTCGAGGGCGTGCGCATCGCGCTCGAGAACACCGCGCCCGAACTCGCGGCCGATATCGTCGATCAGGGCATCGTGCTCACCGGCGGCGGCGCGCTGATCGCCGAACTCGACGAACTGCTACGCGACGCGACCGGCCTGCCGGTCACCGTCGCCGAAGACCCGCTGACCTGCGTCGCGATCGGCACCGGCCGCGCGATGGAAGACCCCGCCTTCCGCGGCGTGCTCCAGCAAGCCTGATCGGACGGTAGCGCTTCACTATGGTCCGCCCGGCACATCGACGTCCGGGGCAATCCCGAAAGGCTCAATACAGCCTGTTCGTTGCCTATGTCATCGCGGTGACCGGGGCGGTGGCCGGGCTGTTGCTGGCGATCCTGTCGGTCGTTGATCCCATCGGTTTTGCCCAGCTGCGTGTGGCAAGCCAGGAAATCACCGCGCCCATCGCGCGGGGATCGCGTTCGATCATCGGGTCGATTTCGGGCATCGACGATACCGTCGGCGCCTATGTCAGCGCCGGCACGCAGAATCGGCGGCTGCGCAAGGAACTGGCCGATACACGCCGCGAACTCGTCGCGACCAGTTCGCTGCAGGAAGAGAACCGTCAGCTCAAGACGTTACTCAAGCTGCAGGAAACCGACAAGACCGCGCTCGCCAACGGCTATCTGCTCACCTCGACCTCGACGAGCAGTAAGCGCATTGCGCTGCTCAGCATCGGGCGCAACCTCGGCGTCACCGCGGGGCAGCCGGTGCGCGGCGCCGACGGGCTGATCGGCCGTGTGCTCGGCGCCGGGCCTTCGGTGTCGCAGGTACTGCTGCTCACTGACGTCGACAATATCGTGCCTGTGCGCCGCGCGCGCGACGGTCTGCCCGCCCTCGCCAGCGGCCGCGGCAACGGCGACCTCGACATCCGCACGCTCAACATCGCGAACAACCCGTTCAAGCCGGGCGATATCCTCGTCACCTCGGGTACCGGCGGCCTCTATCCGCCCAATATCCCGGTCGCGATCGTCGTTCGGCGCCAAGACGACGGCGCTCTCGCGCGCCCGCTCGCCGACCCGGGCAAGGTCGATGCGGTGTCGGTGCTGCGCCCCTACACTCCTGACAATATTGAAGCGCAGGGCCTGCCTGGCCCCGCGACTCCCTCTGTCACCCCGCCCGCTCCCACCGGCGCGCCATGAACCAGAAGGGTCCGCGCCTCGGCGAACCGGCATCGCTGTGGCGGATGCGCTTCGTTCCGATTGCCAGCGTGATGTTCGCCTCGGCGCTGCCGCTGATGCTGCCGCTGATCGCCAACTCGCCGGTACTGCCGCCGCTGGGGCTGCTGTTTTTCCTGTGCTGGCAATTGCTGCGCTCCGAAATGTGGCCAGTGTGGATCGGATTGCCGCTCGGCCTGTGGGACGATCTGTTCAGCGGTGCGCCGATCGGCACTGCGATGGGGCTGTGGACCGTCGCCAGCATCGCGATCGCCTATTCATCACAGCGTATCTATTGGCGCGGTTTCTTCCACGACTGGGCCATTGCCGCGGCGTCGGTCGCGATCATCCAGTCGCTCGCCGCGCTGATCACCCACCCGCACGCCGCGACCGGCCGCGTCCTCGGCCTTGTCGTGCCACAGATTATCATTTCCACGCTGCTGGTGCCGCTGTTCATGCGTTTGACCGGCATGTTTGACAATTTCCGCTTGAGGCGCCGATAATCCCCAATGCCGCGTAAAAAGCTCCCCCCGATTACCGAAGCTTTCAGAGGAATTACCTTCACCCGCCGCGCGCTGGTCGTCGGCGGCGCGCAGGCGGCGGTTGGCGTCTCGCTGGCGGCACGCATGGCCTATATTTCGGTCATCGACAACGACCGCTATGTCCTTGAATCGGAAAGCAACCGCGTCAATCTGACGCTCGTTCCGCCGCGGCGCGGGTGGATCGTCGATCGCGGCGGCAAGGCGCTGGCGAACAACCGTGTGAGCCTTCGCATCGACATCATTCCCGACCGTCTCCACAACAAGGAGATGGTGCTGGGGCAGCTCCAGACCTTGCTGCGCCTCGACGGCGACACGATGGAACGCATCAACCGCGACCTCAAGGCCGCGTCGGGGTTCCAGCCCGTCGCGATCAAGGAAGACATGACCGAGGCCGAGTATAGCTCGATCCTCGTCCGCCTGCCCGAACTGCCGGGCATCTCACCGCAGCGCGGCTTTGCCCGCAATTACCCTACGGGCGCGGCGGTTGGCCATCTGATCGGCTATGTCGGCGCCCCGAATGCCGAGGAATATCAGAAGGTCAAGGATCCGCTCTACATCACGCCGGGGTACAAGATCGGCAAGGACGGGCTGGAGAAATATTTCCAGGACATGCTGAAAGGCAAACCCGGCGCCCGCCGCGTCGAAGTCACCGCGCGCGGCAAGGTCGTCCGCGACCTTTCGACGCAAGCCGACGTGCAGGGCGAGACCGTCCATCTGACGATCGACGCCGACCTGCAGGAATTTGTCGCGCGGCGCATGGGACGCGAGTCGGGTGCGGCGGTCGTCATCGACTGCCAGAACGGCGACATCCTCTCCTTTGTCTCGATGCCCAGCTTCGACCCAAACAGCTTTTCGGACGGGATCAGCAGCAGCGAATATGCATGGCTGCGCGGCGACGATCATCAGCCGTTGATCAACAAGGCGACACGTGGCCTTTACCCGCCCGGATCGACGCTGAAGCCGATGGCCGCGATCGCCGCGATCGAACATGGCATCGACCCGAGCGAACGCCACACCTGCATCGGCGGCTATCGTCTCGGCAGCCGCTTCTTCCGCTGCCTTGGCAGACACGGAAGCGTCGACATGGCGACCGCGATCATGAAAAGCTGCAACAGCTATTTCTACTGGGTCGCGCACCGGCTCGGCTACGACGCGATCGCGCCGACCGCGAAGCTGATGGGGCTGGGCGAAGAGTTCCAGCTCGCGGGCAGCAACCAGCGGTTCGGTACCATCCCCGACAGCGCGTGGAAGATGAAGAAATACGACCAACCCTGGTCGGCGTCGGACTCGCTCAACGCGGTGATCGGCCAAGGCTATGTCAGCGTGAACCCGCTTCAGCTCGCCGTTATGGCGGCGCGCATCGCATCGGGCCGCCGCCTCTATCCGCGCCTCGTCAACCGGCACTTCAAGAATGAGGCCCTCCCCTTCTCGGCCGAAGCGCTCGCGACGGCGCGCCACGGCATGGACCTCGTCGTCAACGGGCCGGGCGGAACCGCGGGGCGAAGCAAATTGCCGCTCGACGGCATCGCGATGGCAGGCAAGACCGGCACCGCGCAGGTGCGCGGGCTCAACACCGGCAATGGTAAGGCCGGCACGTGGAAATTCCGCGACCATGGCCTGTTCATCGGCTTCGCGCCGGTCGATAATCCGCGCTATGCGACCGCCGTCGTCATCGAACATGGCATGGGCGGATCGCGCGCCGCGGCGCCGGTCGCCAAGGATTTCATGACCTTCCTCTTCGACCGCGAAAAGGCGATGGAGGCGCTTACCACATTCGAAGCCGGCTGGGGCGGCACGATCAAGGAACGTATGGACCGCGACTATGCGGCATGGAAGGCCGGCGCGTCGAAGCCCGACCCGGGGCTCGCGCAATGATCCCCGTCCCACCAGCCATCCAGCGCATCCCGTGGAAACTGATCGGGATCCTCGCCGGGATTACCGGTTTCGGACTGCTTGTCCTTTACTCGGCCGCGGGCGGCAGCTGGACGCCATGGGCGCTCAATCAGGGTGTACGCTTTCTCGTCTTTCTCAGCGTGGCGCTGGTGATCGGCCGCTTCCCGATCCGCATCTTCGAGGATTTCGCCTATATCGCCTATATCGGCGTATTGGTCCTGCTGATCGCGGTGGAGCTTTTAGGCTTCGTCGGCGGGGGCAGCCAGCGATGGCTCAACCTTGGCTTCATGAACCTCCAGCCTTCGGAATTGATGAAGGTCGCGATCGTCATTGCGCTCGCGCGTTTCTATGCGCAGTTGCCGCCCGGAAATACGCGGACCTTCACCGCGCTTTGGCCCGCGCTGGTGATGATCGGCTTTCCCGCCGCGCTCGTGATGCTGCAGCCCGACCTCGGCACCGCGCTCGCGATCTGTATCGGCGGCGTGATCGTGATGTTCGTCGCGGGTCTGCCCTTCTGGTGGTTTGGTAGCACGGCGGCTGCCGGGCTCGCGGCGCTGCCTATCCTCTTCTCTTTCCTCCACGACTATCAGCAGAAACGCGTGCTCATCTTCCTCGACCCCGAAAGCGACCCGCTGGGCGCCGGCTATCATATCAGCCAGTCTAAGATCGCGATTGGGTCGGGCGGCATCGGCGGCAAGGGCTTCCTCAACGGGTCGCAAAGCCACCTCGATTACCTCCCCGAAGGCCACACCGACTTCATCTTCGCTACAATGGCGGAGGAATGGGGGCTGATCGGCGGGCTCGCGCTGCTGTTCGGCTTCTTCCTGTTGCTGCGCTGGTCGACGCGCGTCGCATTGAAGGCACGCACGCGCTTTGGTCAGCTCACCGCAGCCGGCCTTACCATGACGATCTTCTTCTATATCGCGATCAACCTGATGATGGTCATGGGCCTCGCGCCTGTCGTGGGCATTCCGCTGCCGCTCTTTTCCTATGGCGGTTCGTCGATGCTGACGATCATGACGTGCGTCGGCATCATGCTAGCGATCGAAAACGACAGCAAAACGGGCACCCGCCGCTTTCATTGAGAAAAAACTTGGCAAAAAACCATCGGGGGCATTGCCATCCCCCCAGAGCCATGATAGCGGGCCGCTCGCTTCGCAGCAAAGAGGGCTTCTTCTTCGCAGCAAAGCGCGCCTGAAATGGCAGTGGACGCATAGCTCAGTTGGTAGAGCAGCTGACTCTTAATCAGCGGGTCCTAGGTTCGAGCCCTAGTGCGTCCACCATTTTCCAACGACTTAACAACGGCAACGCCTCGTGGGATCCCAATGGGGTCTCAGTGCAATTTGCCGCCTATGAAACGTGAACCTGCACGGCATAGCCGAGCGACCTCAGCGCTTTTGATGTGCGGCCGTTTCTCTGAGGAAACTTGTCAGGAATGGCCGCGCCAACGGCGCGGCGGGCGTTCATGAGCCGCCCCCGCGAGCCGTACCCGCTCGCCGGACCTAAGTTCCGGGTCGGACAGTCGCCATTGCCGCCCGCGCACGACGAATAGCGTCCGTCGGGCGTAACCGGATGGCCTGCTACGAAATCTGGCGCATCCACCATCTCGCTTTCCAGCGCAGCGCGGCAAGCTCCTGCCGCGAGCGCGGCTGAGATCGGCAAGACAGGAAAAGCGGGACATGGCCTGCATCGATCCGCCGGCAAATTCTCCCGCTTCAATCACGCACTGGCTGTCGCGATATTTGAGCCAAGCGCGCTGGCTGGCAAGCAGCGACGCGGCATAACCGAAGCCACCGCCGCGCGAATGGTCCGCGCTGTCGCGGCGTTTCATGAAAGCGTTGGTCGCATTCCACTCGCGCGTCATGACCGCATCGGCAGATTTATACTCTTGCTCGGCGGTGCGCGTCATCTGCGCCTGGGTTTGGACATCTGCCGGTGTCGCAGCCACCGCCGCAGCGGCCGCCAGTCCATATTTCCACATCGGTCGTCTTCATCAGATCGATCATTTGGGGCATCGGGCGCCCGCCTCAGGGTGCTGGCAGCTTCACCTCGGGCAAGGCAGCGAGGTCGGCTTTGGTCAACGGGGTCGCGAGGTCGGTGTCATTACCGTTGACGACGGTTTTCAGCCCGGTGATCGGAACATGGACATAGCGATCGGGGCCGATTCCATCGAGTTCGACAAGGAGGCGATCGACCTTGTTGTCGGGACCGCGGAGGACCTGCTCAACATCTCCCAGATCCTTGCCGTCGGCGCCGACCAGATCGGCGTCGAGCAATTGCGCTTCGGTCAGCCCCAAGGCCGCAGGCAGCGGACCTGCGACGGTCGCGCCGGTTTCGGCGGCGCGTTCGAGCTTGTCTTCGGCGGCTTCGTTCTTGTCGCTGCACGCCGCGAGCATCATCGCCGAACAGGCGAGAAGAAGAAGAGTTCGCATGGCATTTCCTTTCGAAAGATCTGGACGCAAACGCGCACGGACAAATCATGGTTGCCGTTGGCCAGGCCGAGATCTGCCGATTCGCCCGCACAAATATGGAACCGTCGACGTTCTGAGGGCGCGATGGCAGGAAAGCGGCGGCCCCGCGGTGGCGCCCCCTGCGCAGACGGGATTTGGCAGCCGTCTCATTAGCATGGGACTAATCGGCGCGGGGGCGTTACGCTATCATATGCCCCTGAAGGGCTATTGGCAGAATTCGAGGCGCCGCTCCGGTTGGCCCGCGAGATTGGCCGCGAGGAGAATCTGGGTGCCTGAAGAGAAGTCCGCAGTGGTGCTGGTGGTCGAGGACGATCCGCTCGTTCTTTTGTCCGCAGTCGATATCATCGAAGAAGCGGGTTACCGCGCCTTGCAAGCGAGCGACGCCGACGAAGCCATTGCCATTCTCGAAGCCAACCCGGACATCCACATTGTCTTCACCGATATCGAAATGCCGGGGTCGATGGACGGGGTGAAACTTGCCGCCTTCATCCGCGATCGCTGGCCGCCGGTCGAAAATTATCATCACCTCGGGACGTGTCCCTGCCGATGACGCTACCCTGCCCGACCGCGGCGTCTTCCTGCAGAAACCGTACCGGCCGCAGGAACTGACCGAACAGCTTGGCCGGCTACTCTGAGCTTCCCGATCGGGGCGCCTACGAGCGAATTGAAGATGGGGGACGAATGAAGGCCAATAATATTGCGTCGCTCGGCGGTGACACCCGGGCGAGCCGGGTCATTATCGCGATGCTCGGTCTCGGCTTTGCGGCATTGCTTGTCGCAGCGGGAGCCGTGTTCTGGATCCAGCGCGAAAATGAAACAAACGCAGCGCTCGTCACACACACGCTCGCGGTCGAGGCGAGCCTTGGCGGTTTCGCGAGCGCCAGCGAGCGAATGGAAACTGCGCGCCGGGGCTTGCTCCTCACCGGCAATCTCGAATTCGCCGGGATCGTCGAAGACACGCAGAAAGTTGCAAAGGAACGGGCTAGCGAACTCGCTGCCCTCATCGAGGACAACCCGAAACAGAAAGCGCGCGTCGCACGCCTGCGCGCGATGCTTGAGGCCTATAGCCGGCACTACCAGAAAACCATTCGGATGACGGGCGCGCCGCGCGCCGCAATGCTTGCGGATTTTTCGAACGACACGGGCGTGACCCATGTCCGCGAGATGCGCGCCATCGTCCAGACCATGCTCGACGAGGAACTCGCGCTGCTGCGCGAGCGCGAGGCGCGGCAGAAACAGACGCAACGCCTGTTCCTTGTCACGCTGATCATCACCGGTGCGTTGATCCTGCTGGTGGCCGGTGTCACGCTCAGGCTGGTTCGCCGCAATCTTGCCGACCTCAGGGAATCGCGCATGGAACTTCATGCGCTCAACCTCGGCCTTGAACAGCTGGTCGATGCGCGAACCGCCGAACTGCAACGCGCGAACAACGAGATTCAGCGCTTCGCCTATATCGTTTCGCACGATTTGCGTTCGCCGCTCGTCAATGTCATGGGCTTCACCGCCGAACTCGAGGCCGCGCGCAAGGCAATTGCCGCCTATGTCGAAAAGAGCGATCGCGACGGATGGGCGGCGCCTGATGCCGCAGCCCGCCTTGCCATTGACGAGGACCTCCCCGAGGCGATCGGGTTCATTCGCAGCTCGACTCAGAAGATGGACCGGCTCATCAGCGCGATCCTCCAGCTCTCGCGTCAGGGCCGCCGGACGCTCGCGCCCGAGGAACTCGATCTCACCGCAATGGCGAACGAGATAGGAGGCAGCCTCCATCACCGGATCGAGGAGACGGGAACGCGCTTCACCGTCGAGCCGCTGCCGACGATCGTCAACGATCGGGTTGCGGTCGATCAGATTCTCTCGAATCTCGTCGAAAATGCCCTCAAATATCTCAAACCCGGCATACCGGGCGTGATCGACGTCAAGGGCCGCACCAGTTTGGGGCGCGTGATGATCGAGGTCAGCGACAACGGCCGCGGGATCGATCCGCGCGACCATGACCGCATTTTCGACCTGTTCCGACGCTCGGGAACGCAGGACCAACCCGGCGAGGGTATCGGCCTTGCACATGCCCGTGCGCTGGCTTATCGCCTCGGCGGGTTCATTGAAGTCGCATCGGCGCTCGGCGAAGGTTCGACCTTTACCTTGACTCTGCCGAGCGAATGGCGAGGCGAAAACGAAGATGCCTGATCAGCAACCGGTCAATATCGTGATGATCGAGGATGACGAAGGTCATGCCCGGCTTATCGAGAAGAATATCCGCCGTGCGGGCATTTCGAACACGATCCATCATTTCACCGATGGCGGCAGCGCGCTCGCCTTCCTTCACGATGCGGAGGAAGGTCCCGTTCGCAACGGACCTGCGCTGGTGCTGCTCGATCTCAATCTGCCCGACATGAGCGGCACCGACATTCTCGCCCAGATCAAGGCCGACGACAGCCCGCTGCGCCGCACGCCGGTCGTGGTGTTGACGACGACCGATGACAAGGTCGAGATCCAGCGCTGCTATGACCTCGGCTGCAACGTCTACATCACCAAGCCGGTCAATTACGAAAGCTTCGCGGACGCCATCCGCCAACTCGGCCTGTTCCTGTCGGTGATCCAGGTCCCCGATCCGGACCCCGTTTGAGACCCGCACTGACCCACATTCTTTACATTGACGACGACGAGGGCATCAGACGCCTCGTCTCGCGCGCCCTGACCCGTAAAGGTTATGCGGTCAGCGCTGCAGCGAGCGGCGCCGAAGGCATCGCGATGGTCGAGGCCGAACGCTTCGATCTCGTCGCTGTCGATCATTATATGCCGGGGCTCGACGGTCTCGCGACGCTCGAAACGCTCCGCGCCCTCCCCGACTGTCCGCCGATCGTCTATGTCACGGGATCGGAGGAAAGCCGCATCGCCGTCGCCGCGCTCAAATCGGGCGCGGACGATTATGTAGTGAAGGCGGTTGGCGAGGATTTCTTCGACCTGCTTGCATCGAGCTTCGAACAGGTGCTCGAGCGCGCACAGATGCGCGAAGGCCGCGAGCGTGCCGAAGCCGAACTTCGCGTCAGCAATGCGCGGCTCGAGGCGCTGCTGAAGGAAGTGAACCACCGCGTCGCGAACAATCTTCAGATGGTGATGTCGTTCATCGCTCTGCAGTCGAAAACGATAAGCGACACGAAGGCCCGCGAAGCGCTCCAGCAGACACAGCAACGGATTGCGACGATCGCGCATGTGAATCGCCGCCTCTATACAAGCAACGATGTCGAGTTCGTTCCGATGGACGAATATCTGCGCGGCCTCGCGAGCGATCTTGCCGCGACCTGGTCGACAAGCGCCGCTCCGCGTACGGTCCGCGTCGCCACGCCCGCGATCAAAATCCGAACCGACCAGGCCATCGCAATTGGCATGATCGTCAACGAATGGGTTAGTAACGCGTGCAAATATGCCTATGGCGAAGAAGCGGGCGAGGTCCGGGTGGCGCTCGCGCTGGAGGACAGAGTCCTGACGCTGGTCGTCGAAGATGACGGCGCGGGCTGGGCGGACGGTGGCGCGGTGCGCGGCACCGGTCTCGGCACAAAGCTCACTTCTGCGCTTGCACGGCCGCATAGCGGGGAGGTCCGGTACGAGCCCACCCATGCGAACCATTCCCGTCCGGGAACGCGAGCGATCGTTCGCATGCCCGTCAAGGCCGGTGACATCCGCGAAGAGCAAGCCGCCCCGTCTCAACCCCTTTCGGGTTTCGCGGCGGCCGCGCAGTAAAAAGGCCCGCCGAAGCGGGCCTTTTCAAAATTCTTCCATGGATTTCCGGAAAGGCACGATGCGAACACCCTCCGATAACCGCGATCAGGGTAAGGTGCGACGTCCGCCACGTCCGAAGACGAAGCCGACAACCACAAGCACGACGGCGACGACGAGCAAAATCTTGGCAAAGTCGGCCGAAAGCCCGGCGATGCCGCCAAAACCGAGAAGCGCGGCGACCAGCGCCACGACGGCGAAAATGATGGCCCATCTGAACATATAATCCTCCTTCCTGGACACACAGCTGCGCAAGCTCCGCACGCCTGTGCAGGGCGGCGGGCGATGCCGTCGGTTCATCCTGTTTGGATATGCGGTTAACGCCGCCTTGCCCTGAAGGTTCCGGCATCGCCGTGAGTTGGGACTGCCCCATCATGAAACACAGAATCATCGCAACGGCGCGAGCGTTCGGACGTTTCGTCTGCAGGGGGAAGCAAGCTGAAAAGGGGCCGCCTGTGTCGCATCTCCGTCCAACTATTTCGATCTCCCTCATTGCTTCCGCCGCGCTTGCATTGACGTCGTGCGGTGATGCGAGCGCGGCCCGCGAAGACGCCGCTACAGCAGGCGAAGCACCCGAGCACGGTAGCGAACTTGTCATGCTAGCTGACGGCACGACCATGATCGCGCGCAAGGGCACGCTCAGCCGCAATGTCGCCGATTGGCTTGCCGGCGAAGAACCAAGCAGCAGGATCTTCGCATTCGGACCGGGCGCCTTCGTCGCCGAAAGCGCGCGGCTATCTCCCCACGGGCTCGGCAGCGCCGCCGATCTCGGCACGCTCCTGCGAGCTACGCCTAGCGCCCAACTCATTCTGGACGGCGCAGGCGACCCAATGGCCGAGGCGCGCGCCAACACACTAGCGGATTTTCTCGCCAAGCGCGGCATCTTGCCGAATCAGGTCATGGTGACGACCGACCAGCAAGTGGGTGCTGCCAAAGCGCCGGACCGTCTTTCCTTCTGGCTGAAGCGCGGCAAGGCAGCATAGCCCGACACTTGATAGCACGTGGAAGTGGTATTGCTTGCGTGGCAATTATCGCGGAGACGCCAAGGGAATCCTTTTCTGCACCGCTTCCCTTCGAGCTTCGCAGAAACTCCGCGGCGGGCGCGCGGCCGTCACCGCCCATTCGACATCGAAATTGTAAGAGACCGAGACGACGGCGTCGTCTCGGTCTCAACTGCATGCGCCGCTTCCGATCGGGTCGCTAGATCAAAAGGCAATGCGCGCAGTAACCCTTGCACCATGCGTGTTGCGATCCGACGCCAGCGTGCCGGTATAGGCGGCGCCGAGGCGGAAATTGCCGGTGGTGAAGTCAAATCCGGCCTCGACCTCCGCCGAGTTTTTGGGGATCGCGGTGCCGATGATGTCAAACGCCGGCCCGCCGCTCACGAAGCGCGAGACGATGGGAGCGCCGCGATCATCGAACGCGCGGTTCCAGACGGCCGATACATAGGGCTGGAAACCGGGCTGCCCCGCATTGAACTGCGCGCGCGCGCCAAGGCTGAGGAAGGTCGTCTTCTGATCGGCCTTGCCGACGGCGAGCGCCGCATTGCCGCCAGCTTCGACAAAGGCGTCGCTGCCCGTGTCGACATGCGCCAGCCGTGCAAAGGGCGTGATCGCGGTGTTGCCGGTGACGATGTCATAGCCGATCTCACCGAAGATCTGCAGCGTGTCGGCATCGCGTTTCGACGTCAGCGTTTGCGCGAGCGGCGCCACGCTAATCGCGCGCGTCGTGTCGATATCGTGCCAAGCATAGCTGACGCCGATCGTGCCGCGCAGCCCGCCCGCCGCGCCATAAGTGGCATGGGCCGCCAGATATTTGCTTTCGACATCGGCCCGGTCGCTGCGGCCACCGAAGTGGAAATCCGAGCCCCCGATACCTGCCGACAGTGCCGCAGCGAAACCATTGCCGGCAAAGCCGAAGCCCGCAACGAGACCCTTGTGATCGGTATCCATCGCGAAGTTGCCGCGATTGGCATCGAAATCGCCCCAGCCGCCGAATGCCGAACCCCAAACGAACGCGCCGCCTTCCTCGGGCGCTTTCATACCCATGAGCGCATTGCGAAGATGACGACTGTCGTCGGTCAGCCCGCTGATCGCGCTGGCGAGGATTTCGCCCGACAGGTCGCCGAAGCTGGCCTGCGCGGTTGCCGCATTCTGCACCAGCACCGCTTCATAGAGCGGGTTATCGACGCCGAGTGCCTGCACAGCGGTCGCGACACTCGCCTGGTTGAAGCCCAGCGCGACATCGGCAAAATCGATATCGTTGCGATAGAGTGACAGCGTTACCGAATTGGCGCCATAGCGAAGCAGCGGGTCGAGGAAAGCAAGGTTGCTCGTCACCGAACCGAAGGTGCCGGTAATGCCGCCAGCGCCGGTCAGGATCACATAGTCGGTGCGCGGATTATACGTC
>Ga0209050_1002964_pt1 | contig 13262 bp, 21 predicted proteins | sample Araplavi_mTSA_r2_FD_184276 | JGI IMG/M metagenome (GOLD analysis project Ga0209050, IMG submission 184276) | Arabidopsis root microbial communities from North Carolina, USA - plate scrape MF_Cvi_mTSA_r2 (SPAdes) (version 2) | ecosystem: Host-associated > Plants > Roots > Endosphere | place: USA...
AAGACCAGAAAATCAGAAAATACGTAGAGGCACGTATCCCCAAAGGTGGTATCGCAAAAGTGGTAATCGAAAGAACCCTGAAGCGCATCACGTTGACCATTCACACCGCCCGTCCCGGCGTCGTGATCGGTAAAGGTGGAAACGAGGTCGACAAGATCAAGGAAGAGTTGAAAAAACTCACCAACAAGGATGTTCAAATCAACATCTTTGAGATCAAGCGTCCTGAACTGGATTCTAAACTCGTAGGCGAATCGATCGCACAACAGATCGAAGCCCGTATCTCTTACAAGCGCGCCATGAAGCAAGCTATCGCTTCGGCCATGCGGGTAGGAGCAGAAGGCATCAAGATCAAATGCTCGGGCCGTTTGGCCGGCGCCGAAATGGCGAGAACAGAGCAATACAAAGAAGGACGCGTGCCCCTGCACACCCTTCGTGCCGACATCGACTATGCGATCTCCGAGTCGCAAACCGTATACGGTAAGATCGGTATCAAAGTGTGGATCTTCAAAGGCGAGATCTACGGCAAGCGCGATCTTTCCCCGAACGTTGGAGTAGTGAGCAACGCACAACAAGGCCCTGGACAAAAAGGTGGCAATGAGCGCGGTGGCAACGAAAGAGGCGGACGCAGAAGAGAAGGTGGTGGCGGAAGACCGGGCGGCGATCGTCGCGGTGGTGAAGGTGGAGGCCAGCGACGCGGCGGCGACAACCGCGGCGGCGGACCTAGAAGAAACGGATAATTATTTCGAAGCAACTATAAAGAATAGGTAACAATGTTACAGCCGAAACGAACGAAATTCAGAAAAATGCAAAAGGGCCGTGTGAAAGGAATGGCCACCAGAGGTCACTCTATCGCATTTGGTTCATTTGGATTGAAAGCCCTGGAAGGTGGATGGATCACTGCCCGCCAATTGGAAGCTGCACGTATTGCAGTAACCCGCGCCATGAAGCGTGAAGGTCAGGTATGGATTCGCATTTTTCCCGACAAACCGATTACCCGCAAACCTGCTGAAGTGCGGATGGGTAAAGGTAAAGGTGCTCCTGAATATTGGGTGGCCGTGATCAAACCCGGAACCATCCTTTTCGAAGCCGGTGGTGTAGACATTGCGACCGCTAAAGAAGCGATGCGTCTGGCAGAAGGCAAGTTGCCCATGAAGACACGGTTTACGATTAAGCACGACTACGTAGAAGCTACCAAGGCATGAAAAATTCAGATATCAAAGCATTGACGGCAGCCGAGCTTCAAGAAAAGATCGCCGCCGAGAAAGAAGCGCTCCGCAAGATGCAGTTTGCGCATCAAGTGACAGCCATCGAAAATCCCATGAAACTCCGGGAGTCTCGTAAGCTGGTAGCCAGATTGCAAACAGAATTGAGAGCTAAAGAACTTCAAAAATAATTCCTATGGAAAGGAACGACAGAAAAGAACGGGTGGGCAAAGTGGTTAGCAATAAAATGCAGAAGACCATCACCGTAGCCGTAGACAGAAAGGTAAAGCACCCCATCTACGGAAAATTTGTAAACCGTACGACCAAGTTCAAGGCGCACGACGAGGCCAACACTGCAGGTATCGGAGATACCGTTCGCATCATGGAGACCCGTCCGTTGAGCAAAGACAAGCGTTGGAGATTAGTAGAAGTAGTTGAAAAAGCGAAGTAATTATGATAAGCACCGAATCAAGACTTACCGTAGCAGACAATAGCGGCGCCAAAGAAGTACTGTGTATGCACGTACTCGGCGGAACCAAAAGACGCTATGCTTCCGTAGGCGATAAAATCGTGGTGACTGTGAAGTCAGCGATGCCCAGCAGCCAGGTTAAAAAAGGCACTGTGTCTAAAGCTGTCGTGGTTAGAACGACGAAAGAAGTAAGAAGAAAAGACGGATCGTATATCCGTTTTGAAGATAACGCTGCAGTTCTTTTGAACGCTCAGGACGAACCCCGTGGAACCCGTATTTTCGGCCCCGTGGCACGCGAGCTGAGAGAAAAGCAGTTCATGAAAATTGTATCACTGGCCCCTGAAGTAATCTAAGCCATGGAGAAGAAGAACGCAAAAGCCAAATTGCACATCCGCAAAGGCGACACGGTTAAAGTGTTGGCTGGAGACGATCGTGGCAAGGAAGGCAAAGTACTCGAGGTAGTACGTGAAAAAAACAGAGCCATCGTCGAAGGCATCAACATCGTGACCAAGCACACGAAACCTTCTGCCGGCAAGCCTGAAGGCGGCATCAAGAAAACTGAAGCCGGAATCCACATCAGCAACCTGCAATTGGTTGATCCTGCCACCGGCAAGACCACCCGCGTAGGCCGCAAGCTGGACAGCAAGGGAAAGCTTCAAAGATATTCTAAGAAAACCGGAGAAATTATTAAATAATGTCAGCTCCAAGATTAAAGGACAAATACCTGACTGAGATTGTCCCTGCTTTAAAGCAGAAATTTGAATACAAGTCAGTGATGCAAGTTCCCAAGATCGAGAAGATCTGCATCAACAAGGGTATGGGCGTGGCGGTATCCGACAAGAAACTGATTGACGTGGCGTTGGAAGAAATTACCAGCATCAGCGGTCAGAAAGCGGTATCCACCAAGTCTAAGAAAGCGATCTCCAACTTCAAGTTGAGAGAAAACATGCCGATCGGTGTGCGGGTGACCCTGCGCGGCGACAAGATGTACGAATTCCTGGACCGCCTCATGAGCATCGCCCTTCCCCGGGTGCGTGACTTCCGCGGCATTTCCGCCAAAGGATTCGACGGTCGTGGAAACTACACCATGGGTGTGAAAGAACAGATCATCTTCCCCGAAATCTCCATCGACAAGGTGAACAAGATCAGCGGTATGGATATCACGTTCGTGACCACTGCCCAAACAGACGAAGAAAGCTTCGAGCTCCTGAAAGCCTTCGGGATGCCTTTTGCGAATAAAAATTAAGAAACAGCATGGCTAAAACATCAGTAATAGCAAGGCAGACAAAACGTGAGAAGCTGGTAGCGACCTACGCAGCAAAACGGAAAGCCTTAAAGGAGGCCGGAGACTATGCGGCCCTGGACAAATTGCCCCGCAACGCTTCCCCGGTTCGGTTAAAGAACCGTTGCAAGCTCACGGGCCGTCCCAAAGGATATATGGGTAAGTTCGGCGTTTGCCGTAACGTATTCCGTGAAATGGCTTCTGCAGGAAAGATACCCGGCGTCACCAAGGCGAGCTGGTAATTCCCACACGACACACACTACATATTGGTTGCTGAGTATCCAGGTCTCCGCAAGGAGAAACCCGATGACAGTTTGGATTATTGAAATTGTTCGATATCTTTGCAGCCCGGTTTTAAGAAACGCGGGCTTGCTTATTTAATAGAATTAGGAAAAGGATAAATAAAATGACTGATCCGATAGCAGATTACTTAACCCGGTTGCGGAATGCCATTAGGGCCAACCATAAGGTGGTTGAAATCCCCGCTTCCAATCTCAAAAAGGAGATTACGAAGGTTCTTTTTGACAAAGGGTTTATCCTGAACTACAAGTTCCAGGACGGTGAACATAGCCAAGGCATTATCAAGATCGCCTTGAAGTACAATCCTGAAACGAAGGAGTCAGCTATAACTACCTTGGAAAGAATCAGCACACCTGGTTTGCGCCAGTATGCCAACACCGGTTCCATGCCGCGCGTAATGAACGGCCTGGGCGTTGCCATCCTGTCGACATCCAAAGGGGTGATCACCGACAAGGAAGCACGCACCCTCAACGTAGGTGGTGAAGTATTGTGTTACGTGTATTAATAGAGAAGCAACATGTCACGAATAGGTAAGCAACCGATAAGCATTCCCTCCGGAGTAACTTTCAACTTCTCGAAAGAGAACAATAAAGTGACCGTGAAAGGACCCAAAGGCGAACTCCACCAGGCCATCGACCCTGACTTTACGGTCAAGTTTGAGAACGGCATCGTAGAACTGGAGCGCCCGACCGATCAAAAACGTCACAAATCCATGCACGGGCTGTACCGCGCATTGATCGCCAACATGGTGGAAGGCGTTTCCAAAGGCTACAAACACCAGCTTGAACTGGTGGGTGTGGGTTACAAAGCCAACGCACAATCTAACGTGCTCGAATTAAGCTTAGGCTATTCGCACAACGTGTTCCTGGCCGTACCTTCTGAAATCAAAGTTCAGGCTGTACAAGAAAAAGGTCAGAACCCGACCATCATCCTGGAAGGTATCGACAAACAACTTCTCGGCCAGGTAGCCGCCAAGTTGAAGTCGCTCCGCAAGATCGAGCCTTACAAAGGCAAAGGTATTCGCTTCACAGGTGAGTATGTACGCAGAAAAGCTGGTAAGGCTGCTGCTAAGTAATAAGTAGATACAAAGAACAAGCATCATAGAAAAGAGAAACTATGGCAGGCAAGAATAACGAAAGAAGAGAGCGGATTAAGTTAGGTGTCCGTAAGAAGGTAACCGGCACTACAGACAGACCTCGTTTGTCCGTGTTCAGAAGCAACAAAGGCTTGTTCGTTCAGATCATCGACGATCTGAAAGGCGCCACAGTAGTTTCTGCTTCCACTGCAGAGCTCGGCGAAAAAGCAAAGCTGAACGTGGAAAACTCGAAGAACGTAGGCAAGAAGATCGCAGAAAAAGCTTTGGCCTCTGGCATTGAAAGCATTGTATTCGATCGCAATGGTTACCTCTACCATGGAAATATCAAAGCTTTGGCTGAAGGTGCCAGAGAAGGTGGTTTAAAATTCTAAGAAACTGAAATATGTCAGTAAGCAACATAAGCACAGTAAAAGCCAGCGAAATCGATCTTAAGGAAAGAGTAGTAGCCATCGAGCGTGTAGCCAAGGTGGTGAAAGGTGGTCGTCGTTTCAGCTTCGCAGCCATTGTCGTAGTAGGCGATGGAAACGGAGTGGTAGGTTACGGATTGGGCAAAGCCAACGAAGTAACAGACGCTATCACCAAAGGCATCGACGATGCCAAGAAGCACCTGGTGAAAGTGCCGATCATCAAAGGCACTGTGCCCCACGAGTCTGTTGGAAAATTTGGCGGTGGATTCGTATTGCTGAAGCCCGCTTCGCCCGGTACGGGTGTTATCGCCGGTGGTGCTATGCGCGCCGTATTGGAAAGTGCCGGTGTACACAACGTGTTGGCAAAATCCAAAGGCTCGTCAAACCCCCACAACGTGGTGAAAGCTACCTTCAAGGCATTGACCAGCATGCGCGACGCCTTCACCGTAGCAAAGAACAGAGGAGTATCATTGTCGAAAGTATTTAACGGCTAAGAGACATGGCGAAAGTACAGATCACGCAGAAAAGAAGCACCATCAAGAGACCTGAAACGCAGATCCGCACGATCCAAGCATTGGGCCTCGGTAAAATAAACAGAACGGTTGAAGTGGAGCTGACTCCGCAGATTGCCGGTATGATTTCAAAAGTAAATCATTTGATTACTGTAAAAGAACTGTAAGATGAAGCTGCATACATTAAAACCTGCTGAAGGTTCAACAAAAACAAACAAGAGACTTGGCCGCGGTCAAGGCTCGGGTGGAAGCACGGCAGGACGCGGTCACAAGGGTGCCCAGTCCCGTTCGGGCCACGCCAAGAAATCTGGCTTCGAAGGTGGTCAGATGCCTTTGCAGCGTCGCGTGCCGAAGTTCGGTTTTAAGAACAACAACAAAGAATATTTCAAGGCCGTGAACCTTGATGCTTTGGAAGGTCTTGCTGAAAAAGTGAAATCCACTACCCTCACGATCCAATTGCTGGTCGAAAATGGCGTGGTAGGCAAGAACGACAAAGTGAAAGTTTTAGGAAGAGGTGAATTGAAAGCAAAGGTTAGCGTTGAGGCACATGCCTTCTCTGCTAGCGCAACACAAGCGATTGAAAAAGTAGGTGGAACAGCCACAACCGTGAAGTAATGAAGCGTTTCATTCAGACCATAAAGAATATCTTCTCAATAGAAGACCTGCGCGTCAGGATCCTCAACACCATGGGATTCCTGGTCATTTTCCGGCTCGGATCTTATATTGTATTGCCCGGCATCGACCCTAACCGGTTGGATGTGAACCGCAACAGCAGTGGTATTCTTGGCTTTATCAACACCTTCTCGGGTGGTGCCTTCAACAACGCGTCGATTTTCGCATTGGGCATCATGCCGTACATCTCGGCTTCGATTATCGTACAGCTCCTTTCGTTTGCTGTACCCTATTTCCAGAAGCTGCAGAAGGAAGGCGACTCCGGCCGGAAGCGTTTGAATCAATATACCCGCGTGCTGACGATCTTCATCACGATCTTCCAAGGCTATAGCTACCTCAAAGGCGCTATCGACCCTTCGGTGATCATGAACCCCGGACCGTTCTTCTACGTGACCTCCGTAGCCATCCTCATCGCCGGAACAATGTTCTGTATGTGGTTGGGCGAAAGGATCACAGACAAAGGTATCGGCAACGGTATCTCGATGTTGATCATGATCGGTATCGTGTCCCGCCTGCCCCTGGCATTGCTGGCCGAGATCGGTGACAAGTTCCCAGCAAAGGCGATCTTCTTTATCATTGAATTGTTTGTACTGTTCGGAATCGTGGTAGCCGTTATTGCCCTGACGCAAGCGACACGCCGCATCCCGATCCAATATGCCAAGCAAGTGATCGGCAACAAACTCTATGGCGGCAAGCGCGACTTCATCCCGTTGAAGTTGAACTCCGCAGGGGTAATGCCCATCATCTTCGCGCAAGCATTGATGTTCTTCCCGGCCCTCATCGCGGGCATGTGGAGAGACAGCGATATCGGCGCCTACATCGGATCTACATTTTCGGATCCGTATTCATGGCAGTACAGCTTGCTGTTCGCTTCCATGATCTTGATCTTCACGTTCTTCTACACGGCGATCACGATCAACTCGAACGACATTGCTGACAACTTGAAACGCAACGGTGGCTTTGTACCCGGAGTAAAACCCGGCAAACAAACCGCTGAGTTTATAGACACTGTTTTATCAAGAATCACATTGCCCGGAGCTCTATTCCTGTGTGCTATTGCCGTGCTTCCCGCATTCGCAGTAAAGCTTGGAGTAGGACAGAACTTCGCGCAGTTCTTTGGCGGCACGTCGCTTCTGATCTTGGTGGGTGTGGTATTGGATACCCTCCAGCAAATCGAAAGCTACCTGCTCATGAGACACTACGAAGGGATGATGAAGTCGGGCAGAGTGAAAGGACGTTCTCAATTTGCTGCGGCTTAAAGGCTGAATGATTAACTTAAAAACGGCAGAAGAGTTACAGATCATGAAAGAGGGCGCCCAGATTCTGGGGAAGGCCCACGGAGAGATCGCCAGGAAAGTAAAACCTGGTGTGAAGACGAAGGATCTGGACAAGCTGGCGGAAGAGTATATCAGGGATAATGGTGGAATACCGTCGTTCAAACATTACAACGGATTTCCCTCATCACTCTGCATCTCAGTTAACGACGTAGTCGTGCACGGATTTCCGGGCAACTATGAAGTGAAAGAGACGGACATCATCTCGATAGATTGTGGTGTTTTATATAAGGATTTTCACAGTGATTCGGCATACACTTATCCACTGGAAGGTGTAGGACCGGAGACACTGCTCCTCCTGAATCGCACGTACGAATCCCTTTACCGGGGCATCGCACAAGCAAAAGCAGGGAACCGGATCGGGGATGTGAGCTATGCGATCCAGAGCTACGTAGAGAGCTTCGGATACGGTGTGGTTCGCGAACTGGTGGGACACGGCGTGGGGCGCAAGCTTCACGAAGATCCGGAGGTGCCCAACTATGGTAAGCGGGGCAAAGGAGTCAAGATCATTGCCGGAATGGTTTTCGCCATCGAGCCGATGATAAACCGGGGAACAAAGAATGTCGTGCAGGATAACGACGGTTGGACGGTGAGAACCGCCGACCACATGCCCAGCGCACATTTTGAACATACGGTGGCCGTGACCGAGAACGAGACAGTGATATTGACGACGCACGAGTATATTGAAGAAAACTATCCATATAAGTGGCGAAGCAAAAGTCAATAGAACAGGACGGCACAATTTCGGAAGCGTTATCCAATGCGATGTTTCGCGTACAATTGGAAAACGGACATGAAGTGTTGGCACATATTTCAGGCAAGATGAGAATGCACTACATCCGCATTTTGCCCGGCGACAGAGTAAGATTGGAAATGTCGCCTTACGATTTAACAAAAGGTAGAATTGTATTTAGATACAAGTAACAACGAACATGAAAGTTAAAGCATCCATAAAGAAACGCAGCGCTGATTGCAAGATCATCAGACGCAAAGGCAAATTGTATGTGATTAACAAAAAGAATCCTAGGTTTAAACAAAGACAAGGTTAACATACTATGGCACGTATAGCAGGTGTAGATATTCCCGATAACAAGCGAGGCGAAATCAGTCTCACGTACATCTTTGGTATTGGCCGTAGGTCAGCCCAGAAGATCCTTACGGAGGCCGGTGTAAGCATCGACAAGAAAGTGAAGGAATGGAATGACGAAGAGTCAAACGCAGTCCGCGCAATCATTGCTGAGAAATTCAGAATTGAAGGCGCCCTGAAATCCGAAATCCAGTTGAGCATCAAGCGTCTCATGGACATCGGATGCTACAGAGGATTGCGCCACAGAAAGGGCTTGCCCGTTCGTGGACAAACTACCAAGAACAACGCCCGCACTCGTAAGGGTAAGCGTAAGACGGTAGCGAACAAGAAGAAAGCAACTAAAGGTTAATAGATAAACTTTTCAATAATGGCGACAGCTGAAAAGAGAAAAGATAAAGCGAAGAAGCGCGTAGTGAACGTGGAAGCCGTAGGGCATGCACACATCCGTGCCACGTTCAACAACATCATCATTTCGATGACCAACACCACAGGACAAGTAATTTCCTGGGCATCGGCCGGAAAGATGGGCTTCAAGGGTTCGAAGAAGAACACTCCCTATGCCGCACAGGTGGCTGCTCAGGATTGCGCTACCAAAGCTTTCGAACAGGGATTGAGAAAGGTAGAAGTATTCGTGAAAGGCCCCGGCGCCGGACGTGAATCGGCTATCCGCACCATCCAAGGATCGGGCATTGAAGTAACCGCCATCCGCGACGTTACGCCGCTGCCGCACAACGGCTGCCGCCCTCCGAAGAAAAGAAGAGTTTAATTAAAGAATATTATATTTAGGTTTTACCATGGCAAGATACACAGGCCCTAAAGTCAGAATCTCAAGACGTTTCAACGAGCCTATTTTAGGTGATAACAAGGCGCTTCAGAAGAAGAACTATGCTCCGGGTCAACACGGCCGTGGCAAGAAGCGCAAGCAATCGGAATACGCTACGCAGCTTGCTGAGAAGCAAAAGGCCAAGTACATCTACGGTCTGCTGGAAAGACAATTCGCAAAATTGTTCGACACCGCATCCCGCAAGAAGGGTGTAACCGGCGAAGTGCTGTTGCAATTGCTGGAATCACGGCTCGACAATACCGTATACCGTTTGGGCATCGCCCCCACACGCCGTGCGGCACGTCAATTGGTACTCCACAAACACATCCTGGTGAACGGCGATGTAGTAAATATCGGTTCTTTCACATTGAAGCCTGGTGACTTGGTGGAAGTACGCGAACGTTCCAAATCATTAGAAGTCATCACCAACAGCCTCTCCCTCCAAGGAGCCAAGAAGTACAACTGGTTGGAGTGGGACAACAGCGAAATGACAGGAAAAATCATCAACCTGCCACCGCGTGTTGATATTCCCGAAAACATCAACGAGCAGCTGATCGTTGAATTGTACTCGAAGTAATTTTAACTGTTAACAACATCACTATGTCAATATTAGCATTTCAAATGCCAGAGAAGGTTGCGATGGAAAAGTCCGATGATTTTCACGGTCTCTTCACATTCAAGCCTCTGGAAAAAGGATATGGGGTGACCATCGGCAACGCGCTGAGAAGAATCCTGTTGTCCTCCCTGGAAGGTTATGCGATCACCGGAATCAAGGTTCCCGGTGTACTTCATGAGTTTTCGACCATCGAAGGAGTTGTGGAGGATGTTGCCGAAATCATCCTCAACCTGAAAATGGTTCGGTTCAGAAAAGTATCGGATAACTTCGATAACAAAATCACCGTAAACATTAAGAAACAAAAGCAGTTCAAAGCCGGCGACATCGCCAAGTTTACCTCTGCTTTCGAAATTCTTAACCCCGAACACGTCATTTGCAACCTGGACGAAACCGCTCACTTCGAGATCGAACTCACGATCGAGAAGGGAAGAGGCTACCTCCCGGCTGAAGAAAATAAGCCTACGGAACAGGTATTCGGATTCATTCCGATCGACGCCATCTTCACGCCCATCAAAAACGTGAAATACAGCGTGGAAAACACCCGCGTAGAGCAAAAGACCGACTACGAAAAGTTGGTCGTAGACATCGAAACCGACGGATCTATCCACCCTGAAAAGGCGTTGGAAGGTGCCGCACACATCCTCATCAAGCACTTTGCCCTGTTCTCCGACAAGTCGATGGAACTCGAAACCGGCAAAGATGCAGAAGTAGAGCAAGTGGACGAAGAGATGCTGCACATGCGCAAACTGTTGAAGACCGCATTGCACGACCTCGATCTGTCCGTACGCGCCTACAACTGCTTGAAAGCAGCCGATGTGAAATCACTGGGCGACCTCGTTCAACTGGAGATCTCGGACATGATGAAATTCAGAAACTTCGGTAAGAAGTCGCTGGCAGAATTGGAACAATTGGTAGCGGAGAAGAACCTCACCTTCGGTATGGATCTCTCCAAGTATAAACTTGATGAAGACTAGGAAATCATGAGACACGGTAAGAAGGTAAATCACTTAGGTAGAAAAACAGCGCACAGACAAGCGTTGCTTTCGAACATGGCTTCTTCGCTGATTCTGAACAAAAGAATCACGACCACGGTAGCCAAAGCCAAAGCGTTGAGAAAATATGTTGAGCCTTTGCTGACCAAGTCGAAGGACGACACGACACACTCCAGAAGAACGGTGTTCTCCTACCTCCAAAATAAGGAGTCTGTAAAGACCCTGTTTGGCGAAGTAGCCTCCAAGATTGCCGATCGTCCGGGTGGATATACCCGCATCATCAAATTGGGTGATGTGCGCGTAGGCGATAACGCCGAAATGTGTCTCATCGAACTCGTGGATTTCAACACGCTCTACAGCAAGGAAGGCGTGGCCAAGAAAGCCAAGACCAGAAGAAGCCGCGGTGCTAAGAAAACCGAAGGTGCCGAAGCCGGAACGGAAGCTGCTCCTGCAGCCGAAGCCAAAGCTGAAAAGGCAGAAAAGAAGCCGAAGAAAGCTTCCACTAAGAAAGAAAAAGAATAGTGATAGAACGCCATTCATACGAAAAGGGATCGAACAATCGTTTGATCCCTTTTTTTATGCCCCGGCCGCTGGTAAAAACCTATGCCCGGGCATGCTAATCCCGGAATTACTAACGTATTTTTGCGAACGCTATGCAGAAAAAAGCTTACCTCCTTCTTGAAGATGGCCTCCTCGTGGAGGGAACGGCTATCGGTAAAATCGGCACCTCTGGTGGTGAAATATGCTTCAATACTGGAATGACCGGGTACCAGGAGATCTACACAGATCCTTCTTATTACGGACAGATCATTGTCAACACCAATGCCCACATTGGTAACTATGGCGCCTTTGACGCCGAACAGGAGTCGAGCCGCCCCATGATCGCCGGGCTGGTAGTCAACGAATTTGCCCACGAATTTAGCCGTAAGTCGGCCACGGGCAGCCTGCAGCAATACCTGGAAAGCCGTAACGTGGTGGGCATCAGCAATGTCGACACCCGGATGCTGGTGCGCTACATTCGCAGCAAGGGCGCTATGAACGCCATCATTTCATCGGAGCTCACCCCGGAGCAACTGAAAGAAGAAATTAAGAAAGTGCCCTCCATGAATGGGCTTGAACTTTCCTCGTTGGTAACAACCAAGGAGGCATATACCGTAGGCGACGCGAACGCTCCCATTAAAGTGGCGGTGCTCGACCTGGGCATCAAACAAAGCATTGTAACCAACCTGGCCAGCCGCGGCGTGTTTTGCAAAGTGTTCCCCGCCAAAACAGCCTTCGCAGAAATGAAGGCCTGGAATCCCCATGGCTATTTCATCTCCAATGGCCCTGGCGACCCGTCGGTAATGGCCTACGCCATCGAAACGGTGAAGCAAGCATTGGATTCCGGCAAGCCGCTTTTCGGCATTTGCCTGGGCCATCAGCTCCTGGCACTGGCCTCTGGAATTTCGACCTACAAAATGCACCATGGTCACAGAGGATTGAACCACCCTGTGAAAAACCTGATCACCGGCAAAGGTGAAATGACGTCGCAGAATCACGGCTTCTCTGTAAACGAAAAGGAGATCGAGAAGAATGCAAACCTAGAGGTCACCCACGTCCACCTGAACGACAACACCATCATGGGCATCCGCCTGAAAGACCGGAAAGCGTTCTCGGTGCAATACCACCCCGAAGCCTCCCCCGGGCCGCACGATTCGCGCTACCTCTTCGACGAGTTCATTGAAATGATACGGGCGGAGATCGCCGAGCCCGTCACTGCCTAACCCGAACAACTATCATCCAATCCATAAATCTAAAATCACTATGAGCTTAATCGAAAGCATTCATGCCCGGCAAATTCTCGACAGCCGCGGCAACCCCACAGTTGAAGTTGATGTAGTAACTGAGTCCGGCGCCTTTGGACGCGCCGCTGTGCCCTCCGGTGCTTCTACCGGATCACACGAAGCCGTAGAACTCCGTGATGGTGATAAAAAGAAATTCATGGGAAAAGGCGTGTTGAAGGCCGTAGACAACGTGAACACCAAGATCGCTGCCGAAGTGGTGGGCTTTGATGTTTTCGAACAAAACTTGGTCGACCAGATCATGATCGACCTGGACGGCACTCCCAACAAAGGCAAGTTGGGCGCCAACGCCATCCTGGGCACATCTTTAGCAATTGCTAAAGCAGCTGCGATGGAAGCAGGCATGCCCCTCTATCGTTACATCGGTGGCGTAAGCGCAAATACACTGCCCGTGCCCATGATGAACATTTTGAACGGTGGTAGCCACGCCGACAACGCCATCGACTTCCAAGAGTTCATGGTAATGCCCGTAGGGGCCGCGTCGTTCTCGGAGGCCCTTCGCATGGGTGCCGAGGTGTTCCATACACTGAAAAAAGTATTGCACGATAAAGGCCTCTCTACCAACGTAGGGGATGAAGGTGGTTTTGCACCGAACCTGAAGTCCAACGAAGAAGCCATCGAAGTGGTGT
>Ga0209050_1002965_pt1 | contig 13255 bp, 12 predicted proteins | sample Araplavi_mTSA_r2_FD_184276 | JGI IMG/M metagenome (GOLD analysis project Ga0209050, IMG submission 184276) | Arabidopsis root microbial communities from North Carolina, USA - plate scrape MF_Cvi_mTSA_r2 (SPAdes) (version 2) | ecosystem: Host-associated > Plants > Roots > Endosphere | place: USA...
AGCGTTTGTCTACTGCCTTCGATGCCAGGGCGATAGCGTCGTTGTCAGAACGGGTTTCAAAAACCTGTGGTGGGCAGACAATAGAAATGGCCGGAAAGTAATTTCTGTAGAAGTTATCTTTCTCCAATGAGATTCCGTTGAGCACAACTGCGACTTTCACTTGCAATTTTTCTTGATCGCAGTTTTAGCATCAGCCGAGCCGAGATCTTCGGCCCGTTTAAAATCGAGGCATGCGTCATATTTGTTGTTCATGCTCAATTTCACCAATCCGCGTTGATAAAAAGTTTCGGGGTCGTTGGGATATAACTCGATGGACGCCGAGTAGTCCTCCACGGCGCCGGCATAGTCTTCTTTTTCGGTCTTGCTTAGCGCCCGGTTGTCGAAATAAACAGGGTTTGTGGCATCCAGTGAAATGGCTTTGGTGTAGTCGGCAATGGCACCGTCCTGGTCTTCGAGGCTGTATTTTGTTACGCCCCGTAGATTATAGGTCTCGGGTTCATCGGGGTTAAGTTGGATCGCCTTGGTGTAGTCCTCCACGGCGCCCTTAAAATCCTGTTTCGCACCTTTGGCCAGTGCGCGGTTCTCGTACATCTGCGGGTCTTTGCTCTCCAGTTTCAGGGCTTCGTCATAGTCGGCAATGGCATTGTCGAGATTGCCCACATTGTAATGTGCTACACCCCGGAAGTTGTAGAGGCCCGGGTCGGTTTTATCCAGCTCGATGGCCTTGGTATAGTCGTCGATGGCACTTACAAATTCGCCCAGTTCGGCTTTGGCCACGCCGCGGTTGAAATATTTATCGGCATCCACAGGTCCGAGTTCAAGGGCCTTCGAGAAATCGAAGTAGGCACCCTGCAGGTCTTCCACGTTATATTTCGCCAGACCACGGTTGGTATAGGCTTCCGCAAATTTAGGATTGAACTTTAACGCTTTTCCAAAATCCAGGATGGCGCCCTCGTCGTCACCCAGCGCCATTTTGGCTTCACCACGGTTGTTGAGTGCCTCCGCGTAGGTAGAATCGGTTTCCAGGGCAAAATTGTAGTCGCCAATGGCACCGTAAAAGTCTTCGAGCCCTGCCTTGGCCTGGCCCCGCAGGTTGAGGGCTGCCTTATTTTTCGGGTTGGCGTCGATGATCTTGGTCAGCTCCGTTTTGGCGCCGGCAAAGTCGTTTGCCTGGAGCTTCTTTTTGGCCGGTTCAAGCTGCGAATCTTGCCCGGGAGCAGCGTAAAAAATAAGGAGTGCTAAAAAAATGAAGGCGAACTTTTTCATGTCGCTAGATTAGGATGAATCAACCCCCAAGATAAAAATAAATCCGGCCCCTCCTGCATCACACAGCGAAATCGGTGGCGCTATGCCTTAAATACGGTTTGGTCCGCCTGAAAAATTTTTATCCGCACTTTCGCGATTCCGGTTATCTTCAGGCAACTTTTTTAGCATGAACATGAAAAAAATCTACATAAGCGCCGCGGCCTTCCTGAGCTTGTTCGCGGCCTGTGCACAGGAAAGAGCATTAGACATGAAAATGGATTTTGAGGACTACGATCCGCCGTCGACATTGGTGGTTCCGGAGCACGTGCTCACCCGTGCCAAATATCCCTTCGTCGACGTGCACAACCATCAGTTCAATATGCCCACGCAAGATCTCAATGGCCTGCTCAAGGAAATGGACCAACTCAACATGGCCGTGATGGTGAACCTGAGCGGCCGGGGCCGGGGCAGCACCGAGCATTTGGATAAGTCGCTGGAGAACGTGAAAAAGACCAACCCCAAACGCCTCATCGTTTTCACGAACATGGACTTTGCCGCCATCGATGATCCCGAATGGCAAGGCCGCATGCTCAAGCAACTGGAAGACGACGTGAAGAAGGGCGCCAACGGCCTGAAGATCTACAAGACCCTGGGGCTATTTGCCGTGGACAGCAAAGGCCGCCGCATCCACATCGACGACCCGCGCATCGATCCCATCTGGGACAAATGCGGTCAACTGGGCATCCCCGTGTTCATCCATAGCGCCGACCCCAAACAATTCTGGCAACCCATCGATAAGAACAATGAACGCTGGCTGGAGTTGAAACTTCATCCGGGCAGAAGACACGACACGGACACCACCTCGTGGGAAACGGTTATTGCCGAACAGCATCGCATGTTCAAAAAACATCCGAAGACAAAATTCATCAACGCCCACATGGGGTGGTACGCCAACGATCTGAAAAAACTTGGCGAGTTGTTGGATCAGATGCCCAACATGTATTGCGAGCTCGGCGCCGTGATCGCCGAGTTGGGCCGGCAGCCGCGTGCAGGCCGCGCGTTCCTTGTCAAATATCAGGACCGCGTCATGTTTGGCAAAGATTCGTGGGTGCCCGAAGAATATGCCACCTACTTCCGCGTGCTGGAAACAGCCGACGATTATTTCCCTTATCACAAACGCTACCACGCCTTCTGGCGCATGTATGGACTTGACCTTCCCGATGATGTATTGAAAAAGATCTACTACAAAAACGCCATCAAAGTGATTCCCAACATCGACGCCAGCTTGTTTCCGAAATAGGTGAAGGCCGGGCCAAAAAAAATCGCCGTCGTTTATAAGCGACGGCGATTTTTTTATTTCGCAGTTTCCGTAGTGGCGTCCGGCCTCCATCCGCCGATGCGGAAGCCGATGCCCGTGGACAATTGAAATGTCCGGTATTCAAAATAAACGCTGGTGGCCGCGGGCACGGCGAAGCCGGCCTGAAAACAAAAGAACATGTGGTTGTCCATCAGGTTTACGCGGCCCATAAAAGCGGGTTCGATAAACACCTTAGGGTCGTTGCCGAGATAAAGGGGAGTAGCAACGGCATCGCTGGAGAATTCCGTAAAATTTACAACCGAGATCCGTGGTATAATGGAAAAGTGAAAGATCTTCTTGTTGTATCCAAAACCGGGTTGTATAAAATAGCGTTCAAATTTTCCCGTAGAGCGGGCAGATTGCGTGCCCCAAAATTCGTAGTCGGCGTAGCTGGAGCCTTCGCCTTTTCCATAGCCCGCATATACTTCGAAACACCAGTTGCCGTCATTCTCATAATAACCCAAGCCCCCTTCCAGCAATTTATGTTTGTGATAGTCGTCGTCGTTATTTGGATTGTTGTTGGTATCGAAGTTGGTGTGGTCGGCAAACGAATAGTTGCCGATAATGCCGATGTGGTTGGTCACCGCAACGGCCGCCTGAGCATCCAAGCCGTTACCAAATTGGACCGAGCCTTGAAACTCTCCTGCTTTTCGAAACAATGGCGAGTTGCGCATATTGGGAACGTAGACCGGCGCACAAGCGCTTATGGCGATCGTTACCGAGATGAAGAGTAGAAGTTTTTTCATGCTAATAAAACGTTTTGATTCTTGTAAATTTATGAAAAAGAATGCAAATGAATATTGATCCCGATATTGTCAACGCGCTCATCAAAAACCGCCGTTCCGTGTTCCAGAACCAATATAGCGGTGCCCGCGTGAACGATGCCATCGTTGAACAAATGCTTTACAACGCCAATTGGGCTCCCACGCACAAGCTCACTGAGCCGTGGCGCTTTGTGGTTTTCACCGGCCAGGGCATTCTGCAACTTGCGGTGTTTCAGGCTGAACTCTACAAAAAGGTAACCACAGCGAACAGCACTTTCAACGAAGACAAATATCAAGGCTTGCTCTCCAAGCCGTTGCTTTCATCACATATCATTGCCATCGGCATGAAGCGCGATGAGAAGAAGGCCGTGCCCGAGGTCGAAGAGATCGGTGCCGTTTTTTGCGCCGTCGAAAACATGTATCTCACCGCCACGGCCTATGGCGTAGGAGGATATCTTAGCACGGGAGGGGTTACGTATTTTGATGAAGCTAAAACATTCTTCGGTTGGAGCGAGGCCGACAAGCTCATCGGATTTTTTCACGTGGGCATTCCTAAAGGGCCGCTTCCAGAAGGAAGGCGCAAACCGGTTGCGGAAAAAATAAAATGGGTTCGCTAAATATTTTACCGCAAGCACGCTAAGACGCGAAGCGTGTGCGTTTTCCGTCTACGCCTCCGTGTCATTGTGGTGAAAAACGCGAAAGCTTCGCAACGCCATCCAACTGCGTCTTTTGCTTTACAGCTTGTAAAAAGCGTTGACCAAAGGGAACACAACCGTTCTTCTGGTATGGTTTTCGTACCTTCCAATTCAAACCAAAACTACGTTATGAAAAAATTAGGCTTGTTGTTTATGGGACTTCTTTTGTCCCTTTCTTCCTTTTCGCAGGTAACGGGCAAAGTGTTTCCCGACATGGAAGCCGAAACCGTAGAAGACAAAAAAGTTAAGCTCCCGCAAGATGTGAAAGGAAAATACACCTTGCTGGGATTGGCTTACTCAAAAAAATCGGAAGAAGAACTGAACTCCTGGTTTCAACCCGTGTTCGAAAAATTCATCCAAAAGAACAAAGGGCTGATGTCCAGTTTTGCCTATGATGTGAACGTCTATTTCGTCCCCATGTTCACCGGTGTGAATGCAGCGGCTACGGGCACAGCCAAACGCAAAGCCATAAAAAATGTGGACCCGCAACTCCTCCCCTACATTCTTTTCTATCGCGGCGAGCTAAAACCTTACAAGGAAGCGCTCGACTTCGAAAAGAAAGACATCCCCTATTTCTTTGTGCTGGACGCGGACGGAAAAATTATTCACGCGACCTCCGGAAAGTTTACGACTGCAAAAATGGATGACGTTGAAGCCGTTCTGGAATAAGACGTTTTGATACGTATCTCCGATGATCCTGACGACCCGCCACCGGGTCGTCTTTTTTTGAGCTGAAAGCTGCGATAGGGTAAAAAACGCCGGTGACGTTATGGATTCATCTTCCTCATGATGAGGGCCTGTTTAAAATATCCTTTCTTGATCAGCTTCATGAGTTTGTGGGCGGACGGATTGATCTGATACAGCTTCTCGCCTTTTATAATAATCGAATCGACCGTCGTCTCTTTCGTCAGATTTCTCAACAACTGGTTGAAGTTTTTTTCGTCGTTATCCATTGAAAAATACGCCAGGTCGCCATTGGGTTGTCGTTTTACGACACGCAAAAGCCACTCGGGATTTTCGTTGATGCTCAGAAAATAATACCCTTTGTGGTATTTCAGCACTAAGCTATCCCCCAGCGGACTTTCCTTGCGGTCGCTCACAATGCGGTAGCCGCTGGCGGAGATGATCAGGGTGTCCTTTGATGTTTCTTTATCATCCGACAGCACGTACATGCCGTGAAGCTCTGCCGGCACGGTGGTGAGGGAAGCTTTGCCCCGTGGTTGAGGCTCTTTGTACGAAATCTCCTTACAGGAAAAGATCGCTACCGATAAGCAGCAAAGAAGGGTGAGCCGTTTCATAGACTCTCCGAAGGTAGCAAACCGGCGCCATTTAATGAAGTCTCAACGCATCTTCGATATCCTTCAGCAAATCGTCCTTTTGATTCGCTATGGGCTCTTTTTCAGGTTCCGCCAGTTGAATGCGCAATGCCCGCAATCCGGTGGCGCCGGGAAGTTCCTCCAATTCTAACTCCTCCACCTCGCCCGTGATCAGCTTTTTACCGGCCAGATAGTGGAAATAGCGGCGATACTCATCCTCCACTTTTGCCTGGTTATACACAATGGCAATCTTGCCGGGTTGCGTGAGGCGCTCGCCCGTGCTTTTAATATGGGCCTTGTCGATACGCTTCTTCACGATCTCGTAGCGAATATCATATGCGCCGTCGACATCGAATTGTTTTTCGTCGGCGCGGAAACGGATCGAGATCGGTTGGTCATACACCAGCATCAACTGGGTGATGTCGAGGTTGTTTTTCAAACGGGGCTTCAGCGCTTCCATTTTGCGATGGATCTCTACCATGGTGACCAATTGCCACAAGTGAAAATTCTTTAGATAGAACGAATCGAATGTTTTTCCCTTCACCAGCGAACTGCCGACATACAAGGTGAACTCCACACCATCGGTCTTATACTTTTCAAAGTAATGCGGGAACATCTCCTGTGCACTCACTTCCGCCTCGTCCAGGTGGTTGCCGATCGTTCTGTTGATGAGGGCCAGGTCTTCTTCAAAAGCCTTGCGTCGTTTATACACGACGCCAAATATGGGATCGAGGTGCGCGCGGTAGCGCACGATATGCTTCTTCAGTTCCTCGTCTTCTTCAAAATGCTGGATCAGCGGATGGATTTCCGTTTTCAAAAATTCGATCACATTGCTTTCATCGCCGGAGGCGAGGCCGCGATTTATTTTTTGCTGTTGCTCTTCGGTTTTGAAGATCACTTCTTCCACCAAGGGCAGTTTTTTCTGTTCGTAAATTTTTTGCAACAGATCTTTTGCCAGCTTCAGGTTCTGCTGGAAGTCTTTTTGAATCGCGGTGTTGCGCTCAATCGACGAGTTGCGCACATCCGAAAGGCCGAACAACGGGTATACATCTTTAAAAACGATTTCCTCCATGTTCGCTTTATCGTCGTGGCGGCGTTGGTTCATGAGCTTTACGCCGGCATCGAAGAAACGCCATTGTACGCTGGGGTGGATGGCCGTGCACTCTTCCTGGATCAGGGCCCGCACTTCGGTCGACATTTCTTCTTTGACGCGTTTCACAGCTGCGGTAAACATCGGCAACACGTTCTCCACTTTGTGGGCGCTTACCGGATTAAGTTTTCCGGGGGTAGAAGTGGCCAACTCCAGCATGCCGATCGTTTCGCCTTCGTCGATCAGCGGCGCGAGCAAAATATTGTTGATGCCATTGGCCAGCAACGCTTCCTCCACTTTGGATGGAAACGGATACTCTCTCAGGTTCTCCACCGTCACATAGCGTTTCTCGATCCAGCTTCTTTCATAGACCGAACCCGTATAGTCATCGCACGGGCGGTCGTCGGTGGGGCGATCGGCTAAGCTCTTCCAGCACTGTGTCGAGCTGTTGTTGAGAATGATGTTGTTGCTGGGGTCCATGTAGGCGATGCCGAGCTTCATTTCCTCGATGCCGAAAAGCGAACGCAATTTCTGTTGAATGGCCGAGAAGCTTTCTTCGCGTATGACGGCATTCTTTTTTAGCAAATCGTATTTTATAGACGACAGCATTTCCTGCTCCGTCACGTCGATCAGTCTCATTTCGATGAAGCCCCAGAATTCGTAGTCTTCCGGGCGAATGTATTGCAACCACAGGTCGACATCATAGATCTTTTCCATCAAAAACTTTAGCACGTGTTTTTCGATGGGCTTGGGTGTGGTCTTGCAAATGATTTCGCAGAACTGGTGGCTGATCTCTATCTTATATACTCTTTCCAGGCTGGTCTTCGGGTCTGGGATCGTGAACAAAATGGGTTTGTCCATGTCGAGTTTGAAGCCGTAGAATTTCTCCAGGATCAGCAGACACGCTTTCACCGTTTTGCCCAGGGTCATGTGGTTGTCCGGGAAATTAGTGACCACCATTTCTTCAATGCGCTTCATGTCGAGCGTTCTGTCGAAGGCGCGGGTGCTATAGATAGACTTGAATTGGAACGGGAGAATGGCTGCCACACGCTCGGTATCCTGGTTGGCCGGAGGCACCACTGCCGACATGAGGAAGTTGATGAATATTCGGTGTTTTTCAACAATCGCAAAATCTTCGATGGGTTCGCGTAACTCCGGCGCATTGTCCAGGTAGGTCAGCATGTTCTTTGCAAAATCGGGTACGTTGCCTTGCGCGATGGTGCGCTCCCAATACTCGATGAGTAGCTTCAGGCTGAGCTTGGAGTGAAAGGGAAAGTGACCGTGAAGTGTAGAATGTTGCATAGGCGCTCAAAACAATATAATATAGTCGATAGAACGATACTTTTGAAATCAGAGTTCTCTTATGAATGACGTAAGTTTTATATTTTTAGTTTGGGGTGGGACTTATTTGCAGGATAGCCGGCTTCCAACCTTTGCACAGGGGGCCGTGTCTATGACTATGAAAAACAGAATATGAAAACGTGCGGTAAGCTTTTTGGTGTCATGTTATCGATTGTATTGGCGTCGTGCAGCCTGTCCAAAGACGAAGGCAGCATTTTAGTGTCGTCCTATAGCAACGACTTCGCCGTCTCTCAAGATGATTGGCAGGTGGATTTTTCGGACTTCCCAGCCGGTGCAGACGATTCCACCTTTTATGAATTGAAATTTGCCTATACCGACCGACCTGTGAGCACGGGCGGCGGGAAATCCGTTATGTTGTCGGGCAACAACCACAGCGACGACCTGTTTATGTTCATGAAAAAGAAGCTCACGGGCCTTTCGCCCAACACGGACTACACCGTAGTGTTTGACGTGGAGCTGGCCTCAAATGCTCCCCATGGGTCCTATGGCGCCGGCGGCTCGCCGGGTGAAAGCGTGTTTCTGAAGGCCGGGGCGTCGGGCATGGAACCCAAAAAGGTGATCGAAAGCAATCAATACACGTTCAACCTCGACAAGGGCAATCAAAGTACCGCCGGTCTGATGTCTACCGTGCTGGGCAACATTGCCACCACGGGGAGTTCTACCGACTATATATTGATCACCCGCAGCAACGCTTCGTCTAATGCGGCGCCGTTTATTGCGCGCAGCAATGGCAACGGCGAGATCTGGTTGTTTGTGGGAACCGATTCGGGGTTTGAAGGCACCACTACGGTGTACTACACGCGGGTGAACGTCGTTTTCAGCACGGTTGTAAAATAATCAAGACTTCTTCTTTTTAGCGGTTTTTTTGGTTCCAATGGGCCTTTTCTTCTGAGTCGTGGGCTTTTTTGCGACCTTCTTCTCCTTCGGCACGCTCTTTTTTGCAGAAGCTGCTTTCTTTTTCGACGCGGGCACTTTTCCGATACGCACATCGCCCTTCAAAATAAGGCGACAAGCATGACTCACTTCTTCCTCGAAATCGGATGCCTCTTCCGGAAGGTTTTGCCAACCACTTTCCTTGCCGCCAAACAGCCGGATGGTGCGCATTGAGGGTAGTTCTTTTCTCAGGCTTTCGTGGTGCTCGAAGGTGGTGGCCAGCCAAACGCCGTTATCGTGTACCAGCGTGTCCTTTTTTCGCAGCATCATCACGATCTTATCCTTCACATAGATCGCATAGCCGCCGAACATGGGCCGGGTGACCGGGTCAGCCGGAAAGAGCTCGTCGAGTATAAAGTCGAAAGGAATGGTCTTTATTTTTTTCATTTTTTGGTTCTAACGCGAATTTCTGAAGATGAGACTGACACCGAAAATGTCGCCATTCAGCATTTTTTCAACAAAAATCTTCCATAAATCCCACTTTCCAGCTCCCCGTTCATCACGGCCTATCTCCCTGGTGAATTTTCCAGAATGGTCACTTATTTCGTTTGCGGAGGCCTTTCAACCAAACTTTTAGTCCTTCCAGTTGACCAAATTTTATTAGGTTGTTTGTACAACCCTGCTGATAATCAAGTGGGTGTAAGTTTGGCTGACCTTTTTGACAAACTGCCGACAGCCGTCGCTCTACTTTTGTCTGCCCTTAATTAAACAAAAAACTCTTTTATGTCCCTTAAGTTTACCTTGCCCCTCGCAGGCATGCTCCTGCTTGGTATGTGCGTTCCATCCTATGCCCAGGAGCAGGAACCCAAAGATGAAGACCTTTACGAGATGTCGTTGGAGGATCTGATGAATGTGCCGATCAACTCGGCCTCCAAAAAAAACGAAACGTTGTTTGATGCTCCCCTTTCCAGTTATACCATCACCCGTGCCGACATCGACAAGGCCGGTTCCACCAGCATCATGGAGGCCCTGCGTCTGGCACCCGGTGTCATCGTGCGCGAAGAAACCAACGGTATCTACGATATTCACATCCGTGGCTTCGATAACGTTCTTCGTCACAATACCGAATATCAAAAATCAAACCTGGCCACGCTGGTCATGATCGACAACCGCCCGGTGTTCAACAACAACCTCGGCGGCACCTCTTGGGAAGCATTGCCGGTAGACATCAACGATGTCGATCGTATCGAAGTCGTGCGAGGTCCTTCCTCGCCGCTGTTTGGCCCCAATGCGGTAACCGGTGTGATCAACATCATCACCAAGCGAGCCAACAAAGATGCCAAGACGTATGCCAACGCTTCTGTTCAGGCCGCGACGCCATCCACGTTCATCGCCAACGGATCGTTTGGAAAAAAAGTAACCGAGAAATTCAACTATACCCTCTCTACCAACTATCAAAACCGCAAGCGCTTCGATGACTTGTATTACAATGACAATACACAGGAGTTCGTGCCGATTCAAACGCTCACCAGCAATTCTGAAAAACAATACCCGCATCCCGACCGCGCCATGAACAAATGGGGTGCGAATGCTTTCCTGAATTACAAGACCAGCGAGAAAGTTTCGTTCGACCTCAGCCTCGGTCTTCAGGAGTCCGATGTTCAAAAGAATTTTATTGGTGGTAGCAACACACCCTTCACCGTCAATACGTCTCAAAGCCAGTACGCCAATGTTGCCGCACAAATTTATGGTTTGCACGTGCGTACTTCCGTCGTCCAAGGTACCGATGACCTGAACTATGGAACGACTCCGGGTAAATACGACTACGTGACCACCAATGCAGAAGCAGAGTATGAATTCAAGATTGGCAACGTGGCAACGATCGTTCCTGGTTTCAACTACCAGAATGCGAACTACAACGACAAAGATTATTTCAACGCGCAAACCGGCGCTTACCTGAATGGTGAGACCGTGAAGATCAACACTACTTCGGGTTACTTACGCACCGATATCAAGCCCGTGAAAGACCTTCGTGTGATTGCCGCCGTTCGCGTCGACAAATTCTCCGTGCCCAACGACGCCTATCTCGCCTATGAATTCGCGGCAACATATAATCTGAACGAAAACAATTTGATCCGTGCGGCCGTGACCCGTTCCAACAGCGGTTCATTTATTGGTAACAACTATCTGAACATCCAGGTACCCGTGCAGATTGCTCCCGGCGTAACGGTTAACGCGTCGCGCGTGGGCAACCAGGATCTTAATCTTTTCCGCATCAGCATGATCGAGTTTGGTTATCGCACGCAATTCTCGCAAACCCTCCAACTGGACATCGACGTGTTCCAGCAAAAAGCAGAGAACTTTTCGGCCATCATCACCACGAGCCCCATCGCTTCCGGCTTCGCCAATGTGCCCACGGTGGCAAAGCAAACCGGCGCCACGCTCTCTGTCAACGTTGTTCCTGATGCGAAATGGCAGATCAAACCTTTCCTTACCTATCAAAAGACCACAACCGAAGATCTGCCGGCCAGCTTTGGTGCCACCACCACGTATAGCAACAGCGATCACAAGAGTACGCCTGCCGTATACGGCGGATATTTCGTGAACTTCAGGCCAAGCAATAAGTTCAATTTCAATTTAAATGGTTATTGTTTCTCGTCGCAGCGTCAGTATGGCGGCGACAGTCCTTTAGACAACAGTGCGGTGGGCAATATCTCTGGTAAAGTGCTGGTGAATGCGAAGGCGGCCTATAACATCACGCAGAAGTTCAATGTGTTTGTGAATGGACGCAATATTTTCAACAGCAATGCTCGCGAATACTATGGCACCGATCAGATTGGTGCTGTGTATGCCGTGGGTGCGGCTTTCCATCTTAATTGATAGTTTTTTTCCTAGACCAAGCCGAGGCTGCTCTTCACGGGCAGCCTCCTTTGTTTGTATAATTTTGCCTGGGGTTCGTTTTAACTTGTGAGCGGGTATCCTGTTTCAGTGGTTTCAGAATTCGGGATGCCTGAACGACAGGCGTAGGTTTTTTTAAATTGTTTGGGTCTGAGGCAGAAAGTTGGTTTGCGACAGCGCCTCGAGGTGGTGTTGGCCATAGCGTTCCATGTATTCAACCAGGAACATAAACGCCGTGTAGCCTTCATTTTCTTTTTGTTGACGCAGGCGTATAGCGATGGCCTCGATCATTCGCGCGGCGGCGGGAAATTCTTTAGGGAGGGTTTCGTGCAGGGCCGTGGTCACCTGGTGTGTGCGTTGTCTTAGCTCAAGATCCGGCCACGCGGTGTCGAAGATGCGGAAGATGAAACGGCGCTCGTTGAACTGGGGGATCACTTCATGGAGGACAGCGCAGAGGCGGTCAAAGAATTCCGGGGTATACATTTTCTTTTGGGTTAGGGTGATGCGTTGCTTTGGTGTGAAGTAACAAGCCCCACATGTCAGCCCTATGTCAGGAGGGAAAAGAAAATTTTTTGGTCTGCATGCCTATGGACAACGCCGCGATCAATTGTTGATGCGGAGTTCGGCTTTCATGCCGCGGATCTGATTGAGCAGGGCTTGCTGCCAGGTGATATCGGCGTCCCATTTGGTGCCAAAAAAGGCGTTTCCAGAGTCGATGTGTTTGAAATAGAATTTGAAGATGGTGGTGTTGGAAGGAATGTTTTTTAACTGCTGCGTGGTTTCGGGGTAAGTCACAGAAACCAGGGCGCTTTCGGATTTGCTCATGTCATAGCCCAGCAGTGCTTTGGCCACCGCGCCGCGGGTGTGGACCGCACATAAAACATAGAGAAGGCCCTGTTTGCGCATCTCCTTTTCGGTGAGATTGGGCTCGGTCATTTTAAATTTCAGGGGATAGTTGGCCGTGAAGATCGCTTCCAGCTCTGCGTCGATGGCTGGATCACCCGTTTTTTGCACCGAGAGCGGGTCAACCTTGAGATCGGGGGCGTAGAACTCATTTCGCTTGCCCAGGATGGGGTTTACGGTGAGGCCGGTTTCGGGTGTGTCGTTGATGAGCAGGTTTTGTTTTTTCTGTTGGGTGGCCCCTGTCCGGTAGAGGGCTTTCAAGGCTTCCAGCAACACACTGTTGGACTCCGACCATGCCGCCTGGCCGGGGTCGACCACGGTTTCCTTCTCGTTGAAGGCCGTTACGGTGACGCGGTAATTGGTTTCGTCCCGTTCCACAAACACGATGTTGGTCATTTCGCGTTTCGTAAAATAGTCGGCAAACGCTTTTGTGATGTCTTTGCTGGCCATCAGCATGTCCAACTCAAAATAGGCGACGGCATCTATACCGCTGCGTTGCAGCATTTGTTGCACATCGAGGAGATTTTTTTCCGTCAGGGAATAATCATAGAAAACAACGCTCCGGGTGCTCAACAATTTTGCGGGCAACCCTGCCTTCAGGTTCATTTGCTCGATCCATTCCTTTGGCGTCACTACGCGTTGGGCGATAGCGGGCGTGGAAAGCAGGAAAGTGATGATGCTAAAAAAAAGTATTCTCGTGGATCGATGCATGTTCAAGGTGGCCAGTCAATGTATTTTGAAACGAAAATACG
>Ga0209050_1002966_pt1 | contig 13253 bp, 15 predicted proteins | sample Araplavi_mTSA_r2_FD_184276 | JGI IMG/M metagenome (GOLD analysis project Ga0209050, IMG submission 184276) | Arabidopsis root microbial communities from North Carolina, USA - plate scrape MF_Cvi_mTSA_r2 (SPAdes) (version 2) | ecosystem: Host-associated > Plants > Roots > Endosphere | place: USA...
CGGCTGCTACCCCAACTTCCCGGCTGTCATCTCCAAGATCCGGCACTTCGAAGATAAGGAGTTCGACGATTTGTTCTCGCGCACGACATAGAACGCTCGCAGTGCTTGCGTTCCGGCGTTCAAGCGATAAATCCTCTGGAACCGAGCTGATGTTGTTGGTTCGTGATGTCGAATGACCTATCCTGGAGCGATGACATTCCTGGATTGGCTCAGGTTGCGATGCGTCAAAAGTCACCGACGACAAAATCTCCGCGAGATAACTCCAGCCCGGTTCTGGCACGTGAACGAGAGGTCGCCAAGACCGAGGCCATCAATGCTCTTCTCACTCGGCCGATCACAGTTCTTCCAGCCAAGGTTGGCGACCCGATCCGACCCTTTGCACTCGGGCTCTGGAATGAAATCCGCCCTCTCCTGAAACCAGAAATCAGCGTGTCCACACTGCGCAAGGCGATGGCAACCTATGTGCATTCGCGGAGCTATCAGATTGCGGTCGCGCGCCCCGGATCGGTCCGCCACGACATCAATGGCGCCCAGGTCGCTCCTGTATCGGACGCCGACAGGTTGGATGCACAACAGAAGTACGAAGGCTTCAAGGCGCGCGATGGATCCTGCAATCCAAAGTCGCTACCTCCCCTCCCCACCCCGGCGTCAAAGACGGAGGTGATCCGCGCTGGCCTCCTCAAGCGGAAGGACACCTCGCGCTAGACAAGTAGCAGCCTCTCTGGGCGCCCGAGCAGCAGCCGCAGGGGGATTGCCAGGGCCTTCATTGAGACGGCGCCACCACGAAAATACATCAATCGCCTTGAGCGGATACGAACCCTCGACCCTGAGCCGTTTTTCAGTCTCGTGCGGCCGATGCGGTCGCTTGTCGTTGGCTAAGCCGCGTTCGCCCTATGCTTCCGAGCCCGCCCGCGGTATGCCCACAGTCCGGACTTCCAATACTACGACGGTCAATTCAGGCGTAGGTTTTTTCACCAAATGGTGCTATTTATAACACCGAAATCAGGAAGCAATCATGCGATCGACTATCAACCTCGACGACACTCTCATGGAAAGGGCCAAGTCCCTAACCGGCACGAAAGAGACTGCCGCTCTGGTCCGCCAGGCATTGGAGACGCTTGTTCGAGTGGAGTCCGGAAAACGCCTCATCGCGCTCGGGGGAACTATGCCGGATGCGGAGGCAGCTCCACGCCGCCGGAGCGCAGCTGCCAAGTGATCCTTGCCGACACTTCAATCTGGATTGATCATTTCCGGCATACCGATGCCGAGCTGCGTAGGATTATTGAGGACGATCGTCTCCTCTGCCATCCGGCCGTGATCGGAGAGCTTGCACTTGGCAGCCTTCGGGATCGCAGTAGCGTGATAGCATTCCTGTTGGCTCAGCGCGAAGCGCTCGTCGCAACGCACGACGAAGTCATGATGATGATTGATCGCCACGCCGTTTTTAGCATGGGCATTGGCTACACGGATGCCCATTTGCTGGCCTCGGTTCTCCTCGATCAGCGAGTGGCTTTGTGGACAAGAGACAAGCGTTTGAGGGCAGCGGCCCAAAAGGCCGGGGCGTCCCTGCACACCCCTGCCCATTCGCGGAACTAAACAATTAATTAATGAAAGGCCATGGCCGTTGCTCACGGTCGAGCCACAGGGCGCAAAATTCCGGTTGATACATTATGCGATCTCTTTGGCCCAGAACGTGAACATCCTTGCAACAAAGCCCCGCACGGGGCTCGTGAAGTACAGCTCCTTTCGACCCCGACGCCGACTTTGGCGCGCACACGATCTAGGGATCGATTCAGCCTGAGCGGACCGCCAATTTTACTCGGCTGGCACGATGTGCCGAGGAATGAGCGCTGCGCAAGTAGCCCAGGAACGCCCATCGTCCTGCGGTTACGGGCCGGGCTTGCCCTGTTTCTAGTACTACTTTTCACAGGGCGAACATCGCGCCGCGTCTAATCTATTGCCGGATTCATCCAACTCTCCGGCGGGAGGCAAGGTCGCCCATACATCGTTCTATTCATGAGATTTGCCTCTTTCTTAAACATGGTTTGGTAGTTGTGTTTCGCAGAACAACGATCTGAGATTGCAGAGAAACTTGTGAAATGGTCGCCCGACATTCAGCGCTCGATCGTTCGCCGCCTCATCGCTTCCGTCGTCCTCGCTTGCTTGCTACGGAGGCAGGAGCGAGACGAACGGTTTTCCCAATCGGTATTCGCAGCCGCTCCTGACGCGGCGAGAGCATGACACGAATCGGCGCCGGTTCCACAGCAGTCGCGGAAGCGCACCTTTTCTGACGAGCAACTGACCGAATATTTGAAGGCGGGCCTGGCGCGATACCCCACGGCGATACAGCGCCTGTTGCGACACATGCGTGAGCCTTTTTCCATGTCTCGGAAAGTCGTCAACCAAAACACAACTGGCATTGGCAGACCAAATGCCGTTCATCTCATCGATGGCGCCCGAAGAGCGCTACAAAGCCCGCTCCCGGCTGGTAGGGGACTTTTGCGACGCCATTGCAGAGTGCATCCATTCTGACACAGGAATCGAGGATCCGACACAGATCTAGTTGCTAACGACCGCCATACCGCAATGATGCGGGCGGTTATTTGGAGATCAAGATAATGGATGCTTTGGGTGCGGTCGCATTGATAGCAGGGTTATTCTGGCTGACCAGGATTCCGTTAGCCGAAAGCGCTCTACACAACCTCGACCAAAAGCGAGAACTTATCGCCGAGCAAGTAGCCGCCCGTGGTCGGCTTTTTGACTGGCTCGCGGCGTTGCCAAGTTGGCCAGGATGCGCGCTTCTCTTGAGGTGGCAAACGCACAAAGAAGCCCAAAAGCTGTGACCGGCGTAGCTTTCGATTGAACAGGGACGCGCCATCCGCGTCAGCGCCATGTACCTGAAAGAGGTCCTTGGCAAGGTCTAATCCAATAGTCGCGACATTCCACATGGACCGATCCTCCTTGATGGTATTGTGGGAGTGTCGAATGTATCAGCGCACGGATAAACTCGGTATCGAACCAAGCTGGATCGGCTTGAGGATAGCCTCGCCACTCGCCCATGAAAGGCGATCGATCCATTCGATGTGGGCCATAGATCCGTGGCGCATATGCTTCATATGGGCAGATGCGGTATCGATGAGGCCGAACGAGTTGGCTGCCATTCAATTACAACGCGGCACGGGAGCTTGAGATGCCCCATATGCTTCCGCCGGACCATCGGGGCGAAATCCTCCGCGAGGAGTATCTACTTCTTCTTAAAATGGACGCCGGCGCACTGGCGAAAAAGCTCAATTCTCCTCGCACCCGCATCGAACGTATAGCGGCGGAGCCAACACCAATAACCACGGATACCGCTCTGCGTCTCGCCAGTTTTGGCTCAACAAGCGGATCCGCTTCAGGTGCTGGCGGCGAAGCCGCCACAATCCGACGGGATAAATTGCTCCCAACGTAGCAAACAGCGCGATCCCACTTGATCCAGCAATTTCTAGTCGATAATCGCAGGTGAGGAAGCACTCAATCAGCAAGCGCAAATCATGTCGACACAGCATGCCGAAAAGTATCGGCCGGACATCGATGGCCTCCGAGCCATCGCGGTCCTTTCCGTCGTAATCTACCACGCCTTCCCCGGTGGAAAGCTGAAGGGCGGATTCGTCGGTGTCGACATTTTCTTCGTGATCTCCGGTTTCCTGATCACCGGTATCCTGCTCCGCGAACTGAAGGCTGGAACCTTCTCCATCCTGAAGTTCTACGCCAGACGCGTGCTTCGGATTTTCCCAGCCTTGATCACGGTATTGGTCGCCTGTCTCGCTGCAGGTTGGCTTGGTCTCTTCTCTGATGAATACGCTCAGGTCGGGAAGCACGTCGCCGGCAGCGCCGCCTTCATCGTCAACCTGCTGCTCTGGCAGGAGGTCGGTTACTTCGACGTGTCGTCGGAACTGAAGCCCCTGCTGCATCTGTGGTCGCTCGGCATCGAGGAGCAGTTCTATATCGTCTGGCCCGTCTTCCTATGGCTCGCCTGGCGCTGGCGGTTCTCGTTCCTCAAGCTGTCTCTGACGATCGCGGCCGCCTCGTTCGCAGCTGGCGTCTATTACACCTACGCCGACCCGACGTTGGCATTCTACGCGCCGCCTACCCGGTTCTGGGAACTGATGGCGGGCGGGATTCTCGCCTATTGCCTGGCGCAAGGCATATCGCCGAGCGACCGCCACCGCGACGGGTTCTCTATCCTGGGCCTAGTCCTGATCGTCGTCGGCCTGCTGGTGATCAAGAAGAGCTATACTTTCCCGGGCGCTTGGGCGCTGCTGCCGGTGGCGGGCGCTGTGCTCCTGATGGCGGCAGGGCCGGCCGCCGTGATCAACCGAACGGTGCTCTCTAATAAGGTGGCGGTCTGGTTTGGCCTGATCAGCTACCCACTCTATCTATGGCACTGGCCGATTCTCGCGTTCCTTCGGATCGGCAAGGCCGACGGCGTCTATCGCGAAATAGCGTGGGAGAGCCGGACGATCGCGGTGCTTGCGGCCATCGCTCTCGCCTGGGCGACATATCGCCTTATCGAGCGCCCGATTCGATATGGTGGCGACAAGCGGGTGTGGGTGCCGGCGCTGTCCGCGGGCATGATTGCGCTGCTCTTCACCGGCGCCGGTGTCTACGGCATGAACGGCATACCAAGCCGAGTCGAGCTGTCGCCGCCTTCCGCCGCCGTCCTTTTCGCCGACTACCCGCACCCGCTGAAAAACGCCACATGCGCCGAGGTGTACCCGGATCTTGCGGACGCATGGAGTTGCCTGCTGTCCAAGGACAGGCCGGCCGATGTCGCAATCATCGGCGATTCGCACGCTCACCAATATTTCCAGAGCCTGGCGAAGAAGCTGCCGAGCTTGAGCGTCCTGAACACCAGCGCGCCAAATTGCTTGCCCTTCTCTGGACATGCCCGCTGCGAAAAAGTCGCTGCCGACACGATCGCCTTTCTTGAGAAGAACCGATCGATCGAGACCGTCATTCTCGCCGGCTATTACAGCGTCCTCGCCGCCGGCATGAAATATGAGAACATCGAGGGCCAGCGGGTTGCCGCTGACCTCACCGATGAGCGTCGCGAGCGGTTTGAAAATGCTGGCCGGAAGATGCTGGCGGCCCTCGCCGCGCAAGGAAAGCGCGTCATCGTCCTCGGCGACATCCCGGACATGGTTTTCAGGCCGCGCGATTGCGTGGGCTTCGATAATCCGTTGATGGCGTCGCTTCGGGGAAGCCTGAGCGCCAAATCGCTCGACAAGTGCGGTATCCCGGAACCCGATTTCCGCGCCCGCATCCAGTCGTTCGACAACTCCCTCGCGGCCGTCCTGTCGGAGCATCCGAGCGTGTCGAAGTTTGATCCGCGTCCGCTTTTCTGCGACGGCTCTTATTGCATGGCCTATCGCGAGCCGACGTTCCTCTATTGGAATAGCGACCATCTGACCATCGAGGGGGCAGACATGGTCATTGATGCGCTGCTGAAGGCGGTGCCCATCGGGACGCCGGTGGCGGCCGCCTCGGTGAGCAGCGTGCTATAATCCCCCCTTTCCGACTATCACCAGCACGACCCGCCGGACCGCCTCTGCGAAACTGACGCCGAGGGCCATTGGCGCAATACCGGTGAGGCGAACTTCACCCAACCTTCCCGCTTCGGCAACGGCCACGGAAATAGAGTCCTTATAGACGTCCAGTCCAATATATGCATCGTCAAGAGGTTGCGCCGCTCGGGAAGTCTTAGACCGGTAGTCAGCCCAAAGTAGGCGCGCCAAAATCATCTGTTTGTTGAACAAAGTTGGAGGCAGGACCCCGGTGGGGAACCCTCGCAAACGAACATAAGAGGAGTACCGATATCCCAGATACCCTCAGTCAGAAAACGCCCAGCCTGGTCATCACGCCCGCCATAGGAGGCGCCAACGAACCAGTACAGACCATGCTGTAGAACTTCCTGCTCCTCATGCGGCGAGGGAAGCATGGCAGGCCACTGGAATGTCAGGCAGCCCACGCCCCTTTCCTGTCGAAATGAGGGAGGCAACTTCTTCCGAAAAACCGACGCCCAGTCTATCCTGGAGTAAATTGTTTGCGAGGGTTGATGCGAATCATCTTCTTGATCGGGTTCATTGCAGCCTTAAATCTCGGGGGCTGTTCTTCCACGTTGGAATGGGCGCGAATGAATACCTACAACTTCGAAGCTCAGAGGGTGGAACTCGAAGGAGAGAAGTTCGATGTCTACCGTCACAAGACCGACAAATCTCTCATGGTCTCGCCGGTAGCCGCTTCGCCTGCCCCACCCAAGTTCGTTACGCCCTTGATGCTGGATGAGAAGCTCCGAAGCACCGCCCGGAGGTATCTTGAAAACCAAGGTGGAAGGGACTGTGTGATTACCGAAGGTCGACCTCTCCGAAATCAGGTCTATGAATTCTGGTATCAGTGCGCGCAGTGACAGCCCTCATGCGAGGTCTTCCTGGATTCTGCCCGAATCGCTTCTCGCGGATATTGTGTCGTGACATCGGCGCCGACGACGAACGATCGAACAGCCCTGGCGCAACGTTTAGGCAGAAGGCCAATCAACCACAAAGCTTCTAAGCTTTGTCCCACAAAATCACTGGAAGTTGACCCAACCAGAGAGGAAGAACGAGAACCAACGCCGCTACAAGGCGCATGGATAAATAGGGCAATTCAAGGCAAGGCTCACACAAGACAGTAAACCGATAAAGGCCGCTACAAACGACTTGCGTGATCGGCCTCCAGGGGCCCCGTTGGTCGATGATGGAGGGCGCCTTGCACCAGATAAAGCTGAGTATCTGCATACCGACGTATAATCGCGCACCCTTCTTGGAGAAAGCTCTCGGCTACTTCGTCGACCTCTACAAATTTCCCTTCTCTTACGAGATTGTTGTTTCCGACAACGCCTCGACGGACGATACTTGCGAGGTCGTCAAACGTTTCCTCGGCAAGGGGTTGCCCATCCGCTACTTCCGGCAAGTAGAGAACTTCGGAGCGGAAGCCAATAGCTTGGGCTCATACCGGCACGCGCTGGGAGAATATGTTCTCTACCTCGCGGACGACGATGTGCTTATCAATGAGGGGATAATCGAGGCGATCAGGTATCTCGATCTGAATATTGATGTCGGTGCTTGCTACGCGCCTTGGTACACCCATGATGAAGTGGATGGACGAGACAATCCGCCCTTCTATTCCGTCGCGAAGAACACCAAGTTCAAGAAGCAGGCGTTCGAAAGTTGCTTCGACTTTTTGATTGACGGACACGTGTTTCCCGAGATCGCCATCTTCCGATCTTCCGCGCTCCGGTCAGCTCTAGTCCAGCGCCACTTTGCCTACTGGGCATTCTCGCATCTCGCGCATTTCCTAGACCAGGGGGCCGTCGCCTTCCTCGAGAATCCGTTCTATCGCCAAGTGATCCGCTCGAAAATCACGCGCGACCGCCCACAAGCCGGCCACGCCGAAGTTCTGACCGCGTGGGACCGCTATCGGGGCGGGCTAGAATACTTCCTCTACATAGGCGCAAAACGAGGGGCAGTGGACATGAACGCTGATAAGCGCCGCACGCGCGACGCCCAAGTCCTCGACTTCACGATGGTGCGGATGACGGTTGCCTTGCGAATGTGGTTCCAAAAGCGGGACTATGTCCGAGCCTACGAACTCTACACCCGGCTTATGATGGGGGGGTTCGCCAGTCACCCTGAGGTCGCCGAGGCGCGTAATGTTCTGCCTCTGATGGTGGCCGTCCAAACACTTGCCCAACAGGCCAACACCGCTCCCGAAGTCGAAAAACTGCTGCTACACGGTGTCGACAACCACGATTCGTTGGCAGACCTTCTGCGTGAGGTTGGCCTACGATCTGAGATTGAGATCGTGGCCCCAGCAACAGAACTGACGGAGACTGAGGTTGGCCGTACCGCCGTGTTCGTCACGGAAGTCCGCGACCGCGAGCACTATGTCCGCAAGGGACACCCGCCAAATTTGGTACTCAGCGAAAGCGACCTCCTGAGCCACGTGCTAATGTGAATTTGGATTGGTGCACGACGCGCCATTCATGACAACGGAGAAGAGGCATGTCGACAACGGACGACCGCCAGGAGTTTGAGGCTCATAAAGATAGGATGAGCCGTGCGCTCGCGCAGGATGGAGATGCGCTGAAGCGGTCTGTCGAACTGCTGATGTCCCTGAACCGCTACGACTACCCGTATCTGTGGTCTTGGATGGGTGTTCCTATTATCCAATTGCCGGCAGACGTCATGGCGACCCAAGAGGTGATCTGGAACACGAGACCTGACGTGATCATCGAGACAGGTGTCGCGCGTGGCGGTTCTCTCATCTTCATGGCCTCTATCCTTGCTGCGACTGGACAGACCGAAGCAAAGGTGATCGGCGTTGACATCGACATTCGAGCGCACAACCGCGAGTCTATCGAGACACATCACCTGGCGGATCGGATTGAGCTCGTGCAAGGAGGGTCGACGGATGAATCGACACTCGAGCAGGTACGGGCACTTATCCCGCCGGGTGCTAAGGTCATGGTCGTTCTGGACAGCGACCACACATTCAAGCACGTCCTCGACGAATGCCGAGCATACGGGCCTTTGGTGAGCGACGGATGCTATCTCGTCGTAGCTGACACCGTGGTCGGCCATATACCGGAAGGCAGCGCAATCCAGCGATCCAAACAGTGGGAAAAGGGCAATGATCCTTTGACCGCTTTGCGTCAGTATCTGACGGAAACCCAGGATTTTGAGGTAGATCCTGCCATCAACGGGAAATTGGTATTCTCGTCATCGCCAGGCGGCTATTGCCGGCGTCTCAAGACGTCAAAGTGAGCGAGGCAGTTGATGGCAAAGTTTGATCCGGTCTTTGTAAAGGCGAATGAAGACCGCCAACACTCGCTCATGATTCCGATCGTGTCAGATGGCGGCCATGTGATTGGTCGCCTCTGCTGTCTCGACCAGGCGAATGCTTCTGACCCCACGACGATTGCCGCTCTCACCGCATGGCGGAATGCCAACAAGGAGGCCTTCCTTACCCAATTCGAGGCAACCGAAGCCCGCACGGCCAACTGGCTCGCAAAGGTGGTTGTGCCCAGCGGAGACCGGATTCTATTCTTGATCATCGATGCTGATGACAAGCTTATTGGCAACGTCGGCTTCGCCAACCTAACTGAAGAAAGTGCCGAACTTGACAACGTTCTACGTGGCGAGGTTTCGCGCTATCCGAGGATTGCAGCGGCGGCCGTTCAGAGCCTCTTGGCCTGGGGCTTTGCGGACCTTGGGCTGAAATCGATCCACCTCAACGTCTTCGCCAACAACGACAAAGCAATCGGGCTATACACAGCTCTTGGTTTCTTGCCGGGAGAGGAGCGGCGGCTGTCGGTTCTTCGTTCCGAAGACGAAATCCGATACCTGATCGAATCCGATGCCGGTGAACCCGTTGAGTTCGGCTACCTCTATATGATCCATGGACGATCAGAGGGTGCTCAAAATACCCAGAAGAGTTTGTAGCGCGTTTTCCTTCGAGCGTCATTCCAGCACATTCGGAAAAACTTCATTCTGGTGAAGAGGCTCGCCCTTGGAAGCTTGTGGAGTAGCTTATAGCACCCGAGCGTATAGGCTAGCCGTTGCCGCAGTTTGTCGCGGAATGACTTCGCGCCATACTTTTTCTCCGATCCCGATCCCTCCATGAAGTCGTAAGTTGGGCCGGGCACGTACGCAACGAGGTCTCGGATTACGAACTCGGCAATGACGTATGACGCTACGCACCAGGGATTATTGAACTCGTACCATCGTCCCATCAGCGTATCGATAGCCGAAGAGCGAAATACACCATAGACCCATTCACCAGGGAATGTCAGGTTCCGCGGGACTTCTCCGGCAGCATAGCGACGCGGGAAGCCGAACGTCGAGGGCGATGGGTGTTTAAGTCTTACCACATCGCCGCGAATGCTCTTGGTCGAACCCGTGGCAAGCAGCTTGCTATCGTCAACTTCTAGGGCGCCGACGAGCTTGGAGAGAAAGTCCGCCGACGAGAAATCGTCACATGCGCGAAGGCAGAAAAAATCGCCACTGTCCGCTCCGAGGCGGAAAGCTTTAGCGAAATTATCCATTGCACTGAGATGCTGCTCGTTGTGAACGATCGAGAAGCGACGGTCCCGCTCGCAGAACTTCTCGGCGATCTTCACCGTGTCATCCGTGGAGCAGTTTTCTAGGATGATCGCGCGGAAATCTCTAAACTCTTGGTCGGCGATACACTGAAGGCTCGCCTCCAGCGTCTTGGCGCCGTTGTACACCGGAAACACCACGACAACGCCAGATTGCTTCGACATCATTGAGTTCCTAGTCACCTGAATTTTCAATCCGGTGACTATCTGCCAGAACCGGAAAACGCAACAGGCCCAACGAGCGTTGACTACGGCATGTACGTTCGCGGTCCGCGCCCATTCTCTTCCAGATCAACCTTCAAGCGACCGCCCTCGCCGCCTTTGCCGATCACTCAAGCTTCCCGACGGCGCGAAAGGTGAAGCAAAGCCTGGGGTGGATCCCAGTTTCGGTGGTCAAGCTGCGATCACCCCGAACTCCGATCTCCTACCAGCAGATCATAGAGATTGCTCACCAAGTCGGCCCGGATCAGGGCCTTTGGAGCAATTCTCTCCGTATGGCTTGATTGCAAGAGCAGCAATGAGTTTAGTCCGCAGATGGCTGCCATCTTAGTGCTCGCTACGTCCGCTGCGAGCCGGGGCATGTAGCTCAATGGTTAGAGCCGTCGGCTCATAACCGATTGGTTGCAGGTTCGAGTCCTGCCGGGCCCACCACACCATACTGGTCGTTAAATGGCAGCAGGAGCGGTCGACGGCTTGGCCATGTGGCAGCGTGTGCCTGCCCTTTGTTGCCGCGCTTCGATTACACCTCATCCGCACCACGACTGCTTAAAGCCTACCCAACGGTGCGCCAGCCCTTCGTCGACCAGCTGGGCGCCAAGCGACTGCCCGCCGCGGTAGACTTCGCGCAGTTTTCGGCCGTACTTGTCCTCGTCGCGCAGACCCGCTTTCAGGCCGAAGGCACCGGCATTCAAAAGAGATTGCAGGCGGTTCTTCGCTTGCTCGCCGAGCTCCTTCTCCCCCGCGCAACGCGGCTCGCCGATCTCGGGCGTGTCGATGTCTGCGATGCGGTACTTGATGCCGTCAAGCCAGAATGTATCACCATCCACGACGCACGTTGTCCGAGCGCCCGATCCGCATATGGGGAAGGATGCGGAAATGATGTCTTCTGGCGGCACGGTTGCCCATCCGTAGGCGACACCTATCACGATGCCAGCGAGAGGCATGACAAACACCCAAGGGGATAAACTCCTTCTAGGCGCCGCCGGGGCTTTGATCGGATTGAATTTGGTAAATCTCCCCACGGCCTTCCGCGACGCTCTCGGCTTTCCTGTCCCCTTGTGAGGCAGGTCACGACCAAACATGGAATTAACGGCGAGAGCAGCGCAAACTAGCACGCCGGCTATTACGAGCCCTAAGGGCGAGTAGCTTCCTCCTCCGCCGCCTCCACCCCATCGCCTGCGGCGACCGCGCGCCTCAGCGTCATTTGTAAATAGGAGCAGAAGTGGGCCGAGCACCAAAGCGCGGCGGGTTAACTGGGATGGAACGACACGCATCTGGGGACGAGCGCCAGAACCGACAAAAGCCCCCTCTTGCAATATCGTCCCCCCTAAACGCCAGACACATAGGCAATCAAATTAGGCGATGCTTAATAAGTCTTGACTGTAGCGTGCATTATGAGACGCTTCAAGCCATCGGTTGTGGGGACGACTGAGTGTGGAGAGTAGCGTAAGGGGGCGTTTAAGTTGAAACCAACTTTTGGGAAATTGAGACGTGGACTGTGTCTGGCCGTTTGCGCGGCCCTGCTCTGCGGGTGCCAATCCGCGACCACGACGTACACGGCGAAGGAACAAGGCTCGGACAATCAGAAGTGCCAGATGTTCGGCTACAAGCCTGGCACCGATGACCATCGGCGGTGCATGTTCTATACCTACGGCCAGCGCGAGCGGCAGACGGTCGCCAATAATGCCGCCAATAATCAGGCAGCGGCAGCGGTATTGGTAGGTGCAGCCGCCGTGGGGCTGGCGGCAGCAGCGATTGCAACCGCGCCGCGCTATCAAACCTATCCGCGCTACTGGTGCGGCCGCTGGCGTTGCTACTATTATTGAGGGTGGCCGATCGCAATATCACTATTTAGGTGTGGGGGGCTTGTATGAAAATGCTCGCTTTTTCTATCGCATGGGCATGCGTTGCGTTGCATCCGGCGGCCGTGCTTGCTGACGGCAAAACTAGCGTAAGTGCTGCTTACGCGTTGTGCAGCGTAGTTGATAGTACCGGACTGGGAAGCCAGCTCTGCGAAGTGTCGGGATGGAATTCATCGGTAACCGCAACCCCTGGACATGAGCAGTTCTAAAGCGAGAAAGGTGTGCGCCCAGGTGGCGGCCCTTTTGAAACAGAAGGGCATCAGCTTCGACGCCGGCTGGACGTTTCAAATAAGATCGCCCTATAGCGGCTCACCATCCACAGCCGGACGAAAGCAGTTTCGTTTTAGGCTCTCTGAGCAACTCCTATCACTGCTTGTGCTCGGTGCTCCCTTCTCTTTGTCAATTTGGTCGGATATTGCCGTAATCTCGACAACCAAACTGGCTCTTCGTGTCGCTTCGCAGTTAATCGGGGTCTTCCTCACTTTGTGTGGTGATGAGTGTTGTCCGAGCGGCAGCATGCGTGCTCTGAGGAGTTCCGGGCCTGCTCTGCCGTACATCGCGCGTTTGATCGTCTTCAGGCGGTTTATCTGGCCTTCTGCCTGGCCGTTGCTCCAGGGCAATTCGATGGCGTTGCGGACGGCGCCGATGTCACGGTGCAAGACCCCCGCGAACCGGACCATCGGGGGGAGCCCGGAGCTGATGGTATCGTCGATCCAAATGTCGAGCTTGCTCGATTCACCGCTCCGGAGAATGCCGCGAAATCGCATGACAAGGCTGCGCATCAGGGCAAACTCATGTGATCCCTGCTTCAGGGCCGCTTCCTGGCCAATTGTCACCATCGAGGATGTGGCGCGAGACCGGCAAGGCGGCGCTCCACGGGATCTGCTCGAGGTCATCGTGGAGCAGGTGCGGGTCCAAGTTCTCACCGGCAGCGTGTCGATCGATAGTGCCGCGCAAACATTGGACACCAGCGTCCGGACGCTGCAACGTGAACT
>Ga0209050_1002970_pt1 | contig 13231 bp, 12 predicted proteins | sample Araplavi_mTSA_r2_FD_184276 | JGI IMG/M metagenome (GOLD analysis project Ga0209050, IMG submission 184276) | Arabidopsis root microbial communities from North Carolina, USA - plate scrape MF_Cvi_mTSA_r2 (SPAdes) (version 2) | ecosystem: Host-associated > Plants > Roots > Endosphere | place: USA...
GCGTATTCCCCGTAGGTTTCGTCATTGGCAACTATAGGAAGTTGCAACAGTGGATTTACGAGTTCTGTTACCAACTCGGCATGCACCTAAAGTTTCGCAACCGGCGTCGAATCCTAAACGGCCCCGAGCCTGGTGCTCTGTGAATCAAGTGAGCAACAAGCCTGCACAGTGTACGTCAACACGACTCAGAAGGCCAACCCGAAGGTAGGCCACCACACATCATGGGTTTGGCTGGTTGCTCTGTTTGTCAGCGAGTGCCAATGCCTGGGTGGCTTCGGTGACGCATTTTGTGTCGTCTCCGGAGGCTTGTGAGGCTTCGGCGCTGGACATCAGTCTCTTGATCTCCATGGCGGTGCTTCCGGAGGTCGCCGGCAGCGCGTTCACTTTGCCTTTGAGCTCTTGCAGCTTGCTCGTACACAGGTTGTTGTCCGCAGCAAATGCAGGAGAGGCCAGCATTGCAGCGGAAATGAACAGACCAGCGAGTGTGGTGCGCTTCATGGGTATCACCTTGAACGGATGGGGCCTACCTCAAAGACTACGATTCAACACAAGAATTCGGTTTTTTCAGACAGCGTGCCAAGCTTTTCCCTCGATGCGGGCGGTTACACATTCCCAGACCCCGGATGCAAAAAAACCCGCCGTTGGCGGGTTTTGTTTTGCTTCGTATCGGATTACTTCCCGCCTTTTTTCGCGTCGGTGAGGGCCTTGATGACGTCGTTGGTCTCGGCGATGCAATCATCAGTGCCCTGCTTGGTGCCTTTTGCATGGTCGGCTTCGGCTTGCTCGACGGAGGCTTTTACCTGGTCAACCATTTCCGGAGGAATCTGTGCCTTTGCGTTTTCGATGGTTTGCAGATTGACCGCGCACTGATCTTTTTCTGCGGCAAACGAGGGGGAAGCGAGCATAGAGGCAGTAATAAACAAACCTAACAGCACAGAACGATTCATGTGTATCTCCTTGAGCTGAAGGGCCAGGCATTGCTGGCCATCAAATCGAGCTACCGAGTGTTGGGAGAGTCCCGCATTGGCGGGACTTGATCAGTGGACTGCGGTGGCACCTCAGGGTTCTGTTTTTTACTGTGGAGCTATCGATTCCGGCAAGTAGGTACATCTATGCACCTTCCTTGGGTCCTTCTATCAGGGCACCCTAGCCTGGGTAACGCGGTCCACCAGATAGACTAGACCGTGGTAATCAATGCCGCCATGTTGCGTCAAACCGATCTCACAGGTGCGGCTGGTGGAGATGCCTTCGCTGCATTGTTGCACCGCGTCCTTGAGCGTGCGCAGCGAATGGGCATTCAATTGCGGCGTGGTGAAACCCTTGTCGCCGGCGAAGCCGCAGCAGTGAATGCCCTCAGGAATGACCACGTTTTTGCTGCATTTGCGCGCCAGATCGATCAGTGCCTGACTTTCGCCAAGGTGCTGAGTGCTGCAGGTGACGTGCACTGCAATCGGCGCTTCCTGCGGTGTGAAGTCGAGGCGATCCATCAGGTGCGTGCGGATGAAACGCACCGGATCGTAGAGGTCCAGTCGAACGTCGCCAAGGTCTTGAGTGAGCCGTAACGTACAGGGACTGGTGTCGCAGTAAATCGGGTCGAGCCCACCGCGACTGGCGTGCAGCAAGGCGCCGATCAGTTCCTGGCGCTTGTGTTCGGCGTGTTCGGCGTAGCCTTTGGAGGCGAATGGCTGGCCGCAGCAGAGGTTGTCCAGATTGTCCGGGAAGACCACCTGGTAACCGGCCTTTTCCAGCAGCCCGCGGGTTTTGTCGTACAACGACACCTGCTCTTTATCCCCCGCCGCCGGCCCCATGACCCGCGACACACACGCCGCCAGGTACACCACCCGAGGGCGTTCGTCCGACACGGCAGGACTGAAGCGGATGGCTTTTTCCGGCTGCGGCATGGCGTTGGTCCATTGCGGGACCTGACCTTTGGACAGCTTCGTCAGTGTCGACGAGAGTTTTGCCAGGCGTGGCGCGCCCAACAACATCCGTGCGCCATTGGCGACGTGCAGGGTGAACCGCGCCCCTTGTAGCGCCGTGGCGAAATTTCCTTCAAGCCAATTGGCGGTTTTCGTATGGGTTGCCGTGCGGCTACGGAGTTTTTTCACCAGTTCGCCGGTGTTGATGCCGACCGGGCAACGTTGTGCGCACAGGCCGGTGGCGGCGCAGGTGTCGATGCCTTGGTATTCGTACGCGGCTTCGAGTTCGGTGGTATCGATGCCGGCGCGTTTTTTCGCCTGAATATCGCGCCAGATCACGATGCGTTGGCGTGGGCTCAGGGTCAGGCCCTTCGATGGGCAGACCGGTTCGCAGAAGCCGCATTCGATGCACTTGTCCACAATCTCGTCGGCGGCCGGCAAGGGCTTGAGGTGCTTGAGGTGGATCTGCGGATCTTCGCTGAGCACCACGTCCGGGTTGAGAATCCCGTTGGGGTCGAGCAGACGCTTGAGTTGCCACATCAACTGGTAGGCATCGCTGCCCCATTCCAGCTCGACGAACGGCGCCATGTTGCGCCCGGTACCGTGTTCGGCTTTCAGCGAGCCGCCGAACTCCACTGCCACCAGTTGCGCCACGTCGTCCATGAACGCCTGATAGCGTGCGACTTCTTCCGTGTTGTTGAAGCCTTGGGTGAAGACGAAGTGCAGATTGCCTTCCAGGGCGTGTCCGAAAAGGATCGCTTCATCGTAGTGATGTTTGTCGAACAGCTCGATCAGGCGATTGACGCCGATGGCCAGTTGTTCGACCGGGAAGGTGACATCTTCGATGATCACCGTGGTGCCGGTCTTGCGCACCGCACCTACGGCCGGGAAGGTGTCTTTGCGGATGGCCCAGAGGCGGGCGTTTTCCTTTGGGTCTTCAGTGAAGTCGACCTGTTTTTCCACCGGGAACGCCTGCAGCGATGCCATGATCTGCGCCAGTTGTTCATGCAGCAGGGCGGACGACGCTGCGCGGGATTCGATCAGCAAGGCGCAGGCATTGTTCGACAGATGCTGTACGAAAGGCGGCATGCCGGGTTTGTCCTGCACTGAGCGCAGGCTGCGCCGGTCCAGCAGCTCCACGGCCGACACCGGTTGGCTTTTCAGTACGGTGACCGCGTTGCAGCAGGTCTCGACATCCGGGAAGACAATCAGGGCCGAGGCCTTGTTCGGGTGGTCGATCACCGTGTCGTAGGTCACTGCACTGATGAACCCGAGCGTGCCCTCGGAGCCCACCAGCAAGTGGCTCAAGATATCCACAGGCTCGTCGAAATCCACCAGGGCATTGAGCGACAGGCCAGTGGTATTTTTCAGACGGTATTTGTGGCGGATTCTCGCAGCCAGATCAGCGTTGGCGCGGGTCTCGCGACCCAGCGTCGCCAGACGCTCCAGCAACGCGGCATGGCTTTGGCGAAACGCCGCGACGCTGGCGGCATCTTCAGTGTCGAGACGACTGCCGTCGGCCAGCACCAGACGAATGCCCGCCAGGGTGTGATAGGTGTTTTGCGCCGTGCCACAGCACATGCCGCTGGCGTTGTTGGCGACGATGCCGCCGATCTTGCAGGCGTTGATCGAGGCCGGGTCCGGGCCGATCTTGCGTCCGAACGGCGCCAGCCAGGCGTTGGCCTGGGCGCCGATCACACCCGGTTGCAGGCGGATTTGCGTGCCCTGGTCGCGGATCTCGCGCGCGTTCCAGTTGTCCCCCAGCACGATCAGCACCGAGTCGCTGATCGCCTGGCCGGACAAACTGGTACCGGCGGCGCGGAAGGTCACCGGCACCTGATCGCGTTGCGCCAGTTGCAGCAGCGCCACCACTTCGTCTTCGGACTCGACGCGGATCACCAGTTGCGGAATCAATCGATAGAAACTGGCATCGGTGCCGAAGGCCAGGGTCGATAGCGGGTCGTCGAAACGTCGCGCTTGTGGAATCAGTTGCTGTGCATCTCGCAGGAAAGCGGCCGGTAGACTCATTGGTCCTCCAGGATCAGTACCACCAGGTCTTTCGGGCCGTGGGCGCCGTACGCCAGCACTTGCTCGATGTCGGCGGTCTTCGACGGGCCGGACACCAGCAACGCGTTGGTCGGCATGCCCTGGGCCCATTCGAACTCCTGCTGCACCTGATAGAAGTTGTCGCGGATTTCGCTGGCCTTGAGCAGGGCGAAATGCACAGGTGGCGCCAGGCTCATCAAGCGCGGTTCTTCCCGGGTCGGCCAGATGATCAGGCTACCGGTTGCCGCGATGGCGCCGAGGCTGCCGGTCAGGCTCGCCGGGGTGTCGTTGAACAGTTCGGCTTTCCATTCTTCGACCGGACGGTCGTAGGCTTTGAGCGCCGGCAGATCGGGATTATTCGCCCAATGCTGTGTGATGCGTTGACCGTGGGGCGTTGTCGGTGCGATCAGCAGGCTCGGCAACTGGCGATCCCGTAGCAATTGCGCTAACAGCGCCGGCCAGTCTTCACCGGAGGTCAGGTGGATTTCCGTGTGCACCGCTTCCATCAGTTTGCGCAGTTGTGGAATGCGTTGCTCTGGCGCGTAGGAGTAAGGCAGGGTCACCAGATCGACATCAAAGTTGTCGGCCACCGGTGTGGTGCCTGTCAGACTTTTACGCAGTTTGGCGAGGATATTTTGCTTGGCGCTCATCAGCGGTCTCCCTGTTTGGCCAAGTGCTCGCGGGCCATGTCATGCAGTGAGCGGGCGGCGGGTTTCGGTGCGCTGTGGTTTTGCGTCCACGGGCCGACATTACTCGGCGTGAGGGCGCGCAAACGGGTGGCGAAGAAGCCGAACAGGCGATACAGCGTCGGCGAACTGTTGAGCTTCGCCCAGGCATTCCAGAGGAACCGCTCCTTGCGCGAATACTTGCTGCCCTGGCCACGCATCACTTGATGGGGGCTGTCCGGGGCCTTGACGTTTTCTTCGCGCAGGCGCCGCAGCAACGCAGGGATCGGGATTTTTACCGGGCAGACTTCGCCGCAGGCACCGCACAGCGAAGACGCGCTCGGGTGATCCGGGACTTTCGCCAGGCCGACCATGTGCGGGGTGACGATTTTTCCGATAGGGCCGGGGTAAACCTCCCCATAGGCATGGCCGCCGATTCGGGTATACACCGGGCAATGATTCATACAGGCACCGCAGCGGATGCAGTTCAGGGTCTGGCGCAATTCGCTGTCGGCAAAGGCCTGGCTGCGACCATTGTCGAGCAATACCAGATGCACTTCCTGCGGGCCGTCGAGTTCATGTGCCTTGCGCGGGCCGGAGATCATGTTGACGTAGGTCGTGATCGGGATGCCCAGGGCCGAGCGGGTCAGCAGCGATAGCAACGGCACCACGTCGCGCAGGTTTTCCACGACTTTTTCGATACCGGTAACGGCGATGTGCACGGGCGGTACGGTGGTGGTCATGCGACCGTTGCCTTCGTTTTCCACCAGCAGCAGGGTGCCGGTTTCGGCCACGGCGAAGTTGACGCCGGAGACGCCGATGTCCGCTTCGAAGAATTTCTGCCGCAAGACCTTGCGACCGATCTGAATGAGTTGGTCAACGTCCTTGGTGTATTCCACCCCAAGTTTGTCGTGGAACAAGGACGCGACCTGACCGGCATTCTTGTGGATCGCCGGCATGATTATGTGTGAAGGCTTCTCGTGGTCGAGCTGGACGATGTACTCGCCCATGTCCGATTCCAGGCATTCAATGCCCCGGTCAGCCAGGAAATGGTTCATTTCCATCTCTTCACTGACCATCGATTTGCCCTTGATCACTTGCCGCCCCTCGTGAGCGCGGATGATCGAGAGGACGATGCCATTGGCCTCGTCCACCGTTTCCGCCCAGTGCACTGTCACACCGTTGCGGGTCAGGTTCTGTTCCAGTTGCTCGAGCAGGTCGGGCAACTTGGAGAGCGCGCGGGCACGGATTGCATTGCCCAGTGCGCGCAAGTGTTCTCTTTCATGGGCATCGCTGAACGCCGCTGCCCGTTTGGTCATCAGTGAATCCATCGCCTTGCGAAAGTTGCCTCGCAATTGCGCGTCTCCCAGCGCGTTGTGGGCGCGGGTGCGGAAATCTTCTTCTACGGCAACCGTAGGAATAATCGTGGAGGTGCTCATCGTGCACCTCCGGTACGCTGCCACAGGAAGCTGGCCAGATGTTGACCGCGCAACGCTTCCTGCTGTTTCTCCAATGAGCCGTTGATGTTCATCAGGCAGCCGCAATCGGCACTCAATACCTTGTGCGCGCCGGATTCCTTCAACGCCCGGGTCTTGTCCGCCACCATCGCGCCGGAAATGTCTGGCATACGGACGCTGAATGTCCCGCCAAAGCCACAGCACTCACTTTCGTGATCGTGATTGACCCGCTCCACATTGCTCAACTGCGACAGCAATTCGCGGCCGTGCAGGTGGGTGTTCATTTCGCGACGTGCCGAACACGAAGTGTGCAGCGCCACTTTCACCGGCTCGCCGCTGTCCTTGAACTGCACCTTGCAGACAAACAACAGGAACTCGGCCAGTTCATAGGTTCTGGCAGCCAGGGCCTGAACCTGTTTCAACGTGTCCGGCTCGTCCTTGAACAAGTCGGCGTAGTGTTCGCGCAACATCCCGGCGCAAGAGCCCGACGGCACCACCACCGGATAATCCCCGGCAAACAACGCCAGTTGTGAGCGTGCGACGGTCCGTGCCTGTTCGGTGTAACCCGAGGTGTAGGCCGGTTGTCCGCAGCAGCTTTGCCCTTGCGGGTACTCGACACGAATGCCTTCGCGCTCCAGCAGGTGGATCGCGTCCATCCCGGCTTCGGGGTAGAACAAATCGACCACGCAGGTCCCGAACAGGTAGACCCTTGAGGGTTTCTCGCTGGGGTATTGCCGAGGCTCGGGCAGTGGCGGGGCGACACGGGTCGCATTCGGCACAGCGTTGTAAAAAAGCTCGCTCATCAGGCGTGTCTCCGGGTGGTCCCGGTTATTCGTCTGTTGAGGCCGCTGAATATAGAGCCGGAAGCTTTCAGCAGCCTTACAGACCGGGGTGTGAATTGCGGACGCCGGGGGCGTGGCCCGGCGTCGGTTTTTACCGTTTTGCTTGTAGTCCTTAGTGCACCAGCATGCCGGTGAACCAGTAGGCCTGAGCCAGGGTGATCAAGCCGACAATCGTTGCAAAGAATAGGCTGTGCTTGAGGGTGAAGCGGAACAGATCCGATTCCTTGCCCACCAGGCCGGTCGCGGCGCAGGCCACGGCGATCGATTGTGGCGAGATCATCTTGCCGGTCACGCCGCCGCTGGTGTTCGCCGCCACCAGCAAGGTGTCGTTGACGCCGATCTGGTGCGCGGTGGTCGCTTGCAGCGAACTGAACAGGGCGTTGGACGAAGTATCGGAGCCGGTGAGGAACACGCCCAGCCAGCCGAGGAATGGCGAGAAGAAGGGGAACGCCGCACCCGTCGCCGCCAGTACCAGGGCCATGGTCGAGGACATGCCCGAGTAGTTGGTGACGAAGGCGAACGCCAGCACCATGCCGATGGACAGGATCGGCCAGCGCAGTTCGTAGAAGGTCTCCTTCAAAGTGGTAAGACCAGTTTTGACGTTGATCTTCAGCACCAGCATCGAGATCAGCGCCGAGAAGAAGATCGCTGTGCCAGTGGCAGAAATCGGGTCGAGTTTGAACACTGCCGGAATAGCCGTTGGCGTAGCCACGATCGGCGCGACCTTGATCACCATCTGGTCCAGGTGCGGAATGGCGAAGTTGAACACGAAGCTGTACATCGAGCCGCCAGCGGCGAACATCGCCTTGAACGGCTTCAGGGTCCAGATCGTGACCAGTACGGTCAGAATCAGGAACGGCGACCAGGCCTTGAAGATTTCCCCGAGGCTGTAGGGCGAAGCCACGGTTGTGCGCTTCTGGCCGAAACCACCGACGCTGGCGCTCACTACCGAGGCCGAGACAGCGCCGACGATGTGCTGGCCGGCGGCGCGTTTTGGTTGCCAGACCTTCAGGAACAGGGTCAGGGAGATCAGTGCGGCCAGGGCCGAGGTGATGTCCGGCAGTTCAGGGCCGATGAAGTTCGAGGTGAAGTACTGGGTCACGGCAAAGCTCAAACCGGCCACCAGCGCTGCTGGCCAGGTTTCCCGCACGCCGCGCAGACCGTCCATCATGAACACCAGCCAGAACGGCACGAACAGTGACAGCAGCGGCAATTGGCGGCCGGTCATGGCGCCGATCTTGAAGGCGTCGATACCGGTCACTTGCCCGGCCACGATGATCGGAATGCCGAGGGCGCCGAAGGCTACGGGTGCGGTGTTGGCGATCAGGCACAAGCCGGCGGCGTACAGTGGGTTGAAGCCCAGTCCTACAAGGAGTGCGGCGGTAATCGCCACTGGCGCGCCGAAACCGGCCGCACCTTCCAGAAATGCGCCGAAGCAGAAGCCGATCAGCAGTACCTGCAGGCGCTGGTCATCGGTGATCGACAGGACCGAACTGCGGATGACTTCAAACTGACCGCTCTTGACCGTCAGCTTGTAGAGGAACACCGCTGCCACGATGATCCAGGCAATCGGCCACAGGCCATAGGCGAAGCCATACCCGGCGGCGGCAAGCGCCATATCGACCGGCATCTGGAAAGCGAAGATCGCCACCAGGATCGACAACGCCAGGGTGATGCTGCCGGCCACGTGCCCTTTGAGGCGGAACACGGCCAGGGCCAGGAAGAAAAACACGATGGGGATGACGGCGGCGAGTGCGGACAGGCCGAGGCTGCCGAGCGGGGTATAGAGCTGTTGCCAGGTTTGCATATGGGGTGGCCCCTAATTGTTGTTGGTCAGGCACTGATCAGCGTTCTTGGATAATTGGTAAGACCAATTTACAATCGCTGTTGGCTAGGGTAAAAGCCTTGTAGGCGGTGTGTCAATTTGCCGCCCTAAAACTTTTGTCGAATGCAAAGTGCGCAGGTCGTCCGTCTGGTATGACCAAATGCGCTGTGGCAGGTGCTGGCGCGGCGCCGATAGGCCAGAATAGAGCCCCGGCGAGCCGTCGGATCGTGGAGAAATCGAGTTATGGGGTTTGATCAGATTCGTCAGCGCCGTTTGTCTGACGATATTGTCGAGCAGCTTGAGGGCATGATCCTCGAGGGCACGCTGAAGGCCGGAGAGCGCTTGCCGGCCGAGCGCGCGTTGGCCGAACAATTTGGCGTGTCCCGCCCTTCGTTGCGTGAAGCCATTCAGAAGCTGACCGCCAAGGGGTTGCTGGTCAGTCGCCAGGGCGGCGGCAACTATGTGGTGGAATCACTGGGTACCACCTTCAGTGATCCCTTGTTGCAGCTGCTGGAAAGCAACCCCGAGGCGCAGCGCGACCTGCTCGAGTTTCGCCATACGCTGGAAGCCTCCTGCGCCTACTACGCGGCGTTGCGCGCCACTGATGTGGATCGCGAGCGGCTGACCGCGGCATTCAACAAGTTGCAGGACTGCTATTCGCGCCACGAAGAGGTGAGCCGTGCCGAAGAGGGGGCCGCGGACGCAAGCTTTCACCTGGCGATCGCCGAGGCCAGCCACAATGCCGTGCTGCTGCATACCATCCGCGGGCTGTTCGACTTGCTCAAGCGCAACGTGGTGACCAACATCGGCGGCATGTACAAGCAGCGCACTGAAACCCGCGACATGCTGATCACGCAGCATCGGGAATTGTACCAGGCGATTATCGAAGGGCGCGCGGAGCAGGCGCGGGAAGTTTCCAGCCGGCACATTCTGTACGTGCAGGAGGTGCTGGAAGAAGTGCGTCAGGAAGTGCAGCGCGTGGCTCGGGCGGAACGGCGCAAGGGGATGTGATGTGGAGGGGGGGGCGTGGCGAGGGAGCTTGCTCCCGTTCGGCTGCGCAGCAGTCGTCAGCAGTTTAAGTGATGGACGCCGTCAAGCGAGGGGCGCTTCGCACCCCAGCGGGAGCAAGCTCCCTCGCCACAATGCAGCAATCCGGCAGAAAAATCAGTCTTCCTTGCCCTTGTTGCGCACCGCACGCTGCAACTCGCGACCCGCGTCGCGTTCGCGCTCGGTATCGCGCTTGTCGTATTCCTTCTTGCCCTTGCCCAAGGCAATCTCGCACTTGACCATGTGCTTGCTCCAGTACCAGGACAGGCACACGCAGGCGTAACCCTTTTGCTGCACCGCAGCGGACAGCTTGTCCAGCTCGCGACGGTTGAGCAGCAGTTTGCGGCTGCGCACCGGGTCGGCGATGACGTGGGTGCTGGCGGTCGTCAGGGGCGTAATGTGACTGCCGAGCAGCCAGGCTTCGCCATCCTTGAGCAGGACATAACTGTCAACCAGTTGCAGCTTGCTTGCCCGAAGACTTTTTACTTCCCAGCCGGCCAGGACCAGACCAGCCTCGAACTTGTGCTCGATGAAGTAATCGTGTCGCGCCTTTTTATTTTGCGCGATGGTCCCTGTTGGGTGTTTCTTCTGTTTAGCCATAGGGGCGGCATTATAGGGAGTTACAACAGAGTCGGCTACGGGGTTGCTACGTGCTTGAGCAGGTTGATTGAATCCCGGACAATGCGGCCTCTTTTTTGAACGCTTGGGCGTGATAACGATGTCGACAGACAAGGTTTCTGTCCACGGCAGTTGGGCTAGCCGCTGGGTCTTCATACTCGCCGCGACCGGTTCGGCCGTGGGGCTGGGTAGTATCTGGAAATTCCCGTACATGGTCGGCGTCTATGGCGGCGGTGCCTTCGTGCTGATGTTCCTGGCCTGCATCGCGCTGATTGGCGTGCCGGTCATGCTGGCCGAAACGCTGATCGGCCGGCGTGCACGACAGAGCCCGGCCAATGCCTTGAAGGCGCTGGCGGTCGAGGCGGGGCACTCGGGCAAATGGTCCTGGGGCGCATTTGCCGGAATGATCACGGCGTTGCTGATCCTGTCGTTCTACAGTGTGGTGGGCGGCTGGTCGCTGGATTACATCATCGACATGGGGCGTGGCGATTTTCAGGGTGTGACGGCGGATCAGGTGGGGGCTTACTTCGGCAATGTCATTGCCGACCCCTGGCGCCTGACACTTTGGCACACGATTTTCATGCTGCTGTCGGCGGTGGTGATCGCAAAGGGTGTGGTCGCCGGGCTTGAGCGCAGTCTGCGCATCATGATGCCGTTGTTGTTCGTGATGGTCCTGGTGCTGCTGGGCTACAGCATGACCACCGGTCATTTCATGGAAGGCGTGCATTTCATGTTCGACTTCCAACCGGAAAAGGTTCTGGACGGTTTGTTGCCCGCGATGGGGCATGCGTTCTTTTCCCTGAGCGTGGGCGTCGGCTCGATCATGATCTATGGCGCCTACATGCCGAAGAGCTCGTCGATATCGGGGACTGTCGTTGGTGTGGCGCTGCTCGACACCTTCGTTTCCCTGGTGGCCGGCCTGGCATTGTTTCCGATTGTTTTCGCGGCGGGCCTGAACCCGAGCGAAGGGCCGGGGCTGATGTTCGTCAGCCTGCCGTTTGCCTTCGGCAACGTGGCGTTCGGGCAGTTGATGGGGGTGGTGTTCTTCGTGCTGGTGGCGGTCGCTGCCTGGAGTTCGGCGATTTCCCTGCTTGAACCGATGGTGGCCTATCTGGTCGAGCGCACTAAAGTGAGTCGTGCGTGGGTCACCTTCTGGCTGGCTTTCAGCTGCTGGTTCGTCGGCCTGGGCACGGTGTTCTCCTTCAATATCTGGAAGGAGGCCAAGTTCTTCGTGAGCGAAGGCGGGATGTTCCACCTCTACCAATGGGGAGCAACCGGTGGTCTCGATTTCTTTGGCGTGATCGATTTCTTCACCTCGCGAATCATGTTGCCGCTTGGCGGTTTGTGTTTCGTGGTGTTTGCGGGCTGGATCATGGGGCGTGAAGCGGTGCGCGACGAGTTGTCGATTCGCAACCCGGCGCTGTTTGGTCTGTCCTTGTTCTTGATGCGCTATGTGGCGCCCATCGGCATCCTCGTAGTGTTTGCCGCCCAGCTGTGGAAGTGACGCTGACATGACGACACACATTTCACGTTCGGCCTTGCTGCCGTACCCGGCACAAGCGCTGTATGACCTGGTCAACGACGTGGCGCGCTACCCGGAGTTTCTGCCGTGGTGCTCGTCGGCCGAAGTCTTGGAGAGCTCCCCTGAGCATATGCGGGCGAGCGTTGGGGTGGCCAAGGGCGGCCTTAGCCAGCATTTCGTCACGCGCAACACCCTGGTTCCCGGGCAGTCGATCGAAATGAACCTCGAAGAGGGCCCTTTCACCCAATTGCATGGCATCTGGGTATTCAAGTCGCTGACTGACAAAGCCTGCAAGATCAGCCTCGATCTGTCGTTCGATTATGCCGGGCCACTGGTTCGTGCCACCTTGGGGCCGCTGTTCAATCAGGCCGCCAACACCCTGGTGGATGCGTTCTGCCAGCGTGCCAAGCAGATACATGGTTGAGGTCATGATTGAAATCGAGGTGGTCTACGCGGCCGTGGACCGTCAGGTGCTGCTGACGCTGACGGTGCCGGTCGGGACGAGCGTGCGGGCAGCCTTGCTTGGGTCCGCCCTGGCTGGGGAGTTTCCGGAGCTGGATCTGGCCAATTGTCCCGTAGGGATCTTCGGCAAGGTTGTAGCCGATCCAGAGCGTCGGCCTGTTCTGGCAGGAGATCGTATCGAGGTCTACCGACCCCTGTTGGCCGACCCGAAAGAGGTACGCCGACTGCGCGCGGCAAAAGCGGCCGAGGCCAAAGTGCGGAATCAGTGAGTGGCTTGAACGCCAGACAATAAAAAGCCCGGACATGCCGGGCTTTTTATTGCGTCGCAAATTATTGCGGCGAGGTGTCCAGAGGTTGCGGTGTCGGGACCGGAACGGTTTCTACGCCGTCGACGTCCTTCTGGATCTGGTCCAGCAACGAACCTGGCTTGACCGGCTTTTCCGGTTTTGGCTTCTCGACGTTTTCTGCCGGGGCAGCCACTGTCGTGCCGCTGTCCTTGCCGAGAATTGCTTCGTCACGGCTCACGCCTGGCATGAAATCACCAGAGAGGCTGACAAGCTGATCATTTGGGTTGAAGATAACGCTGATGCGTTCCTGTTGGCGTTCACCGCCACCAGGTTGCAAACTGTACAGATAATCCCAGCGATCGGCATGGAACGTGTCGGTCAGCAGAGGGTTGCCCATGATAAACCGTACTTGCTTGCGGGTCATTCCCGGGCGTAACTGGTCTATCATGTCCTGCGTGACGACATTGCCCTGCTGGATGTCGATTTTGTAAACCCCGGGGAATGAACAACCGGCGAGTGCGAGCAGTCCCACAAAGGTGAA
>Ga0209050_1002972_pt1 | contig 13213 bp, 9 predicted proteins | sample Araplavi_mTSA_r2_FD_184276 | JGI IMG/M metagenome (GOLD analysis project Ga0209050, IMG submission 184276) | Arabidopsis root microbial communities from North Carolina, USA - plate scrape MF_Cvi_mTSA_r2 (SPAdes) (version 2) | ecosystem: Host-associated > Plants > Roots > Endosphere | place: USA...
CGCGGCGCCGGCCGGCAGGCGTTCGTCGCCGGCCAGCGGCGGCTGCAGCACGCGCAGCCGCTGCAGCGCCTTGGCAAGCGCTTGGCGCGGTGCCTGTTCAAGCTGCTCGGGCGTCATCTCGGCCGCCAGTTCGCAGGCACGCGCGACGGTCAGCAGATGCGCCGAGCAATTGCCGCTGTCGACCGCCGATACATAGCCCGGCGCCAGCACCACCAGCGATTCGGTGTCGTACCAGTTGTAGAAGTGGCCCTGCCAGCGCGGCAGGCGCTCCAGCGTGTCCAGCGTCGCCGCGAGCCGCTCCGTCATCGTGACCAGGCCGATGAAGCCGAGTTCGCGCGCGCAGGCCAGCGTCAGCAGGTACAGGCCGATGTTGGTCGGCGAGGTGCGGTGCGCCACCAGCAGGTGCGGCGTCAGTTGGACGTTGTCGGGCGGCAGGTGGTGGTCGGCCGGGCCGACATGCGTGTCGTAGAAGCGCCAGGTGTCGCGGGCCAGTCCCCACAGGTAGTCGCGGCCCTGCGGGTCCAGGGCGGCCTCGCGATGGAGCAGCGGCGCGCGCGGGGCGCTGGCCCACCAGATCCACAGCGGCGACAGCGCCCAGATGGCCAGCATGACGACCGCCGCGGCGCCGTCGACCGGCGCGCCCGACAGCCCCGCCATCGCGAGCAGGCCGCCGAGCACCGCCGCCGCGATCGGCACCCGCAGATGCTGCGCGGCGAGCGCCGCCAGCTCACGCCGCGCCGCGGCCTGCGCCGCCGCGGCGGTGGTCCATTCGAGCAGATGGCGGCGCGACACCCACTGGCGCCACAGGGCGCGGCCGATGGCATCGAGGTAGAGCAGCGACAGATGCAGCAGCAGCGCGACATGCCAGGCCGCCAGGCCGAGCGCGCGGCGCAGGTCGTGGCCGGTCTCGCGATAGAAGTGGCGCCGCGCCAGGCCGTCGCGGCTGGGCACCAGCCCGGCCAGCGCGCCCACCAGCGGCCCGATCGCGAAGGCGCCCGCGACCACCGTCAGCGTCAGGCCGAAGGGCAGCACGCCGGTGCCCAGCGCCAGCAGCATCAAGCCCAGCGCCATCGGCGCGACCAGCGAGCGGCGCAGGTTGTCGATCAGCTTCCAGCGATTGATCGGCGCGAGGCCGTAGCGGCCCGCGCGCGCGATGAAGGGCAGCAGTTGCCAGTCGCCGCGCGTCCAGCGATGCAGCCGCGCATGCGCGACGTCCGCATGCATCGGCGAGTCCTCGACCAGCGTGATGTCGGAGACGCCGGCGCAGCGCGCCAGACTGCCTTCGAGCAGGTCATGGCTGAGCACCTGGCCCTCGGGCAGCCGCGCGTCGAGCACCGCATGGCAGGCGCGCACGTCGAGCAGGCCCTTGCCGGTGAAGCTGCCTTCGCCGAACAGGTCCTGGAAGATCTCGGAGCTGACGGCGCTGTAGGGATCGATGCCGAACTGGCCCACGAACAGGCGGTGATAGGGCGTGCTCGCCTGGTCGTCGGGCATCGGCGCGAGCACGCGCGGCTGCAGGATGGCGTAACCCTCGACGACGCGGCGGCGGGCCGCGTCCACGCGCGGCCGGTTCATCGGATGCGCGGCGGTGCCGACCAGCGCGCGCAGACGGCCCGGCGGCATGTCGGTGTCGGCGTCCAGCGTGATCAGGTGGCGCACGCCGGCGGCCGGGCGCGACATCGCGCCGAAGTCGGAGAACGGTGACGCGAAGGCCGGCGACGCCAACTGCCTCAGCAGCAATTCGAGCTTGCCGCGCTTGCGCTCCCAGCCGATCCAGCGGCGCTCCGTCGGGGACCACTCGCGCGGCCGGTGCAGCAGCAGGAAGCGCGGGCTGCCGTCGGCCAGCGGACCATGACGCTCGTTGAGCGCCGCGATCGCGTCGGCGGCGGTGACGACGATCATCGTGTCGCCGGGCTGGTGTTCCTCGTAGGCATCGGCGAGATCGCTCAACAGCGCGAACTGCACGAGCCGCTCGGGGTTGGCGAGGTGGTGCTGCTCCAGCTGCGCCACCAGCGGCGCGACGGCTTCCTCGCGCGGCAGCAGCACCGGCATCACGACGAGGGTGCGCTCGGCATCGGGGATGCCGGCGGAGAAGTCCAGGCGCGGGAGCCGGGAAGGGCGGGCGAGTTCGCTGATCCAGCGGTTGGTGAGCGCGACGACGGCCTCGGCGATGGGACCGGCGGCCAGGATCGCGGTGAGCCACCACAGCCAGCCCGGCACGCCGGCGCGTGCCTCGCTCATCAGCCAATACAGCCCCACGAGGCCGAGCAGCGCCAGTCCGCCGAGGTAGGCGACCGCCGCCCAGCGCTGACCCGGCGCGGTGTCGAGCGGCGGCCAGCGCCGCTCGCGCAGGCCCAGCGCCGCGAGCAGCGTGGGGCGGCCGGCGCCGCGCCACCAATAGATCGGCGCGGCGCGGCGGTCGGGCTCGCCGTCCTCGGGCGGGCCGGCGCGCTGCGTCAGTGCCAGCAACTCGCGCGCGATCTCGAGTTCCGTCCGCGCGCACTTGCGCGCCAGGCGCTCGATCTCATGCAGCGTCAGGTCCTGCGTGTCCGGCGCCTCGGCGGCGAAGACCGGCGATTCGCCCAGCGTCTGCATCACCGGGCTCACCGACTGGATCAGGCGGCGCCAATCGGTCTGGTCGATGCGCCGCAGCGCGGTGATCGCGTTGCGGATGCTCTGCAGGTCCTTGATCGACTCGTCCTGCTGCCGTGCCAGCGTCTGGGCCGGCGCCGGCAGACGGGTGCTCAGCCAGGCGGCGAGCTCCCCCATCATCGGCTGCGGGAGCTCCTCGAGCCGGTGGTCCAACTGCAGCCAGAAGGCCTCGGCCACGCCGCGCTCCTTCATCCGCGGCTCGAGCGCGGTGATCGCGTCCAGGCCGGTCTCGGCGGGGTGACCGTCATACCAGTGGTGCACCACGTCGCGCGCGGCCTGCAGCGTCGCGAAGCGCTCGGCCAGCCGGCGCAGGTTCTCGACCAGCACGACGCGCAGCGTCGTCGGCAGCGCCCAGAGTTCGGCCAGCGAGAGAGGGCGTTCCTCCTGGTAGGCGCGCAGGTAGGGACCGAGCAGGCCGGCGTCGAAGTTGCCATCGGTGTGCGCCACCCAGGCCCAGGCGATGCCGTAGATGCGGGGCAGACCGGCGAGCGGCTCGTCGCGCAGGCGCGGCAGCAGCCGGAAGAAGCCGCGCGGCAGCCCGCGGCGGACCTGGTGGGTCTGCTCGTCGATCAGGGCGGCGTTGTCCAGCAGCCATTTGCCGGCGGCGCCGAGGTGGCGGAAGTCGCGATGGCGCTTCTCGATCAGCCGGCGCGTCTGTTGCAGCATCGCGACGTTGTCGTCGAGCCGCGGGAAGAACTGCCCCGCGCCAGCGGTGCCCTGGACCGCCTGGGCCTGGGCGAGGCTGCGCCCATGCTGCTCGAAGCGCGCCAGGCCGAACAGCACCGCGCGCACGGGCGGCTCGATCGGACCGAGCGCCGGATTCAGCAGCGCAAGTTCTTCCGCAATTTCAGGGGGTGGCTCCGGGTTGGGGTCCGCCTTTCGGGCGGGATCGTCCGCGGGCGGCGCGGCGCTCATAGCCAGTGGGCGAACAGACCCAGGGTCACGGCGCTCAAGGCCGCCGTGGTGGCCAGCCGGGGCAGGACGGCGTCGTGAATGCGCTCGGCGAACAGGGCGACGCCGAACCATCGCCCGCGCGCCTTGGCGCACTGGACCAGGTGGCGTTGCAGCGCCTTGGCCTGATCGTTGGCGTGCGGGCCGGCTGGGCTGGTCATGGCATTCCCCTCTGAAAGTAGTTGAACCCGGATGAAACCGGACGTTTCAACTCGGCAAATCCCATGCCTGCGCATGGAAGGACGTTTGCCCTGCGCGCCGAGGGTGGCTGACCGTCATTCCCCTCCCGGCGAGGGGGAGGGGAGTTCAATGGGGGGATTAGCGGATCACTGGATCACGCCGCAGGCGATGCGGGCGCCGCCGCCGCCGAGCGCGGCCGGGTGATCCGAGTGGTTGTCGCCGCCGGCGTGGACCATCAGCGCGTGGCCCTTGACGTCGGCCAGCGTCAGGCGCGGCGCGAGCACCGGCTGCACGGCCTCGCCCTCCGCGTTGACGAACAGCGGCGGCAGGTCGCCCAGGTGGCCATCGCCCCACGGCTCGCCATGCTTGCCGGACTTCTTCGGATCGAAGTGCCCGCCGGCGCCATCGGCCGCGACGGGCTTGCCATCCTTCTCGCCAGCCGCGCACGACGGGTTGGCATGGACGTGGAAGCCATGCAGGCCAGGCGGCAGGCCCGTCAGCTTGGGCGTGAAGACCAGGCCGTACTTCGTCTCCTCCATCGTCACCGTGCCGACGGGACCGCCATCGCCCTGCGGCGTGGCGACCTTCAGGGTCACGGTGGCGGTGGCGTCCGCGGCCAAGGCGGCAGTCATCGGCAGACAGGCCGCGAGGGCGGCGGCGAGCAGGGGACGAAGGGTCATGCGGATCTCCTTTGGAAGGGCAGTGGGGTGGTAACTGGCATGCCAGGGACAGCGACGGATCGTCGTGCTAGTGCACTCCTCCAGCGACATGTCCCTTGCGCCATGAAGGGCTCAGCCGGCCATGCGGGCGACATGCTCGCTGGCATCTCGCGCACTGACGCATCGCCTTGGTGAGATCCCCCGCGCGGTCGCCTCGTGGGTGATGAAGTCCCAGGTTTCGGCAAGCGTCTCGCGCTGGCGCGTGGGATGACTGTCGCCAGGACTCTCCACTCCCACGATGAGTTCTGCCCGCTGCACTGCGAAAGGTTGCTCACGCCGCAGTGCTTCAAGGTCGAACATCTTCAGCTTCAAAGCCCGTTGGTCCGATGTCATTGAGCGCCCAACACGAAGCACGCCAAACTGTGCGACATAGCCACCATGGACGAAGCCGACACGCAGACGCTTCCTTGGCCCGAGCGGGATCGACACATTGAAGGCCGACGTCAATGATTTTTTCCGCTCGAGCGACAACACCTGCTCGCGAACCTTGTCCGCCCATTCGTCGAAGGCTCTCTGAGCCTCCTTGTCCGGCGACGTCGTGTCGGTTCCAAACGTTGACAGCGAGAAGGCGGTCGAGAGTCGCATGGCAATGTCGAACACCTCGTTGACGTCTCGTGCAACGCAGTCGCGCATGTTGCCGAAACGTAGACCACCGAACGCCGGCTCCAACTGCTCCACGGGCACAAGTTCGTCCAACTGGCGTTTGATGTCGAGCACCGTGTGGCCGACCAGGAATGTCATGCCTTGGCCGGCGGCGCCAAAAAGATGCGTGACCGTTGCCGGCGAAATGGCCTGGCGAATCGACGCCTGACCCGAGGCTGATCGGACGATGACCGCGACGCACAGCCTCTCGCCCGACCCTGGAACGGTCTCGAGCAGGAGCGGCCACCATTGGGCCTCGAAGCTAGGCAACTGATGTGCTGTCATCACTGAGGGATGAAATTGAGATGGCGCGTTGCTCAGGAATGAGGCGAGCGCTCAGGAGCGCGCCGAGGTGATGCAAGCGGGCAACGAGGAACTCTAGCACCGCCCCATAGGTTGCTTCGCCGCCTGGGACCTGTCGCAGCTCGGGAGGCATGCGGCCAAGCTTGGCATCGATCATCGGTGCTGCTCGCCCATGGAGCCGCGCGAGGAACTCCGAGCGCTGTGCGCGAGTCGTCAGCGTCGCCGCGAGGTGATTGGCCAACCAGTTCGTCACGGCTTCATCCGGACGAACATGTGCTTCGAATGCGCCTTCATGGTCGATCAGCCAAACGCACTGGTGAGGATCGAACACGATGTCTCCGGGGCCGCGGACCGAGTTGGCAATCCATTCATCCAGCACGCAGACGCCGTCGGTGAGCTTTGCCTTGCGGAGCATCTCGAGCATCAGCGAAAGGTTTCGGACTGGGTACGCGGCACCGGTGGGGCCGACCTGTTGACATCCGAAGGCGAGCGAAGCCGGACCGCGCGTACGTCCCACATGATGCGGTGCGACTGAGACCAGAAATGGGGGAGCGCAGGGAAGCCCGAGACAACTGCCGACCTGCGCTGCGACGAGTTCCGCCACGAGCTGTCGAACGCTCAATGCTGGCTTGACAAACAACATGAGGGTGTCCGCACCTCCGTAGGCCGGGCACAGCCAAACCTCGCTGCGGCGATCTATGTCATCCCTTGCCAGAAAGAGGGGAGCGGATGCTGCCGGGCAAGGACTTCCGCTTCACCGGGCCACGATCAATCGAAGCCCCAGCGCGACGAACACCGCGCCGGCGAGGCGATCCAGCCACAGTCCCGCGCGAGGCCGGCGCTGCAGCCACTGGCCGATCGCGCCGGCGAAGTAGCCGAGCAGGCCGAACAGCACCGCCGCCTGCAGCGTGAAGGTCACGCCCAGCAGCGCCGTCTGCGCGGCCACGTGGCCGTGCGAGGCGACGACGAACTGCGGCAGGAAGGACAGGAAGAAGAGGACGACCTTGGGGTTGATCGCGTTGGCGAAGACGCCCTTGAAGAAGAGGCGCCAGAGCGAGTCCTCGGCCTGCGAGACGTCGCCGACATGCGCGCCGCCGCGGCTGCGCAGCGCCTTGATGCCCAGCCAGATCAGATAGAGCCCGCCGCAGACCTTCAGCGCGGTGAAGGCCGCCGGCGAGGCGGCGATCAGCGCGCTGACACCGATCGCCGCGAGCACCGTGTGGCTCAGGCAACCGAGCGCGCAACCCAGGCCGAAGGCCATGCCGTGCCGCCGCCCCTTCGAGATGCCCATGCCCAGCACCATCAGGTTGTCCGGGCCGGGGGACGCCGTGATCAGCATGGCGGCCAGCAGGAAGCTGAAGAGTTGTTCAAAGGTCAGCATGGGCCGGGATGATAGGCGCTCGCCCTGCAACTATCATCACGCGCGCATTTCAATAGCCAGTCGCCGCTGCCACCCTTTCCAGGGATCAAGGCGGGTCTCCGGGCAACCAGCCTCGGAAGACCGCGCGACGGCCTCAAGAGGGAGGAACTCATGTTTGGATTCCAGTGGCGTCCGCGGGCGTTGTTCGTCGCGCTGGCCTGCGTGCTGAGCGCTTGTGGGGGTGGCGGAGGCGGTGGAGGCGGCGGCACCGACGCCGGTACCGGCGGCACGCCGCCGGGCACGCCGGCGACGACGTCGCTGATGCCGCCGGCGTCCACGCCGGGCGAGACCCTGGCCGCGGACGCCTCGGTCTATCGCCCGTTCGCCGCAGGCGGCACCTGGCGCTATCGGGGCGTCCAGACGCAACCGAACGTCGCCCAGCCCGTGGTCTACGACACCGTGACGCAGCAGCTCGCGACCAGCGTGGCCTCGCAGGTGATCGAAACGACCTCCAATGCCGGCAACAGCGGCAATGACCAGACCACGCTCGTCCTCGACGCCGGAACCATCACCGCCAACGACCACCTGGACCTGGCGCCCGGCGTGCGTGTGCCGGTTCCACGCATCGAGCTGAAGTCGCCGTGCGTGCCGGCGAACAGTACAACCTGATCGACCGGCGCATCGAGGACATGGGCACCGACGTCGATGGCGACAAGCGCAATGACACCGCGGACATCGCGGCCTACGCGCGCGTCGTCGGAATCGAGACCGTGGCGCTGCCCACCTTGCCCACCTTGCCCAGCATCCAGGCGATCCGGGTCGACACCACGCTGATGACGCGCATCAGGATTTCCACGACCGGTCAGTGGTCGCCGGTCATCCGGATCGAGGCGCGCGCCTGGTACGCCCAAGGCCTGGGACTGGTGCAACTGCAGACCGAACTGCCCACGGCCGACCTCAGCGGCGTGACCCGCAACGTGGAAACGCTGGTGTCCTTCGAGGGACCCGCCTCAGGCTATGGCGCAAGCCCCGCCAGCGTCGCGACCGTGCCGCTGACCAGCGCCGTCTTCCCCGGCCAGACCGTGTCGGGGTCGAGCATCGTCGCCGCGGTGCCGATGGGCGACCAGGCGCTGCTGTTTGCCAATCGGTCTGCCGACGGGCTCACCGTGTACCGCATGAACGCAAGTGGCGGCATCTCGGGCGTCCAGCACCATCTGGGATTGAACAATCAGCCGCGCAGCGGGTTCTATCTGCGCGTGGGCAGCGAGGCGGTCGCAGTGAATGGGTTCGGCCCGCTGGTGACCCGCTTCGACGCTTCGGGGAATCTGCTGGGCACGGTGGCGGCGCTGCCGCTGTCGCGGCCCGGGCGGCAGGGCGACGCGAGCGTGCTCGGCGCCGCCGCGCAAGGCGGCAACCTGGCGCTGCTCTGGAGCCGCGGCACAGCCGATGGCAGCGCCACCGAACTGGTGATGGGCCGCTTCGCGCTGGACGGCACGCCGGTCGGCGCGCAAGCGGTGGTGTTCACTGGCGGGAGCGTGGACCGGACCTCGTTCGCGTTCTCCGGCGGGCGCCTGGTGGCGGCCTGGTCGGGCCGCGCGACGTCCATCGGGGCCCTGGACATCCAGGTGGCCGCCTGGGCGCCCGACAGCGGCGACCTCCGGCAGACCGTGCTGTTGAGCGGCGCCTCGCAAGCGACCTATCGGCTCGCGCCCACCGTGGTGCCGCTCGACGAGGGCGCGGCGCTGATGTGGGCGCGCGACCTGCGTACCGGCGACCCGCTTCCCGAGTCCGCCGGTCTGCGTCTGGATGCCCAGTTCAATCCGGTGCGCGGCGGTGCCACGCTGGATGACGAGACCGTCCGGGGCATGCCGGGCGCGCGCACCGATTCCGGCTCGCCAGCCTTCCAGGGACAGGGGCAGCGGATGCTGGGGCTCGTCGACCGCACGGGGCCGCTGTGGCCGGATGTGCCGGCCTACCCGGTGAACCGGACGCTCACGCTCGTGAGCTGGTGGGACGCTGGCGCCGGACCGCTCAGCGGCGCGACCGTCAAGACCTTGCGCGTGGGCGTGGAGGCGAGCGAATTCAATGCGCTGCGGATGCTGATGCCGGTCGGCGACCGCCTGCTGCTGCTGGGTGGCGACTCGGCGCTGACCGTGCGCACGCTCTGGCTGCCGGGCAGCCGCTGAAATGAAAACGGGCCCTGATCACTCAGGGCCCGTTTCATTGTGGTCTTTGGCGGAGAGAGAGGGATTCGAACCCTCGGTAGGCTATTAACCTACACACGCTTTCCAGGCGTGCGACTTAAACCACTCATCCATCTCTCCGAAGCCCGCCATCATAGCGCAGTTTTCAGGCTCGCAAGGAAAGTTGTCGGATCGCCGCGGTGCGACGCACACGCGACCGTCCGCAGGCGGGCAGGGCGCTCAGCGTCCGGGCTGGATCACCTTGTCGCTCTTGATCAGCGCCATCGCCGTGCCGATCAGCCCTGAGACCTCGCTCATGTTGGCCGGCACGATCATCGTGTTGTTCTTCTGCGCGAGCTGCGAGAAGGCCTCGACCGCCTTCTCCGCGACCTTCAATTGCACCGCGTCCCCGCCGCCCGGCTGCTGGATCGCCGCGGCGATCTTGCGGATCGCGTCCGCGCTGGCCTCGGCGACCGCCGTGATGGCCGCGGCCTCGCCCTGCGCCTTGTTGATCTCGGCCTGCTTCTCGCCCTCGGAGCGCGCGATCGCGGCCTCGCGCTCGCCGGTGGCGATGTTGATCTGCTCCTGGCGCCGGCCTTCCGACGCCGCGATCAGCGCGCGCTTCTCGCGCTCGGCCGTGATCTGCGCCTGCATCGAGCGCAGGATCTCCGCCGGCGGCGTCAGGTCCTTGATTTCGTAGCGCAGCACCTTCACGCCCCAGTTGAGCGCCGCCTCGTCCAGCGCCTGCACGACGGCGGCATTGATGGCGTCGCGCTCCTCGAAGGTGCGGTCCAGCTCCATGCGCCCGATCACCGAGCGCAGCGTGGTCTGCGCCAGCTGCGTGATGGCGATGATGTAGTTGCTCGAGCCGTAGCTCGCGCGCATCGGGTCGGTCACCTGGAAGTACAGGATGCCGTCCACCGTGAGCTGGGTGTTGTCCTTGGTGATGCAGACCTGGCTCGGAACATCCAGCGGGATCTCCTTGAGCGAATGCTTGTAGGCCAGGCGGTCGACGAAGGGCACCAGGATGTTCAGGCCGGGCGTGAGCGTGGCGTGATATTTGCCAAGACGCTCCACCACCCACGCGTGCTGCTGCGGGACCACCTTGACGGCCTGCACGACGAAGACGATGGCGACCACCAGCAGGACCAGGGCGACGATTTCCATGAGCGGGACTCCTCCTCCAGGAATGAACGGGTAAGCGAAACGGATGCGGGAAGCGCGATGGGGCAAGGGCGGCGCGTTCAGGCCGCCTCGACCAGCAGGCAACTGCCCTCGACCGCGCGGATCACATGTCTGCCGCTGTGCGGGGCGCCATGGCCGACGAAGCGCGCCTGCCAGGCCGCGCCGCGGTAGCGGACCTCGGCGGTGCCGTCGGCGCGCCATTGGAGGACGTCCAGGCTCTGGCCGATGTCGAGATTGACGTTGGGGTTCTCGCTGGCTGGCGTGCGCGGGTGCCGGCGCTGGCGGCCGTGCCACCAGGCCACCGCGCCGCCGCCCACCGCCGCCGCGACCGTCACCTGGGCCCAGAACGGGCTGCCCAGATGCGCCGCCAGCGCCGCCGCCGCAGCGCCCAGTGCCAGCATCAGCAGGTAGAAGGTCGTCCCGCTGGCGAGCTCCGCCGCCACCAGTCCGCCGCAGATGACCCACCACCAGGTGGGCAGGGTCCAGTCCATCAGATCCTCCTAGCGGCCGGGCGATCCGTGATTCGCCCGGTCCTGTCGAATCGGACCAGTGTACGCCCCGGATCGAGGCCGCCGAGCGATGCCCAAGCGGGTCCCGGCGCCCGCATTTCCGGGCCATGGACGACGACGCCGTTCTGTTTCCGCGACACCCCCCGATCAACACTTGCGTGACACGGCTGACGCCCTACACTTCGCGCCTTTCTTGTTTGACCCCGCCCCGATCTGGAGGCTTCATGACGCCGCGTTTCCGCTTTCCCATCGTCATCATCGACGAGGACTATCGCTCCGAGAACACCTCGGGTTTGGGCATTCGCGCCCTGGCGGAAGCCATCCAGAAAGAGGGCTTCGAGGTGCTGGGCGCGACCAGCTACGGCGACCTGAGCCAGTTCGCCCAGCAGCAGAGCCGGGCCAGCGCCTTCATCCTGTCGATCGACGACGAGGAGTTCTCCGGCAACGGCGATGGCGCGGAGCTCGATCCGGCGGTGTTGAACCTGCGCAAGTTCATCCAGGAGATCCGCTTCAAGAATGCGGACATCCCCATCTACGTCTACGGCGAGACCCGGACTTCGCAGCACCTGCCCAACGATGTGCTGCGCGAGCTGCACGGCTTCATCCACATGTTCGAGGACACGCCCGAGTTCGTGGCGCGTCACATCATCCGCGAGGCCAAGAGCTACCTCGACGGCCTGGCGCCCCCGTTCTTCAAGGCGCTGATGGATTACGCGCAGGACGGCTCCTACTCCTGGCACTGCCCGGGGCACTCCGGCGGCGTGGCCTTCCTGAAGAGCCCGGTCGGCCAGATGTTCCACCAGTTCTTCGGCGAGAACATGCTGCGTGCCGACGTCTGCAACGCGGTCGAGGAACTCGGCCAACTGCTGGACCACACCGGCCCGGTCGCCGAGAGCGAGAAGAACGCCGCCCGCATCTTCAACGCGGACCACTGCTTCTTCGTCACCAACGGCACCTCGACCTCCAACAAGATGGTCTGGCACCACACGGTGGCGCCGGGCGACATCGTGGTGGTCGACCGCAACTGCCACAAGTCCATCCTGCACAGCATCATCATGACCGGCGCGGTGCCGGTCTTCATGACGCCCACGCGCAACCACTACGGCATCATCGGTCCGATCCCGGAGAGCGAGTTCTCGCCCGACACCATCCGCAAGAAGATCGCGAAGAATCCGCTGCTCAAGGGCGTGGATCCGAAGAAGGTCAAGCCGCGCATCATGACGTTGACGCAGAGCACCTACGACGGCGTGCTCTACAACACCGAGACCATCAAGGCCAAGCTGGACGGCTGGATCGACACGCTGCACTTCGACGAGGCGTGGCTGCCGCACGCGGCGTTCCACAACTTCTACGGCTCGTACCACGCGATGGGCAAGCATCGCCCGCGCCCGAAGACCGCGATGGTCTACGCCACGCAGTCGACCCACAAGCTGCTGGCCGGCATCTCGCAGGCGTCGCAGGTGCTGGTGCAGGACTCGCAGAACGTGAAGCTGGACAAGCATCTGTTCAACGAGGCTTATCTGATGCACACCTCGACCAGCCCGCAGTACTCGATCATCGCCAGCTGCGACGTCGCCGCCGCGATGATGGAGCCCCCGGGCGGCACGGCGCTGGTGGAAGAGTCCATCCTCGAGGCGCTGGACTTCCGCCGTGCGATGCGCAAGGTCGAGAAGGACTACGGCAAGGACTGGTGGTTCAAGGTCTGGGGACCGGACAAGCTCGCCGCCGACGGCATCGGCAAGGCTGCGGACTGGATGCTCAAGGCCAACGAGAAGTGGCACGGCTTCGGTCCGATCGAGGCCGGCTTCAACATGCTGGACCCGATCAAGTCCACGGTCATCACGCCCGGCCTGGACATGAGCGGCAAGTTCGCCAAGACCGGCATCCCGGCCAGCATCGTCACCAAGTTCCTGGCCGAGCATGGCGTCGTGGTCGAGAAGACGGGGCTCTATTCGTTCTTCATCATGTTCACCATCGGCATCACCAAGGGCCGCTGGAACACGCTGCTGACCGCGCTGCAGCAGTTCAAGGACGACTACGACAAGAACGCGCCGATCTGGCGCATCCTGCCCGACTTCGTCGCCGCCTTCCCGCGTTATGAGCGCATGGGCTTGCGCGACCTGTGCCAGAGCGTGCACGAGGCCTACGCGTCCGGCGACATCGCGCGCCTGACCACCGAGGTCTATCTGTCCGACCTGGAGCCGGCGATGAAGCCGTCCGACGCGTATGCGCACATCGCGCATCGCAAGACGGAACGCGTCGAGATCGACAAGCTGGAAGGCCGCGTCACCACCGCGCTGCTGACGCCGTATCCCCCCGGCATCCCGCTGCTGATCCCGGGTGAACGCTTCAACAAGCGGATCGTGGACTATTTGAAGTTCACCAGAGACTTCAATGCGAAGTTCCCGGGCTTCGCGACCGATGTCCACGGGCTGGTCGCGGAGAAGGGCAACGACGGCGTGACTCGGTATTACGTCGATTGCGTGGTTGATGCGAAATGAAGAACGGGACCCTCGGGTCCCGTTTTTA
>Ga0209050_1002973_pt1 | contig 13204 bp, 14 predicted proteins | sample Araplavi_mTSA_r2_FD_184276 | JGI IMG/M metagenome (GOLD analysis project Ga0209050, IMG submission 184276) | Arabidopsis root microbial communities from North Carolina, USA - plate scrape MF_Cvi_mTSA_r2 (SPAdes) (version 2) | ecosystem: Host-associated > Plants > Roots > Endosphere | place: USA...
GTTTTCTCTGCTATCGCAAGAAAGTATTGGAGACCATTCCGTTGGACCAGGTGAAATTTGTCGGCTATGCGTTCCAGATCGAGATGAAATTCCTGGCTTGGAAATACGGATTCGTATTGGAAGAAGTGCCCATCATTTTTACCGACCGCACACGCGGAGAGTCCAAGATGTCGGCGGGGATCTTTAAGGAGGCCTTTTTCGGTGTGCTTCAAATGACCGTACAAAGTTGGTTTAAGAAGTATATCCCACTTGGTCAATCTTCTTAAACCAATTTGTCAATCACTCTCCTTATTCCTGAAACCCGACAAAAGTTATGGGGCCTACGTGTGATTTCACCAGCTCCAGGTCTGGTTCGGTGATCTCTACTTCATAGCCATCCTCTTTGAGCATGTTCAGTATATCCTCTGCGGCTTCGTGCTGCTTGTAGATGTGATAATCTTCGCGGGCAAAAACGGGATAGCGTCCCAATTTCTGTTCGCGGTCTACAAAGTTAAAGCCACACAGGTACAATTTACTAGCGCTGTGTTGAATACGATAGAGGGGCATCTGCGGAAACTGTTGCAGCCATTCCACCACTTCTTCGCGCGTTCCTTGTATGATTTCCGTCAGCTTATAGATCTTCATCACTTCGCCCTGGTTGGGCTTGTCCAGCATGCGCAGGTCGAAGTTATGAACATAGGCTGACAGGCCTACGCATCCGCACAACACCATAAGCGGGTTTTGTGCATCTCCGTGCAATCGTACGTCCAGATTCTTCGCATTGAAGAATGCCTGAAGCCTACGATTTCTCTTTTGAATCGTGTTTGTTAGGTCCGGCCTAACTGGGTTTTTAAATTTTAATTGCATAACATTTTTAACGTTACTGATAAGGCGGGCTCCTTATGTAACAAAAATAGAAAATTATTTCAGTTTTAATATATTCTTAATCAGTCAAAACGGATGGCTCGTATAGGATTTATCCGTGCAATGACCATTGTAGGGACCAATAACACAATTGTGACGACGAAAAACGTTACAAGGTTCAGCACCGCAACAACCTCCCAGCTCCAGGAAATGGGGACAAAGCTCATGTAATAATCGTGTGCGTTTAGCTTAATTATTTTAAAATAATACTGTATTGCGCATAATCCAAGACCCAACAGGTTGCCCAAGACCAGACCCTTTACCAGCAAATTAATACCATTAAAAAGGAAAACCGACCGTATCATCTTGTCGGTTGCCCCCATGGCTTTGAGCATGCCAATCATTTGCGTGCGCTCCATCACCAGGATCAGCACAATGGAAATCATGTTTACACACACAACCGTCAAAATAATGAACAAAAGAATGTTGACCTGCCGACTGATGAGATTGAGCCATTCAAATACCTGGACGTACTTATCACTGATCAATTGCACATTAAAGTCAAGGTCCATGGCCTCACTGATGGTGAAAGCATCCTCTTCCATCCTTTCGGGTCCCTCATCCTTCACAAACACCTCCAAGCCACCGGCAAGGCTGTCGGACCAGTCGTTCAACTTCTGGATCATGCGGATATCGCCGATGATCACCTTGCTGTCGAAATATTCGGAGAGGTTGGTCTCGTAGATGCCGCTGATGGTGAGCTTGCGCGAGCGGATGGGATTCTGAAAGAAGTGCACCACCAGGTCGTCGCCAACCTTGGCGTTGAGCTTGCGGGCGATGATCTTGCTGACCACCACCTGGCGGGCATAGCCCGAGTCGGGAAAGTCAAAGAACTTGCCCTCCACCATGCTGGAGCGAAACGCGTTCACATCGTAGCTCTTGCCCACACCCTTTACAAACACGCCCAGCACTTCGTCCTGATCGGTCTTGATCAGCCCTGGCTTGTGGGCAAACTCCTGCATGTGGGTGACAAACGGATATTTCTCCGGATGGTCGTACGGATCCACATGATAGTTCATAGGCCGCTCTTCGGACGAATTGCTTGTGGTGAATTTGGTCACCACCATATGGCCGTTGAATCCATATACTTTCTGCTTCACTGTCTCCTGGAATCCCCGCATGATGAGGAAGGAAAGAATGCTGGCCGCCAACCCGATGCCAATGCTGGCGACGGCGATGCGATGGATGGTGGACGCAAATCCCTGCTGTTGCTCACGGCTTATTCTTTTGGATATGAAATAGGAAAGGTTCACGTGTTATTGCTAACTTTTCAGCCGTTAATGATTTCTGCAAAATAAGATAACCGCAGACCACAATCAACTGCCTGGAACGGATCATGAAGAAACTCCTCTTATTACTCTTGATCGTGTGGAATACCACGTATTGCACCACCCCCAAGACCACCGCCCCTGCGCCGGGCGCTGTAGCAACCACCCCAAGCCAAAAGAAGGAAGTGCTCACCGGCGCCGCACAGCTCGATGTGCTGTTGCCAAAGCTCCAGGGCAAACGTGTGGCGTTGGTCGTGAACTATACGGCCACGGTGGGCAAAACCCATTTGGCCGATACACTGAAAAGCCGTGGAGCCAACCTCGTCAAGATCATGTCGCCGGAGCATGGCTTCCGGGGCAACGCTGCGGCTGGCGAACATGTGCAGGATGATGTGGACCCGAAAACCGGTTTGCCCGTGGTCTCGCTCTATGGCAACAATCGCAAGCCCACCGCGGCACAACTGGCCGATGTGGACATTGTGATCTTTGATATACAAGACGTGGGCGTCCGGTTCTTTACCTACATCGGCACGCTGCACTACCTGATGGAGGCCTGCGCCGAAAATGGCAAGAAGGTGATCGTGCTGGATCGGCCGAATCCAAATGCGTCCTACATCGACGGCCCCATCTTATCGATGGAATTCAAATCGTTTATCGGCATGCACCCCGTACCCATCGTTCACGGGCTCACCGTGGGAGAATATGCGCAGGTGATCAACGGCGAAGGCTGGCTGGAAGGCGGGAAGAAATGTGAACTGGAAGTCATCCCCTTGAAAAACTGGACGCACAACGATGCGTACGCTTTACCGCTAAAGCCATCACCCAATCTTCCCAACGATCAGGCCGTTCGCTTGTATCCTTCCATTTGTTTCTTTGAAGGCACACCCATCAGTTTAGGACGCGGCACCCAAACGCCTTTCCAGGTGATCGGCCATCCCGACCTGAAGAGCCTCCCCTATCAATTCACGCCGGTTGACATTCCGGGAATGGCCAACGATCCTCCCCAGGAAGGCAAGCTGTGCTACGGCCTCGACCTGCGCCAAGTGCCCGTTGCCAAAAGGCTCGACCTCCACTACCTGATCGACATGTACAAGCTCTTCCCCGACAAGGAACATTTCTTTGTTCAACACTTCGAACGGTGGTCGGGCACGAAAGCCTTGCGACAGCAAATCATCGACGGGCTTCCCGAAGAACAGATCAGGGCTTCGTGGCAGAAGGACCTGGACCAGTATAAAGCGATGCGCAAGAAATACCTGCTCTATCCCTAGTCTTTATTCTTATTTGATTTGAACGTCGCGAGCACATCGTTATGACCAAGGCCGAAAAAGTAAACGACATTCTTGCCATCCTCGAGCATTACTATCCGCATCCAGCCATACCGTTGCATCACAAAGATGCTTACACGTTGCTGATCGCTGTGTTGCTTTCTGCGCAATGCACGGATGAGCGGGTGAACAAAACCACGCCGTCCCTTTTCCAGCAGGCCGATAATCCTTATGATATGGTGAAGATGAGTGTCGATGACATTCGCGAGATCATCAAGCCGTGTGGGTTGTCGCCCATGAAGTCGAAAGGCATCTATGGGCTGTCAAAGATATTGATCGACAAGTATGATGGAAAAGTACCGGATACGTTTGAGGCATTGGAGGAATTGCCTGCCGTGGGGCATAAGACCGCCTCGGTTGTGATGACGCAGTGGTTTGGAGTGCCCGCGTTTCCGGTGGATACGCACATTCACCGGTTGGCGTATCGCTGGGGATTATCGAATGGGAAGAGCGTGGAGCAGACGGAGAAAGATTTGAAGCGGCTGATCCCGGAAGCGAAGTGGAACAAAGCACATTTGCAGATCATTTACTTTGGACGGGAGTATTGTCCCGCGAGGGGGCATGTTTGGGAGACCTGTCCCATTTGCTCGAAGTATATGCGGAAGGATTTGAGGAATTAGTTTCGCCAGGCCGACGACTTGAACAAAAGACCGGTCCCGGTGGGAACACGGGAACCCGTCTTTCTTTTTTATTTTGCTACCGCGGCTTCTTCCAGCCAGGATGCCGTAATCTCATTCAAGACCTTCACCTTTTGACCGAAATCGCCTTTGATCTGGTCGCGGATCTTTTGCATGTTGTCCAGCAGCTCGTTGGTGTTGTCGGGAATGGCTTCGTCGAGGTATTCGCGGATGCGCTTGGATATGGTCGGAGATTTGCCGTTGGTGGAGACGCCGATCTTCAGATTTCCTTTGGTTACGACAGAACCCAGATAGAAATCGCACAGGTCGGGCGTGTCGGCCACGTTGGTGAGAATGCGGCGGGTGCGTGCTAGTTTCTTGATCGCTTCGTGCAGGCTGCGGTTGTCGGTAGCCAACAGAACGATGTCTTTGTCCCACAGGTCCCACAGTTTAAAATTTCTTTCGTATAGCTTCACCGTGGGATGGGCTTTGGCCACGTCCTTGATGGAATCCTGGATGGTGCGGCCCACCAACGTGACCTTGGCGGAAGGGCTGCTCTTGAGGATGGCCGTCAACTTTTCAAGGCCTACGTTGCCGCCGCCGACAATGAGGGTGTCGAGCGACTCCAGCTTGAGGAAAACGGGAAACAGGTTGTTGCGCTCCATGGTGGTAACTTTTTATTGATAATGTGTTGCTACTTCTTGTGTCACGGCGGCCAACGCCCGCGCGTGCTGCACTACTTCGCCCACGACCATGATGGCCGGCGAGCCGATGCCGGCCAACGATGCTTTCGAAGCAATGTCTGACACGGTTCCCGTTACGAGCCGCTGGGTGGGCAGCGTACCATTTTGAATGATGGCTGCCGGTGTTGCGGACTTCCCATGCAACTGGAATAATTCCATGATCTCCTTGACCTTGTTGAGTCCCATCAGGATAACGATCGTCGCCGTGGATTGCGCTGCCAATGCCAGGTCGCCCGAAAGTTCGCCGGCTTTTGTAGTGCCGGTGATCACCCAAAAACTTTCGCTCACGCCGCGTTCGGTCACCGGGATGTTCACGCTGGCCGGTACCGCTAACGCACTGCTGATGCCGGGCACCACGCTCGTTTGCACACCATGGGCTTCCGCGAAAGCGATTTCCTCAGCACCCCTTCCAAACACAAACGGGTCTCCCCCCTTCAAGCGCACCACGTGACCATACACATAGGCATAGTCGACGATCAATTCATTGATCTCGTCTTGTGTGTGCGAATGCGCCCCGGCTCTTTTGCCCACCGAAAACGAGGGCACGTGTACGGGGATCATGTTCAGGATCTCTTCCGATACCAGCGCGTCGTACAGCACCACGTCGGCGGCCTTCAGGGCCAGGAGGCCTTTCAGCGTCATCAGCTCCGGGTCGCCGGGGCCTGCGCCGACCAGCGTGAGGCGGGGGACTTTTTCGAATGTGAATATCGTTGGTATCATTTTGCTACGGCTACTTTTTCTGCGACATTCTCGCCGGTTTCCGCAGCGCGGTAAGCGGCCACATCTTCCATGAACTTTGTCGACTCGGCAATGAATTTTGCGGCAAAGGCTTCAGAAGGTTCGTTCTTATTGATGCGGAGCACATATTCTTTGAAGTTGCCTTCGAAGGGAAATACGCCGGTGTCTACAAACTCTTTCTGGAAGTCGCTGATGGTTTGATATTGCGTGCTCGGCTTGATATCGCGTCCCAGCAACAAGGCCTTCGCGCTGTTGATGAACGCGCTGTAGCTGTGGTAGATCGAGTCGGCATACAATCCCTGGTCGTACGCTTCTTTCGCCCATCCCAATTTATCTTCCGAATCATAGAGGAGGGTTGCCACCAGGTCGATGATCACGCCTGCGCATTCGCCCACGGCCGTGTGCAAAATAAAATTGTGATCCTGACCCCAGTCGATATATTCCTCCGGCAATACCGCGGTGATGTCGCCCAGCGGTTTCAACAATTGATAAAAATGGTTGCGGCCGATGCGTTTGAAATAATCGTGGTAGTACTCGCCTTCGAGGCTGTTGGTCTCATAGTCGGTGAACAAGATGCGCAGGGCATCGGGACCGCGTTTGCTGGGGATCTTGATGATCTTGTCGGAGATGATGCCTTCGCCGTTCTTCACTTTGCCTCCCCCCAAGAGCACCACCAGCGCAGGCATTACTTTGCCTTGCTTGTCTTTGATGGTGCTGCCGTGCAGACCGATGCTGGCCAAGCCGTGCTGACCGCAGGAATTGGGGCAACCACTGATCTTGATCTTGATATCGTTGTTGTAGATGAGGTCGGGAAACTCGTCGCGGATCACTTTTTCCAGCGCCAGCGAAACGTTGGTGCTGTCGGAGATACCGAGGTTGCAGGTATCCGTTCCGGGGCACGCCGTGATATCGGCCACGCTGTCGAAGCCCGGTTCAGCCAGACCCAATTTGTCGAGGGCCACATAGAGGTGCGTGAGGTTCTCGGGGCGCACAAAGCGCAGGAGATAGCCTTGGTTGATGGTTACGCGCATGTCGTCGGCGGCGTACTGATCCACCACGTTGGCAAACTGGCGCGCCAGCTTCGACGACAAGTTGCCCAGGGGAACCCTTACGTTTACGCCAAAGAAGCCGGGCTGTTTTTGTTCGAACACGTTGGTCGCTTTCCAGCGGTCATAGCGTTTCTGATCCGTGATCTCGGCCGGGCCTGCTGCGATGTCGTTGGGGATTACCGCGTCGGGCAAGATCGCGGTGTTGATGGAATATGATTTGTTCTTGATGGCTATTCTTTCTTCCGCCACCAACGCCATTACTTTTTCCAACCCGATGTCGGTCAGCAAAAATTTGAAGCGGGCCTTCATCCGGCGATTGCGTTCGCCATAGCGATCGAATACGCGGAGCACGGCTTCGGCGAAGGGAATGATCTGGTCTTCTTCCAGAAAGTCATAGGCCAGTTCGGCAAGGGTCGGGTTGGCGCCAAGGCCACCACCAATCATTACCTTAAAGCCACGCTTACCCTCGACGATGCGGGGAATGAAACCCAGGTCGTGGATGAAGCTGAAGGCCGTATCTTCTTCGCTGGAGGAAAATGAGATTTTGAATTTGCGACCCATTTCCTGGCAGATGGGATTGCGCAGAAAATAGCGGAACATTTCATGTGCGTAAGGCGACACGTCGAAGGGTTCTTTCGGATCGATGCCGGCCGTGGCGGAAGCGGTGATGTTACGCACGGTATTTCCGCAGGCCTCGCGTGTGGTGATCTCATCCTTTTCCAGCTTGGCCCATAGCTCAGGGGTTTTATCCAGACTCACGTAATGGATCTGGATGTCCTGGCGCGTAGTGGCGTGCAGGGTGCTGCTGGCATATTCGTCGGAGATGTCGGCGATGCGGCGGATTTGCTTCGTGCTCAGTCTTCCGAAGGGAAGCTTGATGCGGATCATTTGCACCCCGGGTTGACGCTGACCATAGATGCCGCGTGCGAGCCGGAGGCTACGGAATTTCTCGTCATCTATCTTGCCGTCGCGAAAAAGCTGGATCTTTTTTGAAAGGTCAATGATGTCGCGCGCAACGACGGGGTTATTCAAGTCTTCTAATTCTGTGCGGAAGCTTTCCATGTTCTAGCGGTTGTTCGTTTGGTGGTGATGTCGTTAAATAAAAGAGCCTTTCCTGTGGCAGGAAAGGCTCGGTATGTTTTGTGTTTGTGAGACGATTCGATTTGTGTTTGTCTTACGTACCGGATATTCCTGCGTGAGCATCAAGATGTTTACAGCAACACACCTTGGCTGCGTTCATCTTCTTGGTTGTACAGGAAATCACATGCTTCATATCTTATATATCTATTCTATTATATCTATCACGAAAGTAGACTATGCTTTACAAAATTCAAATCAATCTTTTATAAAAATTGTGTCTTTACCCCTTAACAACTGTTCGTAACGCAGTGCAATCGAATGAGCTGCACTAAAAATCACGGAATACGGGTGATCCAAATCTGCGCCGGCGCTGGCAACTTCGCTCTCTGTACCGGTTTTCGGCCTCACCTTATGAACGCTCTAACGTCGATATGCTAGCTTTCGTTTCCGGAACGGGAGTTTTACTGGGCACGCTCACCTCCCTTTTTTTGCTGGTGGTGAGACGGCCGCTGCACGAGCACGCCGTGCGCTTTCTCGGCTTGTATACTTTATCGCTAACGGTAGGGCTTGCGGAACCGCTGATCCCTACGGGCAACCTACTGCTGCGCTACGCCGCCGGTGGTGTCAGTTTGCTATATGGGCCGCTGCTCTATCTCTATTGTCAGCACCGGTTGAACGTTGAGCAAAGGGCTTGGTCGTCCTGGAAACACCTCCTCCCCTTTTTTGTCTATTGCCTCTTGCTAACGTTGGAAAAACCTTTCGTCCACGCCCCCGTCGAAGTCCGCGAGGCTGTGGAATTGGGATTGTATGTTCTGTTGTTCACCCAGATCATCGCCTATTGTGTCGTGGCCGATCGTTATGTGCGGCGTTTTCAGGAGCATATCATGGGCGGCAATGTGTTTACGCGGAGCAGCCGCCTGTTCTTTTTAAAAATGATCGTGCGCGTTTCAGGGGCATTCTTTCTCACCACGTTTGTCGTCAATCTTTGCCTGGCTTTGTTTGGGTTTGCCCATCGCGAGGCGTTATCGATCTCCATCCAGGTGGGTGTTTGCCTGATCTTATTTTTGATCGCGCTGCTGAACACCGAAACCATGCACGCGGAAAAACTGGTGGAATAATCCTGCGCACCGTTCTACGTAGATCCACGTAGGTATTTATGCCAATTTTCTGGGGCCAATCAATTTGTATTTTGCCCGACCATTGGCGTTATACGATGAAGAAAGTCCCCACAAAAAAAGCCATGCCCCTTCGCATCGACGACCTGCCGGTACCGGCCATGCTGCACCATGCGGGCACGGGGCGCATCCTCCAGTGCAACGCCGAGGCGCGAAAATTATGGAGCCTTTCTTCCAAAAACTTAGCGTCGCTCACATTCGAAAATCTGTGGCACGAATCCTTTTCACCACATGCCAAACGCAAATTGCGCAGGCGCTGCAGAACCGCGAGGAGGAAATGAAACGCAACCTCGACGAGCTCTCGGCGACACAGGCGGAAATGGGTCGCAAGCAAACCGAATTGAAAGTTACCTGAGCGCCATCAACAACACCATCGCGTCGGCCGAATTCTCCCTGACCGGCAAGCTGGTCGACGCCAACGAAATTTTCCTGAAAGTGTTGGGCTATGGCGCGGCGACATTGCGGGCCTGGGTAGCTCGCTCCTGATGGGCGACGACGCCTCGGTGGTGATGATGTGGGAAAACCTCCGCCTGGGAAAATTCTTCTCGGGCGAATTTAAAATGCGTCACAAGAACGGACGCGACCTGTGGCTGACGGGCACGTTCAACCCGATCTTTCTGGAGGGCGACGTGCCTGAAAAGATCATGATGTTTGCCCAATTCACCACACAGGAAAAAGAAAAGATCAACGACCTCAATGCCTTGGTGAACGTGTTCAAATCCAGCTTGCCGGTGCTGGAGTTCAATCCGCAGTTTGCCAGCAAGACCGCCAACGAAAAGGCCATGAAGATCTTTGGCCTTTCAAGGATGGAGCTGCGTTCCAAAAACATTGAAGATTTTATCCCGGCCGATTGCCACGCGCTGTGGCATCAATACAAGGAAGAAATCCTGCGCACCGATGTCGCCCATTTCATCATTCCGCTCCGGGCACATCCCCTGGTGATGGATTATGAAGTAACCATGTCGGTAGTCCGCAACCTGGAGGGCGACATTGCTAAAGTCATCGTCTTGCTGGTGCGCGAGGCACACGACAAAGTTTCGGTTTTAAGACAAGCCTGAGAACATGGTACAGGACATTACAGACGAAGAGATGAATTCTCTGACCAGCAGCATCCTGATCCGGTACGGTATCGACTTCACCTGTTACGAACCCAAGTCGCTGCGGCGAAGGATCATCCGGCTGCTCGATGTTCCGCGACCCCGTCTTGTGGCGCAACCTGAAAAAGCATGTGGAAGCCAACTTCCTCATCAAACGCAAGGTGCACACCTGGCACGCGGGCTGCTCCACCGGCGAGGAAGTGTACTCGCTCGGCATCCTGCTCAAAGAAAGCCGGATGCTGCATAAGGCCAGCGCGGTGGCCACCGACTTCAACCAAAACTCGATCGAGGAAGCGCGCAGCGGGGTGTATCATAAGATCAAGATGATCGAAAACGAATCGAACTACCGCGAGTTCAACGCGGTCGATAATTTTGCCAACTACTATACCACCGACGGCAAACACGCCACCATGGATCCACAACTCATCCGCAATACGGAGTTTAGATATCACAACCTCATCACCGATTCATTTCCCAACGGCTTCGACCTCATTTTTTGCCGCAACGTCATGATCTATTTCGACGCCATCGCCAAAGTGAAACTGCTGGACAAATTCTACGACGCACTCAATCCGGGCGGCTACTTCATCATCGGTTTTTTCGACACCATCAATTACCTGATGGACAGCAAAAAATTCAAGCTGGCCGACGAGGAAGCCAAGATCTTTCAGAAGGTAGGATAAAGCGCCAGGAGGACTTACCGGTCCTTCAAACGAAAAACGAACTTCAATCCGGACCACACATCATCTATTGCGCAGACCTTCACATCCACCAGTCCGTTCTTCAGGCCAAAGTCGCGGATCCGGTTTTCGTCGAGGTCTGTGGCGACCTTCGATGCTTTCTTGGGCCACGATACCCACAACATGCCGTCTTTCTTCAGATACTTTTTCCCGCGCAGAAATTCTTTTTCGAAAAGAGCATACTCTTTGACAAAGAGGTGAATGAAGTCCAGCGCGCCGGCGGGTTTTTCTTTTACCGTTACGCCATTGGGCAGTGTGCCCAACAGGGTGAAGTAGTCGGCTGGAGGTTTGAAAGCATACAGGTTTGTATTTTCCTTGATGCCGAGCTTTTTAAGAAGGGGTGTGCCGGAATAACCTGCCATACGAGCGGGAATTTGGTCTACCCTAAAATGCAAAATGCCCCGGTGATTACCGAGGCATCTGTGCAGAAAATTGAGCGTGGGCTTAGTTGTTGTTACCCATTTTCTCCATTTCCTTTTCAAAGGTATCCTTGAACTTCTCGTAGTCGTAGTCGATCTTCAGACGGTCGTCTTTGGAAAGACGTTCGTTGTAGGTAGCCACCAGTTCTTCGGCCGACAATTCGATCGCGATGTAGGTTTTGTATGTGGCATTCTCGGTCTTCATCAGCTTTTCGCAAATGGTTTTGAGGCCGGTGAGTTTCTGATCCACGATCTCGCGGTTCAGTTGCTCGAAACGTTCTTCCACCTGTTCCTTGTTGTTCATTTCACGGGAGTTGGTGTAGTTGTCGGTAACGGCTTTTACGGTGGTCTGAATGCTGGCAGCAAGTTCTGCACGTGCGTTGGCCAAGGCTTTCTTCTTCGACGTCACCTGGTCCTGGCTTTCACCGATGGAGTTGGCGCGGAAGAATTTGCTTGTCGTAAAGAAATCGGGGCCCGAACACGGTACGTTTACTTCGGTTTCGCCTTTCGGGGTCTTCTCTTTGCTCTTACAAGCATCCAGGAAAACGCCGCCCAAAGCAACCAGCATCAAGGTAGAATAGGTGATTCGTTTCATACTCGACATTATTTAGTTATAGTAAGTTATATGTAAACAATTTAAATACCAAAGTCTCAGTCCATCCCAGACCAGCGACCGCAACAAAATCACTGCAACACGGTGTTCAGCAATTCATTCATGCGCTCTTTTTCCAGGGTTTCCATGGTTTTGTTATACGCATCCACGCTGGACTTGTCATAATCGAGGCCATAGCCTTTAATGCGGTCGAAGGTAGTGGCGTATATCTCCTTACTTTCTTTAACTGTTGAAACTTTGATTACACTTGTAAGGTAGGTGATGTAAATGCTTCCGGTGATCGATCCTTTTTCGGAGTCGGCCGTGACATCAAACCACAGGTCGGCGGTCTTTTTATCGTCCGTGAACTCAAAGCCGTTGTTGGCCAGCAGGTTTTTGAGCTTGTTGCTGATCTGGAGATTGGCTTTCTGCTGGCCGAAGGTCTTCTCTTGCGCCGTCAGAAAAACGATGGGGCGCTGGACCTTGAGGTCTACTTGTGCACGGGGAACATTCAGCGTTTTGGCGATGATGGCATACAGCGGCGAACTTCCCGCACCACTCAAGGCATCAATATCCACCTTTACGGCCACGGTTTGCTCCAGGTCTTTCGAGCCGATCTTGGTGAGCAGGATCTTCGCCTGCCCGGTGTTGTCGGCTTTGTAGGCAGGGTAAACATCGCCGGCGCCCTTTTCAAAGGCTGCGGCCAACGGCAAGCCTTCCGACGGCTTGTTGTTGTCTTTATAAGTTGCCTTCGCGGTGACGGTTTGCGAGGTTTGATTGACGCGCCGGTTTAGGGTGATCTCTGCCGGGGTGACGCGGATGGCCACTTTGTCCAGAATGCTTTGCAGCGAACTATAGATCTCGTTGACCAACAAAATCTCTTTGCCGTCTATCGTGACACGGATGGCTTCTCCCAGGTATTTCTCCAAGCTCCGAAACGCCTGGAAATATAAACCGATGGCCTGAAGACGTTCGCCGTCTTTCTCGGCCTGTCTTGCCTTTTGCAAATAGTCGGTGGCCAGCAAGGTGGCGTTTTGCTTTTGCTCTTCTTTGATCTGCCGGTAGCGGGCAATCGAAAGGCGGTAATACACCCAATAGTTGGAGGCGTCTTCCCAGGCGTCGACCAGTTCGAATTCTTCAATTTCGTCGGCGGCGGTGGTTTGGATGACTTGTTCGTATTGTTCGGTGAGCTTTTTATCCAATTCCAACTGGCTGAGCACGGAGGTGCTGGATACGTTCACCTTGATCTCGGAAACCAGGTCGTCGAGGGCGCTTTTCTTGGCCGCCTGGATATAGTTGTTGGTACCGTCTTTTACGCTATGACCAATGCCCGTGTAGTAGCCGTCCTGGTAAGGGGTTGTTTTGAGCCACGAGGGTTTCAATGATTCCGGATCGGGCGGCTGCACCTTGGGACTGCAGGCTGCCAGGACGATGAGAACCGCAAAGAATCTTTTCACA
>Ga0209050_1002976_pt1 | contig 13196 bp, 15 predicted proteins | sample Araplavi_mTSA_r2_FD_184276 | JGI IMG/M metagenome (GOLD analysis project Ga0209050, IMG submission 184276) | Arabidopsis root microbial communities from North Carolina, USA - plate scrape MF_Cvi_mTSA_r2 (SPAdes) (version 2) | ecosystem: Host-associated > Plants > Roots > Endosphere | place: USA...
TCACCAAGGCGCTGGCGCTGGAAGTGGCGCGCAAGGGCGTGACCGTCAACACCATCTCGCCAGGCTACATCGGCACCAAGATGGTGATGGAGATCCCGAAAGACGTGCTGGATTCGAAGATCATCCCTCAGATCCCGATGGCCCGCCTCGGCAAGCCGGAAGAAGTGGCAGGCCTGGTGGCCTACCTGGCTTCCGACGAAGCAGCGTTCCTGACCGGTGCCAACATCGCCATTAACGGCGGCCAGCACATGTCCTGATCGCAGTAAAGAGCAACGCAACACCCAAACGCCGTCCGGCCCTCGCGCCGGTCGGCGTTTGTTCTTTCGGAGGCACCATGAAGAGAATGCTGCCCTTGCTGCTGCTGGCCGCCTGCAGCCGCGATATTCCGCAGGACAAGCTGCTCGACATTCTTAACCAGCGCGCGCCGCTGGTGGCGCATATCGGTCCGGTGATCAAAGTCGACGTGCTGAGCACAGCCAAGGCCGCCGCCACCGGCCGCAGTTGCGAAGTCCGCCTGATGCACGTCACCGGCAAGAAGGGTTCCACCTACGTCAGCTTCCTGCGCCGCGAAGAACCCGGCGGCACCGAATCGGCCCTGACCTGGGCCGACGACCGCCAGGCCGCCAGCCGCAAAGTGGGAGAAATGCTTTCGGCACATTGCAGCAACAAGTGATTGACGCGCGCCGTCCGCCTCACATATCGTTCTTCCTCAACAATAATCATCTGGGGAGACGACGATGCATATGATGGGCATGAATATTTTTGCGGTGCTGCTGGCCGCAGTTTCGAGCTTCATGCTGGGTGGATTGTGGTACTCGCCGGCCTTGTTCGGCAAGATGTGGAATGATGAAAACGGCGGCGTCGAGCAAGCAGGCCATCCCGCCAGGGTCTTTGGGGTAGCCTTTATCTTTTCCCTGCTGGCGGCCTTCGCTTTTGCCCGCTGGGTCGGCCCGGCACCAACGCTCGACTACGCCATCAAGCACGCGCTCCTGGCCGGCTTTGGCATGGTGGCAGCCTGCTTCGGCATCAATTACCAGTTCGCCAATCGCAGCGTCAAGCTGCTGCTGATCGACGGCGGTTACCATACCGCGCAGTTCCTCGTTTTCGGTCTGATCATCGGTTTATGGCATTGAGCATCGTCGTGATGTGGGCAGCCGCCGCGATTATCGCGTTGAATTGGCTGTCCCTCATTTCATATATCGTCACAAGGCACGAAGGTAACTTCTCCTTTGCCCCGCCATTTCTGTGTGGCATTGCCGGCGCTATCGCAAGTGCCATGTCGAATGAACCGTATGGCTTCGCGATCTCTGCGGCATTCTTGCTGCTTGACCCCAGCATAGGACTGGCGCTGGGGACTATCGCCTTTAAGAAATGTCGGGGGGCCTCAAAGCAATGAGAATGCTGAAAAAGCTGATTGAAGTCTTCGCTCGTAGAAAGAGCCCGGTTGGCCCGGTGAGTCCGGCACTGGCGCCGCTTGAGGCGCCAAGCTTTTCAGGAAATACGAATGTAAGGCCGACCGCTCGAAGTATCATCGAAGCACTTCGGAGCGAAGACATGATCGTGGCCAAGCGTCAGCTACGAAAGTGGTGGATTGGTTTGCATAAAGAGTGGCTCCCTTCCGGAGAATGCTGGGTCATTGGAGGATATTCCTTCTACTTTGATTTCCAGTGGCCGCTAGTTGAAGCTATCAGCAATGCTTTTGAAAGCGAACCCAGCCCGAGAATTTTCGTAGGCCGAGCCGCATATTGGAAAGTCGCATCCCTTGAACTTTGGGAGGCCGGCAAAATGGAAGTACTTCGCAGGAGACTTCCCGGAGCACTAAGAATTTATGATCCGCAGGTCTATTTGATCTGGGCGAAAGTATTGGTCCTCGATGGTAAGTCGCTGGAAGCCGGAAAGTATTTCTTCTTTTCTGGACTGTATGATGACTCCGAGAGCGAGTTTGTTTCGCAGTTCAAGCAAACTTTCGCACGAGCACATCCGAACGAAATCATAGGGAAGATGCCTGGGCCTTGCACAACAAGAAGGGCAAGGCGAGAATTCCCACCTAAGGTTTATGAGGACTTGGCAACTGTGTCCAGTCCGGAATGGTTGAGGCGACGTCCCGCTCAGTTGATGTGGGCGACATATTAGCCTCATGACCACAACATCGCGCATAGAATGGGTTGTGCATTGAGCAGGGTAAACGTTGCGCGTATTGAGAGAAAGCTTTTCGTTGTTAGCGACGTGGTGGGCGTATCCGCATACGACTTCAACTTCGATTTGCACTTTGCATGCGATCATCCATATCAGGTCGAGGGCGAGTCGCTGTGCATCCTGAGGATCGGCCCTATCGACGATTACGCAGCCGAATTCAGGGAGAAGCTGGACATGGGGCTACGCCTCGTGAACTCCCCGGACGAGCACTCCCGCGCCAGTGAACTTGAACACTGGTATCCCTACCTGGAAGGGCTCACGCCGCGAACCCAGGTCTTTGATGCATTGCCGCACGTGGAAGAAATCGAACAAGATTTCCCCTGGCCAGTCTTCATGAAGGGTTCCAGGCAAACGAGCAAGCACAATCCTGATTTGTCTGTCATTCAAAGCCGTGAGCACTATGCATTGGTTTCGGAGAAGTATCGTAACGATCCGATCCTGCACTGGGAGAAGCCGGTAATTCGAGAATTTGTCCCACTTATGCCGGTGGAGGGCAGTGTCCCAGGTAAGGTTAAGCCGTCGATGGAGTATCGATCATTCTGGTGGCATGGCAAGTGTGTCGGTTGGGGGCGGTACTGGTACCAGGTCGCTCCGTATCATTGCGCCGATGTTGATTCCGGGCTAGAGGTCGCCAGGCAAGCCGCCGCGCGCCTGGATGTGCCATTCCTCGTAGTGGATTTCGCAAAAACCGCAAATGGGCGTTGGATCGTGATCGAGTGTAATGATGCGCAGGAGTCCGGCTATGCAGGCATTCCTCCGCAGGTGCTCTGGCAAAACGTTCTCGCGCAATTTCTCAGCCCTTGTCAAAGATGACAAGGCCGTACGAATGGAGACCGATCCCGCACCATCTGGATATTGTTTGTCCAGCGTGCAGTCAGCGCGCAGAATTCGAGTTTGCCGAAGTTGTTTGCATCAAGCTGAAATCGGATGTGGATTTTTTTCAGAAGAGCAGCTTGTTCGAGTACCAGCAGTTCCAGGACTCATGCGGCCATAAGTGGCATGCGGCACTTTATTACCAGGGACTTCATGGTCGTCCCCAGAAGGCACTTCACGAACTCCCTGATGGCTATTCCGCGGACGACTGGGAGCATTCGCGGTTTCTCAAAAATCGTAGCGGCTGGCCGGTTGGCTCGATTCGATGTGGTTCCTGCCATCTGCGGCGCAAGCATGTGTTGAGCTGGCCCACAGACGCCTATTTTTCGATCGCCTACCGCAACCATGTGCTATGGGCGTTTCACCGCGAATCCGCCAGCGAAGTGTTGCAGTACTTGCTGTCCAAGGACAGGAATCGGTCGCGGTATCGTTGGGGTTACTTCATGCTGTACATTCCAACCATATTCAAAACTGGTAAGGCCAGGGAGCCCGTTGCAAAGCAACTGAAAAACCTGCTCCTCCTGCCATAACTGGAAAGCCCCGAATGTATTTGTTATACCCTTCTGATCCATTCAATAAATCAGCCGTGGACGAAGAGTACGCGGAAGAGTTTGCTGCTGTCGTTAAGGCGGGCCTTGCTTACTCCCTGTTCTCGTTTGAAGACTTTGAGAGCGATCGGTTCCGCGCCAGGCCGGTGCTCCCGGCTGGTGTGGAGGTCGTTTATCGAGGATGGATGATGACGCCCGAGTCGTATGCTCGATTGGCTGAAGGCGTTGCCGCGAGTGGGGCGCAAATGAAGACCAGTGCCGAGGAATACCGCCGGTGTCATTATTTGCCAGAGTGGTATCCCGTTTGTGAAGCGTGGACGCCCGAAACCATCGTGGCGGAAAGAAGCGCCGACTTTGTGAGTCTTGTCAGTGGCAAGAATTGGCCAGCTTATTTCGTCAAGGATTACGTCAAGTCACTCACCACGCAGCGTGGGTCGGTCGCGCAAACGCCTGAAGGGATCGCGGAAGTGGTTTCCCTGATTGAGCAATACAGGGGCTCGGTGGAGGGCGGGATATGTATTCGCAAGTTTGAGGAGCTCCGTCCCGAAACCGAAGAGCGATACTTCGTACTCAACCGGAAAGCGTTCTCACGGGACGGAAATGTTCCTGCACTCGTTGCGGAAGTAGCCGAACGTGTTTCGAGCCCCTTCTTTTCCGTTGATACTGTCCTTGATGCGTCTGGCCAATTGAGGTTGATTGAACTGGGTGACGGACAGGTATCCGATAGGAAAAAGTGGACGCCTGCCCAGTTTGCTGCAATGCTTCAGAACCGGCCGTAAGACCAACGGCTTATGTCGATTTCACCGCTGGTGATTCGTCGTCATTCCTGAAAGGGCATTTTCGCCTCAATCACCAGGAGACTCCGATGATCAAAACCATTACTGCATTCGAACGCTCGCCGGATGGCGGCATGGGCCTGGCACGCGATACGCGCGTTCGCTGGGCGTTTGAAGAAGTGGGGCAGCCTTATGACGTGCGGCCGGTTTCCTTTGCGGCGATGAAGGAGCCCGCGCACCTTGCCCTGCACCCGTTCGGCCAGATTCCGACCTACGAGGAAGGCGACCTGACGCTGTTCGAGTCAGGCGCGATCATTTTCCATATCGCCTCTCACTATCCGGGCCTGCTGCCGGAAGATGCCAATGCCCGGGCGCGTGCCATTACCTGGATGTTTGCCGCACTAAATACGGTCGAACCGCCGATCCTGGAAATCGTCATCGCCAAATTCCAGGAAGGCGACAAGCCCTGGAGCAAGGAACGCCTGCCGCTGATCATGGACCGTATCCGCGTTCGGCTTGGCCAGCTCTCCGTGCGCCTGGGTGATGCGCAATGGCTGGATGGCGATTTCAGCGCGGGCGACCTGGTGATGGTGTCGGTGCTGCTCAGGCTTAAGCCATCGGGTATCCTGAACGAATTCCCCCGACTGGCTGGGTATGTGGCCCGCGGCGAAGCGCGGCCTGCCTACAAGCGGGCCTTTGCCGCACAGTTGGCGTTTAATACTGCCGAGCCAGCGCCCGGCTGACGATGATTGGATGACTTATGTACGCGCTGCCCGAACTCGATGAACAAATCCTACAGCCAGGCGTTAAAGGTTTGCCGATTGTGGAGCCGCTGCGCCAGCACATGATCGGCTCCCAGCACTGGAACATCCTGGCAGCGGACACCAGCCTGCCCGTGGCGGTCCTCAAGGCGTCGGCGCTGCAGCACAACCTGGCCTGGATGCGCGGCTTCTGCGAGCGTCACGGCGTGCTGCTGGCGCCGCACGGCAAGACCACCATGAGTCCGCAGCTGTTCGCGGCGCAGATCGAGAACGGGGCCTGGGGCATCACGTTGGCCACCATCCCGCAGGTGCAGGTTGCGGCACGCTTTGGCGTGCGGCGTGTGATCCTGGCGAATGAACTGGTGGCGCAAGCCGATATCCGCGCGGTGCTGCACCTGATGCAGGAGGATCACGGCTTCGAATTCTTTGCCCTGGTCGATTCGCTGCAAGGCGTCGAGCGCCTGGCGCGCGCGGTGCAAGACTTCGGCCTGGTGCGACCCTTGCCTCTGCTGGTGGAGTTGGGCATGAAGGGCAAGCGCGCCGGTTGCCGCGATCCGGAAGAAGTGATGGCCGTGGCGCGCGCCATCGCCGCAGCACCGGGCCTGCAACTGGCTGGCATCGAAGGCTACGAAGGCCTGGTGGTCACCGATAACCGCGCGGCGGATGTGGAAGTGGTCAACGGCTTCCTGCAGCGCATGGCGGAAATGCTGAAGGCGGCGGCAGCGGAAGGCTTGTTCGGTGGCGAGCAGGTGATCATTTCCGCCGGCGGCTCGGCCTATTTCGACCGCGTGGCACGCGAATTTGCCGGACTGGCGGTGCAAGGCAAGAAAGTGCTGACTATCCTGCGCAGCGGGTGCTACCTGACCAATGACCATGGCTACTACGGCGGTTTGACCAGCGAGCTGGCCAGCCGGGAGGGCAAGGCGGCAGGGGAGGGCTTGCGGCCGGCGCTGGAAGTCTGGACCACGGTGCTGTCGCTGCCCGAACCCAACCTGGCTATCCTGTCCATGGGCAAGCGCGATGCCTCGCACGACCTGGGGCTGCCACGCCCGATCGCCGCTCACCGGCCGGGCCAGGGCGCGCTGGCGCTGCCGGACGGCGCCGTGATCGACAAGATGAACGACCAGCACGCCTACCTGCGCTGGCCGGAGGGGGCCCAGGCCAGCCTGCAGGTGGGCGACCTGGTGGGCTGCGGCATCTCCCACCCCTGCACCACCTTCGACAAGTGGCCCATGATGCTGGTTGTGGATGACACGTACAACGTCCTGCAGGCCATCAATACCTTCTTCTGAGCGGTTACAATCTTGGCTTCACGCACAGAGGATATCCATGCCCGACGCCTTGCCACACCTGTTCCCGCCGATCCAGCCCCGCAATAGCGGCATGCTGGCAGTCGATGACATCCATACAATTTATTGGGAAGAGGTAGGCAACCCGGACGGCATCCCGGTCGTCTTCTTCCACGGCGGCCCGGGCGCAGGCATGTCGCCGCAGCACCGCCGTTTCTTCAATCCGGAACACTACCGGGTCATCCTGTTCGACCAGCGCGGCGCCGGCAAATCGACCCCGCTGGGCGAGGTGCAGAACAACACCACCCAGCTCCTGATCCAGGACATCGAGCGCCTGCGCACGCTGTTCGGCATCGAGAAATGGCTGGTATTCGGCGGTTCCTGGGGTTCCACGCTGGCGCTGGCATACGGCCAGGCCCACCCGGAGCGCTGCCTGGGCTTCGTCCTGCGCGGCATCTTCCTCTGCACCCAGAAGGAGATCGACTGGTTCCTGCAAGGCTCCGAATGGTTCCACCCCGAGGTGTACGATGAATTCGTCGCCCCCATCCCGGCCGGGGAACGCGGCAACCTGCTGCAAGCCTACGTCAAGCGCATCATGGACCCGAACCCGGACGTGCACTGGCCCGCCGTGCGCGCCTGGAGCAAATTCGAAGGCCGCCGCGTCTTCCTGCTGCCGCAGCCGGATGAACCGCCGTCGGACACCCTGGACCTGGGCGTCGGCCGCATGGAATCGCACTATATGGCCAACCTTGGCTTCTTCACCGACGGTCAGCTGCTGTCCAACGTCTCGCGCATCGCCCACCTGCCGGCCGTGATCGTGCAGGGCCGCTATGACGTGATCTGCCCGCCGGTATCGGCCTGGCGCCTACAGCAGGCCTGGGGCGCCAATGCGGTGATGAAGATGATCCCGGACGCCGGCCACGGCGCCATGGAACAGGGCATCAGCCGCGCCCTGGTCAACGCTACCGAACAATTCCGTCAGCAAGGACGCTTCGCATAATGAACCTGCAGCTCGGCGACATCGCCCACATCATCCAGCTGGCAATTGCCCCGGTTTTCATGCTGTCCACGGTTTGTACCAACCTGCTGGTGCTATTGAACCGCCTGGCCCGCATCATCGACCGCTCGCGCGTGCTGGAAGAACGCCTGGACGTGGCCTATAACGACACCTACATCAACGAGCTGGACATCCTGTACCGCCGCTCTCACCTGATCAACGTTGCCATCGCGCTGTGCACGGCCTGCGGCCTGTTCGTTTGCCTGGTGGTGGCCCTACTGTTCGTTGGCGACGCCACCAACGTCGCGCTGGACAAGTACATCGCCGGCCTGTTCATCGCCGCGATGATCTGCCTGATCGGCAACTTCGGCTACTTGCTGCGCGAGATCTTTATCGCCTCGACATTCATGCGTGCCCACCGCCACGTGCGGCACATCGAAAGAAATCCAAACTAAGAATCATCATGCACGATTACAAACGCCCACCTACGCTGCACCGCTACGGCCCGCGCAGCGAACTCGAACAAGCCCTGAAGGACGGCCAGTTCGTGCTGCGCCCTGTGGGCAGCTTCCTGACCCTGAGCTTCTCGCAAGCCTGGAGCCGCGACCTGTTTGACCACTTCGGCGCCGACAGCTGCCTGGTGATCCACAACACCGAGGAATTCGGTGAGCGCATCCATCGTGCAGTGCAGCGTACCTTGCCGAATTGGGCCGGCATCGATGGCGCCATTGAATACGGCGGCCGTGCCGCTTTGGGCACCGCCTTTACCAAGACGCGTGAAGATGCGATGGAGAAAGAATGGCAATTCGCCTGGCGCTCGATGCAGACTGCATCCACCATGAATCCGGTAGTGATCCGGATCGGCAGCCTTGAGAATTTTGCGGAAGTGCGCGACCGCGACCACTACACCGCTTAAGGAATGCTGGGCACTCCGCCCAGCCCGCGCGCCAGCTCGGACTGTTTCGGCAGGGCAGGCTGGCGCTCCAGATGGGCCAGCACCGCATTCATCATGCGCTCGATATCGCCGCGGATGATATTGGTGCCCAGCAGGCCCGGCACGTAGAAGTTCGGCATCAGGCGCCCCGTATACACCACGCGGGTGCCGCCGGTTTCCGGAATGGGAATCAATTCCCAGCGTGCCTCGTAATGCTTCATGTCTCCCGAGACCAGGGCGATGTCGATCGACGACATCGGCTGCTCCGTTGCACGCACGACAAGGTGGATGGAGCGCGACATGAACAGGAAGCGCGCCGTTCCAAATTGCTCAATGATGACTTCGTTACCATTACGGGAGAGCACCCGGCACGACGCCATGTCGGGCACGAATTCTTCCATGCGGTCGTACGTGGTGAGGGTGCGCCAGACTGTTGGCAGGGATGCATGAACGGTACCGCTGGCGTTCACTTCATAGAGTTGCTGCGCGTCTGTCTTCACCCGGTTGACGGATACTTCCAGCTTGGGAATCTCCACACGGGCCGCCTGCCCCGCGCCAAACGCGGGCGCGGTAAAACCGAGGAACAGTACTAATAACAGTCGCTTCATGCTACCAGCGTAAGGGAACTGGTGGCAGAATACAAGCGCCGCGCGCTTCCATCGTTAGACAGCGCACTGAACTCCCGCCTTCCCGCTATGACCACGAATTTCCCGCATCTCCTTTCGCCCCTCGACCTGGGTTTTACCACCTTGCGCAACCGCGTCATCATGGGTTCCATGCACACGGGGCTGGAGGACCGCTTCTTCAATTATGACAAGCTGGCCGCCTTCTACCGCGAGCGCGCCAGGGGCGGCGTGGGCATGATCGTCACCGGCGGCATCTCGCCGAACCGCCAGGGCTGGCTGCTGCCCTTCGGCGGCACCATGAACTTCATCGGCGATGTGTTCAACCACCGCAAGCTGACCAGGGCCGTGCACGAGGAGGGCGGCAAGATCCTGATGCAGATCCTGCATGCAGGGCGCTACGGCTACCAGCCGTTCGCCGTGTCGGCCTCCGACAAGAAATCGCCGATCTCGCCCTTCAAGCCGAAGGCGCTGACAGAGAGCGGCATCGAGTCGACCATCAAGGCCTACGTGCGCGCTGCGAAGCTGGCGCAGAAGGCCGGCTACGACGGCGTCGAGGTGATGGGCAGCGAAGGCTACCTGCTGAACCAGTTCCTGTGCGCCCGCACCAACCTGCGCACCGATCGCTGGGGCGGCAGCATCGAGAACCGCATGCGCCTGCCGGTGGAGATCGTGCGCCGCATGCGCGATGCAGTCGGCCGCGACTTCATCATCATGTACCGGCACTCCTTGCTGGACCTGGTGGACGGCGGCAATACCTGGGAAGAGGTGGTGACGGTTGCCAAGGCCCTGCAGCATGCCGGCGCCACCATCCTAAATACCGGCATCGGCTGGCACGAAGCCCGCGTACCGACCATCGTTACCTCGGTGCCGCGCGCCGCCTTTGCCGAAGTGGCGGGCCGCCTGCGCAAGGAGGTGACCATTCCGGTGGTGGCCTCGAACCGCATCAATATGCCGGCGGAGGCGGAAGACATCATCCTGCGCGGTGATGCCGACATGGTATCGATGGCGCGTCCATTCCTGGCCGACGCCGAGTTCGTCAACAAGGCGGCTGCCGGGCGCGCCGACGAAATCAATACTTGCATTGGATGCAACCAGGCCTGCCTGGATCACACTTTCCAGAACAAGCGCGCCAGCTGCCTGGTGAACCCGCGTGCCTGCCATGAGACGGAACTGGTGTACAAGCCCGCTGCGGCACGCCGCAAGGTCGCGGTGGTCGGTGCCGGCCCAGCCGGCCTGTCGGCAGCGACGGTGGCGGCTGAATGCGGCCACGATGTCACCTTGTTCGACTCCGGCGACCGCATTGGCGGCCAGTTCAATATTGCCAAGCAGATCCCGGGCAAGGAAGAATTCAACGAAACCCTGCGCTACTTTGGCCGCAAGATCGAGCTGACCGGCGTCAAGCTGCAGCTCAATCACCGCGTCACGCGCGAAGAACTGCTGGCGGGCGGCTATGACGATGTGATCGTCGCCACCGGCATCCGCGTGCGCAAGCCGAAGATCGACGGTATCGACCATCCAAAAGTGTTGTCCTACCTCGATGTACTGCGCGACAAGAAGCCGGTCGGCAAACGCGTGGCCATCATCGGGGCAGGCGGCATTGGCTTCGACGTAGGCGAATACCTGCTGCACAACCCCGACCATTCCCTGCCGCTGGCGAAAGAACACTGGACGGCCGAATGGGGCGTTGACCTGCACGCCAAGACGGGTGGCGGCCTGGTGCCGGCCAAGGCGGCGGAGCCGGTGCGCCAGCTCTACCTCCTGCAGCGCAAGACCAGCAAGCTGGGCGCCGGCCTCGGCAAGACTTCGGGCTGGGTGCATCGTGCCGTGCTGGCACGAAATGGCGTGGTCATGATTCCCGGCGTGCAGTACAAGCGGATCGACGACCATGGCCTGCACATCCAGGTTGGCGAAGAAGAACGCCTGCTGGCGGTGGATAATGTGGTGATCTGTGCCGGCCAGGAGAGCCTGACCGAACTGATGCCGCCGGAAGGCGAGGCCGCTGCAGCAGGCGCCCCGCGCTTCCACAAGATCGGCGGCGCCGCCCTGGCAGCCGAACTGGATGCCAAGCGCGCCATCAAGGAAGGCGCGGAGCTGGCGGCGCGCCTGTAAGCTCGCTAGGCGTGCGTCTTGCCGATTTCGCCGGCGATATGCGCCGCCATCGACTTGGCCAGCTCCTGCTCGCCGATGAAGATGACGCCGGCGCGTTCGCTGCGCAGTAGCGCCGCTTCTTCCTCGTTGTGCGTGCGCACGGCGATCTTGATGTCAGGGTTCAGCGCGCGCGCAGTTTCGATCATGGCGCGCACGTGGAAGGTATCCGGAGTCGCTACCACCAGCATGCGCGCCTTGTGGATATGGGCCTGGATCAACACTGCCGGCTCGCCGGCGTTGCCTGCCACGGCGGCGATGCCCTGCTGGCGCAGCTGGTCGACCAGCTCGCGGTTCTGTTCCGCCACCACGTAATGGATGCCCTGCGCCGCTAGCGATTCAGCGATATTCCGCCCCACGCGGCCATAGCCGACCAGCACTACCTGTCCTTCCAGCTTGGACTGCGCGGTCGTCATCGGCAACTCCGCCAGCGGGTCGGCAGTGCGCGCATACTGCGCCGCCAGCACCTTGTTCTTGCCCAGCATGCGCTCCAGCGGGCCAGCCAGCAGGAACATCAGCGGATTCAAGGCGATCGACAGGATGGCGCCAGCGAGGATCAGGCTTTGGCCTTCATGCGGCAGCAGCCCAAGCGAGATGCCCAGCGCCGCCAGGATGAAGGAGAACTCGCCGATCTGCGCCAGGCTGGCCGACACCATCAGCGCTGTGCTGGCCGGATAGCGCAGCAGCACGACCAGCGCGAAGGCCGCAATCGACTTGCCGAACAGGATGATGCCCACCACAGCCAGAACGCGCAGCGGCTGTTCGACCAGGATCATCGGCTCGAACAGCATGCCGACCGAAACGAAGAACAGCACCGCGAACGCATCGCGCAATGGCAGCGATTCATGCGCGGCGCGATGGCTCAACTCGGATTCTCGCAGCACCATGCCGGCGAAGAACGCGCCCAGCGCGAAGGAGATGCCGAATAGTACGGTAGCCGCATAAGCGATGCCCACCGCCGCAGCGATCACGCACAGCGTGAACAGCTCGCGCGAATTGGTGCGCGCCACCTGCCACAGGATCCACGGGAACAGCTTGCGGCCAACCAGCAGCATGAAGCCGACGAACAGCGCCACCTGGCCCAGTGTGATGGCCAGGGCCTTGAGCACGCCGCCCTCGGCTGCACCGTGGCCATGAGCCGCATCGCCGGCATTGCCGCCCAGCGCGCCCGCCAATGCCGGCAGCAGCACCAGCACGAGCACGGTCACCAGGTCCTCGACCACTAGCCAGCCAACGGCAATGCGGCCGTTGAAAGAATCCAGCGTGCCGCGCTCCTCCAGCGCCCGCAACAGCACCACGGTGCTGGCCACCGACAGCGCCAGTCCGAACACCAGGCCGCCGCCCAGGCTCCAGCCCCAGAAATGCGCCAGCGCCATGCCCATGCCGGTCGCCGCCGCGATCTGCAGGATGGCGCCGGGCAGCGCCACCTTGCGCACCTCCCACAAATCATCGAGCGAAAAATGCAGGCCGACGCCGAACATCATCAGCATCACGCCGATTTCAGCCAGCTGGCCAGCTATCGCGCTGTCAGCGACAAAGCCAGGGGTAGCAGGACCAATCAGGATGCCGGCTGCAAGATAGCCGACCAGCGCGGGAAGTTTGAGGCGGGTGGCGATAAAACCGAAGACGAGGCCGAAGCCAAGGGCCGCGGCAATAGTGGTAATCAGGCTGACGTCATGGGGCATGCGGGACTCCTTTCGCAAGGAGTATAACCGCATGAAAGTGGCGGATTGCCAGAGCTGACCCCGACTTTTATCTTAGGCTTTACGGACGACGACGGAGCCGATCGAGTAGCCGGCGCCGAAGCTGCAGATCACGCCGTAGGAGCCGGACGGCAGGTCGTCCTGATGCTTGTGGAAGGCGATGATGGAGCCGGCCGAGGAGGTGTTGGCGTAGGTGTCCAAAATGACCGGCGCTTCCAGCGGCTCGGCGTCGCGGCCGAGGATGGTGCGGGAGATCAGCTGGTTCATGCTCAGGTTGGCCTGGTGCAGCCAGAAGCGGCTCATCTGCTCAACCTTCAGGCCGGCGCGCTCGATCGAATCCTTGATCAT
>Ga0209050_1002978_pt1 | contig 13193 bp, 9 predicted proteins | sample Araplavi_mTSA_r2_FD_184276 | JGI IMG/M metagenome (GOLD analysis project Ga0209050, IMG submission 184276) | Arabidopsis root microbial communities from North Carolina, USA - plate scrape MF_Cvi_mTSA_r2 (SPAdes) (version 2) | ecosystem: Host-associated > Plants > Roots > Endosphere | place: USA...
TGGAGGCGGCCAAGCTTCGTCTTCGCCCGATCCTGATGACTTCGTTTGCCTTTATGCTAGGGGTGGTCCCGTTGCTTACCGCCGCGGGTGCAGGGGCGGAGGCTCGTAAAGTCATGGGCATGGCGGTGTTTATGGGCACGCTGATCGCCACCATTGTCGGGGTCATCGTTGTGCCGGCGCTGTTTGTCTTTATTGAAAGCATCGGCGCGAAAAAGAAAAATGTGGAATCACCTCAAACTCCGCTGTCACCTCCCGAACCGGCCCACTGATATATGAAGAAACTTATTTTCATCGGAGCATTATGGGTAACACTGGCCGGCTGCGCAGTGGGACCAAAATATTCAAGACCGGATCGAAAAAAGCCCGACGCGTATGTTCAGGCAGCGGTGCATACGGATTCTATCACGAACTTGAAATGGTGGTCGGTATACCAGGATACGGTGCTTCAATCGCTGGTCCGGAAAGCCATCGAGCGGAATTTAGATTTGAAGATCGCCGTGGCAAGGGTGGAACAGTCGAAAGCGATCCTGGGTTTTAACAGGGCCAACCTGGGGCCATTTCTGGATTATTCGGCGCGGGCACGCGTTAATAATTTTGGCAATCTTTCCGACCAGGCCGGTGTGATCTTCCCTACAAATTCCTATTCGCTGCTGGGCAATGTTTCGTGGGAAATCGATTTGTGGGGGAAACTCCGTCATGCCAACCGCGCGGCCTATGCCGATCTGCTGGCGTCGGATGAAAACCGGAAATCATTTTACATCAGCCTGGTGGCGCAGGTTGCTGAATTGTATTTTCAGTTGCGCGGACTGGATGAACGGTTGATCATCACCCAAAAAACCACGGAGACGCGGAGAGCCTACCTCAACATCATCACGCTGCGTTTTCAAAACGGGGAAGTGGCCGAGTTGGACAAGCTACAGGCCGAACAACTGGCGGCTTCCGCCGAAGCACAGTTGTATGCCATTGAACGGGCTTTGATTGAAGTTGAAAACGCGCTCAATGTATTGATGGGGCAATCGTATTCACCCATCAGGCGCGGTCTGTTGAACGATGCCCAGCAATTTCCGGCCGAGATCCCCAGCGGGCTTCCCTCGCAATTGCTGGAGCGAAGACCCGACATTCGATCGGCCGAACAACAACTGATCGCACAAACCGAGAAGGTAGGTGTCGCAGTAGCGCTGCGTTTTCCTTCGTTGAACCTCACGGGCTTCCTGGGTGTGGCCAGTCCCGATATCTCCAACTTGTTTCAATCCGATGCCGTTATCGGATCGATAGCCGGTCAGTTGACGGGTCCCCTATTTCACTTCGGACAAAATAAACGCCGGGTGGAAGCCGAGCAGGCCGTGGCGCGGCAGTTGGGCTATGCTTATGAAAAGACCATCCTCAACGCTTTTTCGGAAGTAGAAAATTCGTTGGCGCAGATCCGGACCTACCGCAACGAATTCAATGCGCGCCTCACGCAAGTGGCCGCGACCGAGAAATCGTTGACGCTTTCAAAAGCACTCTATGACAATGGGTACACGTCATTTTTGCAGGTGCTGGATTCCGAACGGGAGTTGTATAATTCTCAACTTGAAAAATCCATTGCCTTGCAAAATCAATTGATCTCTACTGTGCGTCTTTATAAAGCGTTGGGTGGAGGCTGGTAACCATGCACCATGAAAATCAAATTTTATACAAACCATTAAACGTAAATGTCATGAAACCAATCTTAGCGATTCTTATCAGCCTTTTCTCCTTTGGCTTATTTGCGCAGTCTAAATCTGCAGCCGGGGCGGGCGGCAACTGTTTTAAGGAATGGTATACCCTGTTTAAAGAGCGAGGTGCCAATGCCGTTCCCGATGGCACTCAGGATGTGATCATCACGCTTCGAAGCGCTGACTACTCGCAATGTTTTATGGGAAAGATCGAGGTGTCGGGCGGAAAATTAGTCGGCCGGCTGCAGGTCCAGAAAATGGATGGAAGCTATGACGAGTTCGATAAAAAAGTAAGCTCCGCCTATCAGAATTCGGAAGGCGTGTTAAAGGAAGAGCTACGCGACATCAGCAACGGCATGAGCGCATCGGTGACGCTGACCGACGGCGAGATCATCCGGTTGTTTTTCTACAAATCGCTAGCCGACAAACCCAAAGCAAACAAGAAAGCACCGCCCCCGGCGGCGTTGGTGAAAAACTAAACGGATCGCTCCAGCGGTGAGCGTGTTTAGTATCACGACGGTTGATCTCAATCTTACGAATCGCGACTATGGAGAATACTTCGGGGCAAAAAGACATTAAACGGATCATCCAGATCGTCCTTCAATTGGCCGTCCTGGCATTTATTCTGGGCTGGTGCTTCAGGATTCTGTCGCCGTTCATTTTGCCGATCCTGTGGGGGCTTGTCATCTCCATCACCGTCTATCCCATGTTTGTAAAGCTGAAGGCGAAAATGGGTGGCCGCGGAAAGTTGGCGAGCATTCTGATCACCGTTGTTTTTCTCGCCATCCTGCTCGTCCCAACGTTCTTGTTGTCGGGATCCCTCATCGACGGCGTGCGGGAGCTTAAGGCCATGATCGATGAAGGACGTAGCCCCATTCCGCCACCGGGTGAGCGTGCCCAGGCGTTGCCGGCTTTCGCACAACCTTTCGTCAGCATTTGGCAAGAGACGTCCGAAAACCTTCAGGCATCGGTGAGCAAACATCCGGAAGGATTTAAAAAAGTCGGCGTTGTGGTGCTTTCGTTCATTGCCAATACCGGCGCGGGCATTTTGTCTTTTTTGGTTTCCATTATTATTGCCGGCGTGCTGCTCGCCTATGCCAAGGAAGGCGGCCACACGGTGAAGCGCATATTTGTGAAACTGGCCGGCAAACAGGGAGAAGAACTGGCTGCCGTTGCCGAAGCCACTATCCGCAGCGTGGTGAAAGGCATCTTGGGCGTGGCCATCATCCAAACGCTTTTGTCAGGAATAGGATTTGTGGTAGCCGGCGTTCCTGCGGCGGGACTGTGGACATTGTTTTGTTTGATCTTTGCCATCATTCAAGTCGGTGTCGGCCCGGTGATGATCCCCATGATCTTCTATGTGTTCAATACGGCCGACCTGACCACGGGCATTCTGTTTGCGATCTGGGGCGTTCTCACGCTGGTTTCGGACAATATTTTAAAACCCATCCTGCTGGGACGCGGTGCTCCCGTGCCCTTGCTGGTAGTGTTTCTTGGCGCCATTGGCGGCTTCATTGCCACCGGATTCCTCGGCCTGTTTCTGGGCGCGGTCATCCTGTCGCTGGGATATAAACTTTTTGAATCGTGGATGGACGATGAGAAACCCGAGCCATCCGATCTGGCCGATAGCGTGAAATTTAGTGAAAAGGAATAGTGATGGCGAGGCTATACGATCAACACCATCGCTTTAGTAAATAAATTTTAAACCAACCCAATATGAAAAAAATAATATTTATTCTGCTTCTGGGATCAGTAGCTGTATCCTGCCAGAAGAGCAAAGAGACGACGACAGAGAGCACAAGCGTGACCACGCCCGATACTTCCACGGCGTTTGACGAGCATCGGAAACTGTTCTTCAACAACTTGATGGCGCCGGCGGAAGTGGCCGCCCAGGTTCAGTTTACGGCCGCCGAATTTAATCGCGCCCTGATGAGCGACCCCAAGACCTACGTGCAGTACACCGGCAACGAAGTGAAAGCTGCAGCGAACCTGGGCATATACCTGTCGGACCTGAATTACAGCATTGCCTACAAGCAGGCTGCTACCACGAAGGAATACTTCACGGCAGCACACGAATTGAGCAAAGCGATCGGCGGCGAAAAGGGCGTCATGGAATTTTTAATGAAACGCTATAATGACAACATCAAGCAAAATGATTCCGTGAAAAATGTCGTCAGCGATCTGTTAAAAAAATCGACCAGCCAGCTTCAGGGAACCGACAAGGAAAAACTGGCCGGCATTGCCATGGCGGCCTACCAGATCGAGAACCTTCACCTGGTGTTGGGCACACTGGAGTCTTATCCCAAAGACATGCTTCCCGGTGATGCCCGTACGGTGATTTTGGTTCCCCTGTTCAAAGTCGCCTTGAATCAGCGTGGTAACGTGCAGAACATTTATAATTTTCTGAAAACCTACAGCGACCCCAGTGACCCGGATAAGAATCCGAACTATCCCTACTACGCGAATGCATTTGAAGAATTGATCGCCGTGTATCAGAAATTGAATGTCGAAGAAAAAATAGCCACCAACAAAGGGCTTGAGATCATGAACGATGCCGTGGTAAAGGAGCTGAGCGAAAAAGTGAATGCCATCCGCAACAAGATCGTGAGTCCTACTTAGGTAGGACGACCGGGTGCGACAGCCTTAAAAAGCTTCGGCGAAATTGAAATAAAAACCGCTTACGCCGCCGGGGCCAAAGCCCATGTCAAACCGGAGGTTGGTGTTGTTTTTCGTGTCGACGCGTATCCGTATACCTCCGCCAAACGATAGCCTGAAGCCATCGAGCGAGAGGTTTTTATACTGGTCGGCCACCCGCCCCGTTCCGATCCAGGTGACGAGACCAAAAATATTCCAGACGGGCATGCGATACTCTATTTGAGCATCGAACAAAACCTTGTCGCGCAGCGCGCCTTTGTAATAGCCACGCATCTTGTCTTCACCACCCAGTTGGGCAAGATCATAAAAGGGTACATCCCCCGAGGTGTACAGGGTGGTGGCCTGGACAGCGATGACGTGTCTGAACCAGGGATTGTAATATTTCCGGGCATCCAATTCGATGCGCGCAAATTGAAACGAACTGCCCAGCCATTCCGGATAAAACAAAACGGTGGCCAGCAGCAGTTCGCCGCTGGAAGCATTGTAGCGGTTATCGCGGCTGTCCAAAGCAGCTGCCCCGCCGATGCCCACGTCCGTTCCCCCGTGAAGCCCCGTTACGTCATCGCGGATCAGGAAGCTGTTGCTGTCGGTCTCGACCTTGAAATAGTCAGCCACATCCAACGCAATGCCCGCATAGACAAATTTCTTTACGCGTACCATGGCCGTGGAGAAAAATTTGATCCGGTCGATCGTTACTTGTTCGGCATTGTGAATGGATACATCGTTGCCAATGCCCAACAGGTATTCGGGTTGTTTCTTATAGTTGAAATAACTCAGGATCATGTATTTGTTTTCACGAAAGATCAGGTCGTTCGAAATGGAGACGTTCACTCTTCCCTTGGTGGAATAGCTCACCACTTCCGAGAGTTTGGAAGGCCTGGAGAGGGTGTCTTTTTTTGAAAGATGGAAAAGATTGAACTTCGCCAGCCCAAAGATGTTACCCGCTTCCGAGGAATAGGTGATGATGGGCACGGGGATGATCTTGAAGAGCGCTTCCGCTTTTTTATTGAACTTGTCAAATTTGGAAAGCGTGTCTGGCGGTGCGGCATCCGTTTGGGCTGCTGCCGCCTGCCAGGACATGACCGCAAAAACAACCAGGCCGATGTTTTTGACGATCGGATGAAGCTTCATCCGGAGACTGAAAAATCCCGGGGTGAATGGATGTAGTGTTTGCAATACCTTGAGGGTTATACTTAAAGGTATATTCAGAACATCCGTAGGGCAAGGGTTATACGGTTACTTAACCGTTAAGCGAATGGCAGCGATCACCGGATGGCTTCGCGGGCTTCGCGCACGCCGTCGAGAATTTCCTCCATCAATTCTTTTCCGAGCAGGAAGTTGCTGAGATGTGCTTTTAAGCGCGACGCAATGAAGGAGTAATTGTCCTCCAGGCTGGTCAGATAGAATTTGGCTTCTTTGGGCAACCCGGATTTGGTCAGCAAAACGATTTTTATCAGATCGACCAGGTACACATCGGTGGCGCCGATCCGGTCGATGGCTTCCAGCGCTTCTGCATAGCGACCGTCCTTGAAGTACAAAAGACCCAGTGCCAGGTCAAAGCTCCACGGATAATGCGGGTGAATTTTGATCGCTTGTTCCAGCAAGGCCTGCGCGCCGTCATAGTGACCAGCCCAAACCAGCAGCGTGCCTAACCGGGCCGCGTCCAGTGTGGCGGGAGGCGTTTGACCCAGAAGCTGATCGATCTCGTGTTGAATGCTGTCGTTCTCTTTGCCATAGCATGACGCCCACAAAAAAGAGAAGTTGGCGTGTTTCGAGAGCGGGTCGATGTTCTTGGCTTTATGGGCCAGGCGCAAGCTTGTCGAAACCGGTTCCTCCACCGTCGGGTATCCTAGAATGTGACCCCAGAGATAAAGCTCCGACAACATGCCGAGGGCCGTGGAGAATTGGGGGTTGCCTTGCAGGATGACCTCCAATACTTTGCGCGTCTTGGCATAGTTGAAAAACGAAAAGTTCGTTTGAAATTGATAGTAGTAAAGCGCCGCATCGAAGGCGATGGAATCTTCGGAGATCGTTTTTGAAGTGAGTGCGTTGTGACGGACAATAAAGCCGAACGGGCCGCCCAACGATGTATAAACATCCTGGATCGTTTCATCCTGAACCTGCAGGAAGCCGACCTTGGTTTTATATTCAAAGACCTTCGACCAGAGTTGTGTCCGCAAGTCGGTCTCCGATAATCCCACCGTGATGCGAAAATGATTTTCGTCTTTCATCACCGTACCGGTAATGACGTATTGCGCATGAAGCTTTAGCCCCATGGTGTGCAAATCGGTATGCAACTCGGCGTGTTTTAAGGTGGAGTGGTGGCCAATCACCGAGAACTCCTGTGAAGTGCTGAAGACCCGTGTGAATTCTTCCCCCAGCGCGTCGGCAAAATATTGGTGATCGCTGTTGGGGCACAAATTGCGAAAAGGCAGGATCGCGACAGACACTTTTGAAAGGGTGATGTGCCGGATCTCGTTCAGGGAGGGCGAGAGGATCATGGGCAGGTCTTCCCGGGTATGGCGTTGACTGAAAACCGGTACATAAGAACCTTTGACCACTTCGATCAATATTCTGTCCTGATGCCCCGGCCCATTGTAGTATTCGGTCAGCAATCGCCGCAGCCGGCCGGCGTGGATGCGCACGATGGCGTCGATCTGCGGATTGAAATCGGCTTTTTTGCCAAGACCATTCACGCCAATGGTGTATTCCTTTAGCGACTTGAGATTGCCGGCCAGGGTTTCTTCTACGATATATTTTAGGAAATTGGAAAGTACCGCGGAGTTATTGAATAATTCGTGGGCGAGGATGAGTTTCAGCTGGTTGAGAACCTCCAGCGAAGAGTAACTCAATTCGACATCCTGAGGTAGAGATTTGGGAGACATGAGGGGGTTGTTTGGTTTCATAAATACGACCAGCTGATAACATTTCTATCAATTTTTTTTGACAACTATGGCACCAAATGAATTTAGATAAAATGTGTGCCTGAACAAAGTTTTTCGAAGGACACCGCGGTTTGCAGCGCGCCAAAGGCATATTTAACCGTTAATTAACGTTACAAAAAATGCTAAAATGGAAGTGTATTCGATACAGCAATTGTTTGAACAAGGACGGGTTTTCTGGCGTGATGGTCGCTGTAAAAATAGGAGGGGGCGGGCCACTTGAAACATGATGCAGGTCTTTTTCAAAGTCCGTTCGGCGTGTCTTCATGAGACGAATGATACCAAGAAATCAATGCGCTGGAGATCCTTATCGAAGTAAAAAATTTTAACTTGTGGGGCGTTGTTGTTTTCCGGCGATAACATGGGAGGGCTGCCGATGGCGAGGCAGAACAAGAAAGCGGCAACTGGGAGGCGTGGAAATTTATTTTTCGGCAATCTTAAAGGAAATAAAATCATAAGCGTAAATAACATTCGTTAATCCCTGTAGCCCAACGATCCAGACGGGGCGCAGATCTGTTCATCAGCCTAAACCATCGTAACATGTTTCAAAGCTATTGGAGAATCGCCTGCCGGCAAATAATAAAAAACAAGTCGTTTGCCCTCATTAACGTCCTGGGGTTATCCGTTGGGTTAACCGCTTTTGTGTTGATCATTCAATATGTGAGTTTTGAACTGAGCTATGACAAGTTTCACAACAATGCCAGCGAAATTTACCGCGTAGCCTACGCGCAATACGAAAACGGCGAACCGAAGAACGCCTCGGCCCGGAATTTCATTGGGATCACAAGCCTGGTGAAGGAACACTTTCCCGAAGTGAAGGCGGCCACAGCGTTTGACAGAACATCATCCTACGCCGGCTTTCTTTTCGGGTACGGTGACCGGCTTTTTTTTGAGCCGGAATCTTTTTACCAGACGGACTCCAGTTTTTTTCAGGTGTTCCCCACGTTGCTTCTCCAGGGGAATCCTTCCCTGGTGTTGAAGGACCCGCACGACTTGGTGTTGTCCGAGAAAATGGCCTGGAAAATTTTTGGAGACGAAGATCCCATTGGTAAAAAGATCGAAAACCGGTCGCCGTCCTATGCAGACGCCGCCGACTTTGTTGTGACGGGAGTGATGAAGGATATGCCGGAAAATGCACACTTCCATGCAAATTTTGTCGCTTTAATTCACCAGGAAGAAGTAGCGACAAACCAATATTGGAATGGCCCCAAACTTTATACCTATTTGACCTTGTCGCCGGCCGATGCACCACGCGTTACGGAACGGCTCAACCGCTTGCTGGAAACGCTCGAAAAGGAAAATCCCAAAACGAAAGGTGTCAAAGTATTCCTTCAGCCGGTGTCTACCCTCCATCTCCGCTCCAACCTGCACGAGGAATTGGAGGCCAATGGAAGTGAAACGCTGATGTATATTTTGGCCGTGCTGGGGGTGATCATTCTCCTGCTGGCCTGGATCAACTATGTCAACCTCGAGACGGCGCGGTTCATTCGAAGAGCAAAGGAGGTGGGTGTCAGGCGCATCATCGGCTCTGGAAAGCGCGACCTGGCGTTGCAATTCCTGGTGGAATACGGCTGTGCCACGGCGTTGGCAGCGGGACTGGCGTGGGTGCTGCTGCTGGTGATCCTTCCGCGATTCACTTATCTGACGGGCGTTCCCATCGCCACGTTTCAATGGTCGACCCCCTGGATTTGGTGGAGCGCGTCCGGCATTTTCGTGGTGGGATCGATCATCGCCGGCATTTACCCCGCGGTATTTATTCTGAAGCTTAATCCCATCGCTACGTTAAAAGGAAGCTTGGGTGGAACGAGCCGGGGCGGTGCGCTGCGTAAATCCCTGATCGTCGTTCAGTTTACGGCTTCCTTTGTCCTCCTTTCGTTCATACTGGTGATCCAGCAGCAACTCGACTACATGCGATTGACCAACAAGAAAATCGATTTGGACAAAGTGGTTTCGCTTCGAAATCCAACCGTCTATGCAAACGCAGACGACTCCATCAATCATCATGACTACATGGCGCTGAAGAATAAATTGTTGGAGAACCCCATGGTAAAGGACATGACCAGTTCATCGTGCATCCCGGGTATGGAGGTCGATGAATATTTTGTCAACCGGATCAAGCGGAATCAAACCGATCCGGATGACCCCACCCGGTTCAAGATCCTTTTTGTGGATCACAACTTCATTCCTTTCTACGGTCTGAAGCTCGAAGCGGGACGCACCTATTCACCCGAACAGGGTGACGAGGAAAATTGGAACACGATTATTTTGAATGCGTCGGCTATCCGCGCGCTTGGATTTAGATCTCCGGCGGAAGCCGTGGACCAGGAGATCGATTTTTTGCTGTGGGGTGGCAAATTTGAAAAATATAAAATTATCGGCGTGGTGGAAGACTATCATCAGGAGGCCGTAAAGCGATCGGTGCAGCCTACCATTCTCTCCTTTAACCACGGCAGTTTTCAGGATGTGTACTATTCGGTAAAACTGAATGCCGGGAGCGACCCACAAGAGGGCCTCGCCTACATCCGGGACCGTTGGAAGGAAGTGTTCCCCGCAAAATCTTTTGACTATTTCTTCCTCGACGAATACTACGACCGGCAGTTTAAGACCGAGAAACACTTTGCCAGGACCTTTGGATCGTTTGCCGCCGTCGCAGTGTTCATCGCCTGCCTCGGAATTTTAGGGCTCACGTTGTTTGAGACAAATGCGCGATTAAAGGAGATCAGCATCCGCAAAGTGCTGGGCGCCACGGGCACAAACCTGGTGGCGTTGTTGTCAAAAGATTACTTTAAACTGGTCTTGATCGCCACCGTGATTTCGGTCCCGATCATCTACTACACCACTTCGGAGTGGTTGAAAAATTATCCTTCCCGTGTCGCCATCAGTGGCTGGTTTTTCGTGTGGCCACTGATCGTAATGGTCGTCCTGGTGAGCGTTGCTTCCGGATTTCAGACGCTAAAAGCTGCGGGAACCAATCCGGTCGATCATTTGAGCTCCGAATGAAATGGCTTCTCTAACCCTCCCATTTCCGGAACGCTAAAGCAAGGGTTTTCCCTTGTGCCTTTTCAGGTCGTGTCCGAAAAAACTCCGCGTTTTTACCCTGTTGCCGTCCTCGCAGCCCATCTACCTTTGATGCAAAAATCAATTTAGATGAGGAATGTGCGAAGGGTTGGCGGGATATTTTTTACAGATTACCCGGCCGGGTGGGTTGAAAATCAGGGTAGGCAAAAATCAATCAATAGCGTCAATGATGCAACGTCATAAAGTACTGATCATCGAGCCTTCCGCTGTGACACGATTCGTCTTGCAGTGCATGATCAATGCAGATGCGGGCTTGAACACGGTGGGCATCGTTTCGGACCCGGCCGACGCGGAGAAGAAAATGTTGCTGGACGATCCTGATGTTATCGTATTGAATCTGGAGACGCCGCCCATGGGTGGGCTTACCTTCCTCAGAAACCTTATGGCTACGCGGCCAAAGCCGATCGTCATCGTTTCGGGCGACAGTCCGACGGCGCGGGCGAATGCGATTTTGGCGTTGGAGTATGGTGCGCTCGATATCATCCAGGAGCCGGGGCTTTCGTCTTTAGAGAATCTGGCAGAAGCTTCGGAAAATGTTTGTCAAGTCATTCGGAACGCTGCAGAAACGAAAATGAATGTTCCCAGGCCAATGCCTGCAGCGGAAACTTCCCATGCGCCATTCCTCTGTCGGACGGAGACAAAATTGTCGGCGAACTTTTATGTTTTTGGATCGTCTACGGGAAGTTCCGATCTGCTGCGCGAAATAGTCAAGTCGGTTCAGAATACTATTCCGGGTTGTGTAGTGGCGTTGCATATGCCAGCGTTGTTCACCCGGAGTTTGGCCGAACGGTTAAGCGCCCTGAGCCGGCTCATCGTGAAAGAGGCAACGAACGGCGAGTATATCCGTGACAATCAGGTGTTGATCCTGCCGGGCGATCACTATGGAGTTGTTAAAAGGGACAACGAAGGATATTTCATACAACTGAGCCGGAAAGAAAAGATAAATCGACGGTGCCCGGTCGATCTGTTGTTCACATCCGCCGCCGAATATGCCCGGGAAAACGCCACCGGCATTTTGCTCACGGATGTGGGCGACGATGGTGCGAAAGGATTGCTTGCCCTGAAACAGATGGGCGCGACCACCATTGCGCAAAATGCGAGGTTCGCGGTGTCGGGCAGAGCCAACCCGGCGATGGAACTGCAGGGCGCGCAACTTGTTTTAAACACCGATGAAATTATCCGCTATATCAACGGGGCGGAAGGATAGCTTCCCGGTTTTTGTTTTGATCACATATTAATCCAGAGCGTCATGAAAATAGTATTGGTGGCCGAAGGCCTTCAAGTCTCCCGCAAAGTTATGGTGAATGCGTTAGTCCGAAATGGATACCAGACGCTCGAAGCCACAGCCGGCGCGGAAGCGCTGCGCCTTTTCGATGGGAGAGCCATCGATCTGCTGATCACCGAATTTAAAATGCCCGATATGAACGGCGTCGAATTGGTGGAGGCCATACGGAGGAGGTCAGGCTACCACGATACACCCGTGCTGGTGTTGTCTGCCGAAGCGAACGACGAACCGAAAAACCTGACGGCTGCGAACATCACGGCCTGGGTCACCAAACCTTTTGACCTGGAGCGGTTCATGAAGTTGGTGGAAAGATCTATGCTTAAGAGAGCGCTCCTATAGAAGTTTGTAACAGCACGGCGGCTGGGCATGAGGCGGCGCGATGCGCACAGATGAATTGGCTTTTCTCATCAAATCCCTTACCTTATAGGGAGCTATGCCTATGATTACTTCCCTAAAATCTGAACGTATCGGTTTCGGAATTGGCCTTTCACGCAATTCAATCATCAATAAGTTTCTGTTGGCCACCATGGTCTTTGGTTTGGTCACGAGTTCCATGACGGCCTGGCGCGATCACGTCGTGGGACTCACGGTCACCAATTCGTGGGTCAACTATCTTGTCATCGCGATCATGGCCGTTACTTGCCTTTTCCGCCAGCGGATCGCCTATGGATACAAGGCGGGCATACTATTTTTAGTGTACCTGGTCACCGGCATCAAGGCCCTGTTGTTGTTGGGGCCCTATAGTTACAATGCGGCAATTTTCTTGTGTTTCAGTAGCCTGATTGTAGCGATCTCCATGGATCTCAAGTGGAGTATGTTGATCACGGTGCTGATAAGCTTATTGATCCCGATACGGGGCTATCTGCATTTTAGTGGAATTTACGAAGTAGACAATAAGGTCGCCGACCTGCTTATTGCGAAATCATCGTGGGTGCATTTGTTCGTGGGGCTGATCATGACCGTGTCGATCATCGTGGTAGGCGTGGGTCAGTTGAGGCTTGAGCTCAATAAAAATTTTGCCATGCTCGAAGAAAGTATAGCCGATTTGAAGATGCTGAACAGCCAATTGAAGGATGAGATCGAACTTAAAAATTCTTACCAGGAAGGCCTGCTCATCAGTTCCAGTAAATTCAGAAGTTTGTTTGAAGGCAGCCGTGATGGTGTGATCCTGTTGAACAGCGCTGCGAAGGTGATCGAAGCCAATCAAGCCATTTGCGAACTGGCGGGCTATTCACTGGAAGAGCTGCGCGCGGCCGAATCGGCTTCGGTGTTGATTGGGTCCGCGTTTAAAAAACAAATGAGCGAAACGTTCGACAAGCAGATCCAGGGCGAGTGGATGCCGGTGCTTACGGAAATATCGATCGTGACAAAGCAAGGCGAACTGGTGCCCGTGGAGTTTAACAGCAACGTGATCCTGACCGAAGAGGAAGTAATGATCATCAGCACCATCCGCGACATTTCGTATCGGAAGCAACTCGAAAATGAGAAATTCAACGCGGTGCTGGTGGCGGAAGAACGCGAACGCGAGCGGTTTTC
>Ga0209050_1002991_pt1 | contig 13151 bp, 11 predicted proteins | sample Araplavi_mTSA_r2_FD_184276 | JGI IMG/M metagenome (GOLD analysis project Ga0209050, IMG submission 184276) | Arabidopsis root microbial communities from North Carolina, USA - plate scrape MF_Cvi_mTSA_r2 (SPAdes) (version 2) | ecosystem: Host-associated > Plants > Roots > Endosphere | place: USA...
TTCTCGCGCAACTTCATGTACACCCAGGAACGCGGCGACATCGGCAAGCTGGCGCTGGCCGTCGCCATGAGCGCCGGCGCCGACCCGGCCGCCCGCCACATCCTGCTGCAGGCCGGGCGCGAACTGGCCCGCCTGGGCCTGGCGCTGGTGACGCGCTTCGGCGAACGTCCGATTGTCCTCTCCGGCCGCGCAGCCGAACTGCACCCCCTGATTTTCGAAGCCATGCGCGCAGACTTGCCGCCTGGACTCAATTTGCAAAAACGTACTGCCCGGCCGCATCATGCCGCCGCCAGGATGGCCGCCCGGCCACGTAATTAAGGATTCTATGAAAAAACTGCTGCTTGCATCCCTGATCGCCCTGCTTACCGGTTGCGCCACCCAACTGCCGAACATCGACCATTCGCTGACGTCCAAAGGGCAGAGCAGCCGGGTGCGTTTCGTGGTGATGCACTACACCGTGTCCGACTTGCCATTGTCGATCAAGCTGCTGACAGAGAAAGAGGTAAGTGCTCACTACCTGATCACCGATGAGAACGAGCCGCGTGTCTACGCCCTGGTCGACGAAAACCGCGCCGCCTGGCATGCAGGCCTGAGCAGCTGGAAGACCTACACGGCGCTGAACTACAACTCGATCGGCATCGAAATCGTCAATCCCGGCTTCAAGGACATGCCCGACGGCCGCCACTGGTACGGCTTCAGCAATCGCCAGATCGACCAGCTGGTCGCCCTGCTCAAGCAGATCAAGGAACGCCACCAGATCGCGCCGGAGAACTTCCTCGGCCACGCCGATATCGCGCCGCAGCGCAAGCAGGACCCGGGCCCGCTGTTCCCGTGGAAGCGCCTGGCCGACGAAGGCCTGATCGCCTGGCCGGATGCCAACGCCGTCGCGGCGGTACGCCCGCAATATGAAGCCCAGTTGCCGGACATCGCCTGGTTCCAGCAAAAGCTGGCCCAGCACGGCTACGCCACGCCGCAGACCGGCGTGCTGGACCCGGAAACCCGTAACGTCCTGGTGACCTTCCAGGCCAAATACCGCAACAGCAAATGGGACGGCGTGCCGGACGCCGAATCGGCCGCCATCCTCGACGTGCTGACCGCGCCCAAGCCGAAACAGTAAGGCGGTTTGCACGGCCGCCGGCTTTCCCCTATCCTGCCACAATGCCGCGGGGGGTGACCTGCGGCGCTGAGGAAGAGGAACCAGGACAATGCGGCTGCGCCACATCGAAGTTTTCCACGCCATCATGCAGGTCGGCACCATCAGTGGCGCCGCCCAGGTGTTGCATATTTCGCAGCCCGCCGTGACCAAGGTGCTGCAGCACGCCGAGCTGCAACTGGGCATGCCGCTGTTCGAGCGCGTGCGCGGCAAGCTGTACCCGAAGCCGGAGGCGCACCGCCTGTTCGCCGAAACCGAAAAACTGCACCGCGACCTGCAGGGCATCCGCCGCCTGGCCGCCAGCCTGAAAAGCCGCGCTGTCGAAACCGTGCGGCTGGTGTCGACGCCGACCATCGCTATCAGCGTGCTGCCGCAAGCGATGAACGAATGGCGCAAGGAATTCCCCGATACGCGCTGCGAGCTGGGCACCCACCACACCTCCGAGATCGTCAACACCCTGCGCCTGGGCGAAGCCGACATGGCGCTATCGCTGCAGGACCCGCGCCACCCCGGCATCATCGCCGAGCCGATTGCACAAGGCGTGATGACCGCGATCGCACCTGCCGGCACCTGGCGCGCTGAAGACGCAAGCCTGCCGCTGACGGCGGAGGGGCTGCGCGGAGAACTGATCGGCCATGCCGACAACGACCCGCTGGGCGAAATGGTGGTCGCTTCCTGCGAAGCGCAGGGCATCCAGCCCAACTTCCGCACCACGGTGCAGACCTACCAGATTGCCCGCTCGCTGGTGGAAGCCGGCGCCGGCCTCGCCGTGGTCGACCCGTTCACGGCGGCATCGGCCGACCCGGCCAAAGTGCAGAAGCGCCAGTGGGCGCCGGCCATTCCGATCCAGCTCTTCCTCCTCACGAACAGCCACGCTCCACTGTCGCACGGCGCCCGCCAACTGGCCGGCTCCATCGCCAAAATGGCACGTGCCTGCCTGGAACAAGGAAAGCAATGAGCAACACCATCCGCAGCGAAGACATTCCCGGCAATCCCGACTTCCGCCACCTGGGCACCATCGCAGGCATCGACGTTGACCTGCGCTATGCGGGACCGGACAACTTCGTAGGAAGGGACCTGTATTCGCCGCTGGACTGCGCCTGGCTGCACCGCGATGCCGCAGCTGCCATCGAGCGCGTGGTGAGCTACCTGGCGCAGCGCGCCCCCGGCTACAAAGTGCTGCTGCTCGACGCCTTGCGCCCGCATCGGGTGCAGGAGCAACTGTGGGATGCGCTGGCAGGCACCAGCCTGCAGATGTACCTGGCGCCGCCTGAGCGCGGCTCGATCCACTCCTTCGGCATGGCGGTCGACATCACCATCCTCGATCCATCCGGCCAGGAACTTGACATGGGCACGGGCTTCGACGATATGACAGAATTGTCGCACCCTGCACTCGAAGCGCGGCACCTCGCAAGCGGCGAGCTGACTGCCGCACAAGTCGCCAACCGCCAGTTGCTGCGCGATGCCATGTTCCAGGCGGGCTTCGCCGGCATCAACAGCGAATGGTGGCATTTCGATTGCGGCGACCGCGTGCTGGTGCGCCGCGACTACACGAAAGTCCTGTAAGGAGACAGCCCTTATGCAGCAGCCCTGGTCTACCACACGAGCAATCCTGACCGGCGGCGCGCTGGGCGGCTTGCTGGATATCCTGTTCGCGATCAGCTTCGCCGGCTATAACGGGATGCCGCCGGAACGCCTGCTGCAAGTGGTGGCCAGCGGCGCGCTGGGCAAGGCGGCCTTCACCGGCGGCATGCCTGCCGCGGCATTCGGCCTGGCCTGCCACTTTGCCTTGAGTTTTGTCTGGATGGCGATCTTCTTCTTCGCCGCGCGCCGCATGCCGGCATTGGCGAGCAAGCCGCTGCCGGCAGCGGTCGGCTATGGCTTGCTGGTGTTCTTCACCATGCGGCTGATTGTCCTGCCGCTATCGGCGTTTCCGCGCCCGGTGACGTTCAACGCTTTCTCATGGGGCATGGATATCCTGTCGCACATCTTCCTGTTCAGCCTTCCGATCGTATGGGCCACGCGCAAGGTGCTGCGACGCTCATAGTCGGAATTCGGACAGCTTCCAGTCCGCAAAGCCGTTGCGGACGAAGACCAGCGCGATCTTGTCGTTGCGCACGATGTAGCGGTTGACGCCATCGCGCTCGGTCACCCACTTCGGTTTCGCGTCGCCGGCGGGCGGCTCGTCCTCGGCTTCGTGCCCGCGCGTCTCGCGGTCCTGGTGCTGGCCACCGCGCTTCCTGGCGAAGTCGCCATGCTCAAGCACGAACATCACTGCCTCGGGCCGTACCAGCGCGTCCACCACCACGCCGCCCAGCAAGCGCCCGAAGCCGCTGAGCGCATCGTCGCCAGGCTTGCCGGCAATGTCGTCCTTCATATTCTCACGCAGCGCCGGAAAGTCGACGTGGCTGTTGAATGCCTCCACGTCATGCTCCCGCACCGCTTGCTTCATCTGGTGCACAACGAGCAGCGGCGACCAGTACCAATACGCAGCCACCGCGACAACGACCGCCAGCAGGGCAGTTGGAATGCCTTTATTTTGTTTCGCCATTTGCAATTGCCCTAATCGGTGATCGTCAGGTTAACGTCAACGAATTTCTCGTAGACCTTCTGCTGTGATTCATTCCACAAAGAGACTTTAATGCGTTTGATTGAGCACCGTTCGCCTACCGTAAATCCCATCTCGATCCTGCCTTTGGCGTAGAGCGGCTCGAACAGGCCGCTATGTGTCATGCTGCATTTCGTGTCCGCTTCCGTACTTGGATATAGGCCATTTGGCGTGTTGATGTCGTATTCCAGTTGGACGGGAATGAAACGGCCCTTCTTCACGGTGGCCTGCTTTCCCGCTGGGAGGACCACCTGCGTGATCGTAGAACCCAGGCCATCGCGTTTTTGTGCGTCCAAGGCCGGGTCGCGCACGAACTTGTAGTGCACGGGAATGTCCTGCCTGAACACTTCAGCCGAGCTCTTGTCCTTGAATACGATGGTCATCCTATTCAAGGTTCCGGGCTCAGTCAGGTAGGCGCCGCGGGTGACGACGTGCGACCCGGGCCCCATTTCTTCTGTCACGCCAATGTACTGGGATTGATATGTTTCGTCGAAAATGCGAACCCAGGCACGAAGCGGAGAAGCAGGCTTGGAAAAGTGGAACTTGATTGTCGCGTAAATTGGAGTTTGTTCTTTAAGCGTGCTGCCATCGGGAGGATCCAAGTGAACGGAATCAATGACCAGGTCCGAAGTCTTTACCTGCGCAAAGGCGACGTTCGATGCAAAGAGGGCGGTCAGCAACAGCCCCGGTTGGATGAATTTCATGGGAAGGTACTAGTGTTGAAGTTGCAACTGTTTGCTTACTGTGCCGGGATCCGGGAGACCCAATCGATCACGCCATCGACCAGTGCGCGGCCATTGCCGTTCCCTGCGCGGTCGTGGTTGACCATGACGACGACGATGCATTGCTGGCCGCTGGCGTCGGGGACGTAGCCGGCGATGGCAACCACATTCTTCAGCGTGCCGGTCTTGACGCGGGCGCGCATGGCGGCAGGGCTCTCTTTCAGGCGGCGCTTCATGGTGCCGTCGATCGCGGCAATCGGCAGGCTGGCGAGGAACTCCGGCGCCCACAGCGATTTCTGCGCGGCTTTGAGCAAGCCGGCCATCTGCTCGGGGCTGAAGCGTTCGATGCGCGACAGGCCGGAGCCGTTCTCGAACACCATGCCGGTATCGTCGATCCCCTGCCCGACCAGCCAGGTGCGGATCGCCATTTCGGCCCGTGTCTGCGTGGTCATGGGCGGCGGCGCATCTGTCGCGCAGCAGTGTGGCTGGGTGGGCGCTTCTTCTGCGAGCTCTGGAATCGGCCGGCTTCCCAGCACGGGATCGGCCTGCAGGCTGCCAAGGCTCAGGAAAATCGTACGCGCCAAGCCGTTATCCGAGAGCTTGTTGGTATCGCGAACCATCTCGGGCAGGGATCGGCTCACATGCTCGGCCAGCAGGACCGAAGCGCCGCTGTTGAAGGCGCGCGACTGCCCGGCGGAGGCTTCGACCGCCTGGCCATTGAAGTGGCCCCCCAGCCGTTCCCAGGTCGCGCGGAACAGGCGTTCGGCGTAATCCGTGCGATCCATCACGTTGATCACATTGGTCCTGCTGCAGTTACGCGGAAAAGTCCCTTTCAGCACCACGGTCAGTTGCGAGCCATTGCGCACGTACTCGGGAATCTTCCAGCCATCCTCCCATTTTGCACAATCGCGATCGACCAGCATCAGTTCCGAACGCACCCGCACATTGTCCAACTCCGGCAGCGCGCTGGCCTTGATCGATTTCGCATCGGAGGTGATATCGAGCGTCTGCAAATTCATGTTCAGCAGCAGCGCATCGGGAATCAGGTTGTAATACGCTTCCGGCGACTCGTCGAACGGCGGCGCCCCGGCATCAAGGCGCGCTGGCTGCCAAAGCTGGCGGTCCAGCACCAGGTTGCCTTCGATCCTGCGGATGCCCTTGGTGCGCAGTTTTTCCAGCATGTGCGTGAAGGCATCGGCAGTGAAGTCGCCGTCGGCGCCGCCGCGCAGCACCAGGTCGCCGTGCAGCACACCGTCCACCACATTGCCCGTCGTGCGCAACTCGGTGCGGCCCCGGAACTGCGGGCCGAGCAATTCCAGGCCGGCCATGGTGGTGAACAGCTTCATGGTCGAAGCGGGCGTGAACGTGCGAGACGCTTCGTTCGATACCAGTACCTGGTCGCCGCGCAGCACCAGCGCGCCAATGGCCCCTTCCGGAATGCCTCTTTCGGCTGCCAGCCTGGCGATCGGTTCAGGCAGGGCCGCGTGGGCGGCGCCGACAGCGGCAAACAATGTGGCAAGAAGCAGGCGGCGCATCAACGGATCCTTAACCGAAAAACACGTAGGCTACAGCAATCGCGGTCAAGACCCCCGCGAGATCCGCAATCAGGCCGGCGGAAATTGCATAGCGCGTCTTGCGGATGCCGACCGAGCCGAAATACAGCGCCACGATGTAGAAGGTGGTGTCCGCCGAACCCTGGAAGATACAAGCCAGGCGGCCAACGAAGGAATCCGGGCCATAAGTCTTCATCGCGTCGATCATCATGGCGCGCGATCCGGAACCGCTGAATGGCTTCATCAGCGCGGTCGGCAGCGAAGGCACGAAGTCGGTGCGCAGGCCCAGCGCGTTGAAGACCCAATTGAAGCCATCCATGACCAGCCCGAACACACCCGCATTGCGCAGCACGCTGATCGCCACCAGCATGCCGACCAGGTAAGGAATCACCGTCAGCGAAGTCTGGATACCGCCTTTGGCGCCTTCGATAAAGGCTTCATACACGTTCACCTTCTTGAGCAGGGCGCCGATGATGAAGGCGGCGATGATCGAAATCAGGATCAGGTTCGACGCCACTTTCGACACCACCTCGATCTGCTCGCGCGTCAGGAAGGCGGTGAAATACCAGATCAGCCCCGCGATGGCCGCCGTCATGCCGCCGATCCAGGCCAGCAGCACCGGGTCGAACAGGTTCAACCGCTGGCGGATTCCGACCGCGATGATGCCGGTCATGGTCGCGGCATAGGTCGCGATCATGCAGGGGATGAAAATGTCGGAAGGATCGGCTGCACCAAGGATGGCGCGCTGCGCCATGATCGCCAGCGGGATCAGGGTCAGCCCCGAGGTATGCAGCACCAGGAACATGATCTGGGCGTTGCTGGCCGTATCCTTGTTCGGGTTCAGCGTTTGCAGGCTTTCCATCGCCTTCAGGCCGAACGGGGTGGCGGCGTTGTCGAGGCCCAGCAGGTTGGCCGAGAAGTTCATCACCATGTGGCCGGTGGCCGGGTGGTCCTTCGGTACTTCCGGGAAGATGCGCGAGAAGAAGGGCGAAATGATCTTTGCCAGCCAGCCGATCGCACCAGCCTTCTCGCCTACGTTCATGATCCCCAGCCACAGCGTCATCACGCCGGCCAGCGGCAGGGCGATGTCCATCACACCCAGCTTGGCGGATTCGAAAGTGCCGTCGATGATCTTCTTGAAGATCTCCGTATCGCCCATGAACAGCCATTGGATGATGGCGGCGGCGAAGCCTACGAGGAAAAACCCGGACCAGATGTAATTGAGGGACATGGATGTACTTCTTGTAGTGGGATGACCGATTTTGCAGCGAAAGTATAGGGCCAGCAGCTGAAAGTATGCGCTTCGCTCATGTAAAAAAGTTATAAGCTGGCGTATCGCCACGCACTGGCTTATGCTCCGCCGCATGAAAAAACTTCGCGTTCTCGCCGCTGCCCTCGCCCTGGCTACCGCTGCTCCGGCAGCGCTGGCCGCCGACAAAGTCCTGCACGCCTTCCTTTCGACGGGCGAAACCGGCCTCGATCCTGCCGTCGCTTCCGACCTGGCAAGCCTGAGCCTGCTGGAAAACCTGTTCGAGCCGATGCTGCGCTACGACTATGAAGCGCGCCCGGTCAAACTGGCGCCAGGCAGCCTGCGCGAAATGCCCACCAGCGACGCCAGCGGCACCGTCTGGACCTTCCACCTGAAGCCCGGCATGTTCTTCAGCGACGATCCGGCATTTAACGGAAAAAAGCGCGAAGTTACGGCGGCGGATTATAAATTCGCCATCGAACGCCTGCTCGATCCCGCGCTTAAATCGCCGTGGTCCTTCATGTTCGAAGGCAAATTGGCCGACCTGCGCGCGCTCGATAAATACACCCTGCGCCTGACGCTGAAGGAGCCCGATCCGAGCCTGCTGTTCTACCTGGCCCTGCCCGCCACCGGTGCAGTGGCCAAAGAGGTGACCGATGCCTACGGCAGCCAGGTTGGCAACCACCCGGTCGGCAGCGGTCCCTTCGTCATCGAAGAATGGAAGCGCAGCGACAAGATCACGCTGGCCGCCAACAAAGGCTACCACCAGGTCTGGCACGGCAAGCACCTGCCGCTTGTCGACAAGGTCGAGGTCAAGATCATGGAGGAATACCAGTCGCGCGTGCTGGGCTTCCTGAATGGGGAGTTCGACTATATCGAGCAAGTGCCCGAGTCGATGCGCGACATGGTGCTCGATCCCGCGTCGGCCAAGCCCGTGTTGAAAAAGGACCTGGCCGCACGCGGCATGGTGCTGTCCCCATTCCCGGTTCTGCAAACCTATTACATGTGGATGAACATGGAGGACCCGGTGATCGGCGGCTACAGCAAGGAGAAGGTTGCCCTGCGCCGCGCCATCGCGCTGGGCTATAACAGCCCGGAGGACATTACCCTGCTCAAGAAGGGCCTGGCGATCCCCGCCCAAAGCCCGCTGCCGCCGAATGTGCTGGGCTACGACCCGGCCTACCGCAGCCCGATCAGCTACAACCCCAAGCTGGCCAAAGCCCTGCTTGACCGCTTCGGCTACAAGGTCGGCAAGGACGGCTTCCGCACCCAGCCCAACGGCCAGCCGCTGGCGCTGGTCATGCATAGCGAACCGACCATGGTTGGCCGCCTGCGCGACGAGCTGTGGCGCAAGAACCTGAATGCCCTCGGCATTCGTGTCAGCTTCAAGACCGACAAGAAGACCGAGATCATCAAGGCCAGCCGGCTGGGCAAGGTGCAAATGTTCGAAACCAACTGGATTGCCGATTTCCCGGACGGCGACAACTTCTTCCAGCTGCTGTGGGGGCCCAACAGCGGCCGCGCCAACTACGCCCGCTTCAACCTCCCCGATTACAACAGCCGCTATGAGAAAGCCCGCCAGCTCAGCGATGGCCCGGAGCGCAATGGCCTGTACCGCGAACTGAACCAGCTGATCCACGCCTATAACCCCTGGGTATTGCTGATCCATCCGATTTCGGCCGATATCCAGCAACCGTGGCTTAAAAACTACAACCGTCACCCGGTCGAACTGACCAACTGGCGCTACCTCGACATTGAACCAAAAAGCAATGTGACGCCGGCATTACATTAGGTTATGGATGTAAGAGTAATTTTCATTGGATGACAAGATTTCTCCAGAGCTAACCTGCATAAAACTACTATCTTGGGAGAGGCCCGTGAAGGTTAAAAAGCTGGCGCAACTTATTGCGCTGATCGGAGTTGTCAGCCCCGCCGTCGCACAGGAAGCCGCGCAGCCCATGCAGCGCGTCGAGATCACGGGTTCCAGCATCAAACGCGTGGCCGCCGAAGGCGCTCTCCCAGTCCAGGTCATCACCTTCGACGCGATCAAGAAGGCCGGCATCACCAGCACCGAAGACCTGCTGCGCACGATTTCCGCCAACGGTACCGGCGCCGACAATATGACTTCCGGTAACAACGTGTTCGGCGCCGATGCCGACCGGGTGTCTGGCGGCGCGTCGTTCGCCTCCCTGCGCGGCCTGGGCCCGAACGCCACCCTGGTGCTGCTGAACGGCCGCCGCGTGGGCAACCATGGCGCGTCGGGCAAAGCCGTCGACCTGAACTCGATCCCGCTGGGCGCGATCCAGCGCGTGGAAATCCTGAAGGACGGCGCTTCCGCCATCTACGGTACCGACGCGATTGGCGGGGTGGTCAACTTCATCCTGCGCACGGACTACACCGGCCTGGAAGCAGAGGCCAGCTACAACGCCACCGAGGCCGGCGGCGGCATGCAGCGCCGCTACTCCCTGCTGGGCGGCATCGGCAGCCTGGCAGAACAAGGCTGGAACGTGATGGCCAGCGTGACGCACGACGTCAACGACAAGCTGTCGTCCAAGCAGCGCGACTTCGCCAATGGCTTCCAGCCGGAGCGCGGCCTGTCGCCGGACACCACCGGCACGCCCTACGCCAACATCCTGACCGGCGCCGGCACGGCACTGGGAACAGGCTTCAAGGTCCCTGGCGACAACACCACCTACCTGCAGGCCAGCCCGCTGAGCTTCCAGGGCAAGTGCGACAGCATTCCCGGCATGTCGCAATACCAGACCGACCTGTGGAAAGACGTCACGGCACCGACCCGTACCAGGTATTCCTGCGCCTACGACTATGGTGCGGACTACGTAATCAGCTTCCCGGTTGAACGCACCAACGCCATTTCACGCGCGACTTTCCAGCTGGGCCCTGAGCACAAGCTGTTCGCAGAGCTGCTGGGTTCTCGTACCAAGGCGACTGCCGAACTGACCCCGGTGCAGATCTCGACCAGCCTGGCCAATGGCGCCGCCTACCCTGTCAACGGCCCGTATTACCTGGACATGACGCAGTTCATTCCAACCTACGACAAGACCAAGCCGATCATCTACAAATGGCGCTCGACCCCATGGGGCAACCGAACCCAGGAGAACGTGACCCAGAACCTGCGTGGCCTGATCGGCATGGAAGGCGTGCTGGCCGGTAAATACGACTACAAGATCGGCTTGTCGCGCGCCCAGAGCACCACCAAGACCGACCTGGTCGACGGTTATGGATGGACCAGCCAGATCTACTCGGCACTCGGCACTGGCAAGATCAACCCATGGCTGCTGCCCGGCCAGAGCCAGACCGACGAAGCCATGAACCTGATCGAATCGACCAAGTTCCGTGGCCGCCTGCAACACGGCAAAACCACCATGACCCAGCTCGATGGCTCGATCTCGGGTGAAGTCTTCCAGCTGCCTGCCGGCGCGGTATCGATGGCCGTCGGCCTCGACCTGCGCAAGGAAACCTACGAGTTCGCGCAGGACGTCGACGCCACCAAGATCCTGCTCGCTCCCGGCAACGCCAACCAGGACCGGGTCAGCCGCAATATCAGGGCCGTGTATGCCGAAATGATCGTTCCGGTGATCAAGGACTTGGAAATGCAACTGGCCGTGCGTCGCGACGATTATTCCGTGATCGGCGCCACCACCAACCCGAAAGTGTCGTTCCGCTGGCAGCCGTCGCAGAACCTGATGTTCCGCGGCTCCGCCTCGAAAGGCTTCCTGGCCCCGAGCTTCACCCAGCTCTACTCGGGCCGCCTGCTGGGCGAACTGCCAAACGGCACTATCGACCAGGAAGGCTGCGCCCAGCATCCGGGCGACCCGGCCTTCTGCGCCATTCCGCGCTTGAATTACTTCTCGGGCGGTAATCCTGGCCTGAAGCCCGAGACCTCCAAGCAAGGCACGCTCGGCATGGTGATCGCGCCGTTCACCGGCTTCACCGCCTCGCTGGACTACTGGGCGATCAACATCCAGAACCGCATCCTGAACCGCACCCCGCAAGTGGTGCTGAAGAACTGGCAATACCTGAACGACTACATCATCCGCAACCCGCAGACCGGCGTGATCGACCATGTGGAGGCAGGCTGGATCAACGCCGCCGGCCTGAAAACGCGCGGCCTGGACCTGGGCCTGCGCCATGACGGCAGGTTCGGCGAGTACAAGACCACCGCCACCCTCGATGGCACCTGGATGCAGTCCTTCAAGTTTGCCGAGTTCGAAGGCCAGCCGTTCATCGAACAAGTCGGCCAGTTCGCCACCCGCGACGTCTACCTGCGCTGGAAGCACAACGCCGGCCTGACGGTCTCGCGCGGCGACTGGAGCGTCCTGTTCAACAACAAGTTCGCCTCGCACTACGCCGACCAGAAGCCGAACGGTGGCAAGGGCACGCCGCCCGCCGGCTTCGACCCGCAGATCAAGCACTACAGCATTTTCGGCATCTCGGGCACGTACACGGGCTTCAAGAACACCACCATCACGGCCGGTATCCAGAACCTGTTCGACACCGACCCGCCATTCACCGCCCACAACGTGGACGAGGTGGTGGGTGCCGGCTGGGATCCGCGCGTGGCAGACGGCCGTGGCCGCTCCTTCGCACTCAACCTGAAATACAAGTTCTACTGATGTGATGACACGGCGCAGTTTTGGCCGAATCGTGGCGGCCGCCCTGGCCGCTGTCGCGCTCCCTGGAGTGTCGGCAGCGGCAGGCGGCCGCCCTGTTTCCCGAAAGCCAACCATGAAGAAAACCGCCTTGATTAAGCCACCGCGCCTGAAAACAGGCGATACCGTTGGCCTGATCGCCCCAGGCGGCCACACCGACGCCCCGGCGATTGCCAAGGCCATCAAGAACATTGAATCGTTGGGCTTCCACGTCAAGCTCGGCCGCAACCTGGAGGCCGTGTATGGCAACTACGGCGGCTTCCCCGGGCAGCGGCTGGACGACCTGCACGCCATGTTTGCCGATCCCGAGGTCGCGGCAATCTGGGCGATTCGCGGCGGGTCGGGCTGCATCCAGCTGCTGGAACACCTCGACTATGAACTGATCCGCCGCCATCCCAAGATCCTGATCGGCTATTCCGACATCACGGCTCTGCACCTGGCGATCCAGAAAAAGGTCGGGCTGGTGACTTTCCACGGCCCGGTGGCCTCCTCCACCTTCTCCGATTACTCGGTGACCCACCTGCTGAATGTGCTGATGCACCCGGAGGAGGAATACACCATCCCGATGGCGCTGGAAAATAGCCGGAAAGCTGAGGAAGAACCGCACTACGCGCTGCGCACCGTGGTGCCCGGGGTCTGCGAAGGCCCGCTGACTGGCGGCAACCTGTGCCTGGTCAGCGCCCTGGTCGGTACCGAATACGCCAGCAGCTACAAAGGTGGCATCCTGTTCCTGGAGGAAGTGAACGAAGCGCCGTACCGCATCGACCGCATGCTGATGCAGCTCCAGCTCAACCGCAAATTCGATAAGGCAGCGGGCATCATGCTCGGCATCTGCGAAAACTGCGGCCCGCAGGACAGCGACATCTCCCTGACGCTGGACGAAACCACCGACCAGCACCTTACGCCACTGAAAGTACCCGCGGTGACCGGCTACAGCTTCGGCCACATCCGCGACCAGTTCACGCTCCCGATGGGCATCCGCGCCCGCCTCGACACTGAACGCCAAACCCTCACCCTGCTCGAACCCGCCGTCTCGTAGTACTGTCGAGCCGGTGTCACACCATTGCCCCTAGGGGCGCCCCATGGTGTGACACGGGCTCGTCCGCAGACTTCGGCGTAGAATGGGGCGATGCGAATACTCAAGCACAAGGCGGTGGCTTTTGTGCTGGCGCATCCCCTGGATTTTGCCCTGCAAT
>Ga0209050_1002997_pt1 | contig 13122 bp, 12 predicted proteins | sample Araplavi_mTSA_r2_FD_184276 | JGI IMG/M metagenome (GOLD analysis project Ga0209050, IMG submission 184276) | Arabidopsis root microbial communities from North Carolina, USA - plate scrape MF_Cvi_mTSA_r2 (SPAdes) (version 2) | ecosystem: Host-associated > Plants > Roots > Endosphere | place: USA...
CGCCCCTGGGCAACAACCTGCTGCTTCGCACCGACTCCTACAAGGTGTCGCACTGGATGCAGTACCCGCCCGGCACGCAGACGGTGTACAGCTACATCGAATCGCGCGGCGGCATCTTCAGCCACTCGCTGTTCTTCGGCCTGCAGGCCTACCTGCGCGAGTACCTGCAGACGCCTGTGACGCTCGAGGACGTCGAAGAGGCCGCGGCGCTCATGGCCGTGCACGGCGAGCCCTTCAACCGCGAAGGCTGGCTGCGGCTGATCGAGAAGCACGGCGGGCTGATGCCGGTGCGCATCCGCGCGGTGCCCGAGGGCAGCGTCACGCCGGTGCACAACGTGCTGGCCACCATCGAGAACACCGACCCCGAGTTCTTCTGGGTGACGAGCTTCCTCGAGACCGAATTGCTGCGCGCCATCTGGTACCCGACCACGGTGGCCACGCTGTCGGCCGCCGCACGCACCACGCTGCTGCGCTACCTCGAGGCGACCTGCGACGACCCGCAGGGCCAGATCGCGTTCCGCCTGCACGACTTCGGCGCGCGTGGCGTGTCCAGCCTCGAATCGGCCGCACTCGGCGGCATGGCGCACCTGGTGAACTTCATGGGCACCGACACGCTGGCCGCGCTGGTGGCGGCGCGACGCTACTACGACTGCGACGTGGCGGGCTTCTCGATTCCCGCGGCCGAGCACAGCACCATCACGGGCTGGGGCCGCGACCACGAGGCCGACGCTTACAGCAACATGGTCGACCAGTTCGGCAAGGCCGGCGCGACCTTCGCGGTGGTGAGCGACAGCTACGACATCTTCAACGCCTGCGCGCGCATCTGGGGCGACGAGCTCAAGGCGAAGGTGGTGGCCTCGGGCGCCACACTGGTGGTGCGGCCCGACTCGGGCGACCCGGCCGAGACCACGCTCAAGGTGGCGCAGATCCTGGCCGAGCGCTTCGGCACCACGACCAATGCAAAGGGCTTCCGCCTGCTGAACAACGTGCGCATCATCCAGGGCGACGGCGTCAACCTCGACTCGCTGCGGCTGTGCCTGTCGAACTTCTTCCACAACGGCTTCTCCACGGAGAACATCTCCTTCGGCATGGGCGGCGGGCTGCTGCAGCAGGTCAACCGCGACACCATGCAATGGGCCATGAAGTGCTCGGCGATGCAGGTGAACGGCGAATGGCGCGACGTCTACAAGTCGCCGGTGGGGGACGTGAGCAAGGCATCGAAGAAGGGCCGCCTTGCGCTGGTGCGCGGCGCTGGTGGCATCGAGAACACGGTGCGCGAGGAGACGCTTGCGCCGGGGCAACTCGACCTGCTGCAGACGGTGTTCGAGAACGGGCGCATCGTCGAGAACACGACCTTCGAGGCTGTTCGGGCACGGGCTGCCGAAGGAGTGAACCAGTTCATCACTTCGCGGGCGCCGCTCTGAAGGTCTGTCCGCAGTTCACGGCGAACGCGCAGGCCGCCGGGTGCGTCCCTGCGCGAACGTTCCCCGGCCTGCGGCCTGCTCCTTGTTCCGCTGCGGGAAGCACCCGACACGCTGCGCACTGCGAACGCTGCCGGCCGGCGGCCGATCAACGGCCAATGCTGACAACGATCGCGCCGCGAAACCGGTACTGCCATGTGCCGTCGCCATAATCCGCGCAACTCCCGGATTTCATGACCAAACTCCTGATCCTCAGCGTGAGCGCCGGCAACGGCCACGTGCGTGCTGCACAGGCGCTTGCCGCCACCGCCCAGTCCCTCGTCCCGCCCTGCACCGCGGTCCACATCGACGCCATGGCCCATGTGGCCGGCGGCTTCCGCAAGGTCTACACCGACTGGTACATCCAGCTCGTGAACCGCGCACCCGAGCTGTGGTCGTACCTGCACCAGCGCACCGACAGCACGCCGCACCACGCGCCTTCGCAGCGCCTGCGCCGCGGCATCGAGCGGCTGAGCACCGGGGCGCTTCTGAAGGAGATTCGCCGCGAGAAGCCCGATGCGGTGATCTGCACGCACTTCCTGCCGGCCGAATTGCTGATGCGCGAACGCAACCGCGGTCGCATCGACTACCCGGTGTGGCTGCAGATCACCGACTACGACCTGCACAACATGTGGCTCGTGCCGGGCATGGCGGGCTATCTCGCGGCGACGGAGGAAGTGGCGTTCCGCCTGCGGGCGCGCGGCATTCCGGCGGGCCGCATCCATGTGACGGGCATCCCGGTGATGCCGGCCTTCTCCGAACCCGGCGCGCCGGCGCTGTCGCGCGATGCCTGCGCGGCGGAACTCGGCCTCGACCCCGCGCGGCCGGTGCTGCTGATGGCTTCGGGCGGCGCGGGTGTGGGCGACCTCGCGAGCATGGTCGAACGCGTGCTCGGCCTCGGCGGCCATGACGGCAAGCCGGGCAACTTCCAGGTGATCGCCGTGGCGGGCCGCAACGCGGACGCGCACGGCAAGCTCGAGGCACTGGCCCGGCGACACCCGGGCCGCGTAGTGGCCATCGGCTTCACCAACGAAATGCACAAGATGATGGCCGCGGCCGATCTCGTCGTGACCAAGCCCGGCGGCCTCACGGTGTCGGAGTGCCTGGCGCTGGGCAAGCCGATGCTGCTGATCTCGCCGATCCCGGGGCAGGAAGAACACAACGCCGGCTTCCTGATGGAAGAAGGCGCCGCCTGGCTCGCCTACGACGCCATCGGCCTCGACTACAAGGTCGCGCGCCTGATGGCCGATCCGCCCAAGCTCGCGAACATGGCCGCGCGCAGCCGCACACTGGGCAAGCCGCAGGCCGCGCGCGCGGTGCTGCAGCATGTGCTGGGCGCCACGACGGACGCATCGCCATGAGCGGCGCCGTCGAAAAGACCGGCGTGGGCCGCACGCTCGGCTACCTCGCATGGGTGGTCGTCATGGCCTACTTCTTCGCCAACGCCGAGATCCAGATCGAAGGCGGTGCAGGCTGGGCCACGTCGCTGCCGACATGGCGCATCGAGAACAGCATCTGGCTCGACCTGTTCTGGGGCGGCCGCGCGATGACCGGCTACCACGCGTGGGTGTTCACCTTCATGGCGCTGGTGTTCTTCTCGCCGCTGGCCTTCAACGGCCGGTGCACGTGGCGCGACGTCGGTCTGGCGGTCGTCGGCCTGATCGTGTTCTGGGTGTGCGAGGACTTCCTGTGGTTCATCATCAACCCGGCTTTCGGCTGGGCGCGCTTCAACCCGGTCGATGCGTTCTGGCACAAGCACTGGGTGTGGGGCGCACCCGTCGACTATTGGGGCGGCCTCGCAGTGGCGCTGCTGATCCTGGTGGTACGCCACCGGCGGCGCAGGAAGTGACGATGACAAGCAGGAAGAAGCACCGCCACGGCGAAGAGAACGACGGCGATCCGCGCCCCGGCCACTGGGCCGACCCGCTCGATGCGCTGCAGGTCGAGAACCTGCACCGCATCACGCCCACGCTGTACCGCAGCGCGCAGCCGCGGCGCGCCAACATTGCCGCGCTGCAGCAGCTGGGCATCCGCACGGTGGTGAGCCTGCGTTCCTTCAACGACGACCGCAAGGTGTTCGCCGGCAGCGGCATCCGGCTGGTGCGCGTGCCCATCAACACCTGGTCGATCGACGACGCCAAGGTGCTGCGCGCGCTCGTCGCCATCCGCGAGGCCGAGAAGCACGGCCCCGTGCTGATCCACTGCATGCACGGCGCCGACCGCACCGGCGTGGTGGCGGCCGTCTACCGCATGGCGGTGCAGGACTGGGACAAGGACAGCGCGCGCCACGAGATGCTGCGCGGCGGCTACGGCTACCACACGCTGTGGCGCAACATCCCGCGCTACATCGAGCGGCTCGACCCCCTGAACATGCGCCACGCGCTGGCCCATGCGCCGGCCATTCCCCAGGTGTCCTGAAGGCGCCTGCAGCTTTCGCAACGCGCTCCTATACTGGCCGCCCCGTGGCCACAGGCCATTTGCGAACCTGCCGAAAGGGCTTCCATGGCACTGCAAATCCGCTCCCTCGTTCGCGCCAACGGCGAACTCGAACTCTCGCTGCACGACGACCCGGTCCCCGAGCCGCAGGCCCACGAAGTGGTGATCCGTGTCGAGGCGTCGCCGCTGAACCCGTCCGACCTCGGCCTGCTGTTCGGCGCCGCCGACATGGCCACCGCCAAGGCCTCCGGCACCGCCGGGCGCCCGGTCGTCACCGCCACCGTGCCCGAGCGCGCGCGCCCTGCGATGGCGGCGCGGCTCGACCAGTCGATGCCCGTCGGCAACGAAGGCGCGGGCGTGGTGGTCAAGGCCGGCTCGTCACCCGAAGCGCAGGCGCTGCTCGGCAAGACCGTGGCCGCCATCGGCGGCGCGATGTACTCGCAGTACCGCGCGGTCGCCGCGGCGCAGTGCATGGAACTGCCCACCGGCACCACCGCCGCCGAAGGCGCCTCGTGCTTCGTCAACCCGCTCACCTCGCTCGGCATGGTCGAGACCATGCGCATGGAAGGACACAAGGCGCTGGTGCACACCGCCGCAGCGTCCAACCTCGGGCAGATGCTCAACAGGATCTGCCAGAAGGACGGCATCGCGCTGGTGAACATCGTGCGCAAGCAGGAGCAGGAAGACCTGCTGCGCGGCCTCGGCGCGAAGTACGTGTGCAACGCCAGCGCGCCGACCTTCCTCGAGGACCTGACGCAGGCGCTGGTCGAGACCGGCGCCACGCTGGCCTTCGACGCCACCGGCGGCGGCAAGCTCGCGGGGCAGATCCTCGGCTGCATGGAAGCCGCGCTGAACCGCACCGCCAAGGAATACAGCCGCTACGGCTCCACCACGCACAAGCAGGTCTACATCTACGGCGGCCTCGACCGCAGCCCGACCGAGTTCGTGCGCAACTTCGGCATGGCCTGGGGCATGGGCGGATGGCTGCTGTTCCCGTTCCTCGGCAAGCTCGGCGACGAAGGCACGAAGCGCCTCAAGGCGCGCGTGGTCGCGGAGCTGAAGACCACGTTCGCAAGCAGGTACACGCGCGAGGTGTCGCTGGTCGAGATGCTGCAGCTCGACGCGATCGGGGTGTACGGCAAGCAGGCGACGGGCGAGAAGTTCCTGCTGAATCCGAACAAGGGCGTGGCGGCCTGAACCTGCGCCCCGCGCGGGGCGCGATCGCGCCCATGCAACAAAAAAAGGGCGGCCCTTGCGGACCGCCCTTTCACATGGCCATCAGCTCTTCATGAGCGTGGCCGTTTCACTCGCAGGCGCCACCGCGTAGTGGTCGAACTGCATCGTGTACTGCGCACGGCCCGAAGACAGCGCGCGCAGGTTGCCGATGTAGCCGAACATCTCCTTCAGCGGCACATGCGCTTCGATGACGGCGGCGTTGCCGCGCACCGTCTGCCCGCGGACCATGGCGTGTTGTGCGATGGAGCGAGGAAAAAACAAAACCCCGGAGGGACGAGGCCTGCCGGGGTTTTTCCGTACCGGAAGGCAACGCCTTCCGAACGCAATGGCGCGATCGAGGGCGTGTCAGGTGGCGACGAGGCCGGCTTCGATGGCTTGCGTGAATTTCATGATGGCGCGGATTGTGTCGGCTTGCTGTGTCGGAGGCAAGCCGCGCGCCGGGCCCTGTGGGCCGGATGCGACGCGACGTGCGTTGGCACGTCGACCCTCTGCGCATGGCGGTGCGCAACGCGAGGCTCCCCGGCGCAGCGCGGCATCCGTCACCGTTGCGTCAAACTGCCGACGCGGCGCACGGGTGTAATGGCCCGCACGTTCAACCGCCAGAGGACAACAGATGGGAATACTTTCGGATTTCTTCGTCGCAACTCCCGAGGAGGCATTGCGCTACGCCAACCGCATCGAGGAGCCCGACGAGGGCGACGAGATCGAGGAACTGCTCGACCCCGTGCAGTACAAGCGCTTCACCGATCTCGAGATCACCACCCTCTGGGCGATCCTGGAAGGCAGCGACTGGGACGTCGACCGGCACGCGCTCGAGTACATCGAGATCGGCGAGGACAACGAAGCGTGGCTCAACCGCTTTCCCGACGAGCTGACGACGCTGCTGGCGCGCCTCGAACCCGAATCGCAGGCCGCCGTGCTGGAAGCATGGGCGGGCACCGAAGAACTGGCATGCGACCCGGCCGAGCTGCAGCCCGTGGTGGACGACCTGCAGCGGCTCGCGAGCGAGGCAGCCGCCAGCGAGAAGTCGGTGTACCTGTGGGGCTGCCTCTGACCCTAGACTACCAGACGGTAGCCCACCGCCGTCTCGGTCAGCAGATGCCGCGGCTGCGCCGGGTCGGCCTCGAGCTTCTGCCGCAGATGACCCATGTAGATGCGAAGGTAGTGGCTCTGGTCGGTGTGCGACGGGCCCCACACCTCGCGCAGCAACTGGCGCTGGGTGAGCACGCGGCCCGCGTTCGCCACCAGCACCGACAGCAGCCGGTACTCGGTGGGCGTCAGGTGCACCTCGGCGCCCGCACGGCGCACCAGGCGCGCGGCGCGGTCGAGTTCGATCTCGCCGAAACGGAAGACCGCCTCGGCCGGCTCGTCGCCGCCGCCGCCCGCGGCGCGCGGGCGGCGGAGGTTGGCGCGGACGCGCGCCAGCAGTTCGCCGGTGCCGAAGGGCTTGGTGAGGTAGTCGTCGGCGCCGGCATCGAGCGCGGCGATCTTGTCGGCCTCGTCGCTGCGCGCGGACAGCACGATGATCGGCACCGCCGACCAGCCGCGCACGTCGCGGATCAACGAGACGCCGTCGCCGTCGGGCAGGCCGAGATCGAGCACCAGCAGGTCGGGCTGGCGCGTGCCGGCCGCGGCCAGGCCGTCGCGCAATGTGCCGGACTCGTGCACGAGCCAGCCTTCGGCCTCGAGCGCGCCGCGCACGAAGCGGCGGATCTGCGGCTCGTCCTCGATCACGATGGCGGTGGGCTGGGGCATGGCTTCAGGGTGCGACTTCGATGGCCTCGACCGGTTCGGGCGGTTCGCGGCGGGGCAGGGTGACCGTGAATTCTGCCCCGCCGCCGCGTGCATTGCCGGCGGAGATGTCGCCGCCATGCGCACTGACGACCGCCTTGCAGATCGCCAGGCCCAGGCCCACGCCCGGCGTGGCCGACTCGGGCTCGCCGCGCGTGAACTTGTCGAACAGCGTCTGCTCGTGGCCCAGCAGCGCGGCAGGCAGGCCCGGTCCATGGTCGCGCACCGTGAGCACCAGCGCGCGCGGCTCGGCACGCGCACCGACCACGATGGGCGGCGCGCCGTACTTGGTGGCGTTTTCCAGCAGGTTGACCAGCACGCGCTCGATGAGCACGGCATCGAACTCGACCAGCGGCAGGTCGGCATCGAGCGCGGTCTGCACCACGGTGCCGCCGAGCGAGGTGCGCGCGGCGCGGATCGCCGAGCCGACCACTTCCTCCACCGACTGCCAGTCGCGCCGCAGGTTCACAGCGCCGCCCGCGATGCCGCTCTCGAGCCGTGCCATGTCGAGCAGGTTGTTGACCAGCGCATGCAGCTCGTGCGCCTGCGCGACGATGGCGCGCGCAGCCTGGGCATGCTCCTCGGCCGGCAGGGTCTGCAGGGATTCGGCCAGTGCAATGAGCGCGGTGAGCGGCGTGCGCACGTCGTGCGAGATGGCGCCCAGCAGCGCGTTGCGCAGGCGCTCCGATTCCATCTCGACCACCGCCTGCTGCGCCACCTCGACGTAGTGCACGCGCTCCAGCGCGATGGCGATCTGCCGCGCAAGCGTGTCGAGCTGCTGCGCCTGCTCGGGAATGAGCAGCCAGCGCGGCTGCGCGGGCGCGAGCGCCAGCACGCCACGCACGCGCATCGGCGCCTGCAGCGGCACGTAGTGCCAGGGTTGCGCCGCCAGCGTCGCGGTCGCGAGGCCGGCGCTCTGGCCGTGGCGGAAGGCCCAGTCGGCCACCTGTGCATCGAAGCCCTCGGGTGCATCCGCGGGCGGCACGAGCTGGTCGGCGGCATCGGTCACCAGCACCAGCGCACGGCCGCCGAAGTGGCCCTGCACCGCAGCGGCACCGAGCGCGACCACCTGCGAACTCTCGAGCGCGGCGGAGAGTTCGCGCGTGAGCTCGAACAGCGAGCGCGCGCGCCGCTCGCGGCTGGTCGACACGCCCGCCGCGAAGCGCAGGCCCGCCGTGAGCTGCCCCACCAGCAGGCCGACGCCGAGCATGATCGCGAAGGTCAGCACGTACTGCACGTCGCTCACCGCGAAGGACATGCGCGGCGGCACGAAGAAGTAGTCGAAGGACGCCACGTTGAGCAGGGCGGCCAGCGCCGACGGACCGCGCCCGAAGCGCATCGCCACGCCCACCACGCCGATCAGCAGCAGCATGACGATGTTCGACAGCTCCAGCACGCCGGTCAGCGGCCTGCAGACGAGGGTGAGCGCGATGCTGGTGGCCGCGGCCCATGCATAGGCGGGCCAATGGGTGGGCGCCTTCTCGTGGTCGTCGCTGTCGATGCGCGCGCCTTCGAGCGGCGCACGCGACAGGCGGCGCGAGCTGTCGGCAGGCGCCACTTCCATGATGTCGAGCGCCGGCGCGTGCCGAGCGAGCGCGGCCTGCAGGGACTGCGCCGCGCCGGGCCACCAGCGCCGCCAGCCGGTGGCCGGCGTGGAGCGGCCCAGCACCAGCGTCGCGCAGTTGAGCCGGCGCGCCTGCCCGGCGAGCTGCTCCGCCACGTCGGAGCCGGTCAGCACCGCGGTGGCCGCACCCAGTTCTTCCGCCAGCTTGAGAACCGCCAGGATGCGGTCCCGCTCCGCCGCGGCCAGACGCTGCAGCCTCGGCGTCTCGACATAGGCCGCGTGCCAGCGCACGTTGAGCTGCCCGGCGAGCCGCGCCGCGGTCCGCACGGTCTGCGCGGCGCCTTCGTGCGGGCCGACGCACGCGAGGATCGCCCCCGAGGTGTTCCAGGCCTGCAGCCCCCCGACCTTCCCGTTGCCGCCGGCCGCGCCCGACTGCTCCACGCGCCAGCCGCGCACGTCGTCTTCCACGTACTCGGCAGTGCGGCGCAGCGCGATCTCGCGCAGCGCGATGAGGTTGCCCTTGCGAAAGAAGTTCTGCGCCGCGCGCTCGGCCTGCTGCGGCAGGTAGACCTTGCCGGCCGCCAGCCGCGCGGTGAGCTCGTCGGGCGTGACGTCGACCAGCACGACCTCGTCGGCCTCGTCGAGCACGCTGTCGGGCACGGTCTCGTGCACGCGCACGCCGGTGATGGCGCCGACCGTGCCGTTCAGGCTCTCGAGGTGCTGCACGTTGAGCGCCGACCACACCTCGATGCCTGCGGCCAGCAGCTCCTGCACGTCCTGCCAGCGCTTGGCATGGCGCGAGCCGGGGGCGTTGGTGTGCGCCAGCTCGTCGACCAGCAGCACGGCGGGCTTGCGCGCGAGCGCGGCGTCGAGGTCGAACTCGGCCAGCGTGCGGCCGCGGTAGGGGACTTCGCGCAGCGGCAGTGCGCCGAGCCCCGCGAGCAGCGCGGCGGTCTCGCTGCGGCCGTGCGTCTCGACCACGCCGATGAGCACGTCGCGCCCGGCGGCCTGCTCACGCTGGGCGGCGCTCAGCATGGCCCAGGTCTTCCCCACGCCGGCGCTGGCACCGAAGTAGATGCGCAGCTTGCCGCGCTGCGCGCGCGCCTCGTCGCTGCGCAACTGCGCGAGCAGCGCGTCGGGGTCGGGGCGAAGTGCGTCGTTCATGGGGTGGCGCGCAGGTTAGCGCATCGGGCGGCGCTTGCGGCGGCCGGCATGGCGCCGCGCGGTCCGCGACAGCACGAACCATGCGAAGCCCAGCGGCACGAAGAACGCCGCCATGGCGAGCAGCGCCAGCAGCAGCTCAGTGACCATGGCGCAAGCCGCAGCGCGCAAGATGCTCTCGCCAGCTCACCAGCCGGCCGATCTCCCCGGAGGGCACGCATTCGATGAGCCGGTGCAGCACGTCGGCGTAGCGCGCCAGCGGCAGGCGGATCATCAGGCGCACGCAGGGTGCGTCGCTCTCCTGCGAACAGCACGCGTGCAGCAGCGGCTCGCAGCGCACCACGCCCGCGTCGGGGCAGCCGGCGATGCTGCGGCGCACGCGCAGTGCGTCGGCGCAGCAGACGGTGACGTCCAGCACATGGAACGGGCTGCCGCTGTTCGCGGTCATGGGTGCGTGCGACCGCAGCGCGCCGGGGTGTTCTCTGTAGGCTGCATAGGCCATTTCGTGTTTCTCCTCAACGCGCAGCCGGGGGACTGAAGGAACCCGAAGCCGCGTCGAGCGCGATGTTCAGCGCCAGCACGTTGACGCGCGACTCGCCCAGGAGGCCCCACATCGGCGCCTCGGTGTTCCGGGCGATCAGCGCATCGACCTGCTCGACCGGCATGCCTCGCACGCGTGCCACGCGCGCCGCCTGGTACTGCGCCGCGGCCGGGCTGATGTCGGGGTCGAGCCCGCTCGCCGATGCGGTGACGAGATCGACCGGCACCGGCGCGGTGTTGCCGGGGTCGGCCGCGCGCAGCGCCTCGACGCGCGCCTTCACCGCATCGGCCAGCGCGGGGTTCAGCGGACCCTGGTTGGAGCCGCCGGAGGCGCTGGCGTTGTAGGGCTGCGGCGCGGTGGCCGAAGGACGGCCCCAGAAATGCTTCGGGTCGCTGAAGTTCTGGCCGATGAGCTTCGAGCCCACGGTGGTGCCGTCGAGCACGACCAGGCTGCCGTCGGCCTGCGCGGGGAACACGGCCTTGGCGGCGCCGGTGACGGCCATGGGATAGATGAGGCCGGTGAGCGCACTCAGCAGCACGAAGAGCACGAGCGCGGGACGAAAGATGTTGTTCATGGTCAGAGCCTTTCAATGGGCTGAATGCTTCGGGAAACACCGTGGAACCGGCTTTGCCGGGCCACCGGTGTTGCACCCTGCAAGAGGGGAGGAGAAGCGACACGAAGTGCGCGAAGCCTGGGGGTCATACCAGCCTGACTGCGACCAGCAGCCAGTCGATCAGCTTGATGCCGACGAAGGGAACCAGCAGGCCGCCCAGGCCGTAGATGGCCAGGTTGCGGCGCAGCAGCGCGGCGGCGCCCACGGGCCGGTAGCGCACGCCCTTGAGCGCCAGCGGGATCAGGAACACGATGACCAGCGCATTGAAGATCACCGCGCTCAGGATGGCCGACGACGGGCTCGCCAGGCGCATCACATTGAGCGCGCCGAGCTGCGGGTAGGTCGAGATGAAGATCGCGGGAATGATCGCGAAGTACTTCGCCACGTCGTTCGCGATCGAGAAGGTGGTGAGCGAGCCGCGCGTCATGAGCAGCGCCTTGCCGGTCTCCACCACCTCGAGCAGCTTGGTCGGGTTGGAGTCGAGGTCGACCATGTTGCCGGCCTCCTTCGCGGCCTGCGTGCCGCTGCCCATGGCCACGGCCACGTCGGCCTGCGCGAGCGCGGGCGCGTCGTTGGTGCCGTCGCCGGTCATGGCCACGAGGCGGCCTTCGGCCTGGTGCTGGCGGATGAGCGCGAGCTTGTCCTCCGGCGTGGCCTCGGCCAGGAAGTCGTCCACGCCGGCCTCGGCCGCGATGGCGGCGGCCGTGAGCTTGTTGTCGCCGGTGATCATCACGGTCTTGATGCCCATGCGGCGCAGTTCGGCGAAGCGCTCCTTGATGCCGGTCTTGACGATGTCCTTCAGTTCGACCACGCCGAGCACGCGGTTGCCTTCGGCCACGGCCAGCGGTGTGCTGCCGCGGCGCGCGGTTTCTTCGGCCGCGCGCAGCACCTCGGGCGCCATCGCGCCGCCGAGCGCCTCGACGTGGCGGCGCACGGCTTCCACCGCGCCCTTGCGCAGCAGGATGTCGTCGGTGTCGAGGCTGTTCGGCGCGGCCGGCAGGTCGACGCCGCTCATGCGGGTCTGCGCAGTGAAGGCCACATAACGAACCCCCACGCTTGCCGCTGCGTGTGCTGCGCTGCCTCCCGAGAGGGCTGCTTCGCCTTGGGACGCCCCGGCGGCGAAGCGCGCGCCGTCCAGGGTCGTGGGGTCCAGCCCGTCGCGGCGGGCCAGCTCGACGATGCTGCGGCCCTCGGGCGTCTCGTCGGCCAGCGAGGCGAACATGGCGGCGCGCGCCAGGCGCGCCTTGGTGACGCCGGGCGCGGGCAGGAAGGCCGTGGCCTGGCGGTTGCCGTGCGTGATGGTGCCGGTCTTGTCGAGCAGCAGCACGTCGACGTCGCCGGCGGCTTCCACCGCGCGGCCCGAGGTGGCGATCACGTTGGCCTGCATCATGCGGCTCATGCCGGCCACGCCCACGGCCGACAGCAGCCCGCCGATGGTGGTCGGGATCAGGCACACCAGCAGGGCGACCAGCGCGGTGAGCGACACCACGGTGCCCGCGCCGGCGGCCTCCACGCTGAACACAGAGAACGGCAGCAGCGTGACGGTGACCATGAGGAACACCAGCGTGAGCGCCACCAGCAGGATGGTCAGCGCGATCTCGTTGGGCGTCTTCTGGCGCTTCGCGGCCTCGACCATGCCGATCATGCGGTCGAGAAAGGACTCGCCCGGGTTCACCGACACGCGCACCACCAGCCAGTCGGACAGCACGCGGGTGCCGCCGGTCACGGCCGAGAAGTCGCCGCCCGATTCGCGCACCACGGGTGCGGATTCGCCGGTGATGGCGCTCTCGTCGACCGAGGCCACGCCTTCGATGACTTCACCGTCGAGCGGGATGACGTCGCCGGTCTCGACCAGCACGACGTCGCCCTTGCGGAGGTTGGGCGCTTGCTCGGGCAACCACTGGCCGCCGTGATGCGGCTCCTGCAGTTTCTTGGCCCAGGTGTCCTTGCGAAGACCGCGCAGCGACGCGGCCTGCGCCTTGCTGCGGCCTTCGGCCAGGGCTTCGGCGAAGTTCGCGAACAGCACGGTGAACCACAGCCACACCGTGATGGCGAGCACGAAGGCTGGCTTCATGCCGGTGTCGCCGGGGAAGCTCAGGGCATGCACCCACAGCAGCGTCGTGAGGATGCTGCCGATGTACACGATGAACATCACCGGGTTGCGCCACTGCGTGCGCGGGTTCAGCTTGGCCACCGCGCCCCACAGGGCGGGCTTGACCAGCGCTGCGTCGAACAGCGAAAGGGAAGATTTCGTTTGCATGTCAATTGCTCCTCAACAGGGAGATTCCAGGAACACCGCGGAACCGGCCGTGCCGGCCCA
>Ga0209050_1003005_pt1 | contig 13094 bp, 8 predicted proteins | sample Araplavi_mTSA_r2_FD_184276 | JGI IMG/M metagenome (GOLD analysis project Ga0209050, IMG submission 184276) | Arabidopsis root microbial communities from North Carolina, USA - plate scrape MF_Cvi_mTSA_r2 (SPAdes) (version 2) | ecosystem: Host-associated > Plants > Roots > Endosphere | place: USA...
GCCACCTACACACTGGGTTTGCGCATGCGCATGTCGATGAAACGCATCATGGATATTTATGGCGAATCGGTAAAGGACATCGCCATGCTCCTCCTCATCATGGGCGGCGCCGGCTCTTTAAAACAAATCCTCATCGACAGCGGTGTGAGCCAACAGATCGGCGACCTGCACAATGGCCTGGATGTGCACCCGCTTGTGCTGGGATGGGCCATGGCATGCCTCATTCGCGTGTGCGTAGGCTCGGCAACCGTCGCGGGACTCACGGCGGTGGGCATCATCATGCCGGTGATGAGCAGACCTGACGTGAACCCCGAACTGATGGTGCTGTCCATTGGCGCGGGCAGCCTCATGTTCTCGCACGTGAACGACGCGGGTTTCTGGCTCTTCAAAGAATACTTCGGCCTCAGCATACGCGACACCATTAAATCGTGGTCGATTATGGAAACGATTGTAGCCCTTGCAGGATTGATCGGGGTTATGATTTTGAATGCGATTATCTGAATCAGGGGCCGGAAGCCAGGAGTTTTAGTAGTCAGTAGAATTCAGAATCTGGTGTGTTGAAGATTGCTGTTTTGTTTGCTGTCGGTTGACCTTCGCTTATCAACTATTGATCCCTGCTATTGAATATTTGGCCATTGCCTATTGGCTATCGATTCAATTGAGCTGCTGCTGACGGCTGTGTGTGGCACGCAAATTCTGGCTCCCTGCTCCTGGCTTCTGGCTCTTGATTTCACTACTTTTGCCCAAACATTTTCTAACCTCGAAATACATTATGTCCTCAACCTCATCCTCAACTCCCGATCAGAATTTCGAAAGACTGGGCCTCACACTGCCTCCCGCTCCTACACCGCTGGGGGTCTACAAACCTTTTTTAATCGTGGGAAATTTTGTTTACGTGTCGGGTCATGGTACCGTGAAGGAAGATAAGAGTCTGATCATTGGGCGCATTGGCAAGGATATGACCATGGAGGAAGGCAAACTCGCCGCACAGCAGGTGGGACTTGCCATCCTGGCGACATTGAAGCAGAACCTCGGTAGTTTCAATAAGATCAAACGGGTGATCAAGGTGTTGGGCATGGTGAATTGCACGCCCGACTTTGAACGGCATCCGTTCGTCATCAACGGCTGCAGCGAGTTGTTTGCTAAGGTCTGGGGTGAAGAGAACGGTGTAGGTGTGCGCAGCGCCGTGGGGATGGGCTCGTTGCCCGATAATATTCCTGTCGAGATCGAGGCGATGTTTGAACTTGCTTAAGGTATGAAAACGGATTGGTTTACGCTTCAGAACGCGGAGGTGTTGGATACGCCGGCGGTGGCCGTGTATCCAGACCGTGTTATCGACAATATCAAAACCCTCGTGAACAGCATCGACGATGTGACGCGGTTGCGACCGCACGTAAAAACACACAAGTCGGCGGAGGTGACCGCGATGATGCTGGCAGCGGGAATAAAGAAGTTCAAGTGCGCGACGATCTCCGAAGCGGAGATGCTGGGCACGGTGGGTGCGCCCGATGTGCTGCTGGCCTATCAGCCCGTGGGTCCCAAAGCTGTGCGCCTGGCTGAACTGGTTCAGCGATTTCCAAAAACGGCGTTCAGTTGCCTGATCGACAATACTACTACGGCAAAACAACTTTCCGATATTTTTCTGGAACGAAAGAAAACCATCCCGGTCTATATAGACCTCAACGTGGGCATGAACCGCACGGGAATCGCCCCGAACGATGCGCCCGCGCTCTTTAAGGCCTGCGAAGCGTTTGAGGGCATCACCGTCGTGGGACTGCATGCTTATGACGGGCATCTGCGCGATACCGATATGGCCGTGCGTACACAACGCTGCGACGAAGCCTTTGCTTCCGTAGAGAAATTGCAGGCCGATATCCGGAAGGAAAGCGGCAAAACGCTCACCATCGTTGCCGGTGGCACCCCCACCTATTCGATCCATTCAAAACGCAAGACGATCGAGTGCAGCCCGGGGACGTACATCTATTGGGACAGCGGCTATGCCGGCACACTCAAGGAACAAGACTATAAATTTGCCGCCCTGGTGGTGACACGCGTCATTTCGAAGCCGGCGCCGGGTATCATTTGCGTTGACCTGGGGCACAAATCGATTGCTTCCGAAAATCCATTGACCAGCCGCGTAACCTTTCTCAATGGCGGCGCCCTGCAACCCACCGGGCACAGCGAAGAGCACATGGTGTTGAAAGTAGAGGACGGAAAGGAATACGCCGTGGGCGATGTCTTGTATGGTGTGCCCTACCATATCTGTCCCACCATTGCCCTACACGACCGCGTGGCCTTCGTAGAAGATCAAAACGTGAAAGGCTATTGGACCACCCTGTCGCGCAACCGCAAGATCACGGTCTGATCTCAGAAAAAAATCCAAACCAACCCACCCATGTTTACGATCGACGCCCACCTGGACCTGAGTATGAATGCTATGGAATGGAACCGCGACTTACGGAGACCCATCGCCGAAATGCGGGCGCGCGAACACGGCATGACCGACAAACCCGACCGTGGCAACAACGTGGTGAATTTCGAAGAACTTCGTAAAGGGGACATCGGTCTGGTCGTCGCCACACAGATTGCGCGCTATGTAGCCCCGGGCAATACCCTTCCCGGCTGGAACTCTCCATCCCAGGCCTGGGCACAGACGCAAGCCCAACTGGCCTGGTACCGCGAAATGGAGGAAGCGGGCGAGCTAAAACCGATAACCCACTGGAAGGCGCTGGAAGAACACGTAGCCTACTGGAACGACAACACACCAAAACAAAACAAGGCGATCGGCTATATCCGCAGCCTGGAAGGTGCCGACTCCATCGTCACGCTGAAACACCTGGAGCGCGCCTATGAGCAAGGGCTGCGCGCGGTAGGTCCTGCACACTATGGCCCGGGACGCTATGCACAAGGCACGAATGCCACCGGCGGCATGGGCGCTGCAGGCAAGGCGCTGTTAAAGGAAATGGAACGGCTCAATATCATTCTCGATGCCACGCATCTCTGCGACGACAGCTTTCGTGAAGCCATGGATAATTTTAACGGCCATGTGTGGGCCAGCCATCACAACTGCCGCGCTATTGTAGATCACAACCGTCAGTTCAATGACGACCAGTTGAAAGAGCTCATCGCCAGAGGGGCGGTGATTGGTGGTGTGATGGACGCCTGGATGATGGTGCCCAACTGGGTGCGGGGAGTCTCTACACCACGGGGTACAAATTGTAACCTGGAGGTGCTCATTGATCATATGGATCATATCTGTCAGCTGGCAGGAAACGCTAACCATATCGGGATTGGGTCGGATTTGGATGGAGGGTACGGGAAGGAACAAAGTCCTTACGATATCGAGACGATTGCGGATTTGCAGACGTTCCCGGGGCTATTGGCTAAACGGGGGTATTCGGCGGAGGATATCGAGAAGGTGATGCATGGGAATTGGTTGCGCTTTTTGAAGCGCGCCTGGAACTGAAATGCATTTTTCACGGCAGAGATGCAAAGTCTTTGCATTGACCTTTGCGTCTCTGCGGTGAAAACCCTGAAGCTATTGATTCGGCTTTTCTACGTTGATCTTTTGAACCTTTTCGTATCCAAAGACTTCATCAAGCGAGAGTTGTTTCACCTCGCCGTATGATTGCAAATCTTTCAATTTGATTTTGTCTTTGTCTCCGATCAACACCACGTTAAAGTTCTTTCCTTTGATGTATTGTTGTTGAAATTTCGTGACATCGTCCAGGGTGAATTTATGGACCTGGTCGTATACATCTTTGCGGAGGTCATAGTTGATACCGCGTTTCCGGGCCTCCTCGTAGTTGAAAAGAATTTCCCATTTGGTGATGCGCTCGCTTTCGATGCGGCTGACGATGGCATCGCGTGCTACGTCAAAGCCGCTTTGCGTTTTGGGGAACTCCGTCAATAAGTTGCGCATCGCCTTCATGGCTTCCGTTTGCTTGTCGGCTTGCGTGCCGATGTAGGCATAGAACAGGTCGTTGTCGCCGGCTTTGTCGGCCGAGCCATAATAAGCAAACGCGGAATAGGCCAGTCCCTGGGCTTCGCGCAGTTCCTGGAAGATGGGAGAGCTCATGTTGCCGCCAAAATATTCGTCGAACATTTGCGTGATCGGCACGCGGCCCTTGTCGAACTTCTCTCCTTTCGACAAGAACATGATCTCTTCCTGCACCATGTCGTAGTCAACCCAGTATACGGAAGGCTTCTTCACGTCGGTCATGGCAAACTCGACAGCGGGCGGCGAGGGCTTCAATTGATCGGGTAAGACATGTTCCTTGTTCAGCAGGGTGATGAGTTCTTCTGTTTTCTTGGGTCCGTAGTAGAGGACACGGTGTTGTGTTTTTGTAAAGTCCTGGATCAGCGACACCAATTCGCCCGAAGTCACGGCGCGCAGCGCTTTGTTGCTGAGCACGTTGGTGAACGGCGATTGGGGGCCATACAGCCCGTAATTTATCAGCCCCGAGAACATGATGGTGCTCTTGTCTTTTTTGCTGTCTTCGCGTTGCTTGAAAATGCCTTCCACTAATTTCGTCAGGGCCGCGTCGTCAGGCTTAGGTTGGGCGAGCAGTTTTTCGAAAAGCTGCAGGGCCTTGTCCATGTTTTCACTCAGGCCGGTCAGGTAAACATAGGTCCGGTCCTCGGCCGCATACACCCCGAAGTTGCAGCCCAGCTTGAAGAACTCTTTCTGTATGTCTTCTGCAGGCATCGTCTCGGTGCCCAGGTATTGCAAGTACTCCACGGCCACTTTCATCCGCGGGTCGTTGTTGCTGCCCACGTCCGAAAGGAAGTAGAGCATGAACAAATCGTTCTCGGTGTTGGGTGTATAGAGCACCTCCACGTCTTTGTTCATCTTCAGCTTTTGGATGTCCTTGTCATAATCCAAAAACACAGGCTGCAGCTTTTCGACCTTATTGCTCAGCAGCGTCTCGTGGAACGGCGAACGGTTTTCCTTGTTCAGCGCCACCTTGGTGATGGAGGGCTTTTCTACTTTGCGCGCGCCCGGGTCTTTGCCCGTGCGTTTATACACCACCACATAGTTATGGGCATAATGTTCATTGGCGAATTTCACAATGTCTTCCTTGGTGTATTTGCGCATGGCGTCGATCTCTCCCACGAAATCCTGCCACGGAATGTCGTTCGTGAAGGCGAGCACGAGGTCGCCGGACCGGGACCAGTTTTGTTGGGAATTTTCTACCTTTTCTTTTTTCAGATTGTTGATCGCCGCCTCGATGAGGTCGGTGTCGAAGGCACCTTGTTTCACTAACTCGATCTGTTCCTGGAGCAGTTTCTGCACGTTTTCCAGGGTCTGGCCCTCGCGGGGACGGGCCGTAAATTCATGCACGCAATAATCGTTCAGGTAATCAACATAAGCCTGTGGTTCCAGCACGGTTTGTTTTTGCTTGAGGTTGATATCCATCAAGCCGGCTTGTCCGTTGTTGAGGATCTTGTTGATGAGGGTCAACATCCGGTAGTCGTCGCTGTTCCTGCCCTTGAAGCGATAGGCCAGCGTCACCCATTCGGCGTCAGGACCCAGCACCTCGCGTGTGATGGGGGTGTTGATGGGCGCTTCTTCGATCTTTTTCCATTCGGGAAGTTTATCGTTGGGCTTCCATCCGCCAAAGTATTTGTCGATGGCGGCAATGGTCTTGTCATAGTCCAGGTCGCCGCTCAGGCATATGGCTACATTATTGGGACGATAGTAGCGATCGAAATATTCTTTGATGGCCGTGATGGAGGGGTTCTTCAAATGGTCGATGGTGCCGATCACGGTTTGCGTGCCATAGGGATGCTTGGGAAAGATGGCGGCGTAGAGTGTTTCGTACGTCTTCCAGTAGTCGTTGTCCAGGCCGCGATTTTTTTCTTCGTATACCGCTTCCAGTTCCGTATGAAAAAGGCGCGGTACGATCTTCTGGAAACGGTTGGCTTCCAATTGCGCCCAATTGTCGAGCTGATTGGACGGGATATCGTTGATGTAAACGGTGCGATCTTCCGTGGTGTAGGCATTGGTGCCGGTGGCGCCGAGTTCGCTCACCATTTTGTCGTATTCATTGGCGATGGCCAGCGTTGAGGCCTGGTTGGAAACCTGGTCGATCAGCTTGTAATAACCGACCCGGCCAACCGAGTCCTGCAGCGTTCCGTAGTGATTGAACATGTGCTCGATGCTGTCGAGATAGACTTCCTCTTCTTTCCAGTTCATCGTACCGAAATCTGCGGTACCTTTAAACATGATGTGTTCCAGGTAGTGGGCCAGTCCCGTGTGGGACGCCGGGTCGTTCTTGCCCCCGGCTTTTACGGCAATCTGGGTTTGAATGCGGGGTTCGGATGGATATTGGCTCAGGTATACTTTCAAACCGTTCTTTAGCGTGTAAATTCTTACCTTCAAAGGGTCGTCGGGCACGTAGGAATACGTGAAGCCCTGACTTTCGGCGGTTTTCAGTTCGAGGGTCTTTTCCTGGCGGCAGGCGTATAAAAACAGGGTGAGCACAGCGACGAGCAACGGAATTCTTTTCATGGGTCTTGTTTTTTCTGTGATTTTTAAAAATACCGAAAGAATAACATACATTCCTTCAATTTTTACCAATTAAATGCTGAATTTTCGCTCTCCGAAAAACAACATCAACCTGATTTACGGGTTTTACGTGTAGTAGATTTAGTTTGTGCCGCTCCGTATGATAACGAAAAAAAGAATCATCATCGTCTCCATTCTCGCCGCCACTTGTTTTGCCCTGGCCTCCACGCGCCCGGCGGAACGGTACTTCGAGATCGCTAAAAACCTCGACATTTTTGCCACGCTTTTTAAAGAGGTCAATGCGTTGTATGTCGACGAGATCAACCCCAACAAACTCGTGCGCACCGGCATCGACGCCATGCTCACTTCCCTGGATCCTTATACGAACTATATCCCCGAAGATGAAGTGGAAGACTTCCGCACCATCAACACGGGACAATATGGTGGCATCGGCGCCATCACGCGCGAGATCGGCAACAAGACCATCGTCACCATGCTCATGGAAGGCTATGGCGCCCAACGCGGCGGTCTGAAGATCGGCGATGAAGTCGTCAAAATTGATGACGTCGAATTATCAAAACTCTCCCGCGAAGAATCCGGTCAACTCATGAAAGGCCAGGTGGGCACCCCCGTGAGCCTTACCGTGAAACGCATGGGAGCCGACAAACTCATCCGCCTCGAATTCAAACGCGAAAAGATAAAGCTGAACAATGTTCCTTACTATGGCCTGGTGGGCAAAGACATCGGCTATATTCAGTTGACAGATTTCACACCGGACGCAGCAAAAGAAGTACGCAACGCCCTCATCATCCTGAAAGATCAAGGTGCAAAAGCCGCTATCCTCGACCTGCGCGGCAATCCCGGCGGTTTGCTCATCGAAGCGGTGAACATCACCAACCTGTTCCTCCCCAAAGGGAAACTGGTGGTGAGCACCAAAGGAAAAATCCCCGAGAACAATTTGAACTATGAAACACTGAACGCACCGGTCGATACCGAGATTCCGGTGGGCGTACTTATCAATCGCGGCAGTGCGTCGGCTTCCGAAATTGTCGCCGGCACCTTGCAAGATTATGACCGTGGTGTGATCATCGGCGAAAAGTCCTATGGCAAAGGATTGGTGCAAGTGAGCCGCCCGCTCTCCTACAATTCACAATTGAAAGTGACCACGGCAAAGTACTATACGCCCACCGGCCGCTGCATCCAGGTGCTGGACTATACGCACCGCCGCGAAGACGGCAGCGTAGGCTCCATCCCCGACTCGCTGAAAAAGTCATTCAAGACCGCCACCGGCCGCACGGTGTTTGACGGCGGCGGCATCGACCCCGACATCAAGACCGAGGCCCACGAAGCCCACGTGCTCACGCAAGTGCTCTTTGAAAAAGGTTTCATCTTCGACTTCGCCGCGCAATACACTTTCAAACACGCCGAGCCCGTCGATCCCAAAACATTTACTTTGTCGGACGATGAATATCAGCAATTCACGGTCTGGATGAAGGACAAAAACTACAGTTATAAATCGTACCTGGAATACGAGCTTCAACAATTCACGGAAGAAGCGCACAAAGAAAAATACTACACCGACCTGAAACCACAGCTCGACCAAATTCAGGCGCGCATTGCCGACAGCAAAAAGAACGAACTCAACCTGTACAAGGATGAGATCAAAATGTTGTTGGAAGAAGAGATCGCCTCCCACTATCACCTGGAAAAAGGTGGCATCGAAGCGGGCTTCAAATACGACGACGACATTCGCAAGGCCACAGACCTCCTGCACAACACGGCCCAATACAAAAAGCTCCTCAACTTGCAATAGTCATGGCCTTCGGTATCGGAAGGAAATTGCGCTGGATCTTCCTGTTCCTGTTTGCGACCGTGATGATCGTGTCGCATTCCTGCATGACCTTCCGGATGAGTTCCAGCGAGATCGACACTTTTTTTAAAGCGAAACACGTCACCGCCAAGCAGCTCACCTACAAAGCCGGTTTCCGGAACATGCACTATGTCTGCGCCGGCGATTCCCTGAAACCGTTGGTGCTTTTTGTCCACGGGTCGCCCGGTTCCCTCAGCGCCTTCATCGATTTCCTGGCCGACACCTCCCTCCTGCACCGCACGTTCCTGATCACGGCAGACCGGCCCGGATTTGGATACTCCAATTTTGGAAACGGAGAAACCTCCCTGCAAAAACAAGGGGAGATCTTAAAACCTTTATTGGAAGAATACAAAAAAAATCGGCCCATCATCCTGGTGGGTCACTCGCTGGGCGGACCGCTCATCGCGCGTATGGCCATAGACTATCCTTCCTTGGTGGACGGACTCATCATCGTGGCCGGCTCTATTGACCCGGAATTGGAACCGGATGAAACCTGGTTCCGCGCACCGCTGGCAACACCGTTTCTCAGTTGGATATTGCCGCGCTCCTTCCGCGCTTCCAATGAAGAGATCTATCAATTGAAACCCCAGTTGGAAAAGATGCTCCCGTTGTGGTCCAACATCACTTGCCCTGTCATCGTGATCCAGGGAAAAAAAGATTCATTGGTGCCTGCGGCCAATGCAGACTTTGCCAAAAAAATGTTGGTGAACGCGCCGGTGGAATTGGTGTTCAAAGACGACATGGACCACTTCGTGCCCTGGAGCAATCCCGAACTCATCCACGACGCTATTCTGGAAATGATTCAGAAAGAGCCCCTGGTGCAAAAAGCCATGCGCTAGCGCGCGCCGTATAATTTCTTTCCGGCCTCTTCGTATTTATCGCCTTTGATCCACACGGGCAAAACTTTGTCGTCGGCAATCCTGAAGGTAGTGAGCACAAACGCCCTGAAAAACTTTTCCAGGTAGGTCATGTCCAGCGTGCCCACTTCGTCCGGTGGCTGGTGGTAGTATTTCATCAAGCCTTCATCAAACGTCTTCACCCCTGGCGACAAGTTGGCGGCGGGCACGCCCTTCAACGCAAAGCTGGCGTTGTCGGAACGGTCGTACAGCGTCTGCTCCGGCGCCGGGTCTCCACCCAAGCCCAACCCGAACGCTGCGCAAGCGTCTTGCATTTGCTTGTCCACCGATGTGCGGTTGAGCGCAACAACGGTAGCGATACTTGTATCGTTGTAGCCACCGCCATCGCAATTAAGATCGAACACCATTTTCTCCAGGGGCATCAGGGGGTGATTCACATACCACTCGCTTCCCAACAGTCCCTTCTCTTCGGCCGTGAACGCCACGAACAACACCGACCGCTTGGGCGGATGCTGGCTCAGGAAGCGCGCCGTTTCCAACAGCGCCACCGTGCCGATGGCATTGTCGCGGGCACCGTTGTAGATAGAGTCCGGCGTGTCGTTGTGCTTCACGCCTACGTGATCGTAGTGGGCACTCACCACTACCCATTGCTGACTTAGGGTGGCGTCTGTGCCCCGGATGATGCCGGCCACGTTGCGGCCGCGCAGGGCTTTTGATGGGATGCCCTTCACGTCCAGTGCACCTTTTGTGTGGCGGGATTCTAAAAATGCTTTTAACGCCGGCGATTCACTGCTTCGCAGCACCACATGCGGGAGGGGTTGCGACGGATCGTTTTTCAGTACGATGCGGTTTGCCGAAAAGTAGCTCTGCACCGCCGCCCAGGGCATCCCGGGCAAGGCCATCACCTCAACCAAGGCCAGCGCACCGTGCGCCGCCGCTAGCTTGTTCTTCGCGGGCGATTCCCGCAGCAGGGCGCGCAACGGTCGTGCCGTTTCCGGTGAACCGGCCAATGCCACCACGATTTTGCCGCGAACGTCATACGTCTCAAAGTCCTGGGGCTTTCCATAGCCCACAAAAACAACATCGCCTTGGAGGTTGGCCCCTACTCCGTTCAAGGGCACCAGGTCATCTTTCCAGGCAAACACGGTGCCGCCCAGGGTGAGGGATCCGGCCACCGGCGGGATAATCTTTTCCAAGGGAAAATCCTGAAAATAGCTGTTGCTATTGCCTTCTACCGGGGCTATGCCGTTCTGTATGAATTGTGTCTTCAGATAGTTGGCCGCCATGTCGATTTCCGGCGAGCCCGTATCGCGGCCGCGCATTTCGTCGGCGGCAAGAAACGTGAGATGGGCCAGCGCATCGGGCGCGGTGACGATCTTTTCAATATTCTTTTGGATCTTCTTCTGGGCGAAGGCAGAACTGGCAACGATCAAACAGGCCAGGACAAAGAGGGACTTCTGGAAGCACATCAGGCGGCTATTTTTTTCTATCAAGGTATAGCGACAGCCTCTAAAAAACAAAAAAAACGGATCCGGGTAAGGGATCCGTTTTCAATCTACAGGTCTAGGTTTAGGTATGGAAAGTTATTCGAGTCCTAGCGGAGGAACAACAATTCTCTGTACTTCACCAATGGCCAATCTTCATTGTCCACCAGCAATTCCAGCTTGTCTACGGCATCGCGAATCACCTCGAAGTATTTCTCCTTGATGTCGTCGCAGTAGCCGATAGCGCGTTTGTGTGTGTCGGTGATCTTGTTCACGCGCTTGCGTTCTTCGATCATGGCACGTACGTTGTTCTTAATGGTATCGATGTGTCCGGAAATTTCCTTGATCGTTTGAACCACCGTCTTGTTGTCCACGCCAAGTCCTTTCAAACCGTTGGCATTCTCGATGAGCTTGGTTTGATAGTTGATCGCCGTAGGAACGATGTGGTTCATGGCCAGGTCGCCGATCACGCGGGCTTCGATCTGCACACGCTTGATGTAAGACTCCAGCTTGATCTCCACGCGGGCTTCGTTTTCCTTGTGCGACATCACGCCGTGTTTCTCAAACAGGTCGGCCGACTTCTTGGTGAGATAAGCATCTAACGCGCGAACCATGTTCTTCACGTTGCCGAGTTTACGTTTCTCTGCTTCTTTCACCCAATCGTCCGAATAACCGTCGCCTTCGAAACGAACGTCTTTGGATTCCTTGATGTATTTGCGCAGCACGTTCACGACGGCCAGTCTCTTCTCTTCGCCTTTTTCGATCTCTTTCGTTACGGCTTCGTGGAATTTTTCAAGCTGGTCGGCCACGATCGTGTTCAGGGCGGTCATAGCAGTACCGCAGTTGTCGCTTCCGCCTACGGCACGGAACTCGAACTTGTTTCCGGTGAAGGCAAACGGCGAGGTACGGTTACGGTCTGTAGCGTCGAGGATGATCTCGGGGATCTGGTCGATGCCAAGCTTCATGTACATGTTGTCGCCCTTCTCGATCTTCACATTTCCTTTTTTCTCCAACTCATCTAACACAGCGGTCATTTGCGAACCGATGAATACGGACATGATGGCGGGAGGTGCTTCGTTGGCGCCGAGACGGAAGTCGTTGCCCGGCGTGGCGATGCTGGCGCGGAGCAGGTCGGCGTGTTCGTGTACGGCCTTGATCGTGGTGATGAAGAACGTGAGGAACATGAGGTTGTCGCGGGCGCTGCTGGTGGGCGCATATAAGTTCACACCGGTGTCGGTGATCAGCGACCAGTTGTTGTGTTTACCGGATCCGTTGAGACCGGCAAAAGGTTTTTCGTGGAAAAGGATCTTCAGGTTGTGCTTCTCGCCTACGCGGCTCATCACATCCATCATCAATTGGTTGTGGTCGTTGGCCACGTTCACTTCCTCGAACAGGGGCGCTACTTCAAACTGGCTGGGAGCCACTTCGTTGTGACGCGTGCGTACGGGGATACCCAATTTCCAGGCTTCGATCTCAAACTCTTTCATGAAATCGTAAACGCGGGGAGGAATCGATCCAAAGTAGTGGTCTTCCATTTGCTGACCGCGGGCAGGGGCATGACCGAATACTGAACGGCCGGCCATCACCAGGTCGGGACGGGCATCGAACAGAGCTTTGTCTACAACAAAGTATTCTTGCTCGGGACCGAGGGAAGCAACGACGTGTTGAATGTCTTTATCGAAGAGCTGGCAAACTTTTACAGCGGCCAGGTCAACGGCTTTCAATGCTTTCAAAAGAGGCGCTTTGGCATCCAGTGTTTCACCCGTGTAGGACACGAAGATGGTGGGGATACACAAGGTAGTGCCATAAAGGAACATGGGTGACGTAGGGTCCCAGGCGGTGTAGCCGCGGGCTTCAAACGTGCTGCGGATACCACCGCTGGGGAAAGAAGAAGCGTCGGGCTCTTGTTGAACCAGTTCGCTGCCTTTGAATTTCTCGATGCCAGAAAGTGCGTCGAAGAACGAATCGTGCTTCTCGGCCGTTCCGCCCGTCATGGGTTGGAACCAGTGGGTGAAGTGCGACGCGCCCTTGGCCATAGCCCAGGATTTCGCAGCAGAGGCTACTGCGTCGGCGGTTGCTTCATCAATTTTTTCGTGGTTCTTGATGGCCTGGCTTACTTTTTTAAATACTGCAGGGGCCAGGGTTCCACGCATCTGCTCCGAACCGAAAACAAGTTCTCCATAAAATTTGGAGACATTGGGGCCGGGCATGTCTACATGTACAGGGGTACGTTCGCTCAGTTTCTTAAGAGCATCGAATCGTAAATGCGCCATAGGTGGTTGTAATTTTGATCTATTTGTTTCCAAATCTATCGGAATTTTCGAGACACCGTTAAAAACGCAACCACAATTTTAATTTTTTGTTAAGAACAC
>Ga0209050_1003007_pt1 | contig 13090 bp, 9 predicted proteins | sample Araplavi_mTSA_r2_FD_184276 | JGI IMG/M metagenome (GOLD analysis project Ga0209050, IMG submission 184276) | Arabidopsis root microbial communities from North Carolina, USA - plate scrape MF_Cvi_mTSA_r2 (SPAdes) (version 2) | ecosystem: Host-associated > Plants > Roots > Endosphere | place: USA...
GTCGTACTCAATATCCAGCGTTCGATCACCGGCCAGCCTTGGCATTGGCGGGGGCTCGCCAGCGATTCACGCGGCGGGCTGGTGCCTGACGACCTGGTCACCCAGCTCCTCCTCGCCCGCGGCGTGGCGCGCGAGGAACTCGACATGCACAAGGCGCCGAGCATCCGCGCCTTCATGCCGGACCCCTCGATCTTCCGTGACATGGACAAGGCAGCCGAGCGGCTCGCCGACGCGATCGAGAAGCGCGAGCAGGTGGCGATCTTCGGCGATTACGACGTGGATGGCGCCACTTCCGCCGCGCTCCTCATATTGCTTCTGAGGGACCTGGGCCTGGAGGCCCGCCCCTATATCCCCGATCGGCTGATGGAAGGCTATGGCCCCTCGGGCGAAGCGCTGGTGCGGCTGAAGGGCGAAGGCGCCAGCCTGATCGTCACGGTCGATTGCGGCGCCCAGGCCTTCGAGGCGCTGGAGATGGCGCGCGACGCTGGCGCCGAGGTGATCGTGGTCGATCACCATAAATGCACCACCGAGCTGCCCGTGGCGCTGGCGCTGGTGAATCCCAACCGGCTCGACGAGGACGAGGGCGCCGCGCATGGCCATCTCGCCGCGGTCGGTGTCGCCTGGCTGCTTGGTGCGGCCCTGGTCCGCACGCTGCGCGCTCGCGGCTGGTTCGCCAGCCGGCCCGAGCCCAAGCTGCTCGACCTGCTCGACATCGTCGCGCTGGGCACCGTGGCGGACGTCGCGGCGCTGCGCGGTCTCAACCGCGCCTTTGTCGCCCAGGGCCTCAAGGTGATGGCGCAGCGGCGCAATATCGGGCTCAACGCGCTGATCGAGGCCTCGCGCCTCACCCGCGCGCCGACCTGCACCGATCTCGGCTTCGCGCTCGGGCCCCGGATCAACGCCGGCGGACGTGTCGGCCGGTCTGACCTGGGCGTGCGGCTGCTCACCACGCGCGACCCCGAAGAGGCGCGGACCATCGCCGAGGAGCTCAACCTGCTCAACGAGGAGCGCCGCGCGATCGAGGCGGGCGTGCAGGCGGAAGCGGAGGAGATCAGCCTGCTCAAGGCCAACCACTCGGTCGTCGTGGTGGCGAGCAAGGGCTGGCATCCCGGCGTGATCGGCATCGTTGCCGGGCGACTGAAGGAAAAGCTCGGCCGGCCGGCGATCGTGATCGCGCTGGACGAGGATGGCGTGGGCAAGGGTTCGGGCCGCTCGATCCCCGGCGTCGACCTGGGTGCCGCGGTGCTCGCGGCCAAGGATGCCGGGCTGCTCGCGGCCGGCGGGGGCCATGCCATGGCCTGCGGCGTGACGATTGACGCGGACAGGCTCGATGCCTTTGTGGAATTCCTCGAGGAGCGGCTCGCCGAGCGGGTGACTCAGGCAATGGGCGAGCGCGCGCTGCTGCTCGACGCGGTGGTGGCGCCGGGCGGCGTCTGCCCCGATCTGGTCAATGCGATGGAAGTCGGCGGGCCCTATGGCATGGGCTGGCCGGCGCCGCGCGTCGTCGCCGGGCCGGTGACGGTGATCAAGGCCGATGTGGTCGGATCGGGCGGGCATGTCCGGCTGATCGTCTCGGGCCCGGACGGGCGCAGCCTCAAGGCCGTCGCCTTCCGCCAGGCCGATACCGAGCTGGGCGCGGCGCTGCTCTCCGCCCCGCGCCACCGCAAGCTATGGCTCGCCGGACGGGCGAGGATCGACGACTGGGGCTCGCGTCCTGCCGCCGAATTGCACGTCGAGGATGCCGCCTGGGCGGATTAGGCGAATAATCGGAAAAGGATCGATCAAGCCGCTTGACCGCGTGCCGATCCTTCCCTAACTGGCCGCCTCCACGCTTCGGCATGGCCCCTTCGTCTAGCGGTTAGGACGCGGCCCTTTCACGGCTGAAACACGGGTTCGATTCCCGTAGGGGTCACCATCGTCAAGCGGAAAATGGCGGAAATCTGCCATTCCGGACGATTTGGCTAAAGTCGCCCCCACTTTTTGTCCCACAGATTGTAGCGGCTTTCGCGGCATCCTTTGGAATGGCCTGAGCACTAGTTTCGCCATATACGTAGATTCCGCCTGCCATTGCCTTGCCCTGCAATGCGACCGTCGAGCTAGGGCGTCCCTTGAAGTGCCGGAATTGCTCGATATTAGTCACGCAACCTTGTTCCTCGCCCGGAGCATCTGTCGAAGACTCTCAGCGTCCGTCCGACGGCGTCAGCGGAGGGCGTCAGATTTGGGCGACAATAATCAAAAGCGATGGAGCGTTCGCCGTGCCGGAAATTCCCCAAACGCCACGGGTCATCGCTGCGCGAATATGGACACTTTGCAACGTCCTGCGCGGAGACGGCATCAGCTACAATCAGTATATTTCGGAGCTCACCTACCTGCTCTTCCTCAAGATTGCGCAGGAGAACGGATCAGAAGTGACGCTGCCTCAAGGCTATCGCTGGGCAGACCTCGTCTCCTACAACGGATCAAATCTGCTCGGGCACTATCAAGAGATGCTTACTCATCTCGGTACTAGTGCAGCCGACGAACGGGTGCGCGACATCTACGCTTTTCCGACGACGGTATTCTCACATTCAGAAAATCTGCGTGTGATTATAGACGGTTTGGATACCATCAATTGGCATCAGCTATCACAGGATGGCTTAGGGCAAATCTACGAGGCCCTACTAGCGAAGAACAGCGAGGATGCGCGCTCTGGCGCGGGACAATATTTCACCCCTCGCGCGCTAGTGGACACTATCGTCACGGTCACGCGCCCTCAGGCCGGCGAGTTGATCCAGGATCCAGCGACGGGAACCGGCGGGTTCCTGATCAGCGCCGACAGCTATATCCGCGACCATGCAACGCCCGAGGCTTATGCAGCGTCACCACCCCAATACGAGGGCATGGAGATCGAACGGGGAACCTACCGCCTATGCCTGATGAACATATTTCTGCATCGAATGAGCGCGGCAATCATGCTCGGCGACGCGTTGACCGAAGATGCTCAGGCATTGTCGCCGGCGGACGTAATTTTGGCCAACCCCCCGTTTGGTTCCAAATTCGGCAGTGCCAGAGCGAAACGGACAGGGTTTTCGGTCTCGACCTCAAACAAGCAGCTCGAGTTTCTCCAACATATCTATCACGGGCTTAAGCCCGGTGGCCGAGCAGCGGTGGTGCTCCCGGACAATGTGCTGTTTGAGGATGGCGTGGGACGCCAAGTGCGTCAGGAGCTGATGGAGCTCTGTGCGTTACACACGATCCTCCGCCTGCCGACCGGCATATTTTATGCGCAAGGCGTAAAGACAAACGTCCTCTTTTTCACCCGTGGCCAAGGCGATTCCGGTCACACTCAGCGCACTTGGATTTACGACTTACGCGCCGGCGCCCCGCGCTTCGGCAAGCGCACCGCGCTTACAACAGCGTTCTTCGCCGATTTCGTTGCTCGCTTTGGTGACTGGCCAACTCCCGATTGCGATCGCCCAGTTCAGTCGGCTTCCGAGCGCTTTCGCGCCTTCACCCGCGAGGAAATCGCCCAAAATGGCGACAATCTGGACCTTCGCTGGATGAGTGATGACGAATCAGATGACGAGCTTCAGCCTTTACGTCCTGATGAGATTTCCGGATTGATCCTGTTCGAACTGAGGGCGGCCATCACCGAAATCGAAGAGCTTCATGCGCAACTAACCGTCGCCGCAGAGCCCTGAGCGCGATGGCTAGTCTCCCGTACGGTTGGGCCCAGTTGCCACTTGGCGATCTCTGCGCGCGCGCGACCGAGCGCGTGCTGCCGGCGGATGCTGGCACGCTTCCTTATATCGGGCTGGAACATGTTGAGCGCGACAGCCATCGTTTGAAGGGACACGGGAACGCCGGTCAAACCACCAGTTACAAGACTGTATTCCGCATGGGTGATGTCCTTTACGGACGACTTCGGCCCAATCTCAATAAGGTGGTCGTCGCCCCCTTCGATGGGATTTGCTCGACCGACATATTAGTGTTGCGCCCGACGTCCCTGCTCGATGCGCGCTACTTGCTGCTGGTTCTCTCCACACGCCATTTTCTCGACTACGCTGAAAGACAGGCCAAAGGCATCAACCTCCCGCGGCTCTCGATCGAAGCCTTGCTGGAGTACATAGCTCCGATCCCTCCAATCGCCGAACAGCGTCGCATTCTTGACAATCTTGAGGTCAGAGCAGCCGCATTGCACGCGGTGGAAGAACGACTTGTCTCGACCACGCGATTAGTCGACGCTTTGCCGGCAAAGATTATGGCCGCAGCGACCCGTGGCCTGCTGACTCGAACATGGCGCGCGCACTCCTCACTGGCGGAGGCGGCCTCAGAGACTAAAGCCGAATTTGCAGATGGTTCGGGTCGCTTGCCGAAAGGGTGGACTAGCGAGCAGATCGACTCAGTGGGATCAGTTCGGAAAGGTCGCGACCGCTTACCGAAGCACCATCAAGGTCCGAACATGCGGCCGTATTTGAGGGTCGCCAATGTGCTGGAAGGACAAATTGACCTGACCGACGTGATGACGATGAACTTCACGCCGGCTGAATACGAGCGCTTCCGATTGAAGGCCGGTGATATTCTCTTGAATGAAGGACAAAGCCACAACCTAGTCGGCCGCCCTGCGATGGTGGACGACAAACTTGACGGATTCTGCTTTACGAATTCACTCATCCGGTTTCGCACCGGAGAGTTGGTGCTGCCAGACTTTGCGCTGCTGGTATTTCGCCACTACCTTCATGCTGGCGTATTTAGCCGGATAGCCAAGATCACGACCAATTTAGCGCATCTCGGAGCCGAGCGCTTCTCGACTCTCCCCTTTCCGCTCCCGCCGCTCGATGAACAGCATGAGATTGCGAGTATCGCCGGCACTCTCCTGGACGATGTGGAGCGCATCAAACGCCGCATGGTCAGCCTGAGCAACGCTCTAGAATCCTTAGTCGTGGCACTGCGCTCGGATGCACTCGCCGGCCGATTGGCCGATCAAGACGCCGCCGACCATCCTATCTCGGTGGCTCTGGCGGATCGCCAAGGCTTTGCGGCGCCACAGCCTCCTGGTCCGAGCCAGGTGAGAAAAAAGGAAAGCCCGATGAAGGAAATTCTTCCTGTTGTAGAAGCGATGCGAGCGGCGGCCGGTACACTTTCCGGCCAGCAATTGTTCGCGGCCGCAGGCTATCCCGAAGATGCCCCCAGCGAGCTTGTAGAACGCTTCTATCTAGACCTGCGCGAACAGGTCGCCGTGGGTGCAATCGAACGCCGGGAGCGGGAAGGCACCGATGTGTTTGCTCTCACACGGGATGGGAGCGCCTAATGAAAATCGATTATCTTTGGATTCGCGGCGCGTTCAAGAATCTTGCCAATGTCCGAATCGATTTCGATGAGAATGATCTCATGACGATGATCGTGGGACGTAATGGGTCAGGTAAATCGAACGTCCTTGAGGCTTTGGTCGTCATTTTCCGGAATCTTGACCTCGGCCAATCTCCGGAGTTCGCATACGAAATCCGCTACCGACTTGGCCAAGGAGCAGAATCACGATGGGTGGTTGTAGACGCAGATCCGAGCCGTGGAGCACTAGGTAAGCAGTATACAATTACATCAACTGAGCGTGACGGAAATGTGCTCGTGCCGGTCGAGCGACGGGTGCCGCTAGCGCGCGTCAAACGCGACAAGGATGGCCGAAGCGATTATCTGCCCCGCTACCTATTTGCCTACTATTCGGGACCAAGCGACCGTCTAGAAAATCATTTTCGCCATCACCGCACCGAATTTTATAAGAGACTACTTGAAAACAAAGTGGATCTTGAAGGGCAAATTCGTCCGCTGTTCTACGCTAAGCCATCTCATAGTCAGTTCGTACTGCTCGCATTCTTTTTGAGTGAACACAGCGTGGAGGAGCAGCACTTTCTCAAGGAACAGCTCGGTATTGAAGGCCTTGATGCTGTTCATTTCGTGATGCGCCGGCCCGAATGGGTCAAGGCTAATCTCAAGTCGGAGCAGTTCTGGGGTGCCGGGGGCGTCGTTCGAGACTTTCTAGATCGTCTCTATCCGCTCGCGTTGGCCCCTTTGCGCATTAAGCGTAACGAAACCGTGTCACTAACCGGCCGGCGCATCCGCAACGAATTTGTTCACCTCTTTTTGCCAGATCTCGCAAGCCTAAGGGCGTTCTCGCGCGGGCTATCACCGGACGTATTTTTCAAAATGCTTGAAAGCACTCTCCTGTCGGAGATCATCTCGGAAGTGAATGTACGCGTTCGTGTGACATCGAGCTCCGAAGCGCTCACTTTCCGGGAACTTAGCGAAGGTGAGCAGCAATTGCTGACTGTGCTCGGTCTGCTCAAGTTTACCGGCGGAAAGGACTCACTGTTCCTACTTGACGAACCAGATACCCATCTCAACCCCGCCTGGGCAGCGAAATACCTAAAGTTCGTTCGTGATTTCGTACCTGATAATCAAGCGAGCCACTTGCTGATGGTGACACATCATCCGCTCGCGATCGCTGAGCTCGATAAGGAGCAAATTCAGGTCATGAAACGCGATGTGAACTTCAGCATAAAGGCTGAAATTCCAGCCGAGAGCCCCAAGGGCATGGGCTATGCCGGAATTTTGACTAGCGACATGTTCGGACTTCAGACGACTCTCGACCAGCCGACCGAGGACCTGATACGTAAGCGTCGAGCATTGACGGAAAAAACTACCCTCTCGGCAGAGGAACAGGAGGACTTGGCGCGGACCGATCACGAACTCCAAGGAATGGGGTTCACAACTGCGCATTGGGACACCGACTATCGCGAGTATCTCCAAGAAAGAAAGCGCATTGCCGAAGAGATGTTCAACCCCGAGGCCGATCCTATGACTCAGCAACGACGCCGGGCTGTCGCCGAGAAATTGATACGGGAGATACTGGCGAAGGAGACTGCGGGGCACGCTGAATGAGGCCAGTCGACTATCATCCCGCGAACCTTAGCCTTCCCCAAAACTGGGCAGCTAGAGCAGAGACGCTCCGTCAGCAACTTCTCGCGGCGGCGGACGCTGGTGCGCGTAGGCAAATCCTCGATGAAAATGCGATCTGGTCCGAAATCAAGGCCGAGTTGCGAAAAGTGTTTCACGGAAAATGCTGGTACACTGAGTCGCCGCAGGTCGGCACGGACGTCGATGTCGATCACTTTCGACCAAAACGGCGGGTCGCAGAGCGTGTAGCTGAAGGCGATGCGCATCCAGGATACTGGTGGCTCGCTTACGAGCTCGGCAACTATCGATATAGCTGCATCGTGGCCAATCGCCTGCGTCGCGACGTCGAGACTGATCAGGTCGGCGGCAAAGCCGATCGCTTTCCAATTGCCGACGAGGCAACACGGGCAATGGCGCCGGACGCGGATTGGGAGGCCGAAAAGACGCTGCTGATCGACCCCTGCAGGGCAGACGAGACGGCCTTGATCACTTTCAAGGAAGACGGTGAGGCAATGCCAAGGTTTGCCGACGAAGCGCCATATAAGAATCAAAAGGCGAGTCTTTCGATCAGGTACTACAACTTGAACCACTCGGAATTTATCAAGGCTCGCATGGCGCTCCGGGATAAAATCGAAAATCTAAGGATCGAGGCGTTACGCTACTTTCCGCGGGTCGAGAGCGGTGATGCCGACCACCTACGCGCCTATCGAAATGCTATCTTGAGCTTAAGAGAACTGCGGAAAGAGACCGCGCCATTTTCCGCCTTTAGCGTCGCGATCACCGATACGTTTCGCGATGAACCAGCCTTATCAGGCGTGTTCCTTTAGCGCAGGCGACCTGACCCTATCGCCCTGAGAGCGATGCTCCCGCGCGGAACGCCGCCTCTACACAAACTGAATACGCTCGATTCTTTTGCAAGTACGACGGCTGCCCATTGTTGGCGCCCGCTGAGATGCAGCAATAAAAGCAACCACCTGTGGGCGGAGCTTTATTTGCAGTCGATCGTGGCCGCTTCAGCGCCCAAGCCCACGTCCTCGGCCGTAGTTGATCCCGTGATTGAACGCCAATTCCGCTCCGAGCCGGCGGCCGGTGTCGATCGTGATCCCGAGTTGCTCTTTTCGTGCGGCGAGTATCGACTCCATCTGCGGGTCACGTTCGAGACTCTTCGCCATACCTCCCATCTCGCTCTGGATAGCCTTTCGGCCTGTCACGTCTCCGGCCACGTACGCTCGATGGGATTGCTTCTGCAGCTTGTCCCAACGTGCGACGAACTGGTCGGCGCGCTTGGCCGGTTCTGCTCGCATCTGGGCTTCCAACGCCATCGCTTGGATCGCCCTTTGTGGTCGCCCGTTCGCCGCTTCATCGAGCGTGGTGCGATCGGCATTGAACGCGTTCTGCAGATCGCGCTTAAAGCCGGGGCGTAGCGCCTCCATCTCAGCAACAGCGCTGTCGAGTGCGGCACGCTGATGCGGAAGTTCTGCAGAGCCTTCGGTTCGGACGCGCAGGATGTCGGCTGCAGAACGTGCCACGCGCACCACCGCTCTTTCGAAGGGAGAGAGCTCGGGCACATCCGGCGTGACCCGAAGCTTCAGCCCGGCAAAGCGGTTATGCCCCGGCTGCTGGACCTGCGCCCGTTCGGGCGACGGATAGTCCGCAGCCATGTCCTTGCCACGCTCGCGCGACAGCGCCTGGGTCAACGCTTGCCGATCTGCGAAATCGTCGCGACCATAATGGAGATCGACGCTGTCGCGGTGACGAGACAGCGCGACATAGGCAGCGTGCCGGTCGAGCCCCGGTGTGGCCAGCACATGCACGCGATCGACTGTCACCCCCTGCGCCTTGTGGACGGTCGCGGCATAGCCATGATCGAGGTTCGCATAGTCCTTCACATCGAAGGCAATCGAGCGTCCGTCGTCGAGCAGCACCGCCATCCGAGCCTGCGTGACTGATTGCACCTGTCCAAGCGTGCCGTTCTTCACGCCGAGGCTGCGCTCATTGCGCAAGAACATGATCCGGTCTCCGGGCGCAAATTCACGCTGCCCGCGCTCGGTCGAGATCATTACATCATCGCCCAGTTCGCCCGCGGTGCGCAGCCTGTCGCGCGCGGCGGTATTGAGTTCGCCCACCTCGTCGTTGGTGTGGGTAAGGATGATCCGCGAAGCATCCGGTGCGGCGGAACGATCACGATCCCACCGATCGATCAGGTCGGCGCGTGCGCCTTCGCGCGTTTCGGCATCATGGATGCGGTCGTGCCGGCTAAAGGCGCTGATCGCTTCCGCAGTCCGCTCGGTCGCGAGGTAGCGTGTGGCATCACGCTGCCAATCCTCGCGCTGGCGGCGGATCTCGGTGATCTCGATACCGCCATGCCGCTCGGCCGTTGCCCGGAAGGCGGCGCCCGCTTCTATCGCCTGGAGCTGCTCCGGATCGCCAACCAGCACAACCTTGGCGCCGCGCTTCTCGGCTTCGGTCAGCACGCGCTGCATCTGGCGCGTGCCGATCATACCGGCCTCATCGATCACCAGCACGTCGCTGCTGGTCAGCAATTCACGGCCGTCAGCCCATTGATGCTCCATGCTGGCGATCGTTCGCGAGGCGATGCCCGAACCGCCCTCCAGATTTTCGGCTGCGATGCCGGACAGCGCCACGCCGCGGACCGAATAGCCGGCGCTCTCCCACGCCTCGCGCGCGACGCCGAGCATCGCGGATTTGCCAGTGCCAACATAGCCGATGACTACGCCCAACCCTTGGCCCTTTGTCAGATGGTCGAAGGCGCTGTGCTGCTCGCTCGACAGCACCAGTCCGCGCATCTCCGCGCGCACCAATGCGAGCTTGCGATGCTGCTCGTCCATGCCGTGCCGACGGCTCGCCTCAAGCCGGACGGTGGCGCGCTCGAGCCGCTTCTCGGTCTCGATGATGTCGCGGCTGGTGAAACGGTCCTGGCCGCGTCCGTCCTTCCCGAGCGCAACCAACTCCGGCGCCGAACTTACCGCCGCCATCACGCGGTCGAATTGATCCTTCCCCTCGCTATGCCGATGCACGAACATCGCCAGGTCACGCGTGGTGAAGGTCGCCTGTGTGCGGGTGATCGCATCGAGTGCCAGCGTCGGATTCGCCAGCAGCTTCTCGCCATTGGCATGGGCAATGGCATGGTGCTCTTCCAGCCGCTCGGAGGTGAGCCCTTGCTCGGCCATCCGGGCGGCGGCCGGGCCGATCTTGTGCTGCGGATCAAGGTCGATGCCCTGCGCTTCGAGAGAACGATGATCGACACGCGCATCGATATCGAGTTCAGCCAGCCGCGTGTTAACGTGCTCGGCCCAGCGCTCGCGCCATTTCTCCAGAAGATCGGTGCGGTTCCAGTCGCGGTTCTTCTTGCCAAATCCGTTCTCGTCGACGTCGCGCAGGGTGAGCATCACATGCGCATGCGGCTTGGGCTCACCGTCAGCGCGGATATCCCAGTGCACATTGAGATCGGCGATCATGCCACGCGCGACGAACTCCCGTTCGACGAAGTCGCGCGCCAGGCGAATGCCTTCGACTTGGTCCAGCTCGCGTGGGATGGCGAACTCCACTTCCCGGGAAAGCTGCGCGTCCTTGCGCAGCTCGGCCGCCTCGACCGCATTCCAGAGCTTCTCGCGATCGACGAGGTGTTCGGGGGCGCCTTCCGGCAGCAGCACCTCGGAGTGAACGACGCCCGCCTTGTTCGAGAAGTCGTGATGGCGATCGAGCCGCTCATCATAGAGCCGGGAGGCGGAGCGATAGGCAGCGGAGGCCAGCGCCGACGATCCGTTGGCACGAGAAATGATCTTGGCCGAGAAGTGGTAGATCGCCATGGCGGCAATCCACTTACACTACACGAGCAACGTCGGCACGACGTATAAGCGCGCCCTCAAAAGAATTCATCTTTTTCGGGACGCATGTGTCCCACGATGTTTCAAGCTATTTTCGTTGATCGACGCAATTACTAACTGAAGTATCCTCAGTCATCAATTGAGGACAGCGTGATGCGTAAACCCCGCGACTATGATGCGGAACTCCAGGCGCTCAACAACAAGGCGAAGCAGCTCAAGGACCGCAAGCTACACCAGCTCGGCGAGCTGATCATCGCGACTGGAGCCGACGCGCTTCCGGTGGAGCAGCTTGCCGGCGCGCTGTTGAGCGCGATCGACACCAAGGATGCGGCAATCAAGGAGGGCTGGTGCAGGCGTGGCGTGGCCTTCTTTCAGACGGCGCCGCGCGGTGCTCGAGGCGCTGACAAGAACGATCCTCGCGCTGCGCCGGGCGCAGGCAGCACCTCACCGGCTGCAAGCAAAGATCGCGCGTGACGACAAGCGGGCATGGGTCGTGAAGCGCCGCGAGCGCACGCGCCAGTTGATCGAACTGGGTGGCCTGGTCGCGAAAGCCGGCTTGGTCGAACTGACCGATGACGATCGGGCGGCAATTTTCGGATTGCTGGTCGAAGCCGCGGCAACGCTGCGTAGCGAAACCGGCGATCAGGCGCTTGCGCTTTGGCGACGGCGCGGCAAGCGCGCCTTCGCGCTTGCCGCTGATCAAGGTTCGCCGCCATACCGAGCGGATGAGTGACAGTCTTCAGCCGGCAATCGCCGCCGTCATTGCGCGCACGCCAGAGTGGGTCCGCCAGGAACTGGCGTCCAAGGATCCCGCGACGCGGGCGCGCGCCGAGGAAGCTCTTACCGCGATGATTGCGAGTGCGCTGCACGAGCCAGACGAGGCTGAAAGCTGAGCAGGCCGCCTCAGGCGACTCAACGAGGATTGAAGGCTGACGTCACGACTTGAACCAGTGTGTCAGATCTTGAACCAATCGCTTCGGCCAGATGCGCTTCGTCTGAATCGTGCGCCGTTGCTCGGCCCGGTCACGAATCCAGCGTAGGGTTTCCGCAATCTGCATCTCATCCGACCGCTCGCGCTTTCGCTGGTGGCGATCAATGCGCGGCATGGCCGTTTGGGGACTGAGAGCTTGAGCCGCTCGTGATCAGTGCGAACAATTTGCGCTCGTACGCGCGTGCGAACTCCGTGTGGATACGATAGCTAGCCGGATCGTCTGCGCGCTCAGCCTTCTCCCGCTCTTCCTCAACGCGGCGGCTGATATATTCGATATCCTTTTCCTTCGTCATCCGTTGCTCCATGTGCCCCCGGAGCTCTTCGCTGAGATAACAACGGCCGACCGAAGGTGCCGCGAAGCGGCGCCGTTGGTTTCAGCTATGGCCTTGCCCCGGCCAGACAACACCGGAGCCTTAACTTTTATAGCGATGCAATGTTCGCGAAATGTGTCTCGGCGCGCTTCGTACGCGGCCTAAGCGGCAGCGCTCTTCTCAAGCGCTGCTATGCGTTCTTCGCATATCACATGGACCGCTTGGCCGAGTGCTTTGACGCGCTCGCCAAGCCACGCAAGTTCCTCTTCGGTGATACGGTAGTGCTTCGAGTAGCGAGCCTTCACATAGGCTTCCTTGAGCTTCTCGAACCGCGAACGATCCGACCGATTGTCGCGCGGCCATGCATCGATCAGGCGAGGATCGATCCGCTCCGCCTGGGTGCGCAAAAAGCCGAGATTGTGAACGTGCGGCGTGTAGAAAGTGCAGACCAGCAACACGCAGTGATATAGCCGTTCGGCGGCTTGGTGCATGATGAAGGCGGCTTCCTTCGTGCGACCTTTCGCGACCAGCCCGTTGGCCGTGTCGAGGAAAACGCTCGCGCTAGGATACCACTCCTCGAAATACTCCCGCGCCATCGCCAGCGCCTGTTCGGGCGTCTTCGGCTTGGGCTCGTGAAACCCGGTATCTTCGCTCTGGTAGAGCGCGATCCCATCGCGAGCGATGTCCATGAAGAAGTAGCGTCCATGCGCGAGCCCGTCGTTCACTTCGTGCATCGTGTGCACGATAAAATTGACCGGCGTGCGGAGCGTCTTTGTGATCGCCAGTTCGCGGTTGAGCCGATCCTCGGCTTTGACCCAATATTCGACCCGGTCGGTGAGCTTCTCGTTGTTGACGATCACCAGCAGATCGAAGTCGGACTGATAGCCCTTGGCGGTGTGCGGTTCATCGACCCAGCCGCCGCGCGCATAGCTACCGTAGAGAATGACCTTGAGGATGCGCGCGTTCTTCTTCCACTCCGAGTTCGCGATGGCGGTCGCATCGCCGAACTC
>Ga0209050_1003010_pt1 | contig 13079 bp, 8 predicted proteins | sample Araplavi_mTSA_r2_FD_184276 | JGI IMG/M metagenome (GOLD analysis project Ga0209050, IMG submission 184276) | Arabidopsis root microbial communities from North Carolina, USA - plate scrape MF_Cvi_mTSA_r2 (SPAdes) (version 2) | ecosystem: Host-associated > Plants > Roots > Endosphere | place: USA...
GCGAAGCAATGGCGCGCCAGTTCGGCATGACCCACTTCATCAATCCGCGCGATGTGGAGAACGTGGTGGACGCCATCGTGCAGCTGACCGACGGCGGCGCCGACTACAGCTTCGAATGCGTCGGCAACACGCAGCTGATGCGCCAGGCGCTCGAGTGCTGCCACAAAGGCTGGGGCAAATCGATCGTGATCGGGGTGGCGGCGGCAGGGCAGGAGATTTCGACCCGTCCGTTCCAGCTGGTCACCGGCCGCCACTGGCTGGGCTCTGCCTTCGGCGGTGCGCGCGGCCGTACCGACGTGCCGAAGATCGTCGACTGGTATATGGAAGGCAAGCTCAAAATCGATGAGCTGATCACCCATACCCTCCCGCTGGAACGCATCAACGAAGGCTTCGACCTGATGGAACGCGGCGAATCGATCCGCTCCGTGGTCGTCTACTAAACCGGTAAACCTGGGTCTGACCCGGGTTTACCGGTTTTAAGCATCCTGGAACAACAAATCTGCATTCTGTCGCACTTCGCATGCCGCCCTGGCGGCGCGCGGCTACATTGGCTCCAGAGCACTTGCATCCTGATCTAGACAAAAAGTTCTAGACACAAAGTTCTAGATCATTTAATCTAGTTTGCAAGGACACCATCAAAACCGGAGCCGCCCGCCATGAGCAACCTGCTGAACGCCGTCATTCCCGCCCTGGGCTGGTCATTGCTGCACTTCCTGTGGCAAGGCTTGCTGATCGGCTGCGTCGCGGCACTGCTGCTGCATGCGCTGCGCAATGCCCGCCCGCAGGCGCGCTACCTGGTTGCCTGCAGCGCCTTGCTGCTGTGCGCCGCGCTGCCGCTGGCGAACTTCGCCTGGCGCCTGGCTGACGCCGCCGACACCGGCTACGTGCTACCGGCGCCGCTGGAAAGCGCCGCCATCGCCGCCATCCCCGGCGCCGCCGACGGGCAGGGCGCCGAAGCGGCGCTGGTCGACATCGACGCCATGGCCTCCTGGGAATACCTGCTGCGCCGCCAGATGCCCTGGCTGGTGCTGCTGTGGGCCGCCGGCGCCGCGCTGATGACGTTGCGCCTGTCGCTCGGCCTGCAGTGGGTGCGCACCCGCACCTTGCCCAACCATTACCACGCCGACGCCACCTGGCAGGCGCGCGCCACCGCACTGGCGCAGCGCATGGGCATCCGCCGCCAGGTGCGCCTGGGCGTGTCGGACGACGCGCTGGAAGGCCCGATCACGGCCGGCATCCTGCGCCCGATCGTGCTGCTGCCAGCCTCGCTGGTCAGCGGCCTGCCGCCCGAGCTGCTGGAAGCGCTGCTGGCCCACGAGCTGGCGCACGTGCGCCGCCACGACTACCTGGTCAACCTGGTCCAGAGCGGCATCGAGATTTTCCTGTTCTACCACCCCAGCGTGTGGATGCTGTCGCAATGCATCCGCCGCGAACGCGAACAGATAGCAGACGACTTGGCAGCAAGCACGCTCGGCGAACCGCGGCGCCTGGCACTTGCACTTTCCGAGCTGGATAAATTCCAGTTCACCACCCATCACTTTGCTGCCCCCGCGGCAAACGGAGGAGACCTCATGTCCCGAATCAAACGCCTGATCCGTCCCGATGCACAGCCACTGAGCTGGAAGATGGCGACCCCGCTGTTAGGAATTTTTGCTGCCTGTGCCGCGCTGTATGCCCACGCGATGCCGCAAGCAGTGTCGCTCCCGGCCGCCAGCGCCGTTGCCGCACCAGCGGCGCTGGCCGCGCCGGCCCCCGATGCCGCAGCCGCAGCCGCACCCGAAGCCGCGCCGGCGCCCGCCGTGGCGATGCATGTGACCGATGCCGACGACCAGCACGAGGTGGAGCCCGCGCCGCCGGCGCCGCCCGCACCGCCGGCAGCGGCCGCGCCACCAGCCCCGCCAGCGCCCCCGGCACCGGCGGCCGAAGCGGCGCCGCCCGCACCGCCAGCACCGATGGCAGCAGTCCCGGTTCCGCCCAAGCCACCGAAGCCGCCCAAACTGCCGAAAGAGCTGCGCGACATCGAAAGCCACAATTACTTCTCCATCGAGGACGGCAGCCGTAGCGCCTACGCCTACGTGCGCGACAACAACCAGAAGCTATCGGTGACCAACTTCCACGGGGCGCCCGGCGACCTGGCGGCGTTGCGCAAGCTGCACCAGGAAACCAAGGGTGAATTCATCTACGTACGCAAGGAAGGCAAGTCTTACGTGATCCAGGACCCGGTCCTGCTGGGCAAGGTGCGCGAGCTGTGGAAGCCGGCTGAAGCCCACGGCAAGGTCATGGAAGAGCAGGGCAAGCTGATGGACGCGCAAGGCAAGCAGGTGGAAGCCATGAGCGACCAGATCGCGAAAGAAGTTGAAGCAGCGATGGGCAGCAAGCAGCAGCAGGCCATCGAGCGCGACATCGAGCGCAAGATGGAACTGTCCGCCCGCCAGCAGGAACGCATCGGCCGCGCCATGGAAAAAGCCAGCCGCAAGATGGCCATGGCAGACGACAAGACCCGCGCCCAGCTCGAAGTCGACCTGGAAGACTTGCGCAAGCAGTTGGAACCGCTGTCGGCCGAAATGGCACGCCAGGGCAGTGAAATCGCCGCCCGCCACGCCGCCCTGGCAGCGCGCCAGGCGCCGATGGCCGCCATGCACGCCCGCATCGCCGAAGCGTCCAGGCCGCTGCACGAGATGGGCCGCAAGATGGGCGAGCTGGGACGCGAGCAAGGCCGCTTGTCACGCGAAGCCGACAAGGCCTCGCGCGCCCTGATCGACGAAGCGATCAGCAACGGCAGCGCCAAGCCGCTGATGTAAAAAAAATGGGGACGTACCCCTTCAAAGGGTACGTCCCCATTTTTTTAGGGCCTCCCCGACTTTCATTTCCATGGTATTGTTGATTTTGCATTTCCTCATTGTCAACAAACCACCATGGAGAAAGCATGTCCCTCAAACAGTATTACACCCTCGGTAATTCCGGCTTGCGCGTGTCACGCCTGGCGCTCGGCACCATGACCTTCGGCACCGATTGGGGCTGGGGCGCCGACAAGGCCAGCGCGCGCGAGCAGTTCATGACTTACACCGAGGCCGGCGGCAACCTGGTCGACACGGCCGACCTGTACACCAACGGCGAGTCGGAACGCTGGGTCGGCGAATTCGTGCGCGATAGCGGCACGCGCGACAAGATTGTGCTGGCAACCAAGGCGTCCTACAGCAGCGATCCGTCCAATCCGAACGCGGGCGGCAATGGCCGCAAGCATTTGATGCGCGCGCTGGAAGGCTCGCTGCAGCGCCTGGGCACCGATTATGTCGACCTGTACCTGGTGCACGCCTGGGACATGGTGACGCAGCCCGAAGAAGTGCTGCGCACCCTGGACGATGCGGTCCGCGCCGGCAAGGTGCGCCACATTGGCCTGTCGAACGTTCCGGCCTGGTACGCCAGCCGCATGCAAACAATCGCCGAGCTGCGCGGCTACGAGGCGTTGTCCACGCTGCAGATGGAGTACTCGCTGGCCGAACGGGCGATCGAAGACGAATACATCCCCTTGGGCACGCGCCATGGCATGGGTGTGATGGTCTGGAGTCCGCTGGCCAGCGGCCTGTTGTCCGGCAAGTACAAGCCCAGCGCCGGCGGCCAGTTCGGCGAAGGGCGCCTGCAAACCATGAGCGGTTCCAGCAATCCTGCTTTCTCCAAGTTCAGCGAACGCAATTTCGCCATCGTGGCGGAATTGGAAAAGGTGGCGAACGAGGTGGGGCGCAGCATGGCGCAGGTGGCGGTGAACTGGGTGGCTAACCGTCCCGGAGTTGCGACCGTGATGGTGGGCGCGACCAGGCTGGCGCAGTTGCAGGACAACCTTGGCGCGCTGGACTTTGAGCTGCCGTCGGAATTGCGGGCCCGCCTGGATGCGGTGAGCGCCAGGGCGACAGGCTATCCGTATACCTTCTTCACGCCGGGCATGCAGACCATGCTGTCGGGAGCGGCGCCGCTGGGCGACAAGCCCGACGGCTACGCGGCGCCGGTGCGCATCAGCGGCCCGGCGGCCGGCGTGCAATAGTTGCTGAATAAATGGGGTACGTCCCCATTTATTATGCGCGGGCCAGTTGTTCCGGCAGCAGCAGCGCCTCGAATTCGGCCACCGGCAGCGGTGCGCCGAACAGGTAGCCCTGGAAGGCGCGGCAGCCCTGGCGTGCCAGGTAGTTTTTCTGCTCGGCCGATTCCACGCCTTCCGCAATGGCCGACAGTCCCATGCTGTCGGCCAGCGTCAGAATGGTCTTGGTGATGGCGGCATCGTCGGCGTTGTGCAGGATGTCGCGCACGAACGAGCGGTCGATCTTCAGCTGGCATAGCGGCAGGCGCTTCAGGTAAGCCAGGGAGGAATAGCCGGTGCCGAAATCGTCCAGCGAGATGCCGATGCCAGCCGCCTTCAGCAGCGCCATCTTGGCGATGGATGCTTCCACATCGTCCAGCAACAGGCCTTCTGTCAGCTCCAGCTTCAGCAGGCGCGGCGAAGCGCCGCTGCGCACCAGCGCCCCCATGACCTGCTCGACGAAATCGGCCTGGTAGAACTGGCGCGGGCTGACGTTCACCGCAAGTTCCAGCGCGGCGGTTGCAGGGTCGCGCGCCCACTTCACCAGCTGGGCGCAGGCTTGCTCCAGCACCCAGGCGCCAAGTGGCAGGATCAGTCCGGACGCTTCAGCGGCGGTGATGAACTGCAACGGAGGCACCACGCCGCGTACCGGGTGCTGCCAGCGCAGCAGCGCTTCGGCGCCGGTGATGCGGCCTTCGGCATCGACTTGCGGCTGGTAATGCAGCATGAACTGTTGCAGCGAAAGGCCCTGGCGCAAATCCGCATCCAGTGCGGCGCGCGCGCTGACCACGGTCTGCATGGCGGGATCGAAGAAGCACATGGTGTTGCGGCCCGCTGCCTTGGCCTGGTACATCGCGAGGTCGGTCTGCTTGAGAAGGTCTTCCAGGCTTTCCTGCTCGCCGCGGAATACCGTGATGCCGACGCTGGAAGTGCAACTGTGCTGGTGCGGGCCCATGGTGTATGGCTCGTTCTGGCGCGCCAGCAGCTTGGCGCCGATGGCGCGCGCCTGCTCGGCCGCCAGTTCGGCGTCGTCGGACAGGTTCTCCAGCATGATCACGAATTCGTCGCCGCCCAGGCGTGCCACGGTATCGCTTTCGCGCACGCAGCCGACGAAGCGGCGTGCAGCCTGCTGCAGCAGCATGTCGCCCACGTTGTGGCCCAGCGTGTCGTTCAGGTCCTTGAAGTTGTCAAGGTCGATGAACAGCAGGGCTCCGCACTGGCCGGTACGGGCGCTGGCTGCCAGCGCGTGCTGCAGCCGGTCCATCAGGCAGCGCCGGTTCGGCAACTGGGTCAGGAAGTCGAACAGCGCCAGATTGCGGATTTCCTGCTCCGAGGCCTTGCGTTCGGTGATGTCGGTCAGGGCGCATACGTGGTGGGTGATTTCGCCGGCCGCGTTGCGCACGGCTGTCACCACCAGCCAGCATGGGAAGCGGCCGCCGCCTTTGCGCAGTTGCCAGACCTCGCCCTGCCAGGCGCCGTGCGCCGCGACGCCATCCCAGATGCGCTGCTGCAGCGCCGGTTCGTCGCAAACCAGCAGTTCGTGGTCCAGCGCATCGCGTTCGGAAAAGCCGGTAATGTCGGTGTAGGCGCGGTTGACGCGCAGGATCATGTGGTCGGCATCGGTGATTGCCATGCCTTCCAGCGATTCGAATGCGGTGGCCGCGACGCGCAGGTCGGCGTCGGCTTTCTGCTTTTCCCTCAGATAAAGGGCGGTGGCGGTGGCGGCTGCCACCAGCATGCTGCCGGCAAACTCGATCAGCAGGAATAGCCAGAAGCGGCGCATGCCCTGGTACTGCAAGGCCGGCAAAGGCCGCGGCACCGTGACCGCCAGGCTGCGGTCGCCCAGCGCGCGAGTGGCCAGCACGCTTGGCACCCGCGCGCCGGCAATGCGCACCACGGCAGGCATGGCGTCGTCCCATGGTTCCAGCGTGACGCTGTCGAAATGCTCGCGCGCATAGCGTTGCCGAAGCTGTGCCGGGTCCAGCCGGTCCACCCGGGACGAGGGCAGGGCCTGGTGGCGCAGGGCAGCGTTGGCTGAGTGGATGATCACGCCGTTGGCGTCGCTCACCCAGGCCTGCGACTGGCCGGCCATGGCGGCCAGAGCGCCCGCGTTCAGCTTGACGACGGCGACGCCAAGGAATTTGGCGCCATTGCTCACCGCATGGGCGTAATACAGGGCGCCCGACCGGCCGTCGCGGCCCACGCCATACTGTTGCCCTTCTTCGCTGGTACGAGCCTGGGTGAAGTAGTCGCGGCTGGCGAAATTGCGGCCCACGTAAAACTCCGCTTCGGACAGCTTGCTGGTGGCGATGCAGGTGCCGTTTACATCCAACAAGAACATGCTTTCCACTTTCAGCGCACGTGCGGTCTGCGCCAGCCGCTCGTTGGCGGCCTGGTCCGCCGAACCTTGCTGTGCGATGCTGCGGATGCCGGCATCGCGCGCCAGCATCAGGGCAAAGCCGCGCAGGCGCGCCGTCGTTTCTTCGATGCTGCTGGCGACGTTGCCTGCCTGTTCCTGCGCCACCTGCAGCTCGTGCTGGTACAGATCGTCGGCCATGCGCTGCTGGAAATAGCTGGCCCCGAGCCAGGCGATCACGCTCCAGCCCAGGATCAGCAGGGCAATCAGGCGGTAGGAGCGTTCGAAGGTGAACAGGCGGCGTTTGCCGACATACGTGGCGACAATGGTGACCACGATCAGCAGGCTGGTAAACACCAGGACGGAAGCGGCCAGCATGCTGGGGCTGATGTGCGCAGTCTCGGCGGCGTTGTTGCCGCGGTCGTCGCGCACGAAGTAGGCTGCGGCCATCGCGGTGTAGTGCATGCATGCCACAGCCAGGCCCATGACCACGGAGCTCCACAGCGGGGACGCCCAGCGTCCTTTCAGGCGCGCCAGCCGGAACTTGAGCCACAGGGCCAGCGTCGCCATCGCCACCGCCACCGCGATCGACAGCAGGAACAGGCGCAGGTCGTACTGGATCATGCCGTCGAACTGCATGGCGGCCATGCCGGTGTAATGCATGGCGCCGATGCCCGCGCCCAGCAGCGTGCCCGCTACCCAAAGCCGCAAGGGATTGGGCGGGCCCTGGCTGATCACATGCAGGGCCAGGCCGCTGGCCAGCATGCCCGGGATGGTGGACAGCAGCGTCAGTCCGGCGTCGTAGCTGTTGGTGCAGGGCAGGGTGAAGGCCAGCATGCCGACGAAGTGCATGGCCCAGATGCCAAGGCCGAGGCAGCCGCCGCCCGCAGCCAGCCATCCCGCACGCCGAGCGCGATTCGCTGCGGAAGGCAGCAACTGCGCAACCAGCAGCGCTGCATAGGAAGCAAAGATGGCCACCGCCACGGACAGGATGACCAGTACGGGATCGTAGTGGCCAAGGTAAAGCACACTGCTGTCGGGCGCGCCGAGAACGAGGATCAGGTAGTCGAACATTGCAACCCTTATCGTTGAGTATTGCAGTGTGGACAGCGCTCTCCTCAATCTAGCAGAAAAAAATCCCCGCAGAAATTAACTACTTAAAGGCGATGTACTGCGCGGCCAGGGTGCCGACCAGGCGGCGGCCTTGATTGCTTCCTGCAATCCACTCTTCCGGCGGGAACAGGTCGAACAGGCCGACCTTGGCGACAGTCGGGATGGCCGCTGCCAATTGCTGCTCAATGTCGCCGCGCTCGCCCGCGTTGTACAGCTCAATATTGCGCAGCATGGTGGCGACAGTGCCGGTTTGCACCTTGCTGCCATCTTTCAGTTGCACTAGCGGCAGCGTTTCGCCGTCGGCGAGGATCTTCTGGTTGATCGTGGCGAGCTTGTTTGGCGTATCCATGAGGGTTCCTTTCGTTTGTGTGGAACGCATATTCGCACCTTCTTCCGCGCCTTCAACACCCTCCGGCCCACCTTGTCGGTTTCGCGACAACATGTGGCAAAAACCCATCATTCAGTACAATGCTTGCACCATGCACACAAGACTCCTGACAACCAATGATGCCTCCGCCTATCAATCCTTGCGGCTGGAAGGTCTGCGCGAAGCGCCTTCTGCGTTCACGGCAAGCTTTGAGGAAGAGTCCATTACGCCGCTCAGCGAAATCGCGCGGCGCCTGGCGCCCGGATCCGGCCGCGACTATCTTGGCGTGTTCGAAGGCGAAGCGTTGATTGCGATTGCACGCGTGGATCGTGACAGCAGCCCTAAGCAGCGCCATCGCGCGCATATCCGTGCCGTCTATGTGGCCACCGCCCATCGTGGCAAAGGCGCTGCCCGCAGGCTGATGGAATATGCGCTGGAATGCGCGGCCTCGCTGCAAGGTGTAACTCACGTCAGCCTGGCCGTCACTGCTGGCAACGAGCCGGCACAGAAACTGTACGAATCGTTGGGATTTGAGGCCTGGGGATACGAGCCCGCCGCGTTGATCGTCGACGGCGTCGTGTACGACGAAATTCCGATGACAAAAGTGCTCGTGAATGCGAATAATGTAACCAGCCTTGAATGACATGAGCAAACTGATTGAAGATATCCTGTCGGGCGACGCAAGCAGGGTCTGGTCGAGCGCATGCGCAATTGCCAAGCTTCGCGATGCGGTAGAACTGGATGCGCTCGCATCCATTCTCGAGGAAATTACATCCAGTACAAGACGGCTCGAGCTTGGCGGTGTTCTGATCCCTAACGATAAGCATTTGCAGTTTGCCCTTCGGAAGCTGCGCTATCACCGGGACAAGACAGGATGCCTTTGCCGCTTATATCCCGAATACCTGATGTTCGATCCGAAAGAAGAACAGGCGGCAGGGAACGTGCGCATCGACGGAATAACATACCTTGACGGTAACTGGATCGATTTCTACCAATGCTCCTGCAGCGATTGCGGATCAGCCTTCAAAGTCGAAGAGCGCGAATACCACTACACATGGTGGGGCTGGAAGCCGTTGCGCTGAGCCCCACGAGCAACGCCCTCGCGGGTCACAGCAGCTTGATGACCGCCACGCCGGCGAGCAGCAGCACGACGCCTGTCAGTCGCAGGGCCGAAACGTCGCGCTTCGGCAGCCGGAACCAGCCATGCCGGTCGACGAAGACAGAAGCCACTTGCTGCCCTGCCACCGTCAGTCCCACTGCAGCCGATGCGCCGATGACAGGAATCGCGGTGAAGACGGTAGTTACGTAGATCGCGCCGGCGAACCCGCCCAACCAGCCCCACCACGGCATGGAAGGCAGGCCTTGCAGCGTTGGCGCCGGGGCGCGCAGTACAGTGGCGGAGAACAGCAGCGCCAAGGCCATTGCCAGCGTAGCGACGAGGAAGCTCACGGCGCCGACCACGAACGGGGCGCCCAGATCGTGCCGCAGCAGGCCGTTCACCACACCCTGTACTGGCAGCACTGCACCGGCAAGCAAAGCGAGGACGATCCAGCCGGCTTTGCCCGCAACTGGCTGCGATTGCTGGCCAGACTGTCCCTTCACGATGATCGCGGCGCCGGCCAGGATCGCCAGCATGCCGATGGCTAGCGGCGCATCGATTGTGCGCGGTGTGCCGCCGGCCAGGCCGGTGATGTCCAGAGCAAATGAAGCCAGCATCTGGCCCGCAATGAAGAGCCCTACCGAGACGATTGCGCCTAGCCTCGGAAACAGCAGGATCGTGGAAACGACATAGAAGGCGCTTGCCACGCCGCCGACTGCATGCCACCAGGGCACGTGGGGCAGGGCGGCGACTGCGGTGAGTGTCCCGGTCAGGAGGGCAAGTCCCAGCAGGGCAAGCGTGCCGACTGACAGCTGCAGCGTGGTTGCCGCGAAAGGACTGCCGGTTGCTTTCGACAGTTGCGCATTGGCGCCAGCCTGCACTGCGAGCAGGCCGCCGGCAAAGAGTGAAGCAGGGATCAGAAGGGTTTCCATGTATGACCTCCAGTGGTAACTTGAGTGACGATGGTGCCCACTGTAGGCTATGCTTCATTGCATTGATATTCCCAATACTCGCGTTTGGCTTATGCAAAAATGCATGAGTGTCCGAACTGCTTTGAACGCGATGTAAAACTGTCGACCACTGTCTTTAGAGCGGGGCGCACTGTTATACTGCAGGCCTTTCATCCTTTGATGAGCCGACGTGCAACTACCTCAACTGATCCTCTGCATTCCCGGCGTCTGGACTTCCAGATCCGATCTGCTTGAACGAATAATTCGCGATAGCGAAGGTTATTTATTCGCAGGTGCAGTGCTGATGCACATTGAATCAAAGTTCGCCTGCACGCTTGAATTTAAAGAACACGACCCCAGGATGCGACGGGCATTCTGGGCAGCGGGGCCGCACTGGCGGGATACCCCTGAAGCCGAAGCGATTGACGAACACAAGTCAGTGGTTTACCTCGTCGGAAATGGCGGATCGCAAGATGCCGCAGAAGCGATGATGCGTTGCGCTGCCGCGTTGCTAAAGGCCGGAGGCCTGGGCGTCAAGGTGGAGAGCGCAGGCGTGGCTCACACCCCCCAAGCCTGGCTCGAATATGTGGAGACTCTTCATTTGTTCAGTGCGTTCGATGCGCTGGTCGTCTATGTTACCGGCGAGCAGACATACTCCTGCGGGATGCACAACCTGGGCCTGCCGGATGCCATTACGGACGGAGTCGGACCTGCCGGTGCCGCTGATCTGTTGCGAACTTTCAATCGCTACCAGTTTGTCGAATCGCCTGAGCTGTTCGATGATCAAACGTTTTCGGAGGATGCCGAGGCAACAGTCTATCGCCTCAGGCAGGAGCAAAGCGTCGACTACGGCGACGGCTCTCTGTTCAGCAACCCGTATGGTTGCTGGCGGCTTACCGGTGTGGCGACCCCTCAGTAGGAAGGATGACCGATCCGACGTGAGCTGTGAAGTTCGAATACGACGGTATCGCATGGGGCGGAAATGCGAACACTTCCGCCCAGGTGACGTCAGAGCCGTTCCAGCTTGGCGACCGACAGGTCGAGCACCTTCATGCCGAAGGAACCGAAGTTGATTTGCGCGCGGCAGTTGGCGCCGCTGCCTTCCAGGTTGACGATGACACCTTCACCGAACTTGGCGTGCGCGACGGATTCACCGATGCGCCAGCCGCCGGAAGCGCCCGAGCGTTCGTTCATGCGCGCGGCGAGGCGATTGTCTGCGCTTGGCAAGGATGGCATTTCATCCCACGCCGACTTGCGCGAACCGGTACTGAACCAATTGCCTTGCTGGACGCGCGCGGTCAGCCACTTCAGCGATTCCTCAGGCAGCTCGTCGAAGAAGCGCGACTTCATGTTGTAGCGCGTCTGGCCGTGCAGCATGCGGGTCTGGCAGAACGACATGTACAGCCGCTTGCGCGCACGGGTAATTGCGACGTACATCAGGCGACGCTCTTCTTCCACTCCGCCTTCTTCCTTCGAGCTGCTCTCGTGCGGGAACAGGCCCTCTTCCAGGCCGGTGATGAAGACGTTGTCGAATTCCAGGCCTTTGGCCGAGTGCACCGTCATCAGCTGCAGCGCATCCTGGCCTTCCTGCGCCTGGTTGTCGCCGGCTTCCAGCGATGCGTGCGAGAGGAAGGCTGACAACGGCGACATCACAGTCGCCAACGGCGCATCGGCGTCGATGATCTCTACGCCATCGGCCACCACAACCTGCGCACCTGCCGCGGCCGAAGCCTGCGGGCCGAGGTGTGCAGGCGCACCCTGGCCGAAGCCTTCTTCCGACACGAACTGCGTCGCTGCGCTGACCATCTGTTCAAGGTTTTCGACGCGGTCGGCGCCTTCCTTCTCGTTCTGGTAATGCTGCAGCAGGCCGGAAGAATCCAGTGTGATTTTCACCAGTTCCGGCAGCGCCAATTGCTGCGTCTCGAAACGCACGCCCTCGATCAGCTTGGTGAAGGCAGCCAGCGAACTGCCAGCTTTGCCGACCATGTAAGGCACGGCTGCGTACAGCGAGCAATTGTAGGTGGCCGCTGCATTCTGCAGTTGCTCGATCGAGCGCGCACCGATGCCGCGCGCCGGGAAGTTCACCACGCGCAGGAAAGCGGAATCGTTGTGCGGGTTATCCATCAACTGCAGGTAAGCGATGGCGTGCTTGACCTCGGCGCGCTGGAAGTAGCGCAGGCCGCCGTACACGTGGTAAGGCATGCCGGCCGAGAACAGCGCATGTTCGATCACGCGCGACTGCGCGTTGGAGCGGTACAGGATGGCGATCTCGCGGCGCAGGGCGCCTTCCGCGATCAGCGACTTGGCTTCTTCGATGATCCACTGCGCTTCCTGCAGGTCCGAGCTGGCCTCGTACACGCGTACCTGTTCGCCGTGGCCGGCGTCGGTGCGCAGGTTCTTGCCAAGGCGGCGGCTGTTGTTCGAGATCAGGAGGTTGGCCGAGTCCAGGATGTGGCCGTGCGAGCGGTAGTTCTGTTCCAGCTTGATCAGGTTCTGCACCCGGAACTCGCTTTCGAAGGCTTGCATATTGCCCACGTTGGCGCCGCGGAAAGCGTAGATGCTCTGGTCATCGTCGCCCACTGCAAACAGGGCGCCGTCGAACTGCGAGCCGTGGCCCGCCATCAGCTTCAGCCAGGCGTACTGCAGGTTGTTCGTATCCTGGAACTCGTCGACCAGGATGTGGCGGAAGCGCTGCTGATAGTGCTGGCGCAGCGGCTCGTTGCGCAGCAACAGCTCGTAGGTGCGCAGCAGCAGTTCGGCGAAATCCACCACGCCTTCGCGCTGGCATTGGTCGTCGTAGAGCTGGTACAACTCGACCAGCTTGCGTTCCAGCGCGTCGTAGGCCTCCACCTGCGAGGCGCGCAAGCCTTGGTCCTTGTTGTTGTTGATGAAGTACATCACCTGCTTAGGTGGAAACTTCTCGTCGTCGATATTGTTCGCCTTCAGCAGGCGCTTGATCATGGACAGCTGGTCTTGCGAATCGAGGATCTGGAAAGTCTGCGGCAGCGCGGCATCCTTGTAGTGGGTGCGCAGCAGGCGATTGCACAGGCCGTGGAAGGTGCCGATCCACATGCCGCGTGTATTGATCGGCAACATGGCGCTCAGGCGGGTGAGCATTTCCT